>Ga0315270_10002363_pt1 | contig 9988 bp, 10 predicted proteins | sample C1_bottom_MG_FD_204932 | JGI IMG/M metagenome (GOLD analysis project Ga0315270, IMG submission 204932) | Sediment microbial communities from Yellowstone Lake, YNP, Wyoming, USA - C1_bottom | ecosystem: Environmental > Aquatic > Freshwater > Lake > Sediment | place: USA: Wyoming | collected... | reverse complement strand
CGAGCGGCGCTTGAGCGCCCAATCCGACAGGTTCGGGCCGATCACTGCCGGTTCTCGAGGGGGCGGACCTTCTGGCCGGGACGCAGCGCCTGGACACCTGCGATTACAACGACGTCACCCGGTTCGAGGCCCGATGCCACATCTACCCGATTGGGGTCCGACGAGCGGATCTGGATGGTGCGAGATGCGACCGTTCCCGCCTTGGGATCGAAGACCCAGACGGCGGCCTTGCCATCGGAACGGACGACTGCCGACGGCGGAATCTCGATGCTCGCGGTGGCCGCGAGCTTGATCCTGCCCGTCACCGTGCTGCCCAGGCGCATCAAGGCCGGCGGGTTGTTGAGCCGCACCCGGACACGGAACGTGCCGGTCACCGGATCGGCGCGCGGCGAGATCTCGCGGACGTTGCCGGTCGCGGTGACCTTGGGGTCGGAGACCAGCGTCATCGTCAGCTCCGCGCCCATCGACGCACTGTCCTTGACCCGCGCGGGCATGTCGAAGACGGCGTCGCGTCCGCCGTCGCGCGCGAGCTGGACGATCATGCGCCCTGCGCCGACGACTTCGCCGGGCTCCGCACCGACGCTGGTGACGACGCCGCCGACGTCGGCGACGAGGTTCGTGTAGCTCAGCCGGTTCTCGGCCAGCGTTACCGCGGATTGCGCGGACTCGACCTGTGCCTCGGCGTTCTTCTGCGCCGATTCGGACTGTTCGAATTGCGCGCGTGAGACCGCCCGTTCGGCGAGCAGCTCGCGCATCCGGACGTACATGCTCTGCGCCTCGGCCAGCCGCGCCCGCGCTGCCGTGAGCTGCGCGCGCGCCGACTGCAGGCTGCTCTCCTCGTTCTGCGCATCGAGCCGGGCCAGCAGCTGTCCCGGACGCACCGTGTCGCCGACGTTCACGTTGCGGTCGAGCAGCCGGCCGTCGATGCGGAACGACTTGTTGATCTCGGTCTGCGCCTGGACGGTGCCGGTCAGCGCGATCGTGTCGCCGGCCGCGCCCTTGGCAATCGTCACCACGCGCACAGGACGGACTTCCGGTGCGGGCGGCTCGGTTGCGCGGTTGCATGACGACAGCAGCGCCAGCGCAGCAACGGCTGCAACAGCGACAATCGGGCGCGAACAACCGGCGCTGGTTCGCCAGGTGGCGTGATTCGGAAGCACGAGGCGACTCCTGTTCGACGGACCGGCCATTTTCTGCGATCCAGCCCATCTGCGCAATGGGACGCCGCGCGCTCCGCGAGGCCGGACAGTACCGACCCCCCCGTCGCGGAAGGGTTATCACGCGATTACCGCCGCGAAGTGCTTCAAGCGCAAGACACGCCCGATCGCTTGTAGTGTTGCGCTCGTCATGCCTTCGTATTAGTCTGGTCCGCGAAGCATGACAGGGAGATCGGGATGCAACTGACGCCGCGGGAATTCGACAAGCTGATCATCCACATGATGGCCGAGGTCGCGCTGAAGCGCAAAGCGGGCGGCATCAAGCTCAACTATCCGGAAGCGGTCGCCATCATTTCGGCGCGGGCGCTGGAAGGCGCGCGCGCTGGCAAGTCCATCGAGGAAGTCACGAAGGATGCGCGCACCGCACTCACCAAGGACGACGTGATGGACGGCGTCGCCGACCTGATCCCGATGGTGCAGGTCGAGGCGGTGTTCACCGACGGCAGCCGCCTGGTGACCGTCCATACGCCTATCCAATAGGGCTGATCCAGCAAGCAGCACAACCGAGGGAGTTTGCCATGGCAGGAGTGAAAGCCGGGCCGGTGATCGCCGCGGACGTCGATCCCGCAACGAAGAAGGTCGCCGTGGGTGGTTATGTGTGCCATCCCGCTCCGATCGTCTACCACGACAAGCTCAAGGTGACCACACTCAAGGTGCGCAACACCGGCGATCGTCCGGTGCAGATCGGATCGCATTTCCATTTCTTCGAAGTCAACCCAGCACTGGAATTCGACCGCGGCGCGGCGTTCGGCCAACACCTCAACATTCCCGCGTCCACGGCGTTGCGTTTCGAGCCTGGCGACGAGCGCGAGGTCAAGCTCGTCCCCTACGGCGGCAAGCGCGGGGTCTACGGCTTCAACAATCTGGTAGACGGCCCCACGTCGGGCAAGGCCGGCGATGCGGCCCGACCCAAGGCCATTGCGCTGGCGGCCAAGCGCGGCTTCCGTTCCAAACCGTAACGCCCGACCCGATCCAGGATCCTGACATGGCTACCATCACTCGCAACGAGTACGTGGGACTGTACGGCCCGACGACGGGCGACCGCATCCGCTTAGGTGACACCGGGCTCTTCGTCGAGATCGAGCGCGACCTGCGCGGCGCGTACGGTGACGAGATCGTCTTCGGCGGGGGCAAGAGCCTGCGCGAAGGCATGGGGATGGACAACCGGCTGACGTATGCCGGCGGGCCGCCCGATCTCGTCATCACCAACGTGACGATCATCGACGCGGTGCAGGGCGTGGTGAAGGCCGACGTCGGCATCCGCGACGGGCGCATCTGCGCGATCGGCAAGTCCGGCAATCCGCAGACGATGGACGGCGTCACGCCCGGCCTCGAACTGGGACTCGCCACCGACGCCATTTCAGGCAACCATCTGATCCTGACGGCGGCGGGTGTGGACACGCACATCCACTTCATCTCGCCGCAGCAGGCCTATGCGGCGCTGTCCAACGGCACGACCACGCTCATCGGCGGCGGCACGGGTCCCACGGACGGCTCGAACGCAACGACGGTCACGCCCGGTCCGGGCAACATCAGGAACATGCTGCGCGCGTTCGAAGGCTGGCCGGTCAACGTGGGCATACTGGGCAAGGGCCACGGCCACGGCAAGGACGCGCTGGTCGAGCAAATCGTGGCCGGCGCGGTGGGCTTCAAGTGCCACGAGGACTGGGGCACCACGCCGGCGGTGCTGCGCTCGGCGCTCACGGTGGCCGAGGAAATGGACGTCCAGGTGTGCATGCACACCGATACGCTGAACGAATCGGGCTTCGTCGAGGACACCATCGCGGCCTTCGAGGGCCGCACCATCCATTCGTTCCACACCGAAGGCTCCGGCGGCGGCCACGCACCGGACATCATCAAGGTGTCGGGGCTGCCCAACGTGCTGCCCGCGTCGACCAATCCCACGCTCCCCTACGGCGTCAATTCGCAGGCGGAGTTGTACGACATGATCATGGTGTGCCACCACCTCTCGCCCGACATCCCGTCGGACGTGGCGTTCACCGAAAGCCGCATCCGCGCGGAGACCATCGCCGCGGAGAACGTGCTGCAGGACATGGGCGTCATCTCCATCTTTTCGAGCGACTCGCAGGCGATGGGACGCATCGGCGAATGCTGGCTGCGCTGCATCCAGACGGCCGACGCGATGAAGGCCGGCCGCGGCAAGCTTCCGGAGGACGCCTCCGGCAACGACAATTTCCGCGTGCTGCGCTACGTCGCCAAGATCACAATCAACCCGGCAATCGCGCACGGCATTGGGCACGTGCTGGGTTCGGTCGAGGTGGGCAAGATCGCCGACCTCGTGCTCTGGGAGCCGGCGTTCTTCGGCGCCAAGCCCAAGATCGTGCTGAAGGGCGGCGTCATCAACTGGGCGGTGATGGGCGACCCCAATGCGTCGCTGCCCACGCCGCAGCCGACCTACTACCGGCCGATGTTCGGCTCGTTCGGCCAGCTCCTTGCGCAGACGTGCGTGACCTTCGTGTCGCAGGCCGCGGAGTCCGCCGGAATCGCCGAGCGCCTGAACTTGAACCGGCAGGTGATTGCGGTGAAGAACACGCGCAAGATCGGCAAGAAGGACATGGTGCGCAATTCGGGCACGCCGAAAATCGAGGTTTCTCCGGAGACCTTCGCGGTCACCGTCGACGGCGTGCACGCGACGGTCCCGCCCTTGAAGACCACCTCCCTCAACCAGAAGTATTTCTTCAGCTGATCGGCGTCCCTTGATACTCATCGAAAAAGTCCTGGGCAACGCGGGCGACCCGGAATGGGCGGCGCGGCTGGCCGCGGGTACCGTGGAGTCGCTGGCCCTGGACCATTGGGAGGCGCAGAAGAATCGCTTCCGCAAGAAGACGGCCAGCGGTCAGGAGGTCGCGGTATCGCTGGATCGCGGCGCGTTCCTGCGCGACGGCGACGTGCTTCTCTGGGACGCCGATACCTCGCGCGGCGTGGTGGCCCGGATCAGCCTGCGCGACGTGATGATCGTCGACCTGGGCGAACTGGCGGCGCAGGATCCCGAGTACGCGATGCGCACCTGCGTCGAACTGGGACATGCGCTGGGCAACCAGCACTGGCCGGCACTGGTCAAGGGCACGCGCGTGTTCGTCCCGCTGACCGTCGACCACAGGGTCATGGCCTCGGTGATGAAGACGCATCGCTTCGAAGGCATCCGCTACGAGTTCGTGCCGGGCGACGACATCGTTCCCTATCTCGCCCCGCACGAGTCGCGCCGGCTCTTCGGCGGCGCGGAAGGCCCGATCCACACGCACACGGGTGACCGCTATGTGGCGGTCGATCCGGAAACCGGCCACGTGCACGGACGCTCGCCGGTGCGCGCGCACGTGCATCCGCACCTGCATCCCCACGCCGACGCGGAAACGCCTCCATGAATGTCGGCGATGACGGCGCCGCGCTGCCCGTCACCGCGACGCACCTGGCGCGGATGCTGCAGTTCGGCGACTCGGTGTTCCCGATCGGCGGTTTCGCGTTTTCCGGCGGGCTCGAGTCCGCGATCCAGAAGCGCGTCGTCACCGACCCGCCTACGTTGCTCGCCTTCACGAAGACGGCCGTCGAGCAGGCCAGCCGCGGCGACGGCATCGGGCTCGTCTGCGCCCATCGGGCAGCGTCGGTGGGCGACATCGAGGAAGTCGCCCGGATCGACGCGCTGGTCTACGCCCGGAAACTTTCGGGCGAGACGCGGACGATGTCCGTGCGGATGGGCCGCAAGTTCACCGAACTGGGCGCGCACGTGACGGATTCGCCCGCGCTGCTCGACTGGCGCGGGCGCGTGATCGCGGGAACCACGCCCGGCTGCTATCCGGTGGCGCTCGCGGTCAATTTCGCCGCGCAGGGCCTCTCTGCGCGGGATGCGTTCGTCGTCCATCAGTACGGCGTGGCGTCCACGATACTTGGCGCGGCGCTGCGCCTGATGCGCATCAGCCACATGGACACGCAACCGATGCTCTACGCGCTCAACGCCGACGCGGATTCGGCCTTCGCCACCGCGGCTGCGGCATCGCTCGACGACATGGCCGGTTTCGCGCCGCTCGCGGAGATCCTCGCGGCCGTCCACGTCAAGGCGCACGTGCGGTTGTTCATGAATTGATTTTCCGACCAGGAGTGAAACGCAAGTGAAAAAGATCACGCGCATCGGCATCGGCGGTCCCGTCGGCTCCGGCAAGACAGCAATCGTCGAGGCCATCACGCCGCCGCTCTTGGAGATGGGCATCAAGATCCTCATCATCACCAACGACGTGGTGACGACGGAGGACGCGAAGCACGTCCAGCGCACGCTGAAGGGCATCCTGCTCGAGGAGCGCATCATCGGTGTCGAGACCGGCGCCTGCCCGCACACGGCGGTGCGCGAGGACCCGAGCATGAACCTCGCGGCGGTCGAGGACATGGAGGCGCGCTTTCCCGATGGCGACGTCGTGCTGATCGAAAGCGGCGGCGACAATCTCACGCTGACGTTTTCGCCGGCGCTGGTCGATTTCTTCATCTACGTCATCGACGTCGCCGCCGGCGACAAGATTCCGCGCAAGAACGGGCCCGGGATCACGCAGTCGGACATCCTCGTCATCAACAAGACCGACCTCGCTCCCTACGTCGGCGCGAGCCTCGACGTCATGGCGCGCGATTCCAAGCTGATGCGCGGGGACAAGCCATTCCTGTTCACCAACTGCCGCACCGGCGAAGGCATTCCCGAACTCGTCGCGCTGATCCGTGAGGACCTGCTGTTCGACCTGAAACTGCCGGCGGGGCACGCGGCCTGATGGGCGCGACACCGCGGGCGCTCGGTTTCGCGTTGCCCGCACCTTTGGTGGCGCAATTGCCCCCTCAGTTGCCACCTCAGTTGCCACCCTCGGCGCCCTCCGGGTTCGCCGCCTACCTCGACGAGCCGCCGCAGATGAAGAGCGGCGCCGTCGGCAAGTCCGGCTTCCTGAAGCTCGGGTTCGAACACCGCGACGGACGCACGATCCTGGCCGACCTCGATTCGCGCGCGCCCTTTCTCGCGCAGCGCGCATTGCATTGCGACGACGCGCTGCCCGACATGGCGTGGCTGTTCATGATCACGACCGGCGGCTGCGTGCTGCAGGGCGACCGCCTGGCGCTGGAGGTGGCGCTCGGGCCGGGCGCGCGCGCGCACGTCACCACGCAATCGGCGACCAAGGTTCACTCGATGGACGCCAACTACGCGCACCAGACCCAGTCGTTCACGCTGGGCGAGGGCGCGTACCTCGAATTCCTGCCCGATCCGCTGATCCCGCACCGACAGGCGCGGTTTGCCAACGACACGCGGATCGTGATCGACCCGACCGCCTCGATGCTCTGTTCGGAGATCGTGCAGCCGGGACGCAAGCACCATCACCCGGACGAGTGCTTCGGCGCGACGCTGCTGTCGCTTGCGACCTCGGCCGCGCGGCCCGGCGGGCAGCCACTGTTCAGCGAGAAACTGGTGATCGAACCCTTGCGCTTTCCCGTGCGGCAATCGGGCGTGATGGATGGCTTCGACGTTTTCGGCAACGTGATCCTGTGCACGCCCCCGGACGTCGCCGACCGCGTCCATGCGCGCGTGGCCGCCGAGGTCGACCTCGAGGAGGGCGTGGCCTTCGGCGCGTGCCGGCTGCCCAACGATGCCGGCCTCATTTACAAGGTGCTGGGCCGTGAGACCGCGCAGGTGCGGGCCCGTGTCCGCGAATTCTGGGAAGTGGCCCGCCACGAAATCACCGGCGCGGCCATTCCGCCCCCTTTCTTCTGGCGGTAGCCGCGGTGCCCACCGCGTTCGACGGAGGCGTCTGATGAAGAGTCTGCTGGCAGGCTGGGAATCGCTGTGCGGGGCGTCGAATGTGTTGCGCTTCATCGACATCAACCTGCGCGGCGTCGGGCAGGTGATGTTCCAGGACAACCCGTTGAGCGGCGCGCTGTTCGTGGCCGCGATCGCATGGGGGTCGTTTGCCGCGGGCGTGCCGCAGGTACTGTTCGGCGGATTGCTTGCGGTCATCGCGGCGACGCTCACAGCGCAGTGGCTGCGCGTCGAGCCGGCGTCATTGCGTGCCGGTCTGTACGGATTCAATGGCGTGCTCGTGGGCCTGGCGCTCGCTACGTTCATTGCGCCGGGTCCTCTGCTGTGGATCTATGTCGTGCTGGGCGCCGCAGTGTCGGTCGTCGCGATGGAGGCCACTGCCAGCGTCGCCAAGACATGGGGCATGCCGGCGCTGACGTTCCCGTTCGTGCTGGTCACGTGGCTGCTGTTGCTCGCAACCTACGGGTTCGCGGGCTTGTCCGGTAGCGCGCTGCCGGCGCCCGGCGTGGTCGCGCCGTTCGCGTCGGTGGCGGCGACACGGCTCGATGCCGGCCTCTTCGTGCAGGCGACACTGCTCAGCATTTCGCAGGTGTTCCTGAAGGGCAGCATGATCGCGGCGCTGTTCTTCCTCGCCGGTCTGGCCATCAATTCCTTCGCTGCGGCAGTCGCGGCCGTCGCCGGGGCGATCCTGGCCGTGATCACCGCGCACGCGCTCGGCGCCGAAAGCGATCTGGTCACCGGCGGTCTGCTGGGCTTCAGCCCGGTGCTGACAGCCGTCGCGCTGGGCACCGTGTTCAACAAGCCGGGCCTGCGCGTCGCGACTTACGCGGCGCTGGGCACCGTGTTCACCGTCGTCGCGCAAGCGGCGTTCAACGTGGCGCTGACGCCGCTGGCCATACCCGCGCTCACCGGGCCCTTCGTGCTGGTGACGTGGATGTTCCTGCTGCCGCGGCTCGCGCTGGACAAGGCCGCCGACGAATCGTCCGGCAAATGACGTTCTCGCCGGGGTTGGCGCCGACGTCTCGCGCCGGCTAGTCGGGCGACGCGGGCGGGCCGGTGTTGGCGTCGCGCTTCGCCCTGATCGCGATGATGACGGGAGCCAGGACGGCGGCCACCAGTCCGGCAGCGAAACCGTTGTTGTAGAGGTTGAGCCCCGCGTGCAGCGAGCCGACGCTCAACGCCGCCGACGAATGCACGAGTCCTGCCACGATGCCCCAATGCCAGCCGAAGCGGCCGGCGATGGGCGCCAGCGTCGTCCCGAACAGCGCGGCCAGCAGGATCGACGGATCGGCCGCGCCGAACGGCTTGAACAGCGAACCCAGGAACACGCCGGCCATGATCGGCACGATATTCCGCGGATGCTTGCCGAATGCCGCGAACCCGACGATGGTCAGGATCGCGCCGATGACGGGACCGTTGAGGTCGCCGCCCACCAGCAGCACATAGGTCAGGCCGACGCCGCCCGCCAGGCCCATGTTGGCGAGCGTCGGGCCGAAACCCGCGAGCGCGATGAAATCGGTCGGCGCCTGACCCGCTTCGGCCATGATCTGCTTCAGGCGCGACGGCAGCGATCGATCGAAATAAAAGCCTAGCGCGATCATCGACGCAAAGACGAGCGCCATGAATCCGCCCAGCAGCCGGTTGTTGCCCGCTGTCCAGATCATCACCGGATCCGGGATGAAGCCGTAGGACTTGTACGTGGCGACGACCAGCGTGCCCACGATGCCAGCCGCGAAGCCCATGTTGTACAGGCTGTAGCCCATGTGCGCCCTGAACAGCTGCGCGGCGGCCGGGGCCAGGATGAAGCCGATGACGAGGCTCGTCGCGATCGCGAGCGGCACACGGAACTCGAGCGACAGCGACGTGCTGAACAGGATTTCCGAGAAAACGGGGGCCAGCGCGGCACCGAAGAATGCCGTGTTGACGTGGGCCGCAAACGGCTCTCCCTTGAAACGCGCGTAGAGATAGACGCCGGCGACGATCGACCAGATGTTGACGAGGTTCTTGCCGAAGAGGCCGAATCCCAGGACGAGGAACAGGCACGCGACCGATGCGCCGGTGATCTTCGCGTCCGCGATCCGGTAGACGAGGCAAGCGCACAGCGTCAGCAAGCCGGCGTTCACGCAGCCCGCGCCGATGCCGCCGATCCCGAAATAGTCGGTCAGCAGCGCATCGCGCGTCGTGACGATTTGCAGGAGGCCGTGCAGGACCCGTTCCGGTCCATCGACGATGAATCCGAAGGCGACGAACGCGGCGGCGTAGCCGCACACTACGCGCAGGATGACATGATCCGGGAGCGGCGCGACGGGGGAGTCGCTCACGCCTGCCGGTGCCATCATTCCGCTCGCGCCGTACCGCTTTCGGGAGCCCGCAGCATCCGCACGCCGAGAAACGCGATGGCGACGGTGAGCAAGGGGCTGATGTAACTGAAGAACGCCCAGGGGGCATAGCTCCAGGTTGCCACGCCCAGCGTCGCGGCCATGTAGGCGCCGCAGCTGTTCCAAGGGATCAGCGCGGACGTGGGCGTGGCCGAGCCCCCGACGGAGCGGGACAGCACGGCGGGCGCCAGGCCGCGCCGCGCGAACGCCGTCTTGAACATCCTGCCCGGCAGCACGATCGCGATGTACTGGTCGGCCGTGATGATGTTGGTCGCGAAGATCGAGGCAACCAGCGAGGCGACCAGCGCGCCGTTGGACTTCGCCTTTTCGATGACGGGCGTGATCAGCCGCTCGAGGACGCCGGCTTTCTCGACTACGCCGCCGAAGGCGAGCGCCGTGATGATGAGCCAGATCGTGTTCAGCATGCTGTCCATGCCGCCGCGCGACGCGAGCAGGTCCAGCGAAGGGACGCCGGAACTCGACTTGTATCCGCTCGCCAGCGCAAGCCAGACGCCCTTCAGCAACGCCACCCCGCGCGGCAGTTCCCCGCCCGGGTCCGCGAAGGCCGTCACCCGTCCCGGTTCGAGGATCGCGGC
>Ga0315270_10002362_pt1 | contig 9994 bp, 8 predicted proteins | sample C1_bottom_MG_FD_204932 | JGI IMG/M metagenome (GOLD analysis project Ga0315270, IMG submission 204932) | Sediment microbial communities from Yellowstone Lake, YNP, Wyoming, USA - C1_bottom | ecosystem: Environmental > Aquatic > Freshwater > Lake > Sediment | place: USA: Wyoming | collected... | reverse complement strand
CCCCGCAAGATCATGATGTTGGAAGGCTTGATGTCGCGATGCACCACCCCGTGCTCATGCGCATACGCCAAGCCTGCCGCCACCTGAAACGCCACATCCAGCTTTTCCCCGATGGACAGCGGCTGCTTCTCGGTGGCGATGTCCTGTAGTTCCGGCCCCTCCATCAGCTCCATCGCGATGTAAGCCATATCGCCTTTCCGGCCCAGATCGTGGATGGTAATAATGTTGGGATGATTCAAGCGACCCGCCGCCTTGGCTTCCTGATAGAAGCGCGCCTTGTATTCTTCTTTTTCTTTCTCGTTCAGTCTTTGCAGGTCTATCGTCTTGATGGCGACATAACGGTCAATCAGCGGATCATGGGCTTTGTAGACCACCCCCATTTCGCCCCGCCCCAACTCTTCCAGAATTTCATATCGCCCAAGATGGCTTTCCATGCTTTCCTTCCTTCCCTCTGATTCGACCAGTGCGGCATTATCATCGAAAAACTATGGAGAGGGGTGTTTGACGTTGTGAATTTGAAACGCTTGCCTGATTTGTAATATTTCTCTTGCGCGTTGGTTCCCGCGTACAGTACTAGGCATAAAAATGGATGGATTTTTTACCATTGCAACGACACTCGCCAATTCTTCTACTGACAGTTTGTCCGGCTCTTTCCTGAAATATTTCCGCGTTACGCCACCAAGGCCTTCACCACAAGAATAGACCGCACAATCCACCCATAGACCAAACACTTGGTCATCCGACAAGTGGAGGTTGCTTGCAAAAATCCAGAGCGCAATATTAAGTTGCGAGAGAATTGTCCTTTGCCCGCCAGTGGGAATAACAACCAAAGACACATAAGCTTGCCGAATTGCCCACTGCCGGATTCCACTTTCCGTTTCCGCCGAGACAGCCAACAAGTAGAGTTCGTCTTTAACATGTGTTACCGAACGATCTCCTCGGTCGCTCATGAATTTCAATTCATCAAGTCGAGCAATAAAGGATATTTCATACCAACACAACAACAAAAGCAGCGAAAGGAAACCAAACGCAAGGAATGCAAGTGATAGCCAACTTGGCACGTGAACACGACTAGTTACCATGCTTGCAATTCCATAATGAAAGTTTTACCTAGGCACTCCGTAGTAAAGTACCCGGATGAAGCGTAGCAGAATTCGGGAAGTATCTGTAATGCTTTCACAACCCCGGATTTCAGCTTTCGACCAACATCCTGGCTGCACGATCACCTCACCTTCGTGATCAAATAATCGCCGTGTTGTTGAATGAAGCTGAAGTTGATCTTCTTGCCCTTGGCCAGTTTGCCCAGCATTTTTTTATCCTGCACGGTGAAGTCCATGGTCATCGCGGGCCAGCCCAGGCTCTTGATGGCCTCGTGTGAGATGGTGACGGTGCCTTTGGCGGCATTGATTTCATCCACCACGCCGACGGCTTCGGTTTCTGCGGCTTGTGCATGATGATGTGCGGACATGTCCATTCCTGACATATCCATGTCCTCGGCATAGGCGGGCATATTTCCGGTCAGGAACAGCGCGAGGATAAATGACAAGGTTGCGGTGCTTTTCATGTTGCTCTCCTTTGGTTAGATCAAGATTGTTCAGTTAATCTTTGTTGCATCTGACGCTGGCAAGTTCAGGTGTTTTTCATGCCACCATAAATACAGGGTGGGAATCACGATCAGCGACAGCAGCGGCGCGGTGACCATGCCGCCGATCAGCGGCGCAGCTATGCGCTTCATTACGTCGGTGCCGATGGCGTGGCTGAACATCACCGGCAGCAGACCGGCGACGATCACCGAGACGGTCATCATCTTGGGGCGCAAGCGCATGGCCGCGCCGTGGATGATGGCTTCGGTTAAGCTGCGTGCGTTGAGCAAGCGCCCGGAGTCGCGGAAGGATTCGATGGCGTTGTCGAGATAGAGCAGCATGACTACGCCGAACTCGGCGGCCACGCCCGCCAGCGCGATGAAGCCGATGGCCACCGCCACCGAGAAATGGTAGCCCAGCAGGTAAACCAGCCAGAAGCCGCCGATCAGCGAGAACGGCAGGCACAGCATGACCAGCAGCACCTTGTGCCAGTTGCGGAACAGCGCATACAGCAGCAGCAAAATCAGCGCGAGGGTGAGCGGCACGGCGATATACAGCCGCTGCTTGGCGTGTTCCATATTTTCATATTGCCCGGCCCACTTGATGGCGTAGCCCGGCATAGTCTTCACCGACTTGTCGATTTCTGTTTTTGCGTCGCTGATGTAGCTGCCCAGGTCGCGGTTGGCGATGTTGATGTAGACGTAACCCACCAGCCGCGCGTTTTCGCTCTTGATTTCCGAAGGGCCGTCGTTGATGCGCAGCTTGGCAATCTCGCCCAGCGGCACTTGCTCGCCATTCGGCATAGCTACCCGAGTTGCGGCGAGTTGCGGGAGGGAGTCGCGGATGCCTCGCGGATAGCGGATGTTGATCGGGTAGCGTTCGCGTCCTGAAACGAAGGTGCCGATGTTCTCTCCGCCGATTGCACCTTGCACCAGATTAGTCACATCGGCCACGGATGCACCGTAACGCGCGGCTTGCCGCCGGTTGATGGTGATGTCGAGATAGTGCCCGCCGACCACGCGTTCGGCGAACACGGCGCGCGTGCCGTCAACCTTGCCCAAGGCCGCTTCGATCTGTTCGGCGAGCGCGGCGATGCCTTTCAAGTCAGGCCCGGTGATCTTGATGCCGAGCGGCGTCTTGATGCCGGTGGACAGCATGTCTATGCGCGTGCGTATCGGATAGCCCCAGGAATTGGTCAGGCCGGGCAAGTGCACTTCGCGGTCGAGCTTGGCGATCAGCTCATCCACGGTTTCTCCGCTCGGCCATTGGCTCTGTGGCTTGAGCAGGATGGTGGTCTCGAACATGGATGTCGGCGCGGGATCGGTGGCGCTGTCGGCGCGGCCCGCCTTGCCGAACACGCGCTCGACTTCCGGCATCTGGGCGATGATGCGGTCGGTGATTTGCAATAAATTTCCCGCTTCGTCTATGGAGACGCCCGGCAGGGTGGTGGGCATGTAAAGCAGGTCGCCTTCATACAGCGGCGGCATGAATTCGCTGCCGAGCTTGGCGATGGGGATAAGCGCCGAGAGCAAGAGTGCTAACGTCAGCCAGAGTACCTGTTTTCTTTTGGTCAGCGCCCGTGCGAGCAAGGGCCGGTAGATTTCCTGCAAGCGGCGATTGAGCGGGTTGTTGTTTTCTGCGGAAATTTTGCCGCGGATGAAATAGCCCATCAGGATAGGCAGCAGCGTGATCGCCAGCATGGCGGAGGCGGCCATGGCGTAGGTCTTGGTGTAGGCAAGCGGCGTGAACAGTTTTCCTTCCTGCCCGGTGAGCATGAACACCGGGATGAAGGAGACGGTGATCACCAGCAGTGAGAAGAACAGCGCCGGGCCGACTTCCAGCGCGCTTTGCCTTGCCGCCTGCCAGTAATCGCCGTTCCATCCCGGTTTCTCGAGATGCTTGTGCATGTTCTCGATCATCACGATCGCGGCGTCTATCATGGTGCCGATGGCGATCGCTATTCCGCCCAGCGACATGATGTTGGCCGCGACGCCCTGGGTGCGCATCAGCATGAAGGCTATCAGGATGCCCAGCGGCAGCGTGACCACTGCCACCAGGGACGAGCGCAGATGCGCCAGGAACAGCAGGCAGATAATCGCCACCGCCAGCGATTCCTCGAATAATTTTCCGCGCAGCGTGCTGATGGCCTCTTTGATTAAACCGGAGCGGTCATAGCTCACCACCAGTTCGACACCCTCGGGCAAGCCGGACTTGAGTTCCGCGAGGCGCTGCTTGACGCCTTCTATGGTGTCCAGCGCATTGTGGCCGTAGCGCATCACCACGATGCCGCCGGTCACTTCGCCCTGCCCGTCGAGGTCGGTCACGCCGCGCCGTGGTTCCGGCCCGGTGCCGATGTGCGCGACATCCTGCAAACGCACCGGCACGCCCTGTTCGCTGGGGGCGATGGCAATGTTCCTGAAGTCGCCAAGCGAGGCGAGGTAGCCCTTGGCGCGGATCATGAATTCCGCGCGACCCAGCTCGACCACCGAACCGCCGCTGGACTGGTTGTTGTCGCGCACCGCTTTGGCGATTTGCTCCAGCGAAATCTTGTAGGCCGCGAGCCGGTTCGGGTCAACCTCGATCTGAAATTGCCGCACCATGCCGCCGACGCTGGCCACTTCGGCCACACCGGGCAGGCTTTGCAATTCATACTTCAAATAGAAATCCTGGATCGCGCGCAACTGATCGGGATCGTAGCGATGGTTGCGATCCACCAGTGCATATTCGAACACCCAGCCGACGCCGGAGGCATCCGGCCCCAGCGTGGGGGCGACACCCTGCGGCAGCCGCGGCGCGGCCTGGCTCAGGTATTCCAGCACGCGCGAGCGCGCCCAGTAGGGATCGGTGCCGTCCGTGAACAGCACGTACAAATACGATTCGCCGAACATCGACAGTCCGCGCACCGCAGTGGAGCCGGGCACTGAAAGCAGCGCGGAAGTGAGCGGGTAGGTGACTTGGTCTTCGACGATTTCCGGAGCCTGCCCGGGGTAGGGTGTCTTGACGATGACTTGCAGGTCGGAGAGATCGGGAATTGCATCCAACTGGATGTTGCTGGCGGAATAGATGCCCGCGATGGCCAGCATCAGCGATGCGGCGATGACGGCCAGCCGGTTGCCGAACGACCACTCGATAATGCGCCGGATCATATCAGTGCATGTGCATCCGCTCGGCGGCGGCGTTCATGGACGATGCAGCGTCGAGCAGAAACTGGCCGTTGACCGCGACTTCCGCCCCTACACTTAGGCCGGAAATGATCTCGATGCTGTCACCGTTCTCGCTGCCGGTCTCGACCGCCACAGGCAGAAAATGCCCTTCTCCGCGCGAGAGCATAACCATATTGCTTTGCGCGGTGTACAGGATGGCAGACTTGGGCAGGATCAGCGCCTCATGGGGTTGCGCGGCAATAGTCACATCGGCAAAGGCGCCCGGCCTTAAATGATATTGCGTGTTGTCGAGGTAGACCCGCGCACGCACCTTGTTGTTCTCGGCCAGCGGGGCAATGAAGTCCAGCTTGGCCTGGATGGCTTGCCCATCCGGCGTGTGCAGGGTGACGGGATCACCGACCTTCACCAGCCCGACCTGATCAGGGTACAGAAAAACATCCACCCATACTTTTGAAGTATCGGCAAGCATCATGAGCGGCGTAGAGGCCGAGACAAATGCGCCTGCGCGCACATTGAGCTGCGTGACCACGCCGGAACTGCCGGCCACAATCTTGACCACATCAAGCGCCTGTTTGCTGTCCTCGATAAGCTGGATAGTCTCGACGCTGACGCCTTCCACCTCATGGAACTTCGCCCTGTCCTTGGCGGCATCCATCGCAAGCTCCATCACGTAATCGTTCTCGGTGTCCGCTGTGGTGGGGATGGTTTGCAACACCTGTTTTCTTCTGTCGATGGCGCTCAGGTAGGCGCGTTCGCGCGCGATCATGTCGGGCGAATATATTTCGTACAGCACCTGCCCGGCGCTGACCTTTTCCCCGACCGAGTGAACATACAGTTTCTTGATCCAGCCGTCATATTTGGAATACACGCCATGCAGCGTGTTTTCGTTGGCGACGATATTGCCGTATGCCAGCAGGTCTTGTTCTGCCATGCCGTGCTTGACGGCCACCAGCCTGACTCCCAAGCGTTGGATGGTGGCGTTATCCACCTGGATGCCATGTTCGTGCGTCGCCACACCATTCGCCTCCACCAGCTTCATGCCGCAGATCGGGCAGGTTCCGGGATGATCCTGCATGATTTCAGGATGCATGGGGCAGAACCAAGTCTTGTGATCGGCGCGGCTGAAATTGGGCTGGGGTGCATCGGTTGGTTCTGCGGATAAAGGAAGCGAGGCGGGACGGCTGGAAACAAAATACAGCGCCGCGAAGACGATAACGATCAGTGCCAAGAGAGCCGTTTTTTTCTTAGTCATGCTGGTTGCCGGGAAGTCACTTCTGGTTAAGTCCTGAGTCTTGTGTAGGGCTCAATCAGAGGTTACCTGTTTTCAAATAATAAAAAAAGGGAGGCAGAGCCTCCCCCAAATTCGCACTGCTGTTACTTGATGATCATCATCTCGCCGTGACCTTTTTTCGGATCGGCATCTTTCTTGCTCACCAGCACCGTGATGGCGCCGCGCAGAGCTGCGTTCATGGCATGGTCAACGATGGCGATGCCGGTAGCAGGCTTGTCGTTGATCGGTGTTACCAAGTCGAAGGTATCGGCTTCGGCCACAGCCACGTTGTACGTCTGGATGCCGTGCAATTGGTTCTTCGGGTTGCCGTTGATGTACACGCGATCCCAGATGCTGGCGATCGGGTGCAATGCAACGGGGTTGTTGATGTTGGCGTTTACGAAATAAATACGTACACGCTCGCCGGGCTTGGCTTCCAGCACGTCATGGCCGCCATTTGGATCATGCACTGGATCGTAATGCAGGATTTTGCCGTTGATCAGGGAACCTTTCCAGGCATTGGCGTCATTCAGCATCGCACCGTAGTTCTCGACATCCGGGAAATACTGCTGTTCCACCAGCACGTACTCGCGGTCAGCCTTCGGATAGTCTTTGCTGGGCTTCGGGTCAACAATGATGATGCCATACATGCCGCGCGCGATATGCTGCACCATCGGGCTTGCGCCGCAGTGGTACATGAACACGCCGGGAACCTTGGCTTCAAATTTGAAATGCTTGGTCTCGCCCGGCTTGACCGGGGCGAATTCGTCCAGCACGCTCACTTGCGCGGCATGGAAGTCCATCGCGTGCGAGTTCTTGTTTTCTGCCGGATTGACCAGGGTGAAGTCAACGGTATCGCCTTCATTCACGCGTACCACTTTGCCGGGAATGGTTCCGTCAAACGTCCAGGCCGCCATCGTGTCAGACCCGGTCGGGCCATTCACTGCTTTGCCGTTCACATTCAGCTCGACCTCTTTTGCGGTCATGGTCACCGCAACGGTTTTTGCAAAGACCTGCTGGGCCGAAATCATCCCGGCAACAGCCATCAATGCAATGGTCATTTTTTTCAATGCATGCATGTCGCACTCCTTATCGTTATTAAAAAATAAAACAACTGCTTTCTCCTGCCTACTTCTCCCTGCACGGCTTGTGCTACAGCCGTTTTCACCTCAAGATCCAAACTTGCATTTGCATAGCATCCGCAAGTGCTGGACCATATCCTTGATTTCATCATCGCTGAGGGTGTCGCCCCACGGCGGCATCAGTATTGATTTGTCTATGGAGGGGCCGCCCTCCTTGATGACTTTGAAAAGATTGTCGTCCGAACGTCCCGACATGGACTTGGCGTCGGTATGGTCGCGCGGCTGCACTGACATGTCGCGAACGTTTACGCCATTGCCGTTTCCGACCATGCCATGGCATTGCACGCAATAGGTTTTGTAATTGTCGGCAGCGGTTTCCTTGGCCGCGACCGGCAGGCTTATCATCATTGCCAGTGTCAACAGCGCCAGTAGAAATTTATTTGGCATCATGATGCTCCTCGTTCAATGCTTTGAAGAAGTACACCAGCTTCTGGATATTCGCATCCGAAACATGTTTGTTCGGCATCCATATCTTTGGATCCCATGCCTGCGGGCTGCGGATATAGCTGGCGATGTATTCAGGCTGCAAGCGCTTGGCTACGGTGTACAGCTCGGGGCCGGACAGTCCGCCTTCATCCGCTTCATAACGATGACAGGCACTGCACCCGAGAAATTTGTCGAACACCATTTCGCCCATGAATTCTGAAATCGTTCCCGGTTCCAGTTTTTCCTTGGCGATCAGGTCGCTTTTGGGTTTAAGTTGCATCAATACCGCCGCAACGGCAGCCGCATCTTCCCTGGAGAGGGTTGCGTGATCCTTGAGTGTTGCCGCATCAACTTCATCATGCTTGTCGCCGCGCTTTAGGTGATCGCCATAAAATTCTCCGGCAGGCCGGATGCGCTGCGGCTTTTGCAGCCAGGATTCCAGCCACTCCTCGCGGTATTTGTTACCCGCGAAAAAAAGGTCCGGCCCTTTCCTTGCCCATAATTCTTTAAGGGTCTGCGGTGCCGGTCCCTTCAGGTTGTGGCAGGAAACGCAATCCTTGTTCAGGATGGCATTGCCGTCAGCGGCAAACGCCACAGAAGAAAATGCAGCCGCACAGAATAAAACAATAGTCCGAAATTTCATGTTTACTTCGCCTTCCTTGCGCGCTGAATCGGCGCACCCATGAAGTTGGGGTTGCCGAACATGCCATAGCCCTTCTTCATAGATTCGCTGTAGAAGAAGTCGGGGTCGTATACCTTGTCTTTATAGGCGTACCAGGATTCCATCGGAACGCCGGCATATTCGATCACCGTGATCGGGCCGCCCAGCATGCCGCCCATATACAGGTGCTTATCCACATGGTCGTGGAAAATGAACAGTCCCGGGTTATTCATCTGCACGATGGTGTCGTAGCGCTCTCCCGGCCCTACCGGGACGGTGTCTACAAAATACGGGCTTGGAAGCGCATAGCCATCCTTGAAGGCAAACAACTGGTCGTGTCCATGCAGATGCAGTTCATGCACTTCGTCGCCTGCGCCATACATGCGCACCCTCATCACGTCTCCCTTTTTAACGCGGATAGGCTGGGAAAGCGGGAACGACCTTCCGTTAACGGCAAAATAATCCGCTACGTCCGTAGGTGCGCCACCCTTGCCATAAACGCCGCCATAGGCTGATTCCCAGGTGCTCATCATCATGATGACTTCCTTGGTGACGCTCTTTTCATGCGCATTCGGTTTTTTGGGATCGATGATCAGCGGCCCCCACATGCCGCGTGTCGCCACGTGTTCCCAGACGTTGACGTGGCAGTGATACCACAGGCTGCCCGGACGGTCGGCTATCCAGTGATAGGTATAGGTGTCGCCCGGCTCGATGGCCTTCTGGGTAACGCCCGGCACACCGTCGCTTTGCCAGGTTCCGATCTGGTTGACCCCGTGCCAGTGCATGGTGTGGGCAAGTGTCGTGTTGTTGGTGACGTGTACCGTGACATCGTCCCCCTCTTTGACGTGGATCAGCGGGCCGGGTACTTGGCCGTTAAACGCAAACACATTGGTGGTGAAGCCGGGGGCAACGGTGATGGCCACCTCTTCGATGGTCATGTTGAAATCACGTTTGTCCGCCCAACATAGCGCCGGGATAGACGCGAAAAATATAATGAGTGCCGGTATTGCTGCTTTGCTTAGCTTCATGTTCCCCTCCCCCATGTCCTATTAGTTTATTCAAAATGCATCTTTTTGCCGGGACTGCTCGCGTTATTTAACTCGCGGGGCCTTTCTCAACTTTTCAGTGCGGCAATTTGTCGCACACTATTCCACTAACCGGAACGCTTGTCAATCATTTGATGTATTGCAAATAGATAATATAAGAGAGCGCTAAAATAACCTTATCAGCTAGGCAGTTGCACCTGATGTACGGGTGAGGCGGATCGGCGGAAACGCGCCAGATATGCGGTTCCGCGAAGGTCTGAGTTAAGCGGAAATAACTTCCCATCTTGCGCCATCGGCATCGCAACGCAAGGCGTTCGCCTTGTTATCCCAATCTCCCAGTACCCAGCGCTCGCAGGTATAGCCATCTATATGCAGCACATGATGTCCCATGCGATGGGTGTGGCCGTGGATGAGGTCGGGATAGTCGTGTTCGCGCAGGAAGTTGATGACGGCTTCGCCGTTCACATCCATGATTTCGTCGCTCTTGCTTTGTTTTTCGTCGCGGCTGCGCGCGCGCAATTGCGCGATGAACGCTTTGCGTGTCGCCAGCGGCTGCGCAAGAAATTGCCGCTGCCAGGCGGGATCATGCACTTGCTTGCGGTAGGCCTGATAAGCGGTGTCATCGGTGCAGAGCTGGTCGCCATGCGTGAGCAGGGTCGGCGTGCCGTAGAGATCAACCGGCACGGGATCGGGCAGCAGCGT
>Ga0315270_10002361_pt1 | contig 9996 bp, 10 predicted proteins | sample C1_bottom_MG_FD_204932 | JGI IMG/M metagenome (GOLD analysis project Ga0315270, IMG submission 204932) | Sediment microbial communities from Yellowstone Lake, YNP, Wyoming, USA - C1_bottom | ecosystem: Environmental > Aquatic > Freshwater > Lake > Sediment | place: USA: Wyoming | collected... | reverse complement strand
TGCTGCGAAACGGCGCCCAGTCGAACAGACTCAAGCACAGATCGATGGTGGTCGAGTCCAGAGCATAGACCGTCGCATCGAGCTCCAGGCCCGTCGGCTCTTTGATGTAGAGGTCGCGGGCGCGCACGATCAGGCGCATCGCCAGCGCGTGAAAAATGCGCCAGTCCCGCTGATTCAGTGCGTCCGAGAGCGTAGTCCTGGCGGGTACACCGCTCATGCCCATGTGAAACAGTTTGGACTGGTTGGCGGCCAGACAGGACTCGATGTCGCGCAAAGATTCGCGCCACGTCAATTGCGAAAAGGCCATCACGCGAAACAAGCCGGCGCAGTCCAAGGTGCGCACCCCTGCGTCTCCACCGTGTCGGTCGATGATGCGTCCGAAGGTCTTCCACGGCACGTACTCCATGACTTGTGCAAACAGCGTCTTGCCCACGTTCATGCGTCACCCCCGGTTCAACAAACCAGAAAGTATCGCAAATGCCCATTCCGGAATTCAAATCGTGGACACCCCTTGATCGTTCAAGACCCGCATCAGTACAGGCGTTTCAGCCGGTACTACTCAATTTAACCGGACACCATTGATTCATCGGAGACAAAAATGCAGGTGAAAAAAATTCACCATGTTGCCTATCGCTGCATCGACGCGCAGCAGACGGTCGAGTGGTACGCCAAGTATCTCGACATGCAGTTGGTGCTGGCGATTGCCGAAGACGAGGTGCCGTCGACCAAGGCGCCTGATCCCTATATGCACATCTTCATCGATGCTGGCGGCGGCAACATCCTTGCTTTTTTTGAGTTGCCGAACCAGGCGCCGATGGATCGCGACCGCAACACCCCAATCTGGACCCAGCACCTGGCTTTCGAAGTCGGATCGCTGGAAGACCTGCTGGATGCCAAGCAGCGGCTGGAAGCCGGCGGTATTGAAGTCATCGGCGTCACCGACCACACTATTTTCAAATCCATCTACTTCTTCGATCCTAACGGCCACCGCCTGGAGCTGGCCTTCAATACCGGCACGCCAAAGATGATGAAAATGCTTGATGACGTGAAGTGGGAAATGATCGAGGAATGGTCGAGGACCAAGAAAGCACCCAAGCACGCCGCCTGGATGCACGACGGCAGCTACAGGGAATAAGGTTCCAGCGAAGAATATGCCAGCCCCGACTTACCGGCCAAGGAGCGCCAGTACGTGTTTGTCCGCCTGACCAAGTGGGTCACGCACGGGCTGGAAATAATCATCGTGGCCTGCCTGGCTTTGATGGCGATTCTGGTATTTGGCAATGTCGTGCTGCGCTATGTCTTCGATTCGGGAATCGCGGTAGCGGAGGAACTGGCGCGCCTGCTGTTTGTCTGGTTGATCTTCCTGGGCGCCATCCTGGCATCGAGACAGCATGCCCATATCGGTTTTGACACCCTGGTAAAAAGCCTGCCGAGGGGCTGGAAGAAAGCCATGATCGCACTCTCCGGCAGCTTGATGTTGGGCGCCTGCGTGATTTTTATCATCGGGGGCTGGAAGCAAACTCTCATCAATCTCGACAACAGCTATCCGGTACTCGGTATTTCCTATGCATGGCTCTATGGCGCCAGCATTGTCTTCGGCATCGGCATGGCGATCAGCATCGTCTTCAATCTGTGGGATGCGCTGACCAGGAAACACACCGACGAGGAACTGATACTGACCCACAATATCGGCGACCGCATTGAACAGGAAATGAGTCAGGTCGCAGTATCGGTGCGTGAGCGTGAGGATAAGCCGCAATGACCGCACTGATCTTCCTCGGCGTGCTGCTCACGGCGATTGCCATCGGCATGCCAATCGCCTTTGCGCTGCTGTTTTCCGGCGTCGCCATCATGCTGCGGATGGATCAGTTCGATTCCCAGATTGTGGTGCAGAATGCCGTCGGCGGCGCCGACAACTTCGTCCTGATGGCGGTTCCCTTCTTTATCCTGGCGGGAGAGTTGATGAATGCCGGCGGGCTTTCCAGGCGCATCGTTGACCTCGCCGGCGCCTTTGTCGGCCACTTGCGCGGCGGCCTCGGTTACGTTGCGATCTTCGCCGCCGTGTTGCTGGCCAGCCTGTCGGGTTCGGCGGTCGCCGATACCGCCGCCCTGGCGGCGATCCTGGTGCCGATGATGCGCCAGGGCGGCTACGATCACGCCCGCTCCTGCGGGCTGATGGCGGCGGGCGGCATTATCGCGCCGGTGATTCCGCCCTCCATTGGTTTCTTGCTGTTTGGCGTGGTGGCCAACATTTCCATCACGCGCCTGTTTCTGGCCGGCATCGTACCCGGCGTCCTGATGGGCTTGTCGTTGATCGTGGCGTGGTGGCTGGTATCCAGAAACATGTCTGCCGCCATGGCGCCGAAAAAACCTCTGGCCGAACGCATGCTTATTTTTGGCAGGGGTTTCTGGGCGCTGCTGTTGCCGGTGATCATCATCGGCGGCCTCAAGTTTGGTATTTTTACGCCCACGGAAGCCGCCGTGGTTGCCGCGACTTACGCGCTGTTCGTCGGCCTCGTCATCTATCGCGAATTGACACCCGCCACCATCTATCACTGCCTGCTGGCGACGGCGCGTACTACTGCGGTGGTACTGCTGCTGGCGGCGCTGGCGATGGTCGCTTCCTACATGATCACCGTCGCCGACATTCCGCAACAGGTTGGGGAATGGATGCGGGTATTTGCCGGCAGCCAACTGCTGCTGGTGGTCGCCATGATGGCGGTGATCTTCCTGGCCGGCATGGTGCTCGATTTCATTCCCATCGTCCTGATCTTCACCCCGGTCTTCCTGCCCATCGCGCAACAGGCGGGCGTCGACCCGATTTATTTCGGCGTGATTTTCATTATGAACTGCTCGATTGGCATGATCACGCCGCCGGTGGGAGTGGTGCTGAATGTGGTGAGTTCCATCGGGAAGATATCCATGGCCCAGGCTGTCAAAGGCGTCATGCCTTTCCTGATCGCCGAGGCTATGGTGTTGGTCGCCCTGATATTGTTCCCGGCACTGGTCACCGTGCCGGCCGCTTGGTGGCGCTGAGGAGTGTTTGTTGGTGATCTGTTCAATTACTAAGGAGACGCAGCTTATGAAAACGAAACTTGTCGCAGATTTACTAGTCCTCGCCGTGGCGTCCCTGCTCTCGGTCTCCGCGCCAGCCCAGATCACCGCGAAGTTTGCCGTGACCCTGCCGGACAAATCGCACCAAGGCCTGGGCGTAACCAGGTTTGTTGAACTGGTCAATGCCAAGAGCCAGGGCAGGATCAAGATCAAGCCCTACTTCAACGGCTCGCTGGGCAATGACGTTCAGGTGACTTCCTCGCTGCAGGGCGGCACCATCGAGTTCGTGGTGCCGCAGACCAGCACACTGACCGGCATGATCAAGGAATTCGAGATTCTCGACTTTCCCTTCCTGTTCAATAACGAAAAGGAAGCCGAAAAAATCCTCGACGGCGCGGTGGGGCAAAAGTTGCTCGACAAACTCCCGGCCAAAGGTCTGGTGGGACTCGCCTACTGGGAAAATGGCTTCTTCAACGCCACCAACAGCAAGCATCCGATTAACAAACTCGAAGATTTTCAGGGGCTGAAGTTCCGTGCCGTGCAGGCCAAAATATCCCAGGACACGGTGAAGGCGCTCGGCGCCAATCCAGTACCGCTTGCCGTTCCCGAACTGTATACCGCGCTCGAAACCCGTACGGTGGATGGACAGGGTACGCCGACGGCGGTGATCGCCGCCCTGAAGCTCAACGAAGTGCAGAAGTATCTGTCCCTGACCCAGCACAGCTATGGCGCTTTCATCCCGCTGGTATCAAAGAAATTTTGGGACAAGCTCTCCGACGCCGACCGCAATATCCTGACCGACGCCGCCGTCGAGACCCGCGCCTATCAGCGCGGCGTCGCCCGCGAACAGGCCAAGTCGGCGCAGGCCGGCATGGCCGCCAAGGGGCTTATCGTCAATGAGATTTCAGCGGCGGAGCATGCCCGCATGCGCGCCAAAATGCAGCCCGTTTGGGACATTTACGCCAAGGATGTGGGCGATGAAATCTACAAGGACGTGATGGGTCAACTGGGCGTTTCCGGCAAGTAGTCACATTCCACATTCCGCACTCGCGGCCGGGCCAGCCCGGCGCATCAACCTACAGAGGTTTGCCCCCATGAAACTCGCCACCCTGAAAGCCGGCGGCCGCGACGGTACGCTGGTCGTGGTCGGTCGCGACTTGGCGTACTGCCGGGCCGTACCTGACATTGCCGGCAGCCTGCAAGCAGCGCTCGACGACTGGGACCGGATCGCTCCGCAATTGGCGGCAGTGTATACGGCGCTGAACCGGGGCGCAGTCCCAGACGCGGAACCTTTCGACCAGACACAGTGCCATTCGCCGCTGCCGCGCGCCTACCAGTGGGCCGACGGTTCGGCCTACCTCAATCACGTGGAACTGGTGCGCCGCGCGCGCGGCGGAGAAATGCCGGTCGCGTTCTTCGCCGATCCGCTGATGTACCAGGGCGGTTCGGATTCCTTCATCGGTCCGCGCGATCCGATCTGGGCGCTGTCCGAAGACTGGGGCATCGATCTGGAGGCCGAAGTCGGCGTCATCACCGGCGACCTGCCGATGGGCGCCGGCCCGGCGCAATGTATCGAGGCCATCCGTCTGGTCATGCTGGTCAATGACGTTTCGCTGCGCGACCTGGTTCCCGCCGAACTGGCCAAAGGTTTCGGCTTCTTTCAGTCAAAAGCCGCCAGCGCCTTTTCCCCGGTGGCCGTGACCCCGGACGAGCTGGGTGACGCCTGGCGCGACGGCAAGCTGCACCTGCCCCTGCTGGTGCATTTGAACCGGCAGCCTTTCGGCAAGCCGAATGCCGGTGTGGACATGACGTTCAATTTCGGCCAACTGGTAGCGCACCTCGCTAAAACCCGCGAGGTCGAGGCCGGCTCGATTGTCGGCTCGGGGACGGTATCCAACAAGCAGGGCGGCCTGCATGGGTCGAGTATTGAAAACGGCGGAGTGGGCTACTGCTGCCTGGCCGAAGTCCGCATGTACGAAACCATCGAGAGCGGTTCGCCCAAAACCGGCTTTCTCAAGTTCGGCGATCGCTTGCGCATCGAAATGCTCGATGCTTCGGGCAAGTCCATTTTCGGCGCCATCGAGCAGACCGTCGAAGCTTATCCCGGCCATGGCTGAAATCGAAAATACAACAGATGTCGCGGCCATGCTAAAGCTCTATACCTATTTCCGCAGTTCGGCGGCCTACCGCGTACGCATTGCGCTGAACCTGAAGGGACTCGCCTTTCAGTCGATTCCCGTTCACCTGGTGAGTAATGGTGGCGAACATCTGCACGACAGCTATCGCGCCATTAATCCCGGCGCCATGGTCCCCACCCTGCAGGATGACGGCGCCACGCTCACCCAGTCGCTGGCCATTCTCGAATACCTTGAAGAACGCAACCCGGAGTCCCCGCTGCTTCCCGCCGACGCCTTGGGTCGGGCTAGGGTGCGGGCGTTGGCGCTGACGGTTGCCTGCGACATTCACCCGATCAACAATCTGCGGGTGCTGAAGTACCTGATCGACACACTCCATGTGTCGGAGGAAGCAAAGACTGCATGGTACGAGCACTGGGTACAAGAGGGCCTGCGGATGATCGAAGCACACCTGGCGCGCGATGTGCGAACGGGACTCTTCTGCCACGGCGACACGCCGGGCATGGCCGACTGTTGTCTGGTCCCGCAGGTATTCAATGCCCAGCGCTACAACGTGGATTTGTCTGCCTATCCCACCATTGAGCGCATCCATGCGCGCTGCATCGCGTTGCCCGCTTTCGTCGCCGCGCATCCGGCACAACAGTCGGATGCCAAATAGCCGCCAGATATTTTTGCATGGATTCCAATGTTATATTTGCCCGTCTCAACCGAGCATTTATATGACGGAATCCCATCCGATATGAATACGAGCGCCCGCTACACCCGCACCGCAGTCACCTTGCATTGGCTGGCGGCGCTGGCGATCCTCGGTACTTTTCCGCTTGGCATCTACATGTCCGAGTTGCCGCTGAGTCCGCGCAAGCTCCAGCTTTATTCGTATCACAAATGGATCGGCATCGGCGTCCTGCTGCTGGCGATGCTGCGCATCCTGTGGCGGATGGGTCATCGTCCGCCGCCTTTGCCTGGGGGCATGCCACGCTGGCAGGTACTTGCGGCGCAGGTTGCGCACTACGGACTGTATCTGTTGATGCTGGCGGCGCCGCTGTCTGGCTGGTTGATGAGTTCGGCGCTGGGCGTCAGCGTGGTGTGGTTCGGCGTGCTGCCGCTACCCGACCTGATCGGCAAGGACAAGGCGCTCGGCGAACTGCTCAAGCAAGTTCATGCGACGCTCAACTACACGATGCTCGCCGTCATCCTGGCGCATGTGGCGGCGGCCATTCAGCACCATTTTTTCGCGCGCGATGAAATCCTGGCGCGCATGCTGCCGTTTCTCAAATCCGGACTGAAACCATGAAACGCATCCTCATACCTGCCTTGCTGCTGTTGCCCGTTTCAAGCGCAGGCGTGGCCGCCGAGTTCAGCGTCGTGCAGCCGGACAAAAGCGCAATCGACTTCGTCGCCAGGCAGATGGGCGTGGCGGTTGACGGTAAATTCAAGAAATTTTCCGCGCAGATCGCCTTCGATCCGGCCAAGCCCGAGAAGGGGTCGGCGCAGATCGAGATCGACCTGGCCGGCATCGATGCCGGCAGCGCCGAGGCCAACGAAGAAGTGAAGGATAAGGCGTGGTTCAATACCCGTGAGTTCCCTGTCGCTAAATTTGTTTCCAGCAGCGTCAAGCCTCTCGGCGGCAGCCGGTATGAGGCCCGCGGCAAGCTGAGCATCAAGGGCAAGACACGCGACGTCATCGCGTCTTTCAGCGCCAAGATCGATGGCGGCAACGCCGTACTCGACGGCGTTATTCCCATCCTGCGCCTGCAATACGGCATCGGCGACGGCCTCTGGGCCGATGTCGCCACGGTCGCCGACGAGGTGCAGGTACGCTTCCGTTTCACCTTGTCTGCGGCGCCATCCGTTAAGAAAAAATAAGCTGCATTACCTCGTAAACCACACCACCCATGAGGAGGTCTACCGCCATGCAAAAATATCTCGCCGCCCTTATCCTGTCCGCTGCTCTGTCCGCCTCTGCCTTTGCCGTCGACGGCTACACCATCGACCCGAATCACACCTTTCCCCTATTTGAAGTCAACCACTTCGGGTTCTCCACGCAACGCGGGCGCTTCGACAGGAGTACAGGAAAAATCACTCTTGATCTCGCCGCGAAAAAAGGCAGCGTGGATTTGAACATAGACGTCACCTCACTTAACATGGGCTTCGATACCTGGAACAAGCACCTCGCGGCAGACGGGTTCTTCAATACCGAAAAATTTCCAGCCATGAGTTTCAAGTCGGACAAACTGGTGTTCGAGGGCGACAAGGTCGTCGCTGCCGAGGGCAGCTTCACCCTGCTCGGCGTCACCAAGCCGCTACGGCTGGCAGTCAACAATTTCCGCTGCGCGCCGAACCCGCTCAGCAAGAAAGCGATGTGCGGCGCCGATGTGACGGCAAGTTTCAAACGCTCGGATTTCGGCATGAGTAAATATATTCCGGCGGTCAGCGACGAAGTAAAAATCAGTTCCCCGGTCGAAGCCATCAAGGATTAAGCTTCACCGGTTTGACCGGCCAAGGAGGCGAATTTGGATGCGGCGATATAATCGCTGCATCCGTCGCTGTTATCATGCGTCATGTCCCTTGCCGTCCTCAAATCCCGCGCCCTCGCCGGCATGGATGCGCCCGAAGTGACCGTCGAGGTGCATCTCGCCGGAGGCTTGCCGGTGTTCACCCTGGTCGGCCTGCCGGACACCGAAGTCAAGGAAGCGCGCGACCGGGTGCGCGCGGCGATCCAGAACAGTCATTTCGAATTTCCGCAGCGGCGCATCACGGTGAATCTCGCCCCGGCTGATCTGCCCAAAGAGTCCGGTCGCTTCGATCTGCCGATTGCACTGGGCATCCTGATCGCCTCGGGCCAGGTCAAGGGGCAAGGCCTGGAAAATATGCAGTTCGCCGGCGAGCTGGCGCTGGGCGGCGAGTTGCGGGCGATACGCGGCGCGCTGGCGATGTGCGCGGCGATGTCCCGGACCACGGAGGGTGCTAGTCCGCGCAGTTTCGTGCTGCCTGCCGAAAGCGCGGCGGAGGCGGCCCTGGTGCGTTCCGCCACCATTCTGCCGGCGCGCACGCTGCTGGAAGTTTGCGCCCATCTCAACGGCCAGCAAGCACTCGCGCCTTACGTCGGCGAGGCGCTGTTAGCGGCGCCGGACTACCCCGACCTGGCCGAAGTCAAAGGCCAGGCGCAAGCCAAGCGCGCGCTGGAAGTCGCCGCCGCCGGCAGCCACTCGCTGCTGCTGAGTGGGCCGCCTGGCACCGGCAAGTCGATGCTGGCGAGTCGCTTCCCCGGCATTCTGCCAGCCATGACCGAGGACGAGGCGTTACAGAGCGCCGCCGTGCAATCGCTGGCCGGTCGTTTTCGCGTCGAGGATTGGGGCAAACGCCCGTATCGCGCACCGCATCACTCGGCCTCCGGCGCGGCGCTGGTCGGCGGCGGCAGCGTGCCGCGCCCCGGCGAAATTTCCCTGGCGCATCATGGCGTGCTGTTTCTTGACGAATTACCCGAGTTCGAACGGCGCGTGCTGGAGGCTTTGCGCGAACCGCTGGAAAGCGGTCACATCTGCGTCTCGCGCGCCGCTCGACGCGCCGATTTTCCCGCCCGTTTTCAACTGGTGGCGGCGATGAATCCCTGCCCTTGCGGCTGGCTCGGTCATGCCAATGGCAAGTGCCGGTGCACCCCCGATCAGGTGGCGAAATATCGCGGCAAACTTTCCGGCCCGCTGTTGGATCGCATCGACCTGATGATTTCTGTGCCGGCGTTGTCCGATGTGGAATTGCAGGCACGCGGCGACGGCGAATCTTCCGTCGCGGTGCGCCAGCGCGTGGTTGGCGCGCGCGAGCGTCAACTAGCCCGGCAGGGCAAAGCCAACGCCCTGCTGGAACCCGCCGAAGTGGATCAATACTGCCTGCCCGATGAGGCCGGTGCGCAACTGCTGAAACAGGCCATCACCCGCTTGTCATTATCGGCGCGCGCCTACCATCGCATACTCAAGGTGGCGCGCACCGTCGCCGACCTGGCGGGTGTCGAGCAGGTCTCCAGTCCGCATATTGCCGAGGCAGTGCATTACCGCCGTGGCTTGAGCGATAGCTGACTCGCGCGACGTCAGGCCGACTGACGGCAATGCGTCTCGCGCAGGAAGAGGATCAACAGCATCGAGACGACTATGCCGACAAACATCAAGCTGAATCCGGCTTGCCAGGCGGCGGCAGCGTAGGTGCGCGCGCCATTGACCAATGTCCCGCTCCAGTGACGATCCAACATCCAGCCGACCGCCGGTTGCAGCAGCATGCCGCCCAACAGCGGCCCCATATTGCAGACGCCGGAAGCGGTACCCATCAGCCGCAACGGCACCGATTCCTTGGCGCAAGCGAAGCCGACGATGAGGTTGCCGGAGGCGAAGCCGACCGGTACTAGCACCGTCACCAATAACCATAGAGGCAGCGGCAGGAAGATGATCGTCGTCCAGCCAGCCAGCACGATCACGGTGGTCAACACATACAGCGGTTTTCTGCGTCCGATGCGTTCCGACCATGCGCCCAGCAGCGGTCCGCCCAGCGCCCATGCGACCAGCAGGGTGGAGGTGATTGCCGCCGCGGATTTCGGGTCGAGGCCATATACCTGGCGCAGGTAAGGCACGCCCCACAAGCCGGAAAAAGTCAGGATGGCGCCGGTGACGCCAATTGGGGTCAGTAGCAATATCCAGATATTTCGATAGCACAGTACTTCGAGCAGGCCGCGCAGTATCGGTGTGTGCTCGGCTTGCCCGTGCCTGTGGGCGTGCTGGGAATGGCTGGGATAACCGCGTTCGACGGGATCGTCACGCAC
>Ga0315270_10002360_pt1 | contig 9996 bp, 10 predicted proteins | sample C1_bottom_MG_FD_204932 | JGI IMG/M metagenome (GOLD analysis project Ga0315270, IMG submission 204932) | Sediment microbial communities from Yellowstone Lake, YNP, Wyoming, USA - C1_bottom | ecosystem: Environmental > Aquatic > Freshwater > Lake > Sediment | place: USA: Wyoming | collected... | reverse complement strand
GCCATGTAGACCTTGCGGGCGCCGGCATCGCGCGCCATCTGCACGATTTCGCGACTGGTGGTTCCGCGCACGATGGAGTCGTCCACCAGCAGCACATTGCGGCCCTTGAACTCGGCAGCGATCACGTTGAGCTTCTGGCGCACCGATTTCTTGCGCACCGACTGACCGGGCATGATGAAGGTTCGACCAACGTAGCGGTTCTTCACAAAACCCTCGCGGTACGGCAGGCCCAGCAGCTGCGCCAGCTGGGCGGCGCTGGGACGGCTCGACTCGGGGATCGGAATGACGACATCGATCTCGTTCGGCGGCACGGTGGAGATCACGCGTTTGGCCAGCGTTTCGCCCAGATTAAGGCGCGCCTGATAGACCGAGATTCCGTCCATTACCGAGTCGGGACGAGCCAGGTAGACAAACTCGAAAATGCACGGATGAAGCACGGGCCGGTCGCCACACTGCCTGGCATGGACGCGGCCTTGCAGGTCGATGAAGACGGCTTCGCCAGGATGGATGTTGCGCTCGAACTGGTGCGAGGTACCTTCGAGTGCCACCGATTCGCTGGCCACCAGCACCGTGCCCTCACCGCGCCCGATGCAAAGTGGGCGAATGCCATACGGGTCGCGAAAGGCCAGCACGCCGTGGCCGGCGATCATCGCAATGACGGCGTAGGAACCCCGGATGCGGCGATGCACGCCCTGCACTGCCTGAAACACGTCCTGCGGCTGCAAAGGCAGGCCACGCGTCGTCTTCTCAAGCTCGTGGGCCAGCACGTTGAGCAACACTTCGGAGTCACTCTCGGTATTGATGTGCCTGTGGTCGGCGCTGAAAAGCTCGGCTTTGAGGGTTTGCGCGTTGGTCAGGTTACCGTTATGCACCAGCACGATGCCAAAAGGGGCATTGACGTAGAACGGTTGCGCCTCTTCTTCGCTGTAGGCGTTGCCGGCAGTCGGGTAGCGCACCTGGCCCAATCCGCAATTGCCTGGCAGCGAACGCATATTGCGCGTGCGAAAGACGTCGCGCACCATGCCCTTGGCTTTGTGCATGAAAAACTTGCGTTCCTGCTGCGTGACAATGCCGGCCGCATCCTGGCCCCGGTGTTGCAGCAACAACAAGGCATCGTAGATAAGTTGATTGACTGGTGCGCTGCTGACAACGCCGACAATTCCACACATTATGGCAAGTACTTTCCAAACTCTTGCGGCAACACGGGCTTCAATCCTTGCAGTGCGGCCGCGCTGAAACCGGCTCCCACAGATTCTTTCCACGCAACACTGTTCCTGAGCGGCGTCATGCTGACAAGCACCGTCAGCGCCAGCAGCAGGCAGACACCTCGTAACAGTCCAAACAGCGCGCCCAGGGCCCGGTCGGGAGCGCGCAAACCAGCTTTGACCAGGACTACCTGGATCAACCTGGCCAGCAAGCTGCCGGCAAATACGATCAGCACAAAAATCAGCGCATAAGCTGCGGCATACCGGATCAATTCACTTGCGCCACTCATGGGCAACTTTTGCGCTATATCGGGAGCCAACCATTGCGCCAGGACGAACGCTGCAATCCAGATCAACAACGACAGCACCTCATAAACCAGCCCACGCCAGGCGCCCAACGCCAATGAGACTATCAGCAGCAGCACAAAGATCCAGTCCAGCGCAAAATCGGGCATGGTTCCGGCGCGGTGCTTCTACAGGCTCAAGGTGGTGGCGGGTAGACTCAGTTTCTTGATCTTTGCCGCTGCCTTGTCCGCCTCCGGTTTGCCTGCAAAAGGACCGACACGCACACGAATCCTGCGCCCATCCTTGGTATCCACAACCTGTGTGTAGGTTTTCAGGCCGGCGTGCTCGAGTTTGAGGCGCACATCGTGCGCCCGCGCGGCATCCGCGTAAGCCCCAACCTGAACCACAAACCGGCCCTCGGCAGCAGCATCCTTTTGCTCCGGCTCCTTTCCATCCAGCAGGGCCTGGGCCTTGCCACTGTCATCGATCTTGGGCGGCGCCGCGACAGTCTTATCGACTGGCTTTTCGACCACGGTCGGTGCGATCTTCTCGATTGGCTTCGGAGTCTCCGACACCGGTTCGGCCTTTGGCGCCGGCTTGGAAGCCTCGGACACCGGCGGTGCCGCCGGCGCAGTCGGCGCTTCTTCAGCCTTGGGCACGGCAACGGGCTCGGGGATGACCAAGGGTTTGACCTTGCTGCGATCCGGTATTTCAATTGGAATATCAACCGAAATGGGCCGCGGCTGCTTGTCGAACAGCAGCGGAAAGCCGACCACACCCAGCAGCACCAGCAAAACGGCGCCAAGCAGGCGATGTTTGGCGCGCTGTCGCATCACCTCGATGCTTTCCGCCGGTACAGGTGCAGCCGCAGGCTCTTCGCCACTCTTGCGGAACTTGAAAAAGGCCATATTGAGGGAGTTCAGAGCTTTAAAGGTTAGGCATATGTTTGGATGGAAGACCGGCCACTGCGTCGTTCAATATGCCGCCAACTGTGTAGAACGACCCAAACACAACAATTCTATCAGCGGGGTCTGCCGCACCGATGGCCGCCTGCAGTGCCTGTCGGGGATTCGGGTAGGTCGCCGCGACTACATGTCGGCGTCTGTTTTGACTTCGCCACCGCTGCAGCAAGCGCTCGGAAGATTCGGCGCGGGCGGTCGGCAGGTCGGTGAAATACCAGCGATCAACAAGGGGATCGAGCCGGGCCAACATGGCTGCGAGGTCCTTGTCGGCCATGGCGCCAAAAACAGCATGGGTGACCGGAAAGCTGCCCATGGCGTCCAGATTGGCAGCGAGCGCCGCCACCGCATGCGGGTTGTGCGCCACGTCAAGCACCAATGTCGGTTGACCGGCCATGACCTGAAAGCGTCCGGGCAACTCAACCTGCGCCAGACCGCTGCGCACCGCCTGCAGCGTCGCCGGCAAACGCTCACGCAGAGCCGCCAAGACTGCCAGCACACCGGCCGCATTGAGCAACTGGTTGGCGCCGCGCAGGGCGGGATAGGGCATACCGCTGTAGCGACGGCCGCGCCCGGCCCAAGCCCATTGCCGCTCGTCACCCGAGACATTGAAATCCACACCGAAGCGCCAGAGGTCGGCGTCAATTTCGGTGGCGTGATCGAGCACGCTTTGTGGTGGCTTCGGATCGCTGAGCACCACCGGCTGTCCGGTGCGCATGATGCCGGCCTTCTCGGTGCCGATGGATTCGCGGTCCGGACCCAGATATTCGATGTGATCGAGGTCGATGCTGGTGATGACGGAGCAGTCCGGCTCGATCACGTTGACCGCATCGAGACGGCCACCCAAACCCACCTCCAGAATGGCGACATCGAGCTTGGCGCGCACCATCAGGTCGAGTATGGCGAGCGTTGAAAACTCGAAATACGTCAGCGATACTGCCGCCGTTCCGTGCGTTCTGGCATCCTCGACACGTGCGAAAGCAGCCACCAGTTCACCAGCGCCGATCGGTTCGCCATCCAAGCGAAGTCGCTCTTCGAAATGCACCAGGTGCGGTGATGTATAGACGCCGGTCCGGTAACCTGCGTCCAGCAAAATCGATTCGAGCATGGCGCAGGTCGAACCTTTGCCATTGGTGCCGGCAACCGTGATGACCGGGCAGGTAAAGCACAGTGCCATGCGGTCGGCCACCTGCTTGACGCGCTCCAGCCCCATGTCGATATCCTTCGGGTGCAAGCGCTCGCAATAAGCCAGCCAGTCATCGAGAGTATGGGGTGCATCTGTCATATCGAATGCCATTGTCGCCCAGCAGCAAGCCGCCGATCGCATTCGGCTCGCCTAGAATCGCGTTTTACCCAACACCCGACACCGCAATCGCCATGGCCACCATCCTCCAAAATCTTCCAGTCGGCCAGAAAGTCGGTATTGCTTTCTCCGGCGGCCTGGACACCAGCGCTGCCCTGCACTGGATGAAGCAAAAGGGCGCTGTTCCGTACGCCTATACCGCCAACCTGGGTCAGCCCGATGAATCGGACTATGACGAGATTCCGCGCAAGGCGCTGCAGTATGGCGCCGAGGCGGCGCGCCTGATCGACTGTCGCGACCAATTGGCCGCAGAAGGACTTGCCGCCCTGCAGAGCGGGGCCTTTCACATCTCCACTGCGGGCGTTACCTACTTCAACACGACGCCGCTGGGTCGGGCCGTAACCGGCACCATGCTGGTCGCGGCGATGAAAGAGGACGATGTCCACATCTGGGGCGACGGCAGCACCTTCAAGGGCAACGACATCGAGCGCTTCTACCGCTATGGCCTGCTCACCAACCCGTCGCTGAAGATCTACAAGCCCTGGCTTGACCAGTTGTTCATCGACGAGTTGGGTGGGCGCGCCGAGATGTCGGCCTTCATGACGAAGTCGGGCTTTGGCTACAAGATGTCGGCGGAGAAGGCCTATTCGACCGACTCCAATATGCTGGGCGCGACGCACGAGGCCAAAGATCTGGAGCAGTTGAACAGCGGCATCAGGATCGTGAACCCGATCATGGGCGTGGCGTTCTGGAAGGACGAAGTGCCGGTGCCGCGAGAGGAAGTCACCGTGCGCTTCGAAGAAGGTCGGCCGGTGGCCCTGAACGGCGTCCGCTACAACAAGCTGGTGGAACTGATCCTGGAAGCCAACCGCGTCGGCGGCCGTCACGGTCTGGGCATGAGCGACCAGATCGAGAACCGCATCATCGAGGCCAAGAGCCGCGGCATTTACGAGGCGCCCGGCCTGGCGCTGCTGTTCATCGCCTACGAACGACTGGTGACCGGCATCCACAACGAAGACACCATAGAGCAATACCGCGACAACGGTCGGCGCCTCGGTCGTCTGCTGTACCAGGGCCGCTGGTTCGACCCGCAGGCGATCATGCTGCGCGAGACCGCGCAGCGCTGGGTGGCGCGCGCCATCACCGGTGAGGTCAGCCTGGAACTGCGCCGCGGCAACGATTATTCGATACTGAACACCACGTCGCCCAACCTGACCTATGCGGCCGAGCGCCTGAGCATGGAAAAGGTCGAAGACGCGCCGTTCTCACCGGCGGACCGCATCGGCCAGCTCACCATGCGCAACCTCGACATCGTCGACACGCGCGCCAAGCTCGGCATCTATGCTCAGAGCGGCCTGCTGTCGCTGGGCGAAGGCGGTGATTTTCTGAGTCTGAGCAACGACGAAAAGAAGTAGTCCGCAGAGTCAAATCCGCCCTGCTATTTCTGCGCCAGATATGCTTGCGCAACAGGACGCAAAGCGGCAGCTTCGATGCCGAGCGCCTGCAACCCCGGCAATTTGCCGCTGGCTACGTTGTCGCAGCGCATCGAGTCGAGGTTGTCACGGCTCATCAGGGGTTCGCCCGGCAGCAGTTCCATCAGCAAGGCCTGCAATCGACCGAGCCAATCGGGCAGGGCAAGTACCGGACGACCCCTTCCACGGCGGATCCCGGCAAGTTGCGCCGATAGTTGCACCAACTCCTTCAGGGTGTAAACATCGGGGCCGCAGGCCTCGAACACGCGCGCGCCGGCGGCCGTGCCCGCGGTGCCCGCATGCTGAAGAATGCCGATCACGGCGCTGGCGACGTCGGCCACCCACACCGGTTGAAAGCGTGCATTGGCACCGGCCAGCGGCATCAGCGGCAACACCTTCTGCAGTTGGGCAAAGACGTTGAGGAACTTGTCGCCCTCGCCAAAGATCACACTGGGCCGTAAAACGGTCAGATCGAACGCGCGCTGTTGCCCCGAGCCGGCCGCGCGCATCAAGACCGTCTCACCCTGCCCTTTGCTGCGCAGGTACATCGACGGTGCTGATTCAGGTTTCTCTGCATTCGCACCGATGGCGCTCATGTGCACCAGCTGCGTGACGCCGGCAGTGATGCAGGCCCGCGCCAGCTTCTGCGGCAACGCCACATGAACCTGCTCGAACGCTGCCGGTGTGCCATGCAGAATAGCCACCAGGTTCACCACGGCCTGCTGACCCGCCACGGCTCGCGCGAGCGCAGTTTCGTCGTGCACGTCCATTTCAAGCACAGAAATCTGCGCCAAGTGCAGCAGATGAGCGGCATGGGATCGCTCGCGCGTGGGCACGGTGACGTGCCAGCCTTGGTGAACCAGCATTTGGCAGACTCTGGCACCGACAAAGCCGGTACCTCCTAGCAAAAGTCCATTGTTCATATTCTCACTTTAACGCTTTGCTCGCGATTATTGGACCAATCGGCAGCCCAAGGTGGGCGGACTCAAGCACGAAAAAAGTTAACATCGTGGCATTCTTCGATCTTCAAGGACACCATGAGCACTTCCAGCATTGCGAATGTCACGCTTGCCACGCAGGCCAATGTCTACTTTGACGGCAAATGCGTAAGCCATGGCATCACCCTCGCCGACGGCAGCAAGAAGACTGTGGGCGTCGTGTTGCCCGCCACGCTGAGCTTCAACACAGGCGCCCCGGAAGTTATGGAGTGCGTGGCCGGAAGTTGTGAATACAAACTGGCCGGCAGTCAGAACTGGGTTAGATCGGCCGCCGGCGACAAATTCAGGGTCCCCGGCAATTCATCGTTTGAAATTCGGGTGGCCGAGGCCTACCACTACATCTGCCATTTCGGCTGATTCAGATTACCGCTGGCTCAGGCTCCAGGCGGATGCCAAAGCGCTCATAAACGCTGGTTTGAATGGCACGTGCCAGGGTCATGACCTCGCCGCCGGTGGCACCACCCCGGTTGACAAGCACCAGAGCCTGCTTTTCATACACTCCGGCGTTGCCGATCGACTTGCCCTTCCAGCCACAGGCGTCTATCAGCCAGCCGGCAGCTAGCTTGATCGAGCCATCGGCCAGGTGGTAATGAACAATTTTCGGATCACGCGCGATGATGTCGGTGCACTGGTCAGGGGTCACGGTGGGATTCTTGAAAAAGCTGCCGACGTTGCCGATCAGCGTCGGGTCGGGCAACTTGGCGCGGCGGATGTCACAAATCCACTGGTAAATTTGCAGTGCTGAGGGCTGCGCGACACCCGACTCGGTCATCTTCCTCTCGATATCGGCGTAACCGAGTACGGCTTTCCAGGGCTTGGGCAAGGCCAAGCGCACCCGGGTAATGACGGCCCTGCCAGCCAAGCCCATGACACTGGAGGCATGTTTGAACACGGAGTCCCGATAACCGAAAGCGCATTGGCCTGCATTGAGTGTGAACATCCTGCCGGTTTGCAGATCGACAGCGTCAAGCGAATCAAAACGATCCTGCAGTTCGACGCCATAGGCGCCGATGTTTTGGACCGGAGCCGCTCCCGCCGTGCCCGGAATCAGCGCCAAATTTTCAAGCCCCGGATAGCCCTGCTGCAGGGTCCAGGTCACCAAATCATGCCAGTTTTCTCCGGCACCTGCTTCGACGATGAAGGCTTTGGCGGTCTCCCCCACGAGCCGCCGACCTTTGATCTCGACTTTCAAAACCAGCGGCTTGATATCGCCGGTGAGCACAATATTGCTGCCACCACCCAGTACAAATTTTGGCTGCTCAGCCCATTCAGGGTCAGCAACAAGGGCTTCAAGGTCTGCCTGGCTGGCAATGCGGATCAGGCGATGCGCTTTGGCCACGACGCCAAGGCTGTTGCACGACTGCAAGGGAACGTTTTTCTCGATTAACATTGCAGCAATTCTCTCACTTGCACCCGCGAGCGTGATTTTTCCGGGAGTTTAGCCATGCCTTCTTTCGATACCGTTTGCGAAGCCAACCAGGTGGAAGTCAAGAATGCAGTGGAAAACAGCGCCAAGGAAATCAGCACGCGCTTTGATTTCAAAGGCACTCCGGCGGCCATTGAAATCAAGGACAAGGAAATCACCCTGATTGGAAACGCCGACTTTCAGCTGACCCAGATCGAGGACATCTTGCGTATCAAGCTGACCAAGCGCAATGTCGATGTGCGTTTTCTGGACAAGGGCGAGGTGCAAAAGGTGGGCGGCGACAAAGTCAAACTCGTCATCAAGGTACGCAACGGCATCGAGACCGAGATTTCAAAAAAGATTCAGCGCGTGCTCAAAGACAGCAAGCTTAAGGTTCAGTCTGCCATTCAGGAGAACAAGCTTCGGGTCACAGGCGCCAAGCGTGATGATTTGCAGGCGGCAATGGCGCTGATCAAGAAAAGTGTCGCAGATATGCCTTTGAGTTTCGATAATCTTCGCGACTAAGAAACTACCCCCGTGAACGTGCAGAACGAAAACGAATACGAAGACCGGCTGAGTTTGTGGTCGGATCTGGAGTCGGGACTGGGGATCATTCTGCGCAGTCCGGCAAGCATTCAGGAATTTGAAAAGCGCGTCTGGCAGTACGACCGCTGGATGCGAGAACTGGTTCAGCAAGACACTGACCTGGGGTTGTATCTGCTTTTTCAGTTGGCGGCCAATTCGCCAGTCGGCTACAGCGCCTCGCATGCGCTGATCTGTTCCGTGCTGTGCCACCTGATGGCCGGAGAACTGATACTGCCAAAAATGGAACGGGACAGTCTGGTCCACGCGGCCATGACCATGAACATCTCCATGACCGCATTGCAGGATCAAATGGCGCAGCAGGTGGAAAAACCCAGTGCCGTGCAACAAGACGCGATTGCCGCCCACCCCGCCACCAGCGCTGCGTTGCTGGAAAATCTCGGGGTGACCGATCAGTTATGGCTGAACACAGTCAACCTGCACCACGATGAAACGACGGACAAAGGGGCCTGGCGCATGGTCTCGCCAGCAACACGGCTGGCTCGCATCCTGCGCATCGTCGACCGTTACGCCGCCATGATCAGTCCGCGCAGATCACGGGAAGGTCGCAGTGCGACCGATTCAATGCGGTCGATCGTCGCCAAATCATCAGAGCGCCAAGATGAAATCAGCCATTCGCTGGTACGCGCAGTGGGACTGACGCCACCCGGCACCTATGTGCGGCTCGACAACGGCGAACTGGCGGTCGTGGTACGTCGCAGCTTCGAGCCTAACCTGCCTGAGGTAGCCATTGTGATAGGTGAAGATGCCCAACTGCTCAATGTGCCACGCCTGCACCGCACGGCCCAGGGCGGTCCCCGGATCAAATCAGCACTGCCGGCCTCCGCGATGCACGAGCGCCTGAATCATCACCAGATCCTGCACCTCGCCTGAGCTTGAGGCAAGGTGCTGCTAACCAAGCCACTTCTGCAGAAATTGGGCCTGACCCATGGCAGGATCGAGTTGGTAATTGGAGAAGCCGACCCGGTCATACAGCTTGATCGCCCCGGCATTGCCGGCAAGCACCTCGAGCGTCAACTTGCAGGCACCGCGCTCGCGTGCCAGGCTTTCAACTAGCGCGAGCATCTGCTCGGCGATGTGCTGACCTCGATAGGCCCGCAACACCACGACATCATGAACATTGACCAAGGGTTTGCAGGCAAAGGTGGAGAAACCTTCAAGGCAGTTGATCAAGCCGACCGGCATCGCTGTGTCCTCGCCCTTGAAGGCCAATACGCTGAAGGCCTGCGGTCGCGCGGCTAGTGAGCCCACGAGGTTAGTCCGCGCAAAATCGCTCAAGCCACAGGCGCCTCCCATAGGATCCTTCGCATACTCGTCGAGCAGATACACCAGCGCGCGAGCATGGTCGGCATTGCCATAGTCTGCAGCGCATACGCGCACGCTGTCGCCGATGGAGTTCATACCGCCAAAGTGTCTGCCAAGCGCTGCGCACAACGCTGCGCCTGGTCCGCATCGGGCGCCTCGACCATCACCCGCACCAGCGGCTCTGTGCCGCTCGCACGAATGAGGATGCGCCCGCGAACACCCAATTCCGACTCGACCGCCGCAACGGCGGCGGACAATTTCGGACTGCTCTTCCAGTTCTGCCCGGACTTCAACCGAACATTGATCAGCACTTGCGGAAAAAGTGTGACCTCGTGCAGCAACTCGGCCAGGCTCTTGCCACCCCGCAAGCTCGCCTGCAACACCTGCAGCGCGGAAATAAGACCATCACCGGTGGTGTGTTTGTCCAGCGCCAATAAATGCCCTGAACCCTCACCACCGAG
>Ga0315270_10002359_pt1 | contig 9996 bp, 9 predicted proteins | sample C1_bottom_MG_FD_204932 | JGI IMG/M metagenome (GOLD analysis project Ga0315270, IMG submission 204932) | Sediment microbial communities from Yellowstone Lake, YNP, Wyoming, USA - C1_bottom | ecosystem: Environmental > Aquatic > Freshwater > Lake > Sediment | place: USA: Wyoming | collected... | reverse complement strand
TCGAGAACTGTCTGATCTTCAGGGGAGAGGCCCTTGAAAGAGGATTTCCAGCCCAGTTGCCGAAGCAAAAGCCTGTCTTTGGCAAGGTTCTGTATATTTTCCTGATTATTTGCATCCTGCTGATCAAGCCGCAGTCGCATCAATTCCCGGGATATTTCATCGACCCGGGTCTTGATTTCATCACTGATGGCATTTTTGACCAGAGTTTCCAGCGGCGAGTTTTCGGCATCGGCCGTTGCAGTTGAATTATCAGAATCGGCATCCTCGGCAGCCCCTTGCCGTGATCTCGGATCCAGCGCATTCAGAACTTTGCGCGTATCTTTGACCTGATCCCGAAGATGCTTCTTTTGCTTGCGAAGATCCTTGGGAGAAGCCCGGAGGCTCCAGACCAGATCCCTGAGACCGGCCAGGCTCTGGGCATGGCCGCTGGTAGCTACCAGCAGAACAGATCGCTCCGGCGGTGTTTCCTTGAACTTGCGGGCAAGCTCAAGCAGGGTGGCGATGCTGACGGCCTCGTCCGCGCCCGGAGACAGCCCCGGTACATAGGCGGTGCTGTCGTAAAATGCCTCGATCATCATCAGTTCTTCCTGAAGAGCGGCATTCCGGCCGGGGACCAGGCAGTAGATATTTTCGCCTGAAACCTCTTTCCATCTGACTTCGGAATTCAACTGGATTTCGGGGAAAACCAGGCCTTTTGAAGCGGTTTCAAACTCCCCGAAATAGTTGTGGGCCTCCTCCAGGGATACCCAGAAACGGGGAAACTGAAGGGGCGAAAGCTCTTGCTTGTCCTCAAACCGTGCTCTTGAAGACAACCCCCTGTCCACATAAACCAATGCCTTGGCGCCGAGCGAGGCTGCCTGAATCCAGTTTTTCCCTGAATCCAGCTCCATCAGCAAAATGGCGCCCTCAATGGATTTTCCGTTGAAATCGGTCAAGGCGCCGGCCCCTGCATAGATGAGCGGTCCTTTCAGCCCCTGGGGATCAATGGCCTGGGGGGAAATGGCATTTCCTAGAAGCGGATGAAGGGAAAGCACCAGGTCGCGATCGGGAACCGCCATTCGGCTCTTTCCCTGCTGAAGGATCGGAAGTGAATACCGATGCACGCCGACTTCGGAAAAGCCCGCCTCCTGAAACTGCTCCTGGATGTATTCGGCGGCAGACCGGCAGCCTGAAGTTCCCGTGCCTCTGTCTCCGAATGCAGACAAGGCCCGGATGTTCCTTTCAAAATCGCCGGCTCCGGCACTGGACAACCATATCAGCGCAATTCCCATCATCAGCATCAGCCGTTTGGACAACATCCGAAAGCCGGACGGCGAACGCATCGCCGGAAAAAATCTGCACGAATCTTCCAGTTTTCGGAGCAGCGCAAAAACACAGGAATGTTTGGGAAAGTGTTTCATACAGTTAACATTGATAGTCTCGTAAATGTCAAAATTGGGATGACTTTGTAAAAAGCTCCAGATGCGAGGCGCGCAAATCCTGAGGAGTGAGGCGTACTTTTGGGTACGCCGCAATGACGAAGGATGCCGCGCAACGAAGCAGATGGACTTTTTACGAAGTCATCAACATTCGCTCAATGTGTCATGCCCGGGTTTGGAACCAATCATGCCGATCGATATGGACAGCTCATCCCGGTTTTCAATTTTGTCGATCCGGCCATCCCGAATCCAGACGACCTGATCCGATACATTCAGCATCTTGATGTCATGAGTCGCCGAAATGATGGTGACACCCCGCTCGCGGCTGAGCTGCTTCAGAAGGTAAATGATTTCCTCACCCGTATTCAGATCCAGGTTTCCCGTCGGCTCATCCGCCAGAATAATGGCCGGGTCATTGGCCAGGGCGCGGGCAATGGCCACCCGCTGCTGCTGCCCTCCGGACAGTTCAAAAGGTTTATGCTGAAAGCGATCCCCCAGGCCTACCATCTCCAGCAGTTTGATGCCTTTTTCAGCAGCGGCATCATCGGCCATGCCGGCAAAGGTCATGGGAAGGGTGACATTTTCAAGGGCGGTCATGACCTGAATGATGTTGAAGGTTTGAAAGATATAGCCGATTTTCCGGCATCTCAGCCATGCCAGTTCATAGGCATCCAACTGGGCGATATCCACTTCGTCAATAAATACTTTTCCGGTCGTAGGCTTGTCCAGCCCGCCGATCATGTTAAAAAGGGTGCTTTTACCGGATCCCGATGGGCCCATGATGGAAATATAGTTTCCGGCAGTGATTTCAAGGTCGACCCCTTTCAGCGCCAGCACATCCAATTTGCCCAGCTTAAAGGATTTGGTCACATGGGTAACCCGGACAATTTTTCTGGAATCAGTCATGACAGTTCCTGTGGATAACGTTACTGTTCAACCCGCATGGCCTCCACCGGTTGCATGCGGGCGGCAACCATCGCCGGATACATCACGCCGACAAGGCTCAGCACACATCCGACAAGCGTGGCGCCGGCAACAGACAGCCCGGCCTGTGTCCAGGACAGGGTGGTAAAGGATACGGTTCCAAATCGAAGAAAAAAATTAATCAGGGCAAAGGCGCCGCCGATAATCGCGCCCGCGCCGGAGCCGATGAGCCCCTGAATGCCAGCCTCAAGAAGAAAGAGCCTCAGGATAAAGCTATCCAGCGCGCCCAGACACTTCATCGTGCCGATTTCCCTGAAGCGCTCAGTTACTGCCATGAGCTGGGCATTGACAATTCCAACCACACAGACCAGGAGCGAGAGCACAATGATCCACTGCTGCTTGGGGCTGTTTCCCACCGAAACGTCCTCCGGCCGCAGATCGTATCCGGAGCGAATCAGGGTCTGGCGCAGCGCGGGTTCGCCGGTTGACAGCAGCCCGTTGGCCACATCGGAGCCAACGCGGGTAAAGCTCAGAAACGACACCGCCAGTACCAGGCTGATGGTGGTAATCAGGGATCGAAAAAAACGGACCCGGATGCTTTTTATGGCAATTTCCACGGATTTCATAAACGGCAGGACGATCAGCCGGTCTATTTTGTCTGAGTGTCCGTCAGAATGGAATATGGAATGGTTTTTCATCGTACAGCTTCCTGTTCACTGATCCATTGGAATGTCGTTTTTGATTCTGTTGTCTCTTGCCCGGTTAAACCAAAACGGATAGGGTCGAACCGGAATGTTGTGGTTTCGAAGCTGCCCGCTGGTGAACATTTCCGCGCTGACGGCAAGCGCATCGCCGCGATATTTACACCAGTCTATAACATAATCATTAAATTCGTCCAGTTTGTTCATGTAAATGTCCATATTTTCCGTGCAGCCAATGGCAAAGCGGTCGTTGATTCCGTCAAACCCGTGAAAATCCGGAACATGGACATAAGATAAATCCAAAAGGGATAAATGATCAAGCGGTTTCACAAACATCAGATCCGGGCGGCAGCGAATGATGCAGTCATAGCTGATTCCGCTCTCTTTTTCATGCACGATGCGAAGCCGGTTGCATTGCTTCAGACCGTAAAGCTGCTGTAGATAGGGCTGAACCCCGGTTTTTAAACGGCAGTTGACGCCGTTGATCAAGGCCCCTTCATTCAGAAGCGGATCATCTTCAATCCGAAGCACGGTCGGATTCAGCAGCGCCGCCAGGTGACTGTTTGCATCCTGCGGGACAAACATGAACAGATCATAGTCCCCGATTTGATTCAATAGGCATTCCCTGATTGTTTGATGGGTTTGGTCCAGGCCGGCGCACCGGCCGGACATGCATACCGCGGTTCGGGGCCGGTCGCTGCCGGTTAAATATTTGGCGGGCTTTGCCTTGGCAAACAGGTGGTCTATGTTGCGATACCGGATCAACGGGTGGTCAGAGTTGAAGTGGTTCTGCAAAAACGATTCCGGGATCCGGTAGGACCCCGTTTTTTTTTCCGGTTTTCCCGGCAGGGGATTGATGGAATTGGCATCCTGAATCTTCATCTGGTGTTTCAGATCCGATGTAATGGCATTCATTAGAAACGTTACGGGAAGGGTCCAGTATTTTTTCCGGTGCGCATAGGATTTTCGGGTCGCATTGCGGGTGGTGATAACATTGAACTGGATTCTGTGGGGATTGTACAAAAGCGCCGTCAAGTGATTTAAGATGTGCTGGGAATACAGCCAGGACTCGCAATCGAATCCCGTGTAGTACGGAAGCAGAAAGGAGATGGCTTCGCGGTGAAACGCATTAAAGAGGGCATCGAAATTATATCCGAGATTGACCTCGGAACCCGGTTCATCATACTGCCAGGAATAGCGGGAATATCCGACCGCCGGTTCCCATTCCAGAAGACATCTTTCAAATGTTCTAAAAGGGTTGCCGCAAAGCGGGACGTTTAATGCCTGAGCCAGTTCCGCGTCTTCTTTGACAATGCAGTCTCCGTCCAGAAAAATATAATAGAGATAATCGGCGTTTCGGGACATCGCTTCTCTCAACAGGCGGTTTCTTCCTTCATTCCAAGTGCTTTGGGGATAAAAAATGGCGCCGTTTCGATCGGAAGGCTCTTTCCAGGTCAGCAGAATAATGTCATTATGCTCATCCGGCAGATCCGAATAAGGCATATCGGATTCGGATTGGATCATGTAAACAAAAGGTTTCATGCCGGACCTAACGCTTTCTCATTTCGGATTCACGAACCTTGAGCGAGTGTCGCTTTTTAGCATCATTGAGCAATATTTCAATTTCAGTTTTTCTCTGAGGGTCGGTGGTCGACTCCATTGCCTTTTCAAGCTGAACGACCGCATTCTTATAATCCCCGCGGGTGTAGTAATAGCGGCCAAGGTAGTAACAGGCATCTGATGTTCTGCCCAGAGAGCCGTATACGCTGCCCAGATAGAACATGGCATCGGGATAATCCGGAGTGTTCAGCAACAGGGATTCCAGAAAACGGGAGGCTTCCTGAAATTTTCCCAGTTCGATATAACTGCGCCCGGTATAGAATAGGCATTCGGTTTCATCAGGAGAAATGTCCAGGGCTCCCTGCAGAATCCGGAGTGCTTCGGGATATCGGCCATCCAGGAAATATGTTTTTCCCAGTTCAGTGAGCAGAGTTGGGTCAAATGCCCGTCTGGTAAGCGCTGCCCGGAAATGGTCTATTGCGGCACTTCGATTTCCGGTTCGGGATAGGATCAGTCCATAGCCGTAATCGGCCATGGCATTGTCGGGCTTTTGAGCGACCTGGGTTTTGAAATAACTCAAGGCATCGTTTTCAGGTCCGAACATGGCGATCAGTCGGGTGTGGGCCCAGTCAAAGGGTAGACTAGAATATTTAGGGAGCTGGTTGATTCTTGAGGCGTTAGTATCGATCCAGGAGGAAAGATATCCTATCCGGTCTTCGACAGCCGGGTGGGTCATCATGTAGGTGGGAACTTCATCCTTTCCATACCATTGTTTGCTGCGGATTTTGATCAGTGCTGTCATAAGCCCTTTTGGATTGTAGCCGGCCTGTGTCATAAAAACCACGCCTCTTTGATCGGCCTGCATCTCATCTTCCCGGCTGTGGGCCAGAATGAAAGACTGAGCGGCCGCCATTGAACCGATTACCGCTGCGTTTGACGCAGCGCCTCCTGCGCCTGCAGCCCCAAGTAAAATGCCCGCAGCGACGCCGGCCAGGGTGCCCATGCCTACTTTTTTGGATTGTTCGGTTTGTTTAGAGATGTGCCGGCAGACGACATGAGAAATTTCATGAGCAATAATGCCGGCAAGTTCGTCTTCATTGTCCAGGGCTTCAAACAGGCCGCTGTTGATAAAAACCTGACCGCCTGGGCCTGCAAATGCATTGTAGACATCTTCCTTAACGACATAAAAATGGTACTGAAACGGTTGAGCTGGCATAACCGACAGGATTTTATCGCCTATATTATTGATATATCTTGATATAATCGAGTCATGTATGATTTCATAGTGTGCGTTGATTTCGACCATGAATTTCTGCGACAGTTCTTCTTCTTCCTGGATGGTGATGCCTCTGGCGATTTCCGGAAAAACCATCAGTAAAACCGCCAGCCAGACCCGGATAAGATATTTGGCGTTCATTTACGTAAACTCCTCCTTGATGCGCTAATTCATGTATTACCATGACATATTCGGTTGGACTTTTCAAATACCAATTTATGTGATACCGTTTGCATTATGGGAACCACAATATGTATTGCGAATCAGAAAGGCGGGGTTGGAAAGACAACCACCGCTGTCAATCTGTCTGCAGCCCTTGCAGTATCCCAAAAAAAAATTCTCCTTGTGGATTGCGATCCTCAGGGCAATGCCACAACCGGTGTCGGAATCGACAAGGCGGCCCTTACCCGGACTCTGTATCACGGAATGATCGGTGCGGTATCCGCTGAAGCTATCATTCAGGACAGCGGGATTGATTTGCTGAAGGTGATTCCCGCTCGGGTGGAGCTGATCGGTTTTGAAGTCGAAATGATATCCAGCGCCAATCGGGAAAACATCCTGAAGGAATTTCTGTCCGGATTGACAAGCACCTATGACTACATTATTCTGGATTGTCCGCCGTCGCTCAGCCTGCTGACGGTGAATGCCATGACTGCCGCAGATTCTATGCTGATCCCCCTTCAATGCGAGTTTTATGCGCTGGAAGGTCTGAGCCAGCTCCTCCAGACCATGAAACGGATCAAACGGGGTCTGAATCCGCATCTCAAGCTTTGTGGAATTCTTTTGACCATGTTCGACAAACGCACAAATCTTTCGGGTCAGGTGGCTGATGAAGCCAGAAAATATTTTAAGAATCTGGTTTTTAAAACCATCATTCCGCGCAATGTCCGGCTCGGAGAGGCGCCAAGTTTCGGCAAACCCATCCTGCTGTATGACCCGACCTCCGCCGGGGCAGTCGGCTATATGGACCTGGCAAAGGAGTTAATAGATGCGTCAACCTGAATATTTTAATCGCAACGATGAACTTTGATACATGACAATAGAATCATCTCAAAATGAGAGCGGACATTTAAAACGAAAAAAAATGGTGCTGGGAAGGGGTATTGAAGCCCTGATTCCGGACATTGATCCTGCCCAGAGCGATTCCTCCGGGGAGTATTTTACCTGCGATGTCCGTCTGATTCGTCCCAATCCATTTCAGCCCCGCATGCGGTTCTCTCAGGAAGAACTCGATGAACTGAGCCGCTCCATTCTGGAACAGGGAATTCTTCAGCCTCTTATGGTGCGAAAGGCGGAAACCGGTTACGAACTGATTGCCGGCGAAAGACGCCTTCGGGCTGCCAGAATGGCAGGTATGAACGAGGTGCCGGTTGTTATCAAAAATGTTTCCGATGGTCAGCTTCTTGAGATTTCGATCATCGAAAACATCCAGCGCCAGGACCTCAATGCCCTGGAAGAAGCCGAGGCATACAACCGGTTGATGGACGAATTCCATCTGACGCAGGAAGAGGTTGCGGTCCGGGTGGGGAAAAGCCGTTCGGCCATTGCCAATTTTTTACGGCTTCGCCAGCTTCCGGAACCGATCAAGGCCAGCCTGCTGGATGGGACATTGACCATGGGGCATGCCCGCGCCCTTCTGGGTGCGGATACGCCCGCCCAGCAGATTGCCGCCTGGAAAGCCGTTATCGCCAAAGGCCTTTCTGTCCGGGAAACCGAAGCCCTGGTTAAACGCCTCAAGAATCAGAAATCCGAAGATCGGAATTCGCCTCCCAAATCCTTTGATGTTTATCTGAGCAGTCTGGCCAATGACCTGTCGCAGGATTTCGGAACGCGTGTCAAGATCAAACGCAAGGGTCGAAAAGGCAGGGTAGAGATTGAATTCTACAGCGACGACGATCTGGATCGGTTGATCGGTCTTCTGAAACACACCTGAAGCAGCCGAATGTCTATCCATATCATTATTGACGGGTATAACCTGATCCGTCAGTCCGGATTTCTTGGCAGCCTGGAAAGCCGGAATATTCAGGCGGGCAGGGATGCGCTTGTGGAGATGCTGTCAGCGTACCGAAGGGTCAAACACCATAACATCACCGTTGTCTTTGACGGCTCCAGCGCTCCCTGCGATTGCCCGTCCCGGGATCGTATCCAGGGCGTCAGTATTGTTTTTTCAAGATGCGGCGAGCTGGCCGATGCGGTCATCAAGAGAATGGCGGCCAAAGAAAAGGAAAAGGCCATTGTGGTTTCTTCGGATCAGGACATCATTCGGCATTCAGCCGCATTCGGGTGCGCGACGCTCAGTTCGCCGGTGTTTGAACAAAAACTGATGATGGCCTCCCAGATGGATTCCGGGGATCCGGATAACGATCCGGAAGGTGGCTGGATTCCAACAACCCGGAAAAAAGGTCCTTCCAGGCGGCTTTCCAAGCGCATGCGGCAGAATCAGATAAAAACCGACAAGCTGTAATGTAAGCACTTAAGCGCCCGGTCAGGGCGTTTCATCGTGAAACGTATCTCGTGAAGCGTCACTTGGTGTTTTCATCCCTGGCGGTTGAATGTCAGAGAATTCATAACCATGGAGCTGAAATGAAACGTATCTGCGTCATTGATGGTCAGGGCGGGGGCATTGGCAGTGCTGTGATCAAAAAGCTTAAAGAGATTTTTGAAGAGACCATCGAGATCATCGCTCTGGGCACCAATGCCATTGCAACATCGCAGATGCTGAAGGCAAGAGCAAACCGGGGAGCGACCGGTGAAAACGCCATTGTCCGGACAGCCGAAAGGGTGGATGTGATCATCGGTCCGCTCAGCATTGTCCTGGCGCACGCTATGATGGGCGAAGTTACGCCCAGAATCGCCGAAGCCATTGCCGGCAGTCCGGCAAAAAAAATACTGATTCCGCTTTTCCAGGAAAATGTCGAAATCGCCGGATTAAGTCCGATTCCTCTGCCCAGGCTGATTGAAGCCCTGATTCAGCAGAATTTGTCCGCCCTGTCAATTCAAACACCTAAAGAGTCAAACCCCTAACCAGAAGGATGATGCCATGTGTGAAGCCAATGCATATCTGATTGAAGGAGAAGAAAACCGTTTGGTAATGGAAGCTGTCGATGTTGTTGAACCCGAAGATGATGGGGTTCGGCTGATCAGTATTTTCGGAGATCAAAAATTTCTCAAAGCCCGAATCCATTCATTGTCTCTGGTGGATCACAAGATCTTCCTCAAGTAGCTACGGAAAGCCATAGCCCAGGAAGTCCTTTATGAAAATCATCATCGCCAAGACTGCCGGCTTTTGCATGGGGGTTAGAAGAGCCGTTGAAATGGCTCTGGACTCTCCGGGCAAACACCGCGGCCCCATCTTTACGCACGGTCCCTTGATCCATAATCCCCAGGTGCTTGACCTGCTGGATGAAAAAGGGGTTCACATCATGCAGAATATCCCTGAAGCCGGAGAGGGAACCGTGCTGATTCGCGCCCACGGAGTGCCGCCTGCCATCAAAAAAGATCTGAAGAAGGCCGGTTTTGCAGTCATAGACGCGACCTGCCCCAGAGTGATTAAGGTTCAGGCGATCATCAAGAAACATGCCAGGCAGGGATACGCATCCATTATTATCGGAGACCGGGACCATCCTGAGGTTGTGGGGCTTATGGGATATGCCGCTGGCAAGGGCTATATTGCCGGAAGTATTGAAGAGCTTGAAGTACTCCCCGTTTTTGACAAGGCCATTCTGGTTGCCCAGACGACACTGAATACCCGTCTGTTTGAAGCTGTCAATAACTGGGCACAGACTTGCCACCCTCACTACAAATGCTTTCATACCATTTGCGATTCAACGGCGCAGCGCCAGGCAGAAGTTCAGAAAATGGCGGCGCTGGTGGATGCGTTGATCGTAGTCGGGGGCAAAAACAGTGGCAATACCCAGCGGCTTGCTGAAATTGCCGGGCAGTCCGGCATTGCTACCTTTCACATCGAAACCGAATACGATCTGGACGTAAAGGCCCTGTCTGCTGCGGAAACCATCGGCATTACCGCGGGCGCGTCGACCCCCAACTGGATTATCAACCGGGTGGTCAGAGCCGTGGAAAGACTGCCCTATAAGAACAGCGCCGGGATTCAGAAAAT
>Ga0315270_10002358_pt1 | contig 9996 bp, 7 predicted proteins | sample C1_bottom_MG_FD_204932 | JGI IMG/M metagenome (GOLD analysis project Ga0315270, IMG submission 204932) | Sediment microbial communities from Yellowstone Lake, YNP, Wyoming, USA - C1_bottom | ecosystem: Environmental > Aquatic > Freshwater > Lake > Sediment | place: USA: Wyoming | collected... | reverse complement strand
CTCCTGCTTGACGAGCCCACCTCGGCCCTGGATGTTTCCATTCAGGCCGAAATTCTGAATCTGCTCAAGCAGGTCCAGAAAAAACGGAGCCTGACCTATCTTCTGGTGAGCCACAACCTGGCGGTGGTTTCCCATATGTGTGACGCCATTTCGGTCATGACTCAGGGCGCCGTGGTGGAGCGTCTCACCCAAAAGCAGCTAAGGGAGGGGGATATCCGGCAACCCTACACCCAGCAACTGATGGCGGCAAGCCGGGGATTCCGGGTGGCATCTGCTACAGGGCTTCAACCATAACGATTCCAGACGGGCACGGACTTGGAATCATAAGTATAAGGTCAGCCCCGTATCCGGAAAAGCTGTCGGCATTCTGAAAAAATATTGAAGAAACCCTTGTTTCAAACTATGATTCGGCCTTATCATCCGAGTCAAGATCTATTCTGTTCCGATACAAAAAAGGTTTTCATCGTCATGAGGTATCTGCTGTTTCTGATCGTCCTATGCGTTAATTGTTCCGCCTGCACCGAAAATGAGCCCGCCCAGAAAATCGATTTAAGCAAAAGGGAAACTGTTGAGGTCAGGGATGCGGACGATGCCATCACATACGCCTATCTGCCGCAATATTCCCATTCGGTTTCCTACCTTCGGCACAACCTTCTGGTGGAATATCTGAAAAAGGAAACCGGTTATAACATCCGGCAGGTTTTCCCGGACACGTTCGACGAGCACATGCGCATGGTGGGCCAGGGCAAGGTGGATATCTCCTTTACCAATCCGTATGCCTATGTCAAAACCGCTTACCGCTATGGTGAAAAAGCATTTGCACAGGTGATAGAAAACTCCGGACACAAAAGTTTCAGGGGGCAGATCATCTGCAGAGCCGACAATCAGTCCATACGAACCCTTGAAGACTGTAAGGGAAAGCGCCTGATTGCCGTTGATCTGACGTCTGCCGGCGGATACCTCTATCCCATGGGTCATTTTTATGATCATGGCATTCGGCAGCAGGATTTTGCCGAAGTATATTTTTCACCCGGACCCGGCGGAAAGCAGGAAAAGGTGATCCTGGCGGTTTATGCCGGCCAGTACGACATCGGATTGATCCGGGAGGGCGCCTTGAACGTGGTGGCGGACCGAATCGATATCCGCCAGATCCGGGTGGTTGCCTACAGCAAATTCTACCCGGGATGGGTGTATTCCGCCAGAAAGGATCTGGACCCGGAAGTCCTTAACCACATTCAGGCGGCGTTGTTTAACCTTTCCGTGGATAATCCCGATCATCGGGCGATTCTGGAAAAGGCGGACTTTACACGGATTGTGCCGTCGAATGACGCTGAATTTGATTCGGTTCGGGAATTGATGACGGTTGTGGGCATTGACCTGGATAAATAATGACGATGAAACTGGGAATTCGGGGAAAAATCTATTGCGGCATGATCTCCATTGTTCTGTTGACGGGCATGATGATTGCCGTGCCGGTTCGCATCATGGTGGAGCGCGCGCTCTCGCAGGAATCTCTGAACAAGGGCATGTCCATGGCGCTGACCCTTGCGGCCCGCAGCCAGGACATTATCCTGGGAATGGATTTTCTCTATCTCAAAGAGATGATGGATAAGGCAATTCAGTCCAGTACCGATGTCTCCTACAGTTTTATTCTGAATCAGCAGGGACAGGTGCTGTCCCACACATTTCAAAACGGTTTTCCGGTCGAGCTCAGAACCGTCAATTCCATCCCTGCCGGACAACTGTCGAGCATCCGGTTTCTGGATACCGGAAAAGAGCTGATTTATGACATTGCGGTTCCGGTCCTTATCGGAGAAATGCGGCTGGGAACAGTCCATCTCGGTCTTTCCAAAACCCGAATCAGCCGTACGATCAACAGACTGCTGTGGACCATGGCCGTATTGCTCGGGTGCTCCGTTCTGATCGCCTCTCTCACCGGGGCCGGGTTTGCCAACCAGATTATTCGCAGGGTACAAAAGCTCCACCAGGCTTCGGAACAGGTGCTGAAAGGTAACCTGAATGTCATTACCGCCCCTCGGCTGAAAACAACCTGCTGGACACTGATGGACTGCCGCAAAGAGAAGTGTCCCGCTTTCGGTGAGGATCGGCAGCGCTGCTGGAATGTTGAAGGCACGCTCTGTCCTTCATGCCGGGAGGGGGAATATGCCTCAAAAAACGATGCCTGCAGAAATTGCCGGCTCTATCGGGCTGCTTCCGGGGACGAGATACAGGCTCTTGCCGAGTCCTTTGACGCCATGACCCGGTCTTTGAAACATACGATATTCCAGTTGGAGGCGTCCAGAAAAACCATTGAGGTATCGGAGAAAAAATATCGCCGGATATTTGAAAGCTCCATGGATATGGTTTTTGTCACGGACAGCCAGGGGCGGTTCCATGACATCAATCAAACGGGTAAAACCATTCTTGGGCTCCAACCCATGAGCGGCGTTGCGGATGGCTTTTCGCTTTCGGATGTTTTTTCGTCCTCTTTTGAATATGCGAATATCCAGCAGGATCTGATCCGGCAGGGTTTCGTAAAAGACCGGGAATTTACTTTAAAAACTCTTGCCGGAAATGAACTTCAGGCTCTTCTCAGCAGTTCATGTCAGCTCGATCCGGGCGGGGAAGTGCTGGGATGTGAAGGCATCATTAAAGACATCACGCAGCGCCGGAATATGGAACAGCAGCTTCTGCAGGCCGACAAGCTGGCCTCTTTGGGCCAGCTTTCCGCCGGCGTGGCCCACGAAATCAACAACCCTCTGGGGCTGATTCTGGGGTATACCCAGCTCATGCTTCGGGAAGAACCCGATTCCTCGCAAAAACACGAAGATCTGAAAACCATCGAAAAGCACACGCGCAACTGCAAAACCATTGTGGAGGCGCTGCTGAATTTTGCCCGTAAAACAGAAACCAAGAAGGTCCTGGTGGATGTGAATTGCGCCATCGAGCAGGTCATCACGGTGATCCGCCATCAGTTTGAACTCTCCGGAATTGCGGTGCATACCCTTTATGACTCGGATCTGCCGCAGGTTCTTGGGGATACGGAAAAACTCAAGCAGGTGGTCATGAACCTGGTTATGAATGCCCGGCAGTCCATTTCCCAAACCGGGCGAATCACCGTATCCACCCTTTATGATAAAAGGAACCATAAGATAACGATTGTGGTTGAAGACACGGGATCGGGCATTCCGCCCCATGTGGTCACCCGCATTTTTGATCCTTTTTTTACCACCAAACCCACGGGCCAGGGAACCGGCCTCGGCCTTTCGGTCAGTTATGGTATTGTGAAAGAGCACGGCGGTGAAATCACGGTTGACAGCGAATCCGAAAAAGGAAGCTTGTTTTCCGTCACCCTGCCTGCAATCATTCATGCCTCATGATTTCTTTCATACAAAAGGGTTCGTTGGAAACACGGTGATTTTGTTCTGCTCGATATAAGGAAAGAAAACAGGGGGCTTGCTATTCTGACCACTCATGTAAAATCAAGCACTTGTGTGGAGAACAAAATTACCCTGTCGTTGGGAATCCCTGCGTTGACTTTCATCAGACCGATTGGTATGATAACCAGTTATGGAAGAAGGAATTATCGTTGAATTTATTGACCGTCAGAAAATACTCTGCGCGGTGGTGCAGGAAGTCAAGAACCAGCGGCTCAAACTCCTGACCGAAAACGACCGTGAAGTCAACCTCTCTTCAAACCGACTTTCCCATAAAAGCCGAATGGTTCTGGACCTGTCTCTGGGCCGGATCAAAACGATCGATGCGCTCAAGGGAATTGCCTTTCGCAGAAAACAGTTGACCCAGGAAGTCCATATTCGTGAGCTTTGGGAGATCCTCAATTCCGAACAGGAGTGGATTGACCTTGCCACCATGACGGAGTTTTGTTTTTCAGATCATGCAACATGCGATCATGAATCTGCAATCGTCCGCGCATTTTTTCAAAACCGGCTGTATTTCAAATTTGACCAGAACCGATTTTTCCCGATTTCGGAAGAACAGGTCGAACGCAATATTGCCCTGGAGCGGGAAGTCGCCCGCAAAGCCAAACGGATAGAGTCCGGCGCGTTATGGGTCAGAGCACAGCTTCAGCAAGACCGGCGTCCGCCGTTGTCCATGCTGTCCGAAGACGAATCCGCCTGCCTGGATATTCTTAAATCCTGTTATCTTCTGGATAAAGAAAGCCCCCATTATGCTGAAGGCAAGGAGATCCTGTCCAAAGCCGGAATCGATGACAGGGAGCGGCTCTTTTCGATCTTCGTTGATTTTGGTCTTTTTGATCCCAATGAAAATATCGAACTTTATCGGCAGGAAATTCCTTTGGAATTTCCTGCCGAGGTGCTATCCCATGCCGGACATATCGCCTGCGCCTGCTCTATGCCGTCGGAAGCTTCAGACCGAAAAGACCTGACCCATCTTCCCCTGATGACAATAGACGGTCAATCCACCCTGGATTATGATGATGCGATCAGTTTCGAGGATTATGGCGATTCCTGCTGTCTGGGCGTTCACATTGTGGATGTGGCCCATTATGTCAAAAAAGATGATCCCATCGATCGGGAAGCCCGGTTAAGGGCAAGCTCCATCTATATGCCGGACCGAAAGATTTCCATGCTGCCGTCCAGTCTGGCGGAAGGGCTCTGCAGCTTGAAGGCCGGTGAACTCCGTCCGGCAATCAGCATGTTGATTCACCTGAGCAAAACCTCGGAGATTCTGGACTTTGAAGTTATCCCCAGCCTGATAAGGGTTCAGCGCCAGTTGACGTATTATGATGTCAATATGGTTGCAGACAGCAGCCGGGAGATCGCCAGCCTTTGCGACATCGCCATGAAGTTTCGCCAGAAAAGACTTTCGGACGGTGCTGTTCAGATTACGCTTCCGGATATCAATGTCTGGATCAGTGACAGCGGAGAAATTGGTGTCAACCGGATCAATCGCGAAAGTCCCGGCCGGATGATGGTGGCTGAAATCATGATCATGGCCAACTGGCTGATGGCGAAATTTCTATCCAGCCACGGTGTTTCCGCTGTCTTCAGATCGCAGCCGGGACCCAGAGACCGCCTCTATAAGGGATGCGAAGGGTCGCTGTTTCAGAATTACATGCAGCGCAGGCTTCTGAGCCGTTTTATGCTGCTCAATCAGGCGGAACGCCATTCGGGACTGGGATTGGACGCATATATCACCGCGACATCTCCCATTCGAAAATATTATGATCTGGTGACCCAGCGTCAGATCCGTTCGGTTTTCGGACAGGAAGCCCCGTATTCGGCTCAGGAAATCGACCAGATCATTCAGCGCCTTCAAGAGCCGATGCTCAAGGTGTCGCGGATGCAATACCAGCGAAACCGATACTGGATTTTGAAATATCTGGAATCCCGAATCGGCCAGAAGGAAGAAGCCATTGTCATTGGCAGAAGGCGAAACGCCTACCAGATTCTGATGACGGAGTACATGCTTGAATGCGATCTGGCAACAACCAGCAGAATCGAACTCAAGCCGGAAAACCAGATACAGGTCACCATTCAGCATGTGAATGCGCGAAAAGACGTGCTTTCGGTATTCATGGGATAAAATATTGAGGTTTTTCTGTTATGAAGCGGTATGTTTCGAGAGCTGTAGAACGTGTATCCATTGATATAAACGCCATTGCTGGATTGATTGCAAGCACCCAGTTGCCGGGCGGAGAAATCCCCTGGAGTCCAAACGATAAAACCGATCCCTGGGATCATGTTGAGGCGGCAATGGGCCTGGTCACCGGCGGCCTTTTGAGCGAAGCCCGCCGGGCTTTTGAATGGATGGCCCGGATTCAGCTTGAAAACGGAAGCTGGTATGCCGCATACCGCAAGGGAGTTCCGGAAGACAAGACTCAGGACTCCAACCAGTCTTCCTATATCGCTGTCGGCCTGTTTCATTATTATCTGGTGACACAGGATACGGTGTTTTTAAGAAGCCTCTGGCCGGTGGTTCGATCGGCCATTGATTTTGCAGTCAGCCTTCAGGCCCCTGGCGGAGAAATCTACTGGGCGCTCAGCCCGGAAGGCCGTTTGGACCCCATGGCGCTTCTGACCGGTTCCAGTTCCGTGTTTATGAGCATCAAATGCGCGCTGGAAATTTCAAAGATTCTCGATGATCCCGTCCCTTCCTGGCAACAGGCCCTGAATCGACTGGGGGAAGCCATGCGGCATAAACCGCATCATTTCAACATGACCAAGTCCCGTTATGCGATGGACTGGTTTTATCCCATTCTATCAGGCGCCATTACCGGAAACGAAGCGCGGCTGCGCATCGACCGGTTCTGGAAAAAATTCGTGGTGGAAGGCCAGGGCGTTCGCTGTGTGTCGGACCATCCCTGGGTGACGATCGCCGAAACTTCGGAGTTATCCCTGTCCCTGTGCGCCATGGGAAATCATCGGCTTGCGGAAATCGTTTTCAACTGGATCTGCGACAAGCGCTATGAAGACGGCTCCTACTGGTGCGGCCATACCTATCCGGATATGACGATATGGCCGGAAGACAAGATCACCTGGACCAACGCGGTTGTCCTGATGGCGGCGGACGCCCTCTATCACCTGACGCCTGCCGCCGGTCTGTTCAGTCATCAGGCCTGGGGGCCGGAGGGATTTATCGGACTGGCTTTTCCCGAAACTCGCCCCGACCGTTTCCAAAAGTAAGCGGCCATGCGCAAAGATCACCGTCCTTACGGGATGAAAAAAGCCTACCTCAAAGTTCAGAACCTCTACGCCCATCACTTCCTCCGGCCCCATTTTGAAAGATTCGGCAAGGGTCACGTGTTCATGAAGCCCTGGAATGTCGAAGTTTTTGGCGGACCGGTCGAGCTGGGCGATTTTGCAACGGTCATCGCAACCCGGGATCAGATCATCCGTCTTTCGGTATGGTCGGTTCAGGAAGGCATGGGACGGATCGCCATCGGCAGCTACTGCCTGATCTGCCCCGGCGTCAGAATCAGCTCGGGGAGCGGAATCACCATCGGCGACAATTGCATGATGGCCAGCGGCGTCTATATTACGGACGCCGACTGGCATGGCATTTATGATCGGGCCGCTTTCGGCAGGACCCTGCCGGTCAGCATTTCCAATAACGTCTGGATAGGCGACCGGGCCATGATCTGCAAGGGCGTCAGCATCGGCGAAAACAGCATCATCGGCGCGGGATCGGTTGTGGTGAATCCTGTTCCGGCCAATGTGATTGCCGCCGGAAACCCGGCTCGGGTACTGAGAGATCTGGACCCCGAGAGGGAAATGCGGACCCGCCGGGACTGGTTTGTCGGCCATTCCCATTTGCCCGGGGAACTGGATGCGTGGGACAAGGCGATGTTAAAAGGGAATACCGCAATCAAATGGTTGCGGTATCTGGTCTTTCCCCGAAAAGGGGATTGAAATCGTCGTTCGGATTTTTTAGGGCCGTTTTCTGTTCTAATATCCCAGATTCTCGCCCACGAGCTTAACATGAATACGGTCCTTGATCATGTGGCCTTCAATGATACTCCACATGTTACAGATGCGCTGGGGAGATCTGCAGTCCACGCACAGTCCGGTTTCAACACAAGGGGTATCCACACCGATTCGGGCTGCATTCACCGGAGCCGCATAGTGTTTGACCCGGGCAATGGCCGATTCCAGATCCGCTGCAATCTTGTTGATTCCCATCACCAGAATGACCTTCCGGGGCCCGAATGCCATGGCCGCAACCCGGTTTCCCATGCCATCGAGGTTTACCAGCCTTCCATCCAGGGTGATGGCATTGGAACCGGCAATCATGACATCGGCCGACATCCCCTTTCGCCTGAGTTCCAGCCCTTCCTCCGGTGATAGTCCCGTCAGGTAAGGATCGATGATTTCAATTCCGGGCAGCCCGGCCATCTCTTCCCATAACCCCATATTTGCGGCTGTCATGGAACCACATCGAAAAACGAGGGCTCCTTCCGGAATCATGGAAAGGATTTCGTCCCGGGCTTGAGCGGCCGTGGGTGCATAGCTCCCGGCCATTCTGCGCTTCTCCAGGTTCTTGATGATTTTTTTTGCAACCGTTTCCCCCCACAGGCTCTGATTTTTATCCATGCTGTTTCTCCGTTTCCATCCATTATCGGAATATGATGCTATTTCCTGATTTACATGACGCTTCGTGCCCGGCCAGACAGACGATAACTGAAAATAAGGCATTTATATCAAGTTCAGATCTTTATATATTCGATTGTACTAATAAAAGCAAAAAATAAGGTTCTTCTGCAAGCTGGTGCAGGCCGTGTACTGTCAATAGCGTATTTTCAACAAAATGCGCTTGTTCTTGATGATTCAGAGAAAACCGTTTAAACAGGAAGTGACGCATCAAATTTATTTCAGGTTGAGCGGGGACTTACTTCGGCATTCAGCGGGGAGCGCCATGACAGATCTTCTCACAAAATTTGACAACGACAAAAATGAACTCGGCAACCGTATCGAGGCAGCAACGTCCATTAAAGAGGTGGTGAAATTAACGGATGCGTATCTGAGCAAGCTTCACAGGGATATGACCGGGGTATATTCCATTCAAAAATCCCGGAATTCTGGATATCTGCTTGAAATCGTCCGGTATGCGGTCCGGATGCTGAATGCGGTTGAGCCCGTGGTTCACGTGGACGAAACACGACCTTCGGATAACCAGCCGGGACAGACCTCGAAGGGGTTTGTCATGTTCGGCAAAGTGGTGCAGTCGGCCATAACACTATCCCTGCTGATGGCCCTGCTATCGGTCAATCCGGCCCCCTGGATTCCGATTCTGCTGGTGATCATTCTTCTGGGCATGGAAATTTATCTGCATGTCTTTGAATGGAGAATTCGATCTGTATCAAGGAAGTTTACCGGCGCACAGACGCCGTTGGATATTTCGAGCCCATTACCGGCGAAAGTGGATGTTCAACTGAAAATTTTCCATGTTCACGCCTTTCTGAATTGTATCGCCGATGCACTGTCCTATGCCGATAAAGCCTTGAATGAACAGACATCGGAGAAAAAAGGCAACTCGCTGGAAAAGGAAACTCTGGTTTTGAAGCTGTTTCAGGACCTGTTTGAGGCCAAAGCCTTTCATGACGGTGAATGGGCGTTAAAAAAGGTCAGCCATATCCAGGCGATTTTATGGCAGCGGGGAATTGTCGTAAAAGAATTTGATCCAAAGGATGCTGCAGATTCTCTTGCTTTTGACGTTGAGCCTGGAGCCGACCCATTGATCAGCCGCCATGTAACCATCCGGCCGGCATTCATCAAAGGAAAACGCGTTCTGCTCCGTGGCCGGGTTGCCGAGCCTTTTTCATCTGCTCCAAATCATTCAACAGGACTGTAACTTACCGAGAAAATAAAGAATCCAGAATTCAGAAGACAGAATAACAGCAGTTGCGATCAGCTTCTCGTTCCCACGCTACAGCCCGGGAATGCATTGGAATACTATGGAAAACATTGACATCGAGAACATTGACATCGTGGGGTTTGATTTCGGGCATGGAGAAACGGCACTGGCCAGGGTATCTTCTCAGGCCAATGATTCGGAACCCGAAATGCTTGAAATTTTTGCCGGAAAAAGCCAGGTGACGGCGCTGGCATACAAGCCGGAAAGCGGAGATCTGGTCGGCGATCAGGCACTGAAGACCACGGGAATCACAGAGCTTCACATCGGTTTTAAACCCATGCGCCATAACTTGAGTTCCCCGGAACATCAGCGCATCGTCAGGCGGTTTGTCAAAAAATATCTGGATATACTTGAAGAAAGCGGCCAAATCGACGGACGTGACAGCACTCTTTTTGTTGTGGGCTCGCCATCCGGCTGGTCGAATGCCGAACGCGCCACTTATGTGGAAATTCTGAAGCAGGCGGGAATGCAACGCGTTAGCGTTGAAAAAGAATCGCGGGCCGCTTTTCTGCATCTCAAGGAGTCCCGGACTTCCGAAGTGGATGCGGAGCGTCTGATGCAAAACGTGCTGATCATCGATATCGGATCGTCGACAACGGA
>Ga0315270_10002357_pt1 | contig 9997 bp, 6 predicted proteins | sample C1_bottom_MG_FD_204932 | JGI IMG/M metagenome (GOLD analysis project Ga0315270, IMG submission 204932) | Sediment microbial communities from Yellowstone Lake, YNP, Wyoming, USA - C1_bottom | ecosystem: Environmental > Aquatic > Freshwater > Lake > Sediment | place: USA: Wyoming | collected... | reverse complement strand
AAACGGAAAGTTCAATTTATTTTTAGTAGCACCGCGTAAACCACTTGACACCCACGTATAACTATTGAAAAACTCAACGTCAACGAGGCTGTTTCCGAAAGTTATCCACCGCTAGGACTGTTCCCACGGCAAGCCGTCAAAGCGCCAGCCGCCCAACGCGCTACGATGATGGCTCTCGTCAAGCGGGCCCTCGAAGCCATGATCAACGTTGTATACGTCTTGAAACCCGTCTTCAACCAAACGCTTCCCGGCTTCCATTGAGCGCTTGCCGCTACGGCAAATCAGCATAACCGGCGCCGGCGCGGTTTCGTCGGACGTATACGCGCCGCCCAATAGCAGTTGCCGCACGTGGGTGACAAAATGGGGGTCGACTTTCCAGTCTGGCTCGTCGATCCAGGGCACGCTGATGGCGCCCTTAGGGTGGCCCACAAACAGGTATTCCATCGAAGAGCGCACATCTATTAGGACCGCTTGCGGAATTTCCTGTAACATTTTCCAGGCCGTGGAAGGCGAGATGACTTTGACTTCGTTCATAATTGACCGCACAACAATGGGATAGATGGGTTTAATTCTTACACAGAATGCATGACCAAAACCAACCAATCGCATCAAGGCACGCATTGACCCACTCAACACCGATTTTAAAACGCATCCGCCACACACTGCGGGGCCCCTTAGTTAACCTGTTTCTGCATGGCGTGGCCCGGCTGCCGCTGCCTGTCGCGCACGCCATTGGCGCAAGCTTGGGCGCGCTATTTTACGCATTTCCGACCAAGCTGCGACAGGTTACAGCGGTCAATTTGCAGCTGTGTTTTCCGCAAGTGCCGCCGAGCCAAACCAACGCGCTTTGCCGCACCAGCTTGCGCGAAGTGGGCAAGAATATGGCGGAAGTTGGGCTTCTGTGGCTGGGTAGTCGAGAGCGCGTTCTGGGTTGTGTGCACTCGGTCAAAGGCGAAGATGTGCTGCGCAAAGCGGTCGCCGATAGTAAGGGGGTGCTCTTAATTTCGCCCCACATCGGCGCTTGGGAATTGATGGGGCTCTACCTCTCAATGCATTACCCGATGACCAGCATGTACCGTCCACCCCGTGTGCATGAATTAGACACGTTAATGCGTAGCGCCCGCGAGCGGTTCGGCGCGCGACTGGTGCCCACCGACGCGAGCGGCGTGCGAGCCCAATTGCAAGCTTTGAAAAAGGGCGAGCTGGTGGGCGTGTTGCCCGATCAAGATCCAGGCACAGAGGGCGGCGCTTTTGCGCCTTTCTTCGGTGTGCCCGCCAACACGGTGACCTTTGTGCCGCGGCTATTGAACAAGACCAAGTGCACCGGCCTTTTTGCGTTCGCGATCCGCCTTCCGCACGGGCGGGGATTCGATCTGCATTTCGAACCCATTCCCGCCGAAGCAGCGGGTGACGATATGGCAATCGCGCTGGCGGCGATCAATAACAAGGTCGAGGAGATCGCGCGCCGATTTCCCGAGCAGTATTTGTGGAGCTACGAGCGCTTCCGAACGCGACCCGATGGCGGACAAGACCCGTATGGATAACAGGCGAAAACCCCGACAATCTCGTCATTAGCGTGAGGGCATCTGCCCCTCCCCACGGCGAAGCCCCGTGGCCAATTCCTTCAATTCTGCAAAGGCCTCCGGCCGGTCACGCTCCAATTTCTGCACCTCGGGCTTGGCAAGTATAGCGTCGAACTGGGCAGCGGCCTTTCCGTCGGTTTTCGTCGTAACCGTTTTTTCATACGCCGCCCACAGCAACTCCAACTTACTTTCAATGGCAACGTTGACCGGCGTTTTTGCTTGCTGCTTGGCAAACTCTCCGCGCGCAGCCGTAACCATTTCAGTCAGCAATTTCTGATCTTGCGTCGCGAATTTTTCCGGGTGCGATATGCCAAGGCTCAAATAATTAACCAGCGTTCGATAGGCAACGGGGCCCACCGGATCGCCGACCTCTTTGCTCCATTTCGCCGCTGTTCTTAACGCGTCCGCCGCTGCGCCAACCATCTCCGACGGCAGACCGGCCTCTTCGTAGGCTAGCGCCATATACTGATAATCCTTGGCCAGCATGGAAAGTACGTCGGCTTCCTTGTAGGTATATTCGGCACTATGACCGCTGATCTTTTTCCAAATTGTCGTGCGCGCGTTGCGATAGGCCGCTTGCTGTTTTCGATCGTCGGTGGTCTGAGTCAAAAAACCATAACTCAGCAATTCGAGGCGGTCTGGCCGAAATGCGACCAACCGTGTTTTATCGGCGGTCAGCGTGCGCAATTGTCCGGCACGCGTAATTACGTCTTTGAATTTTGCGCGGGCTTGTTCCCGCTTGCCTTGCTTCAACAAGGCATATGCGTGGCCTAAGGTGGCTTTGGCCACATTGTGCTCGTCCAATTTCCCCTGTTGCAGAAGATCGTCGTAATACTGCGCCGCGACATCATATTTTTCTGCCTGCAAAGCGTAGAACGCAGCACGTTCGTAGTAGGGTGTTATGTCGGCGCTAGCTACCGTCCGCATTAATTTCAGCGCCGTTTCGGCTTGTTGCCATGCCTCGTCTGGCCGGTTCACAAAGAAAAGGGCGCGCGCCGTCGCCCAACGCGTTTGCGCTTCCGAGGTAACATCTACAAACGGTAGCGCCAAACGATGCGCGAAGAAATCGGCCGAAAGACCGTAATTGCCCACATCAAAATGCAGCCAGGCAAGGTTGTCCCACACGCTCGCCGCGATTCGACTGTTCTCACGGCCGAGATCGAGGGCCATGATGTAATGATAGTGTGCCTTCTGGAATAATTTCTTATCGTAGCCATACCCCTTGCGCGCCGCGCGCAGCTGCTGGTGATAAACATAACCCAACAGCAAATCACGCATCGCCGGATTGAAGGTGCGGCGCGACATGGGCGACAACAACGCCTCCGCCTCTCCAAGCGCCTTCGCCTCGCCCTTTGATTCAAGAACTTTCCGCAGCGCCAACACGTAGGTTTGTGATTCGCCCAGCTTATTTTCTTTAACCAGTGACTGATACACCAATTCCAAGTTCTCACGTTTGTTCGTGCTGGGCGACAAACCCAAGGTGACGAATTGATGGTGCGCCTCCAAATCGTTCGACTGCAGCATCACGCTGTAGAACGTGTTGTAGGCCTTAACGGGTTCGTTGTTACTCAACATGCCGTAGGCTTTGTCCATCGTGATCAGCGAATACTGTTCAGCGACGTTGTAGAATTCCATTTCTGACACGTGCGTTGTGGTTAGCCAATGGCGCGACAGAAGTTCCAAATACTGAAACTGCTCCGCCTCAGCCAAAACCTGAATCGCACGGGTGTGCATGGCTTTTCGCAAGGTGAGATTGGCGCGGGACCGCTTTAGTAAATCGGTGAGTGTCTTGAATGATTCTGTTTGAGCCTTTTGATCGTGGCTTGCGCCCAATTCGATACTCAAAATCTCCGATTGAAACAAATCTTGAACCGGCGATTGTGCCGCAGCCGCCACATCCGCTTTCAGCGTTTCGATTCGTCGACCTTTATCCAATTCGGTTTTTTGCAGTAAGTTCAAATAGGAAAAGGCGTAATACACCCGCGCTTCCAATGAAAGCGTCGGCTCGTTGAACATGCTTGGATACAAGGCCAACAGCTTAGGCGCTTTATTTTGTTCCAGCAGATCGCGGTATAACTCAAACGCTAAATAGCGCTCCAGCGGCAACATAGCTTGCTTTAAATCAAGCGAATCGAGCCTGCGCTGGGACTCCTCATAGTGCTCCAACTCAAAATCAAAATAGGCCTCCACCAAGGTTAACAAACGGGGCGGGAGGTTTTGTTTCTGCATTCCACCTCGCACCTCCGACACTAGGCGATCAAAGCGGGCCGTCACGATGCCTACCGGCACCCGTTGTTTGGAAGAACGCACCTCAATGAGCTGACCCAGGGCGCGGTAAAAAGTGACTAAGCCTGCCTCTGCGCCTCCTACGTAGTTCTTCTCCAATTGCGCCACGTAATAGGCGGCCGCCGTTTGTTCGCCGATTTCCAAATGGTTGCTTAACAAGCGCTCGATGATGGCGGCATCGTTGTGGTGAAAGCGGTAACGCAGGGTATTCAAAATGAGTAAGCGCGACTCGTAACTTCGGGCAATTTCATGCGCTTCCCAAAGTTTTTTCTCATCCCAAGAACTGGGCACCGCGCCATCCAGCGGTAAGCGATAAACATCTAACGACCCCTCGAAAGCACAGGTCAAAAAAAGGAAATGTGCGGTCGGCTCTGGGAATTTGCAGTTATTCTCGACCGAGGTCAGCTGTTCCGGCAATACCCGCTCTTTGGCATTGAGCCAGTCCGCGAATGGAACTCGAAATGCTACGCTGTGATCGTTGCCATCGATGGTTTGGTCGAAATTGGTATCATTGAGATATTGGTTGAAATATACGTATCGACCATCGACCGAAAACGCCATGAATCCGGTTAAGCCGGACAAATCAAAACGCGCAGGCACGATGGTCGATTGCGTGGTACGGTCAAAAATTTGCGGGCGAATCCCTTCGCTGTCGCCCCGATTGAACAGCACGTAACGCCCATCGCGACTCGCCACCGGCGCCGAGAGATTACCCTGCGCCATGGAATTGAATTGTTTGCTTGGAATTGAATACGCCACCAAATCCCAATCGCGCTGACCGCTCGCGCGGCGCAAATAGCCAACGGTATTGGCGTCGATCCAAAATGGCGATTGGTCCGATGTTTCTGCGCCAGCGATGCAGTCGAGTTGCTTGGTCTCAGTGCTGGCAATACACACATCGCCCTGCGCATCTTTGCCGTAGAACGTCAGGGCAAGGCGCTTCCCCGATGGGTCAAGCCGCGGCTCCTTCCCGTCGCCAGCGTCACCAATGAACACATCAGCGTTATCGGTTAGTAGATCTTGGCGATAGATATTCGGAACTTGATTGCGATCGAGCGTATAAAAAACGCTAGATTCATCCGGCGTCACCGTTGCTTCAAAACTGTCCCATGGGCCCACTGTCACTTTCGTCAACGGCACCAGGCGATTCGACCGCCAATCAACGTCGGCGCCCAAAGCGAATGACGAGGCGGCCACCAGCACTAGCCAAGATAGCGTTGCTGCCACACGAATCATTTTGCGGGACTCTCCAGTATATTCGGGAACTCGCCGTTCACGACTCGAAACGCGCGTTCATGGCGTGCGTTGTTCGGCTCCGTCGACAAATTGGTCGGCCCTAATTTCGGGTTCTGTTCGCGGAAACGGTTTTCCAACTCTGGCCATTCCCCCGCCGCTTCCGCTTCCATCACCGTGTGACGATCAATCAAGTAAACGTCGGGAATACTTACGCAGCCGCCTAGCGGTAACAACAAGAAAACAAGTGCAGATCGTTTCATAGCGTTTTCCAACTTTCTACTTAAGTGGCAATTTCTCAACGGCGCGCAGCGCGTCGCCAGCAAAGGCTTGCACGAGCGGCGATAGCGGCAATCCCCGCACACGGATTGGATTGGGCAATGCCGACAGCGTGACTTTTAGATCCATCAGACCGTCGCGCATTTCTATCGCCACTTCTTTCGGGTAGGCGAAACGTAGTGCGGAGCGTACCGTCGCCAATTGTTCGTCGATATGGTTGGGATCCACAATGTCGAGCAGTTGGAGCAACTGGTCGCGGTTAATTTCGGTTACATCGACACGCCCTTCAAGCAAGCGTCGATTAACGTCGAATTCAAGCGCTGTACGCGCACTGATAGGCGCGCGCACCTTTGCGCTCGCCGCCTTTTTGTCGGCGATCAAGTAACGGGGATCAACTTGAGTCAGGCGGCTAACCACGCCAATTCTCCACGCGCCTGGACGCGCATCAAGATAAAACTGGCCGGTAGCATGACCATCGAAGACGTCCAGATCGAAACGTTGCAGCCTGAGTAAATTCTGTTTAAACACCATATTGGCTAAGCCCGGCCCGGCGCTAATCGCACCGGCTGTGACTTTGGAAAATGTCACCGATTGATCCTTACCCAAGTAGGGTTCAATTCGGCTGAAATCCACGCGCTGGAAGGGGTCGGCCGCCGACAGATAGCGAAAACGTAGGCTCTTGTCGCGCCACAACAATTCCTCTTCCACCTTCATATTGCCGCTCAGGCGCTGCAACTGCATATCGTTCAAGCTAAAACTGAAATCGTCAAAGCGGGCTTCACCTTCCAAGGTGATCTGCTCACCTTTGAACAGGGTAACGCGCAGCGGCAATTCCAGTTTTCCCGCTCCCGAAATGGCGGGGGAGCCCAGCAAATTATTACGCGGCCGCAGTGCAACAGTGGTTTCCAATTGCGCATTCTTGCCGTCAAACGATGCGGCACCTTTGGCCACCAAAGCAATGAGATTGCCGCCAACGTTAAGCGAGGATTGCCATAAGTCGACTTGCTGATCGTTCATCGTTGCCGCCGCCTGCAGCGACAGCGGCGTAACTAGATCACCCACTTTCAGCGGCTTGTCGCCCGTCAGCGCCGCAGCCAGCTCGATTTGAGAACGATCTAACTTGAACTCGACATGCGCCGACTTTGGTTTGAATCCCGAATCGGCGCTCACCCGCCAATTGCCCGACAAACCATTGGCCGTCGCTTTGTTAGGAACTTCCAACGCCGCAATCTGGAATTCGCCTTCACCAAGTGCGTTGTCGGCGGCCCAATCAATCCTTTGCGTGAGCTTTAGCGGCCCAGACAAATGCAGTGCTTTCCCAGGCTTGTCCGCGTACGGGCGAACGGCTAGCGCGAGTTGTGCCTGTACACGCGATTTTTCCAAATGCGCTTTGGGCTGAAAATCAAGTACGCTCGCGCTTGGGTGTGTCAATTGCGCGTCCACGTTTACATCCAGTCCCAACTTACCAAAATCATCGAGCACCTTCAGTTCGGCCAAGAAGCGCTGCCAAATAGGGTCAGACACCATTTTGAGGTCGGCGTTGATGTGGGCATTATTGGGCTTGTCATCTAAACGCAGCCTGAACGACATGGCCTCCGAACCATCGATGCCAAGTGTTCCGTCGGTTTCTGTTACGGTCAACGGCCAACTGAAACGCGCGTGATCTGATAGCGCGAGCGCCACGGGTGCGCGTAGCGGCGACACTTGCACCGCCGGTAGCTCCAGCTTCAGATGTGTCTCGTAGTCTTTTGTTTTTGTAACGTCGTAGACCAGTGCCACCGGTGCGCCCAAAACTACGCCCGTTGGGTCGGTCGGTTTGGAGAGCTGGGTAAGCTGCAACTCGCCTTTCGTCTGCAATGGGAATGTTGCGATATTGGCCATGTTGGCCAGACGGATGTCTTTTGCGCCATGATCTAAACGGGACTGACCGTGCAATGTGACGCGGACTCCCCCGGTTTTTTTCAACGCATCGGCCGCCGCATGAATCGCAAGGAGGTGGGTGGTCGCTTCCCATTCGAGATCGTGACGGATGTCCAAATGTTTAACTAAATTGTCAATAACAAGATCGGCGCGCAGTAACGGCTTGTCGTCGAGGCGCGTCTGCAATTTCACGCTAGCATGCGTGGCCGCCAAATCCGTTTTGACGGAAAACACATTGCTGGCTGAAATTGCCTTTTTCAATTGCGGCAGCGACGCGTTTACCGTATCTAGACTGCCATCTATATCAACTTGCGCGCCGTCAAAAGCACCATTGGCGACTAGGTCTTGGTGCGCGATGCGAATATGTTGCGCGTCTTTACCCGCCCCTTGCGTTACGTCAATATCTTTAACGTGTAGCTCCGGTGAGAAGCGGAGGCTGAGACCCTTTGGTATTTCGGCTAATGACTTCAACTCGCCTTGGGCCGCCAACGAAAATGCGGGGGACAGCGACGCCAACAGCGCCGACTCGCTGCTCTTTGCGGGGGCCTTTTCGTATTTTAGTTGGCCCGCGCCACCCTTTATTTTTAAGTTAACCGTGACGGGACTAGAGAGCTTCGCGTCCAGCGGCCCGTCGCCTTTCGCTTGGATAATCAACTCGAGGTTCTTGAGCTTGGCGTGCTGCCCGGGCAAACGGGCATCCAAATCAGGGACGTTAAGCGTTTGTGACAAGTCGAAACGAATTTGTGGCGGTGGACTCGGGAATGGATGCAACTCGCCCTGCAAGCTAGCATCGAGCTGATGATCAAGCCGACCCGAAACTAAAACCTGGTCCTGCTTAAATCCGTCGACAACCAGCCCACGGGTTGCCGACTTTAGCTGCGCATTGACGGCCATTGGGAAGATACTGGCCAAGCCAGGCTCCGCGGATGCGTTCGCCACCGTTTTGGCGTCAATATGCACATCAAAGCCAAATGCCTTTAAATCGCCAATTTTTGAAATCTTCCCACCACGCGTCTGTTGAAAGGCGGGCTCGGTAATAGCGACATGCTGATCTATGATAAGCCGGTCCATACGCCACCGTTCACTCACTTTCGCGGCGCGCAAATCGGCATCGAAATCTAACTTTGGTGTTAGGCTCACATCGGTGCGTTCGGTTTCATTGCCGACAGCGAGGCGCAGGATGTCTTTGTCTTGGCTCAGGCGTAGCGCCGCTTTCCCTTCAAGCAATTCTGAAGTCCACGCCAGCTCGGTCGACAAGCTGCGCAGCTGGCCGTTGAGCTGCTGCCACTTCTTGCCATCCTCAACGCGCAAATCGATGGCGATGTTCTCAATTTTAAGCGATTCGACACGCGTTGCCATCGGCGGCGAGGACAGCACCTTATCAAGGGCGACCCAATCTTGGTCCCGTTTGGGCGGCGGTGCTTGGGCTGAAGCAGCGATTATCGTTCCCTGCAGCAACACGTCGCGCAGTTCGAAGGAATGGATGGTCAGCTTCTTGTCGAGAAGGCCGTCAAAATCATAACGAACAGCAACAGTGCCGATTTTGACGTTCACATCACCAAGTTTTGGATCCTGATATCGGGCGTCAAGATCATGGAGTTCTAACGAGCCAAACACATCGAAACTCAGGGAGCCGAGCTGCCGAAGTTCAATACCAAATGGCGTAAGAGCTGTTTTTGTATACGGCAACATGCGCTCAAAGAATCCCGGCGAACGCAATCCGTAGTACAGACCAACAACCAACACCGACACAAGAACGAGCAGAAGCACTGCCCCAACAAGCGTCCACTTGACGAGGCGGCGACCAAAACTCTGCTTTTCTGAAGCGCCGGGCGGCGCTTCAGCCGGTTGCAACGTTTCCACGACGACTAGTTATTTTGAGCGCCTTTGTTGATCCAGTCGGTAAGGCCTTGAGCTAGCTCGGAGTCTTTAATGGTCACGTGATTGGCTTCATGAAAGCTGAATGCCGTATCGCAACCGCTATTGTTCGCCTTGAGCACATCCGAGACAGAAGAGATGAGACTCCCCGCCAACGTTGAATTATTTGCGTCGCTTGGCTTAATGAATTTTACCGCATTGCAGTTTCCTGTCCGCCCCGTCCACGAGGAGTAGTTCACACTGATACTGCGGTTGACGAGATTCGTGTAAAACTTGTCCTTAGAACTCAAATCCGGACCATTCTGCGATCCGTCGCTGGCGCCGGAGTTGTGGCAGGCCAACCCGCAACTGCTAAACTTGTTATCCCACAAATAAGAATAGGTGTCCTTCTCTTCTTTCTTCGCACAACCGAACATCACTGTTGCCATCAGCGAAGCGCTAACAAGCCGCAAAATTCGCTGTTTCCGAGCCAATCTAATTGAAAGATTCATGACTGTTCACCCTAATCCCTATGGTTTTACACGTTCGTGACGTCCGCCCACTCTCGCGGGCACCTCGATACCAGAAAATTGACCCAAGCGCCGCACTCCGACAGCCCTCTGCGCAGATGGGGGTATTGTATCCGGAAATCGACGCACAAGCGGACTAGTCTATACAAGGCTGAGCAGCACCGCTTGACGAGGGGACCAACTTCGATGCGATGATGTAGCCCAACACTCGGGGGCACGTTCGGCCACTATCCTCTGCGCACCCATGGAAATTAGCCATAATGCGCTGGGCTGACCTTTGCGCCAAGTTTTCCCCAATTGCATGGAGAA
>Ga0315270_10002355_pt1 | contig 10003 bp, 10 predicted proteins | sample C1_bottom_MG_FD_204932 | JGI IMG/M metagenome (GOLD analysis project Ga0315270, IMG submission 204932) | Sediment microbial communities from Yellowstone Lake, YNP, Wyoming, USA - C1_bottom | ecosystem: Environmental > Aquatic > Freshwater > Lake > Sediment | place: USA: Wyoming | collected... | reverse complement strand
ATGCGGCGGCCGTCGGGCGTGATCCCGGGCAGCGACTTCACGCGCGAGCCGGTCGCGAGGATGACGTCCGTGGCCTCGAGGATGACCTCCGTGCCGTCGGCGCCCTTCACGCGGACCTTGTGCGCGCCGTCGAGCCGGCCGCGGCCCTCGATCCAGGTCACGTTGTACTTCTTGACGAGGCTGCCGAGCCCCTTCCACATCCGGTTGACGACCATGTCCCGGCGCTGGGCGACCTTGGCGTAGTCGATGACGGCCTGGCCGGGCACGTTGACCCCGAAGTCCGCGGCGTGGGCGACGCGCTGGGCGACGGCTGCCGACTCGAGGAGCGCCTTGGTGGGGATGCACCCGCGGTGGAGGCAGGTGCCGCCGATCTTGCCCTCGTCCACGAGCGCCACCCGCAGGCCGAGCTGGGAGGCGCGGAACGCCGCGGCATACCCACCGGTCCCCGCACCGAGGACCACGAGATCGAACGAGTTGGACGAGCCGACGGCCATGGCTTTGGGCTTCTCCGCAGGGCGCAGGGTGGGACGGGCGACGTGGCGCCTCGTATCAGGACGACGTCGGCGATCCTACACCGGCGGCGCATCCTGCTCGTCGTCGGACATCGTGGCTACCCGACCCGGCTTGGCCTCCTGCGTCAGCACGCACGGTCCCGACTCCCGGCCCGACCGTTCTCGCTCTGTACGAACACGCGTAAGCCTCGGAGGCTGATCCCTGGGGCGCCGGCGATCATCACCCGCGCTCACCCACCCCAGATGGGCTCATTCAGGGCTGGACGGCTCAAGTCCCGGCGATTGAGTGCCTCGGAGCCGGTCGATCGCCGCGAAGGTCGCCAAGTTCGCCTCGCTCGTTCGGATAGAGCGAAAGGTTTGGCTCAACCTCGTGCGTCAGGGCGTCCGAGGGCATGACCAGTGCTGGGTGACGCCCACCTGCTCCAGCTCGACATTGAGCTCACCCACTGCGGCTGACCATGCTGCCCGCGGGCCAAGACGCTGATCCTCGCGCGACGCAGGTCGCCCTGCGTGGCCCGAGGCAACCGGCCCTTTGACGCAGGACCGGGCCGCTTGCGCGGCCCGGTCGAGCGAGCTTGAGTCTCAGCCGCCCCGTTGCGAGCGGAAGCAGTCCGAGCAGTACACAGGCTTGCCGTTGGTCGGGCGGAACGGAACGTTCGCCTCGCGCCCGCAGCTGCTGCAGGTCGCGGCGAACATCTCGCGCGGTCCGCTGCTGCGGTTGCCGAAGCCGCCACCGCCGCCGTACCCTCCACCGCCGCCGCCGTACCCGGAGTCGTAACCGCCACCGCCCGAGTAAGAGCCGCCACCGAAGCTGCCGTCACCACCCGACCGGGCGGCTTTGCGGCTTGCGCGGCAGGACGGGCAGCGCCGAGGCTCCGAGAAACCCTTCTCGGCGTAGAAGGCCTGCTCTCTCTCCGTGAATGCGAACTCCATTCCGCAGTCGGAACAGGTCAAGGTCTTGTCGGCCACGTGCCGATCTCCTCCAGATGTCGCCGCTTCTAGACCAGGCCCTCGAGACCAATCCGGAGGAGACCAAGTTGTCGTGCGCGCGAACGAGAAATGAGCAGTGCGCGGCGACCGCGCGAGCGCACTCTACGCCGTCTCGGGGAGCGTGGCGATACCCACTCTTCGAGAGCGGAACGGCATTTCTGGGAGATGCGGCCGGGCTCGGCGCGGGGCAGCTTCAGGCGGGAACGTCGTACTCCCGGTGCGCTCCGGCGACGTACGTCGCGACCTCGGCCGCCTGCCGATCGGCGTCCCAGCCGAGGACCTCGCCGGCGATGGCTGCGACACGCGGGGCGATCGACTCGCCGCGGTCGCGGATGGTCATCGCGAGGCGCATCCGGCGCGCCAGGATGTCGTCGAGCGACATCGCGAGCTCGCGCTCGGCAGCCCACGCAACCTCCGCCTCGAGGAACGGATGCCCGGCCACGAGCTGGTGCACGAGGTCGCGCTCGCGGCCCATCGCCAGCACATCGACGGCCTCCACCCCGTGGCGGTCGACGAGCGAGGTCGCCGCGTCCATGTCCATACCCGGCTCGCGGGCCAGGCGCGCGATCAGCGCATCGAGCTCCGGGCGGGGCGCCGCGCCGACGAGCGGCAGGTCGGCTGTGCCCGTCGGGCGGTCCTTCGCGTCATCGCCCAGCACGGCATCGATCGCGTCACGCGCCATCAGCCGGTAGGTCGTGTACTTGCCGCCGCTGATCCGCACGAGGCCCTTGTCCTCGACGGCGACCTTGTGCTCACGCGACACCTTGACGGTCGAGCTCGCGCCCGAGGGCGCGATGAGCGGCCGGAGGCCCGCGTACGTGCCCACGATGTCGTCGCGCGTCACGCTGGCGTCGAATGCGCCGTTGAGCGCGGCGAGGATCTTGTCCACCTCGGGGCTGCTCGCGGACGGGCGGTCAACCGGGCCCGTGAACGGGTCGTCGGTCGTTCCGATCACCCAGTGGCGCGGCCACGGGACCATGAACGCGACCTTGCCGGGCACGCGGATTGTGACGCCGGTCTTCGCCTCGACGCGCTCGCGCGGAATGATGATGTGACTCCCGCGCGACGGCAGGACGTTGAACGACGACTTGTCCGAGTCGAAGGGCCGGTCGGGCTTGGAGCCCCAGACGCCGGTCGCGTCGAGCACGGTGGCGGCGCGGACGTCGAACTCGGCGCCGGTGAGGAGGTCGCGGACGGTGGCGCCAGCGAGGCGCTCGCCCGAGCGGATCGCCTTGACGGCCCGGACGCGCGTGACGGCGAGCCCGCCCTCGCGACGGGCGGTCCGTAGCACCGCGAGCGTGAAGCGCGCGTCGTCCTCCATGCCGTCCGAGTAGAGCATTGCGCCCTGGAGCCCGCCGCGGTGGAGGCCGGGCGCAATCTCGAGCGCTCCGTCAATCGAGAGGTGGTGGTGCCGCCCGCCACTCTTGGCTGAGCCCAGCATGTCGTAAAGGACCATTCCCGCCTGGAAGAACGAGCGGGTGATGACCGGGCGGCCGTAGAGCGGGAAGAGGAACTTCTCGAGGCGCACGAGGTGCGGCGCGAGCTCCAGGAGCCGGGCACGCTCGTGGAGCGCCTCGCGGACGAGGCCGACGTGGAACTGCTCGAGGTAGCGCAGGCCGCCGTGGATCAGCCGGCTCGAGCGCGACGACGTGCCGACCGCGATGTCGTCCTGCTCAATCAGCGCGGCGCGGAGCCCGCGGCTCGTGGCATCGAGGAGGGCGCCGCAGCCGACGATCCCGCCGCCGACGATGAGGACGTCCCAGGTCTCGCGTCCGAGCTGCTCGAGGTCGGCACCCCGAGTGGCGAGCGGAGGACGGGATGCGACATGCAGCTGGTCAGACATGGCGAGGGGCCTCAGGTACTCGGCGCACGCAGGATGCGCCACAGGACGATCGCGGTGCCGAGGACGAGCACCCCGATCAGGAGGGGGGTGTGGAACACGACCGCCTGGGCGTCTCGCGGCAGGACGGCCGTGAGCGCCGCGGCCGCGAGGACGGCGACGACGACGATGGCGGCGACGAGGAGGACCTCGCGGACGCCGGGCTGGCGGGAGGACGCGGGCCGGCGATCCGACGCGGGGTCAGCCACGGTCGGCCTCCAGCGGGATGCCGATGGGCGCCACGAGGACGCGACCGGCGAGAGCCCGGCCGAGCTTGGTCCGAAGGCCGAGCTTGGGCCGGTGGAAGGTGATGGTCAGGTCGGCGCGGACGACAGGATCAGACGGGTCGCCCGACGTGAGGTCGAGCGCCGTGGGCGTGTCCACTGCCAGGACCGGCGTGCCGCCGTCGCGGGCCTTCTGGATGACCTCGACCGCGCTGCGGACGGGCTCGCGCAGGCGACCACGGACGCCCGTGCCGAGCAGCGCGTCCACGATGATCCCGGCCTTGTCGACCCCCTGCCCCAAGATCGCCACGTCACGGGCGACCGGCGCATGGATGCAGGTGACGCCGGGGAGGCCGTCGAGCTTCTTCCAGTTCCGCGCGGCGTTGGGCGTACCAGGGCGCTCGTCGCCCGACACAAGGACCGCGATCACGGGCACGCCCCAGCCTGCGAGCCGACGCGCCGCGACGAAGCCGTCCCCGCCGTTGTTGCCGGGCCCGCCGAAGATCAGCACAGGACGGCCCTCGCGGGCGTTGTGCACGAGCAGGGCCCGCGCGGCGGCGGCGACGGCCGTGCCGGCGTGCTCCATCAGCTGCTCGCCGGGGATCCCGAGCGCTTGGGCCTTGCGGTCGGCGCCGGTCATCGCCTCTGCCGAGATGGCCGTGCGGGCAGCCGCCTCCGCCCAGCGCAGCTCCAGCTCGTCGAGCGAGAGCGTGGCAAGGGCAGGGTCGTCGCCGGGTAAGGGCATCGTCGGGGAAGGCACGTCCCAAAGGGTACCGTGCCGGAGGGGCTGGGTCCTGTGCCGGGCGCCCCGGGCCGGTGCCCGCGTGGACGGGCGGGGCCGGGCCGACGGGCCGCGCCCACCCTGCCGAACGTACCGAGATCAGCTCGGAAGTCGGGCCTCAATCGTCTCGGGATTCTCGCGGGCCTGGAGCAGGCCCTCGCTCGCCAGGGCGAGTACCGCCTCGCGGACCGCGTGCTGCCCGTGGGCTCCGATGGCATCGTCGTAAGAGACCCATGCCCCGTCGGGGGCCTCGCGCGCTCGTTCGAGCACCCGGCCCCGCAGCCACCGGTTGGTCGACGGGAAGGCAGGCTCGGGACGACGGGGATTGCGGGTCGCCGGGCCAGCCGCGCCGACGTGGGGCCGCTCCCCCGCCGCGTACCGGCACCAGGCGGCGGCCGGGCACTCGCCACAGCGCGGATTGCGCGGTGCGCACAGCCGGGCGCCGAGATCCATCAGCGCGTGGGTCCAGGCGGCGGCGGCATCTCGCGGCACGACGGCATCGGCCAGCGACTGCAGGGCACCTGGCGAGAACGCCTCATGACCGCCCACGGCGATGCGGCCGAGTACGCGGCGCACGTTCGTGTCCACCGCACCGAACGGCTTGTCGAAGGCGATCGCCGCGACCGCCCGTGCCGTGTACGGACCAACGCCGGGGAGCCTCTCGAGCGCCTCGAGGTCGTTCGGCACGCGGCCGCCATGCTCGGCAACGATCGCCTGCGCCGCCCGGTGGAGCGCCAGCGCGCGGCGGTTGTACCCGAGACCCGCCCACGCCCGAAGGACGTCAGCGACCGGTGCGGCGGCCAGGTCCCCGGCCGTCGGCCAGCGGGCGATCCAGACCGTCCAAGCTTCGGCTGCGCGCTCGGCCTGCGTCTGCTGGGCCATGAGCTCGCTCACGAGGACCGCGTACGGGTCGGTGGTGGCACGGAACGCGAGTGGGCGCCCGGCCGCCGCGTACCAGGCCAGGATCGCCTCGCGGGCCGTCCGCGGGACCACGAGGTCAGGCTGGTCGAGCGTCGACACACCCCAAGGGTACCCGTCGGAGGCCCGGCGACCAGCGAAGGCCGAGTGCGGCGGTACTGGCCCCGGGCGCCACCTTCAGCGTTGAGCTCCGCGCCGTCGGGTCGTCACCCGGAGGCGGCCGGCACGCCGACGACCAGCGCCCGCTTCCGGCCCAGCGTCTCCACCTCGACCGATGCGTCGTAGCCCGCCCTCCGCAGCTCGCGGGCAATCACGTCGAGGTCCGGGTAGCGGGCGTGGATGTAGTAGGCCGGCACGAGGGGAACTCCGAGATACCGGCGCAGCCACTTCTTCGTGCCCATGACCCGGCCGAAGCGCGAGCGCCGATCGTTGTCGAACACAACGAGCCGGCCGCCGGGTGCCACGTGGCCGAGCATTGAGGTGATGGCCGCCCACTGAGCCGCTGCGGGGAGCTGTTGGACCACGTCGTACGCGAAGACGAGGCCGAAGACGTCCGAGTCGCCGAACCGATAGCTCGCACTGTCGAGGATGTCGCCCGTGCGCACCGTCGCCGTGAGGCCGAGCGCCTCGAGCCGTGTGACCGCGGCCGCAACCATAGCCTCAGACAGGTCGAAGGCCGACAGGTCGGCCCGCACAGCCGTGCCCTCGGCCCAGGCCGAGGCCGCCGACAGCCAGAACGCCGAGCCGCAGCCGCACTCCAGCACCCGGAGCGGGCGGTCGGGCCGCGCATCGCCCAGCGCCCCGTCCCAGACCCCGCGCACGAAGGCAACCGCCCACGGAGGCTGTTGGAAGTCGGCGTTGAAGATGCCCCTGGCGACGAGGTCGGCGTAGGACGCCGACAGCACGTCGGCATATGCGACTCGCCGGGCGTACACGACCGCGACGACACCGGCGGCGACGGCGGCGACGCCGAGTGCCGCTGGCGCCAATGCGCCATCGCGCACGATCAGCGCCAACGGCGCGATGCCCGAAGCGACCCCCGTGGAGGCGATGCTCTCAAGGTTCTCGAGAAGCACGAAGCCCGCGGCTGCGGCGACCAGCAATCGCGCCCACACCAGCACCACGAGGCGCGCGTACCCGACCGCGCCGACGACCGCCGTGCTGAGCGCGAATTGCGACCGCGACCGTGCAGCGACTACCGCCGCCCAGAAGCCGAGGACGACGGCCAGAACGAGTAGCAGCCACCAGGCGCCGTGCCCACTGGCCGACATCGCGTCGGCGAACCCGGCGCCCAACCCTGACGAGGCCACGTATGCGATGGTGTGGACAAGGACGAGTGACAGTGCGGCGCTTGTCGCCACGAGGGACAGCGGGAGATCGGAACGCGCGCTCTTGAACATGGGCTCGAGAGCCTACGGGATGCGACGCCGGCCGTCTACACCACGCCCCTGACGAGCCGCGTCACGTCTCGGGGTGGCTCCCGCGCGCCGCGCCACAAGGGCGCGCGACCGTGCCACGAGTACTGCGACTACCGCCCCAGGAACGCGGCGAGCCCGTCGAGCAGTCGGTCCACGTCCTCGTCGTCCGTGTACGGCGCGACGCCCATCCGCAGCCCCTCGTCGTCGAGGTGCATGCGCAGCCAGGGCTCCCAGCCGTAGAAGTGGCTCGCGGGCGCCTGCACATTGCGCTCCACGAGGAACGCCGCCGCGTCTGCCGTCCGGCGACCCGGCATCGTGATGTAGAGGGTCGGCGTGCGGTCGTCGGCTCGCGAGTGGAGCACGACGTCGCGCCCGAACGAGGCGAGGCCCTCCTCGATCCGCGTCCGCATCACCAGCTCGTGGTCGTCGATCGCCGCGAACGAGTTGCGGAGCCGGCCTCGCCGTTCGGCCGCGGCGCCGGGAGCGATGCCCGCGAGGAAGTCCACGGCGGCCGTCGCACCCGCGAGCGTCTCGTACGGGAGCGTGCCCAGCTCAAACCGCTCCGGGACGACCTCGGTGGCGGGGGCGAGCTTGTCGGGGTGGATCGTGTCCAGGAGCGCGGGCGACGCGCCGAGCACTGCGCAGTGGGGCCCCAGGAACTTGTACGGCGAACAGACGAACATGTCGGCACCGAGCGCCGCCATGTCCACGAACTCGTGCGCGGCGTAGTGCACCCCATCCACGTGGAGGAGCGCGCCCACGGCGTGCGCCCGGTCGGCGATCTCGCGAAGTGGCGGCTTGGTGCCCAGGATGTTCGAGGCGCCGGTGATCGCGACGACCTTCGTCCGCGGCCCGATCGCGGCCTCGACTGTGGACAACTCGACCTCGGACGTCTCGGGGTCGAAGTCGATCCAGCGGACCGCGGCGCCCCGGCTCTCGGCCGCGATGATCCACGGGCGCACGTTGCAGTCGTGGTCCAGTCGCGAGACGACGACCTCGTCGCCCGGGCCCCACGTCTTGGCGAGCGCGCGCGAGAAGTCCATCGTGAGCTGCGTGGCACTCCGCCCGAAGACGATGCCCTCCGCGGGCACGCCGAGGAAGTCGGCGAACGCCGCACGGAACGCGCTGACCGCCGCGTCCGCGTTGCGCTCGGACAGGACGCCGGTCCCCCGGTTCGAGAGCGGGCCAGTCAGGGTCGCGGCCATCGCATCGCCCACCACGCGCGGGGTCTGCGTGCCGCCGGGCCCGTCAAAGTGGGCGATCCCCGAGTCCAGCGACGGAAAGTGCGATCGGAGGGCAGCGACGTCGTAGCTCATGGCGCTCAGTCTACAGAGCCCACGACCCGCTGAGCGGCCACTCCGACGCGCGAGGGCGCACTCGCTTCGCGCAGCGGTTGAACTGACGCCCCGGCGCCTGCGGCGCCCGTCAACCCGCCCGCCCTGCGGGCAGAACGTCGATCCGCGCGTCAGGGCGCCCGCTGAGCGGTCGGGGCGCCGCTGGCTCGAAGGGACCGATCAGGCGCGGCGCGCCACCACGATGGCGTCGGTGGACACTCGCCCGTCGCCCATGTCGTGGTCCGCAGTGCGGGCCGACTCGATCACGAGGCCCGGCAGATCGGCCGCGACCTCGTCCACGTCGTGGAGGACGCTGCCGTCCCTGGGACCGGGCACGTCGCGGCCGAGGTTGGCCCGGTCGTGGCCCACGATCAGCAGGTGGCCGCCGGGGGCGAGCGACGCCGCCGCCTTCGCGTACACCGCGCGCCGCTCCTCGCGAGGCAGGTGCAGGAACATGATGACGATGAGATCCGCGGCCGCCTCGACCGGCTCCCACTCGAGCAGGTCGGTGTGGAGCCAGGCGACGTCCACGCCGGCCTTCGCGGCGGCCGCCCGGGCGCGCTCGATGCCGACCGCCGAGAAGTCCACGCCTGTCGCCGCCCAGCCGCGCGACGCGAGCCAGATGGCGTTGCGCCCGTCGCCGGCCGCGAGGTCCAGCGCCCGCCCCGGGGTCAGCGTCTCCTCGAGGGCCACGAGCGCCTCGTCGGGCTCGTAGGACTCGATGGGCTCGCGGGCGGCATGGCGCTCATCCCACTCCTCGCGGCGGGTCTTCTCGACCGCATCGGTCATGAGCGCTTCTCCAGGTGTTCCAGGGCGGTGAGTCGTTCGCGGATGCGGTGCGCCATCGCGTCCTCGACCACGGAATCCGGGTCGCGGAGGCCGCCCAGGGTGGCGCGGACGCCGACGAGGCTCGCATACAGGGGCGGGCAGGTCGGGCATGTCTCGAGGTGCGCCTCGACAGCGACCTTGGTGGCCACGTCGAGCTCCCCGTCAAGGTACCCAGAGACATGGCGGCGGGCGCGCCAGCAGCGGAGCGGCTGGGCTTCGCTTGCAAGCCGCCGAGCGTCGTCCTCGGCCAGGGCGCTCACGAGCATCATCCGGCCACGCCGGAGCCGCTGCTTGGTCGCGGGCAAGCCGGCGCCTGTCGCCGCGGCGATCTCGAGCCCGGTCCAGCCGAGCGCGTCATGCAGCAGGACCGCGACGCGGTAGACGACCGGGAGGCGCGTGAGGGCGTCCTCAAGCTCGTCGCGGAGCTCGGCGCGCTCGAGAACGCGCTCGGGGGCCACGGACCAGTGGTCGTCATGCCAGTCAGCCTCGACTGCGTCGATGTCGAGCTCGTCGCGATGAACGCGGGAGCGGTCGATCACACGATTGACGAGCGAGCGGCGGAGCCAGGCCGACAGCGCGGCCGGGTCGCGCAGCTGGTCCCGGCGGCGCCACGCGCCCACGATGGTCTCCTGGGCGCAGTCCTCGGCGAGGTCCGCATCGCGGACCAGGCGCGCCGCGAGGTGGACGAGCCGAGGCAGCTCTGCGACCAGCGCGGTCGCGAACCTGTCGCCATCGACTTGCGGCTCGTCCATCGCGCGCGCTGGGCTCAGCGCGCGGTCGAGCGGGTGCTGATGCGGAAGATCGCGTACAGCGGGCAGAAGCCGACGATCACGGTCACGAACATGACGGCAGCGAGCACGACGGCCACGACGGCGAGGAGGCCGCTCGCGACGCCGGTGACCACAAGCGCAGCCAGGACGACGCCGATGACGATGCGGATGATGCGGTCGGGGCTGGAGACGTTGAGATGCATTTGGGGGAGTCCCTCCGGGGCCGGGCGGCGAGTGCTGCCCACTACCCCGTTGACGAGGCGACGGCGGAAATGGATACATGGGCCGCCCCGGTCTCCCGTGGAGATTGCCGTTATTCTGCTGATTGCGCAAGTCCGCAATCACGAAT
>Ga0315270_10002354_pt1 | contig 10003 bp, 10 predicted proteins | sample C1_bottom_MG_FD_204932 | JGI IMG/M metagenome (GOLD analysis project Ga0315270, IMG submission 204932) | Sediment microbial communities from Yellowstone Lake, YNP, Wyoming, USA - C1_bottom | ecosystem: Environmental > Aquatic > Freshwater > Lake > Sediment | place: USA: Wyoming | collected... | reverse complement strand
GACCTCGATCGGCGCGTTCCCGTGGTTCCCGGGCGGCCCGCCGTCGCCGTACATGACGCTCTACATCCTCCACGGCTTCGCGAAGGGCCTCGAGTTCGGCGTGGACGTCCCGAAGGACGTGACGACACGCGCGTGGGGCTACGTCGCCCAGCACTGGCGGAGCGAGTGGCGCGCCTGCATGGCGAAGGACGGCTGTTGGGAATACGTCACGTTCCTGAACTACGTCCTCTCGACGTATCCCGACGTGTCGTGGAGCGGCGGAGCCTTCACCGATGCCGAGCGCAAGGAGATGCTGGACTTCTCCTTCCGGCACTGGCGGCAGCATGCGCCGTACCTGAAGGGCTACCTCGCGCTGACGCTGAAGCGCTCGGGCCGGCCGGCTGATGCGAAGCTCGTGTGGGACTCGGTCATGGACTCGGCGAAGTCGAACGACGAGCAGGGGACGTACTGGGCGCCCGAGGACCGCTCGTGGCTCTGGTACAACGACACGATCGAGACGCACGCGTTCGCGCTCCGGACGCTCCTCGAGCTGGACCCGGCGAACGCGAAGAAGGACGGCCTCGTCCAGTGGCTGCTCCTGAACAAGAAGTTCAGCCAGTGGAAGTCGACGCGCGCGACGGCCGAGGTAATCTACTCGCTCGTCCACTACCTGAAGAAGGAGGGCGCGCTCGGTGTCCCCGAGGACGCGACCGTGACCGTCGGCGTCCAGAAGGTCGCCTTCACGTTCGACCCCGAGAAGTACACGGGCAAGAGCAACCGCGTCGTGATCCCCGGCGAGAAGGTCGATCCGAAGACGACGTCGACCGTGATCGTCGAGAAGGAAGGCAAGGGCTTCGTCTTCGCGTCGGCCGCATGGCACTTCTCGACCGAGAAGCTGCCGGCCGAGGACCGCGGCGACTTCTTCAACGTTTCGCGCAAATACTTCCGGCGTGAGAACACGGGCAGGGAATTCACGCTCACGCCGCTCGCCGAAGGCGCCGTCATCCGCCCCGGCGACCAGCTCGAGGTGCAGATCTCGCTCCGGACGAAGCACGAGGCCGAGTACGTCCACCTGCGCGACCCGCGCGCGGCGGGCCTCGAGCCCGAGAACGTCCTCTCGAAGTGGAAGTGGGACCTCGGGATCGCCTGGTACGAGGAGACGCGCGACTCGGCGACGAACTTCTTCTTCGAGCGTCTGCCCGTGGGCGAGTACACGTTCAAGTACCGCCTGCGCGCGAACATGGCCGGCACGTTCCGGGTCGGCCCCGCGACGGTCCAGTCCATGTACGCGCCCGAGTTCAACGCCTACTCGGCGGGGACGGTCCTCAAGGTGGCGGGAGGATCGCTTCCATGAACCGCGTGCCCTCGATGGGATGGTCGTTGTACGGGGGAATGTCGGTGAATCCCAGCGAGAGATAGAGAGCCTGGGCCGCCGCCATCGAAGGTAAAGTATCGAGGCGGATGCGGCGGTAGCCGATCCCGCGGGCGTCGGCCATGAGGGTCTCGACGAGCCGCCGGCCGAGGCCCGTCCCGCGAAAGGCGGGCCTCACCCAGAGCCTCTTCATTTCGCAGATGTCGTTTTCGATCTTCCTGAGAGCGATGCAACCTGCCGGCTCGGCGGCGGAGAGCGCGAGGAGGAGCCGGCCCTCGGGCGGCGCGTACGCGCCCGGCAGGCCTGCGAGCTCGGCGTCGAAGTTCTGAAAGCAGAGCGAGAACCCGAGGGACTTCTGGTATTCCTCGAAGAGGGTGCGGGTCGTCGCGATGTCGGCGGGGGAGTCGGCCCGCCGGATCACTTTCCGATCCCGAGTTGAGCCGAGCCGGGCGCCCCGGTCGTGGAAACGCGCGAGCGCGCCTTTGCGATCTGCCTCTCCCGGAAGAGGCCCGGCGGGATCTGGCCCTCGGACAGGAACTCCTCGTGGAAGCGCTTCTCGGAGAAGCCGGGTCCCTCGATCCGGCGGCATTCCTCGCGCAGCGCGAGGATTTCGGCCTTCCCGAGGTAGTACGTGATGGCCTGCGTCGGCCACTTGGAGTACCGGAACGCGGCCTTCTTCATCCCCTCGACCGCGGCGCGCTCGGACGCGCTCGGGTTGACCTTCGGGTCGGTGGAGATGGGGCCCTGCACGAGGCGCACGTTTCGCGCGAGATAGGTCACGGCCTCGTCGAACGTCATGAATCCGCAGTGCAGGCCTGTGTCGACGACGACGCGCGCGTCGCGCAGGAGCTGGTTCTGGAGCTGGATGAGGCGTTCCTCGGGCGTGTAGAAGCCTTCCGGGAACCCTTCGCGCGGCTCGCCGATCAACTGCTCGGTGTAGAGCGCCCAGCCCTCGGAGGACAGCGCGTCCTCCCACATCGATGCGGAATCCTCGACGCCGCCCGGCAGCAGCCAGCGGATCACGGGGATCGACGCCGAGCGCGCGCGCGTGAACTGGTAGTACCAGTCGTGTCCGGGAAAGCCCTCGTGGGCGGCCGTGGATGCGATCGCGGGCCGATTGTGGTCTCGCAACGCGGCGGGGTCGTTCCCCGTCGGCGTGACGTAGAACTGGCCGATGCCGCCGTGCTTGAACTGGGGGGCCGGGTAGTACGCGGCGTCGATCGAGTCGCGCAGGGGCGGCGGCGTGTAGAGGACGTCCAAACGGTAGTCGGCCGGCAGGTCGAACATGCCCGTCTTCCGCCCGTAAGCGACGAGGCGCTGGCACGTGTCCCGGTAGGACGCGAGCATCTCGGCGTCGGTCTTCGGGACCTCGTCCTCCAGCTTCGCGACGACGGCGGGCAGGGACGCGTCGGCCCAGCCGCGCGAGATCGCGATGCGGCGCGCGCGAGTCGTCATCTCGGCGAGCGTTGCGGCGACGGCGGTCTTGCCGCGCGCGTGCAACTCGCGCGGCGTCGCGAGAATCCCCAGGTTGTTCTTCAGCGCCCAGGTGTATTCGATCTCGCCGGCCGCGTAGCGGTCTCGGTCGAAGGCGGGCTTCAGCGTCTTGCCGTCCGGCTGGAAGAAGAGGTCGAGGAGGCCCTTGCGGAAGTCGCGGAAAGCGGCGTCGGCGGCCGCGGACGCCGAGAGGAGCGCCGCGCGGCCCGCGTCGTCGAGGGCGGAGCCGGCCTCCTTCGAACGCTCCGGGAGAGTCTTCTCGAAGTAGACCGCGGTCGCCGCGGCCGCCTCGACGGAGACGGCGACGAGACGCCGGTCCGGGATTGCGTCGCCGGAGGCGCCGCGCCGGACGTTTGCGAGGGCCACTTTCAGGTACGCGGGCACGGCGGTGGCGCGAGAGGCGATTGCGTCCCATTCGGTCTTCGTCCCGCGCGCAGAGCCCGCGCCCGGCTCCATTCCCTGGAGCGTCCACTCGATTCCGCGCAGCGGCTCCTCGAGGAAGACGTCGAGCGCCCTCTCGTGGATCCGGCGCTCGTGGTTGTGGATCAGAAACGCGAGTTGGGCCTTCATCACCGCCGCGTCGATGCGGTCGGATTCCGGGAGTTTCTTCCGGTCGATCTTCGCGAGCCGCGCCTCGAAACCGTGCCACTCGTCGCGCTCGGCAAGGAGCGCCGCGGGGGAATAGTCGCGCAGCTTTCCGTCCAGTGCGGCGTACGCCGGGTCGAGGCCCTCAGAGCCGAGGTACGTGGCGACGACGGGGAAGCGGTTCAGGAACGCGCGAACGTAATCGGCCTCGAGCGCCGCGAAGACCGAGGTCTTTTGCTTCGGAGAAGAGGGGGACCGGGGCGGGGATTTCTGAGAAGGCGCGGGCAGCGGCGCCGCGCAGGCCAGCAGGATCGCCGCGCCGGCAAGCTTGTTCATGGCCGGGGATTCTCCCTCAACCGCCCGAAGAAGAACGCCAGCCCCACCGCCCCCGCCGCGAGCGTCGTGAGGAGGTGCAGGAGGCCGCCGAGGACGGCGCCCGTGGCGAGCGGCAGCCCGTCGAGAGCCGCGGCCGCCGCGAACCCCGATTCGTACGGGCCGAACGTGCCCGCCAGCGACGGGATCACCGCCGCCGTCGTGATGGACGCGAGGAGCGCGACGGCGAGCGTGGCCGGGTGGAGCGGCAGGCCGAGGCCCTTCGCGGTCACGAAAAGCGCGGCGAGATGGAGCGCGAGGAAGGCGAACGCGGCGAGCGTCGCCCCGAGGTAGCGTTCGGGCGTGCGCCGCGCCACGGCGAGGCCCTCGAGGATCTCTTCGGCGACCGCTCGCCGCTTCCCGCCCTCCGGCAGGCGGGGGGCGAGCCACGCGACGAGGCGGCCGGACACGGCGGGCAGGACGAGGAGGAGACCGGCACCGCCGACGCACGCCGCAGCCGCGGCGGCGCCGAGGACGGGCGTGCCGCGCGCGACGAGCAGCCACGCCGCGCCCGCAACGCCCGCGAGGAGGAGCGTCGCCGTGTCGAGGAGCTTCACGATGGCGAAGACCGCCGCCGATCGCGCCCACGTCGCGCCGAGGACGGAGCGGAGCGCGGCCCACGTGCCGATCTCTCCGCTTCGAAAGGGCATCACCTGCAGAAGAAGAGTCGTCGCCCCCGACACGGACCACGCGCGGCCGAACGGGACGCTCTCGCCCCGCGGCAGCAGCAGGTTCAGCCGCAGCGCGCGGGGGGCGAAGGCGAGGACGTTGAGGAGGAACCCGAGCGCGACGAGCGAAGGTGACGCCAGGGAGAGGCGGGAGAGAAGGTCCGCTGAAGAATGTCTGAATGCGAGGCCGAAGAGCGCGAGCAGAGCGATCCCTACGGCAAGGCTGAAGATTTTCTTTGAAAGGGAAATCCGGTCGTTCACCTTCTAAGAAATCTCTTCTTCGTTCTTCGAACCCTGCCGGCGCTTCTCGACGACGAGCTCCTCGAGGAGGGCGCGGTTGATGGAGATGAGGTCCGCGAGGAGGCCCGAGAGGAAGCAGACGACGGCCGCGACAAAGAGGACGGCCGCGAGGAGGAGCGACTGGATGTGGCCCGCGGGGTTTTGCGCCGTCGAGACGAACCACGCGTACCGCCCGACGAGCGCGAGGCCCGCGATCGTCAGGAGCGCCGCGAACCCGAAGAAGACAGGGAGCGGCTTGTAGAGCGCGGTGATCCTGAGGATGTTCGCGCCCTGCACGAGGACGTAGTTCGACGTGCGCCGGATGAGGCGGGACGGCCGCACCGGGGCGTTCGTCCGGACGGGCACGGAGACGACGGCCATCTCCTTGTTGCCCGCCTGGATGAGCGTCTCGATCGTGTACGTCATGCGCGAGAACACGTTCAGCTGCATCGCGGCCTCGCGCGTGAGCGCCCGAAAACCGGACGTCGCGTCGGGCACGTCCGTGCCGGAGGCCCGCCGCACGACCCATGACCCGAACCGTTGGGTCATGCGCTTGCCGGGGGAGAAGTCAGCCTTCGTCGCGACGCCGCGGTCACCGACCACGATCTCTGCCTCGCCCTTCAGGATCGGGGCGACGAGCGCCGCGACGTCCTCCGCGGCGTACTGCCGGTCCGCGTCCGTCGAGACGATCACGTCCGCGCCGGCGCGCAGCGCGGCGTCGAGGCCGGCCCGCCACGCGAACGCGAGGCCGCGGTGGATCGGAAGGCGCACCACGTGGTCCGCGCCCGCCCGCCGCGCGGCCTCCGCGGTGCCGTCCGTCGACCCGTCGTCCACGACGAGCGTCTCGACGGCGTCGAAACCCTCGAGCTTCCTCGGCAGCTCCGCGAGGGCGGCGGCGATCTGCTCCGCCTCGTCCCAGGCCGGGATCTGGATGACGAGTTTCATCGGTCGCGCCGAAGGTTAACAGGAGCCGTGATATGAAATGGAGAGAGACAGCAGGAGGAGGCGCGCTGGTCGGGCTGGCCCGCGGGCGCGTACAAGCTGGAAGTTTCGGCCGACGGCGCGGTCGCCGCGACCAAGGACTTCGAGGTCAAGAAATAGGGTCGTCTCAGCGGAACGCGGCGACGTTTTCTCGCGCGTACTGCTCGAACGAAGTGGCCTTCCTCCCGGTCACCTTCTCGATGTCGGGCGAGATCCGGGCCGCGACGCCGCGCTTGTAGAACGCGAAGAGGTCGACGAGACCGTCGATGACGGGTGCGGGCATGCCGCTCGGGGCCATCGCCTTGCGGAAGTCGTCGTCGGAGATCGCCACGTACGAGACGGGCTTGCCGAGAACCCGGGTGAGGGCCGCGGCCATGTCGCCGTACGTGAGGGCTTCGGGGCCGGTGAGCTCGTAACCCTTTCCCGCGTGGCCGGAGCCCGTCAGGACAGCCGCCGCGACGCGCGCGATGTCCCGCACGTCGACGTGGCTGATCCGCGTGTCGGCCGCCGGGAAGTAGAACGCGCCCTGCGCCTTGATGGAGGCCGCCTGCTGGTTGGCGAGATTCTGCATGAAGCCGTTCGGGCGCAGGAACGTGTAGTCGATCCCCGAGGCCTCGATCTCCTTTTCGACCGCGCGATGCGCCTTGCCGAAGCCGAACGACTCGACGGGAGCGTCGAAGACGGAGAGCTTCACGATCCGGCCGACGCCCGCGGCCTTCGCCGCGCCGACGACGGCGGACTCGCTCGGCGGGTTCGCGCTCAGGAGGAAGAGCCGGTCGACACCGGCGAGGGCGGAGGCGAGGCTCTCCGGCCGCGCGAAGTCGACGACCACCGGATCGACAGCCGCGGTCCGTGCCTTCTCGGCCTTCTCCTTCGACGTGTAGGCGGCGCGGAACTTCTCGCCGCGCTTCGAAAGCTCTCTCAGAAGCTCCGTTCCGATGTTCCCGCTGGCTCCGGTGACGAGGATCATGTGTACTCCTTCCGGGGGCGATGAGTTGCTTCGTGGGCGTTACGATCGTCAGGGCGGCATAGATGGGAGATGGGGCGATGAGGACTTCACTGAAAGTTCCGTTCGGGTTTCTTGCGGCCGTCGCCGTACTGCTCTTCCCATCCGGGCCTCTCTCTGCGCAGGACGGCCCGCCGAAGGAAGACCGCGCTTTCCGCGCGCCGGATCTCGTGGAACTCGTGACGCTCGACCCGACGATCCGCCTCGACGTGCGCTACGCGACGAAGAACAACGAGTTCGGCCGTCCGTTCTATTCCGAGGCGCGCGCTTTTCTCCAGCGGCCCGCCGCCGAGGCGCTCGCGCGGGTCCAGCGCGCGCTCAAGGCCAAGGGCTACGGCCTCCTCGTCTTCGACGGCTACCGCCCGTGGTCCGTCACGAAGCAGTTCTGGGACCTGACGCCGGCCGACAAGAAAGTCTTCGTCGCGAACCCGAAGAACGGCTCGCGGCACAACCGCGGCGGAGCGGTCGACCTCACCCTCGTCGACCTTGCGACGGGGAAGGAAGCCGACATGGGCGGCGCCTACGACGAGATGACGGAGCGCTCGTACGTCACGTACGACAAGGGCCCGAAGGAGGCGCTCCAACGCCGCGATCTCCTGCGGGGCGCGATGGAGACGGAGGGCTTCTTCGTCTACCCCTTCGAGTGGTGGCACTTCGACTGGAAGGACTTCCGCGAGTACGCGGTGCTTGACTTTCCGTTCTCCGCGATCGGGTCGCGCGTCCCCGCGGCCGCCGCGCGCTGAGGCGATGGCCTCGCTCCGCCACCGCTTCCTCATGAGGTTCGTGAACCTCTACCCGCCGCTCCTCGGCGCGGGGATCCGTGTGAGCTACCCGAAGGACGACCCGTACACGATCGTCGTGCGGATGAAGCTCCACTGGTGGAACAAGAACCTCTTCGGAACGCACTTCGGAGGGTCGCTCTACGCGATGTGCGACCCGTTCTTCGTCTTCATCGTGATGAAGAACCTCGGCCCCGAATACATCGTGTGGGACAAGGCGGTCCAGATCGAGTTCCTGAAACCGGGCCGCGGGCGCGTGACGGGGCGCTACCACGTCCCGCCGGAGGAGGTCGCGCGCGTGAAGGCGCTGGCCGACGCGGGGGAGAAGGTCGAGCCCGTCTATGTCGGCGAAATCGTGGCGGACGACGGCACGCTCGTCGCGCGCGTGACGAAGAAGCTCTGGGTGCGGAAGAAGGCCTAGCCGTCCAGCGCCTCGGCGCCGACGAGCGGCCCACCGCCGCGCGCGGCGCGACTCAGACTTGGCCAGACGGCTCTGACGACGCGCTTTGGCCAGTCCTCCGGCACGCCCTCACCCGTGAGGTATCGCGCGTAGAAGGAGCCGATCAGGAGATTGACGGCGGCGTCGAGGTCGGCGCCGCGGCGCACCTCCCCCTTCGCGACTCCTCGCTCGAGGATCGTTCTCAGGCCGGCGCGGCGGGGCGCGACGACGCGCTCGCGGAACCGGGCGATCAGATCGGGTGTCCGATGCTCCTCGAGAAGGACGCTCCCGATCATCGCGAGGCCGTTCGGGCGGAGGAGCGAGCGCCTGAAGTTCGCGAGGTACGTGACGAGGTCCGGGCGCGTGCGCCCCGTCGCGGCGGGGGGCTCGGCGGCCCGGAACGCGGAGAGCGCCGCCGTCGCGAGGTCGGCCTTGTTCCTGTAGCGCAGGTAGAGCGTAGGCTTCGTCACGTCCGCCGCCGCGGCCACGGCGTCCATGGACATGTCCGCGTAGCCGCGCTCCTCCATCTGCGCGAGCGCGGCCCTCAGAATCCGGCCCTCGAGCGCCGGGTCCCGCGGGCGGCCGCGCGGCCGGAGGAGAAGACGGGGGGTGCTTGACTTCATTTACTTATAAGTATAGTAATCTACGTCAAGGAGAACCCGTGAGCCTCAAGGACTCGAACGTCTTCAACTCGAAATCGAAGAAGCGTGTCGCGATCGTGATCTCGAACCCCGCCGTGTCGACGTCCACCGGCTGGCCCGTGGGCTTCTGGTGGAGCGAGCTGACGCACCCGTACTACGAATTCACCGAGGCCGGCTACGAGGTCGAGGTCTTCAGCCCCGAGGGCGGAGCCTGCGAGCCCGACGCGATGAGCGATCCCCGCGACGCGAGCGGCTACTCGGCGCACGACCTCGTGACGCTCGGCTTCGTGAACAAGCCCGAGCTCCTCGCGCTGACGAAGAACACCCGGAAGGCCGTCGACATCGACGTCGAGAGGTTCGACGCGATCGTCGTCGCCGGCGGCCAGGCGCCGATGTTCACGTTCGACAAGGCCGTGGGGCTCCGGGAGAAGTTCGTCGAGTTTTTTGAGGCGGGGAAGCTCGCGGCCGCGCTCTGCCACGGTGTCGCGATCCTCCGGTACGCGAAGCTCTCGAACGGCGAGTTCCTCGCGAAGGGTAAGACCGTCACGGGTTTTGCGAACGTCGAGGAGAACTTCGCGGACGACGCGGTCTGGTCCATGGGCTTCCTCCCGAAGGGCAAGCATGTGATGCCCTGGCGCATCGAGGACGAGATGAGAAAGCTTGGCGCGAACTACGTCCAGGCCGGAATGTGGCGCGGATTCGCCGTGAGGGACGGCAACCTCGTGACGGGCCAGCAGAACTTCTCCGGCGCCGAGACGGCGCGGCTCGTGATCGAGACGCTCGGCCGGTGAGCAAGTCCCGCCTGGAAGCCTTCAGCGACGGCGTCTTCGCGATCGTCGTGACGCTTCTCGTCCTGGAGATCAAGGTCCCGCAGCTCCCGCACGCGCACACGTCCGCGGAGCTGTGGTCGGCCGTTCTCGCGCTCGGGCCGAAGATCGGGACGTGGGCGCTCAGCTTCGCCTTCGCGACGATCTATTGGGTGAATCACCATCAGTTCCTCGCGGTCGTCGCGAAGGTGGACCGGACGATCCTCTTCCTGAACGCGTTCTTCCTTCTCACGCTCTCGTTTCTCCCGTTCCCGACAGCTCTGCTCGGGGAGTACCCACGCGAGGTGCCTGCGGTCGTCGTATTCGGGGTCTCGATGGCCGTGATTGCGGCGGCGTTCCTGCTCCTGCGGGGAACCGCGGCCCGGCGGGGCCTTCTCCCGCACGTGCCGGAGGCTGCCCGGCGCTCGGCGGAGATCCGCAGCGCGGCCGGGCCGGTGCTCTACTTCCTGGGCGCGGCGGCGGGATTCCTGGACCCGCGCCTCGCGTGGGCCGTCTTTCTGCTGATTCCGGTCCTCTTCGTGGGGGCCAGCGCCGCCGATCGGCACACGAGCGGGGCGCGAGCCGAGGGGTCGTGACGGCCT
>Ga0315270_10002353_pt1 | contig 10003 bp, 10 predicted proteins | sample C1_bottom_MG_FD_204932 | JGI IMG/M metagenome (GOLD analysis project Ga0315270, IMG submission 204932) | Sediment microbial communities from Yellowstone Lake, YNP, Wyoming, USA - C1_bottom | ecosystem: Environmental > Aquatic > Freshwater > Lake > Sediment | place: USA: Wyoming | collected... | reverse complement strand
TGGGTGAGGTGTGTGTAGTTCATTTCTGCAATTTCGACTGGCTGGTCAAAAAGGCATGGATGCTACCGCATCCCGCCCACCTGACCAGGGTTACTCAAAATTGCACTTCATTCCTGAATTCGCCATCAATAAAAGCAAAGTATAGGCATTACGTTGCGTAACGGCGTGTAACGATCAGGTCGTATACCCCATGACCCAGCTTCAATCCGCGCTGCTCGAATTTGGTGAGCGGACGGTAATCGGGGCGGGGCGCATAATCCGTTGCGGTATTTTGCAGCAAGGGCTCGGCGCTCAGCACGGCCAGCACTTGTTCTGCGTAGTCCTGCCAATCCGTGGCGACATGGATGTACGCGCCCGGTTTGAGTTTCTGCGTCAGCAGCGCCACCAGCGGTGGCTGGATCAGGCGGCGTTTGTTGTGGCGCTTTTTGTGCCAGGGATCGGGGAAGAAGATGTGTGCGCCATCCAATGAGGCATCCGGGATCATGTTGCGCAGCACTTCCACGGCATCGTGCTGGATGATGCGGACGTTAGATAAATTCATCTCGCCGATTTGCTTGAGCAGGCTGCCGACGCCGGGGCTATGCACTTCGATAGCGAGGTAATCGTTCTGTGGATGCGCTTGTGCGATGGCAGCCGTAGTCTCGCCCATGCCGAAACCGATTTCCAGAATTTTTGGCGCGTCGCGCCCGAAGGTTTGTGCAAGGCTCAACGGCTGCGCCGCGTAAGGGATGCCGAAGCGCGGCAGCAGCGTATCAAGCGAACGCTGCTGCGCGTTGGATACGCGGCCTTGGCGCAGCACATAGCTGCGGATGGGGCGATTGCTGGGATCGGTGGTGTCGGCCATGGCGTTCAAAGGCATATTTGTCCGCAGATTACACCGATTCCAGCAGATTCAAGTGCTTGAAATCTGTTTCATCTGCGGATGAAAGTTTTTAGTTGCGAGTCGAGTTAATAATGCCTGCCGTTGGTGAGCTTGGGCTGGCGCTATACAATTTCTTCGGCATGCGTCCGGCAAGGAAAGCGCTGCGACCGGCCTCCACCGCCTGCTTCATTGCGCCCGCCATCAGCACCGGTTTTTGCGCGGTGGCGATGGCGGTGTTCATCAGCACGCCCGCGCAGCCCAGCTCCATTGCCACGGCGGCGTCCGAGGCGGTGCCCACACCGGCATCCACGATCACCGGCATCTGTACGCGCTCCATGATGAGTTGCAGATTCCACGGATTGAGTATGCCCATGCCGGAACCGATCAGCGAGGCCAGCGGCATGATCGCCACGCAGCCGATGTCTTCCAGTTGTTTCGCAACGATGGGATCATCCGAGGTGTACACCATTACCTGAAAGCCTTCCGCCACCAGCGTCTTTGCGGCGGCAAGGGTTTCGACCACATTCGGATACAGCGATTGCGCATCGCCCAGCACTTCCAGCTTGACCAGGCTGTGTCCATCCAGCAATTCGCGCGCTAAGCGCAGCGTGCGCACCGCATCCTCGGCGCTGTAGCAACCGGCGGTATTCGGCAGCAGGGTATATTTTGACGGCGGCAGAATTTCCAGCAGGCTGGGCTCATTCGGGTTTTGCCCGATATTGCTGCGGCGGATCGCTATCGTGATGATCTCCGCGCCGCTGGCTTCCACCGCCGCTTGGGTCTCGGCGAAATCTTTGTATTTGCCGGTGCCGACCAGCAGGCGCGAGGAATAGCTTTTCCCCGCGATGATTAAATTATCGTTATTCATTTTAATTTCCGTGAATGATTAGCCGCCGCCGACTGCGACCACAATTTCCAATTTGTCGCCATCGGCCAACATCTGTTGTGCGAATTGGCTGCGCGGCACGATCTCGCCGTTGCGCTCCAGCGCGATGCGTTTGCCGGTGAGTTCCATTTGCTGGATTAGTTCGGCGACGCTGATAGCCTGAGCAAATTCGCGCGCCGCGCCGTTGATTGAGACTGAAATCACTTTCTTGTGCTGCCCGTGTTAAAATTGCGCTGCAATTATCTCATGCGGGCGTCGTATAATGGTAATACCCTAGCTTCCCAAGCTAGAGCAGTGGGTTCGATTCCCATCGCCCGCTCCATATCTTCCTTGCGCTACAAAGTCTTGGGAGTGTACCCAAAGAAGGCGCGCAGGTTTTTTGCATCCAGAATTTCCACGGCCTTGTTGCGCACGCTGATCAGGCCATCCTCCTGGAATTGCGACAGGGTGCGGCTTACCGTTTCCAGTTTCATGCCGAGGTAGCTGCCGATTTCCTGGCGCGTCATGCGCAACTGGAAGGCCGAGGGCGAATAGCCGCGCGCGGCGAAACGTTGCGACAGGTTGAGCAGAAACGCCGCCAGCCGCTCTTCCGCGCGCATCGAGCCGAGCAGCAGCATGATGCCCTGGTCGCGCACGATCTCGCGGCTCATGAGTTTGTGCAGGTGGCGTTGCAGCGTGGGCAGTTTGCGGCCCAGCTCTTCCAGCTTGCCGAACGGCAGTTCACATACTTCGCTGTCTTCCAGCGCGACCGCGTTGCAGGTATGGGAGTCACTGCTGATCGCATCCATGCCGATGATCTCGCCGGACATCTGAAAGCCGGTCACCTGCTCGCGACCATCCTCGTGCTGCACCTGCATCTTGAAAAAACCGGTGCGGATCGCGTACAGCGACTGCAAGGGCGAGCCGCTGCGGTACAAATAATCACCGCGCCGGAAGGTGCGCTTCATGCGGGTCAGGTCTTCCAGTTGCGCCATTTCACCGGCGGTCACGCCCGTGGGCAGGCAGCGCTCGCGCTGGCTACAGCCCGAACAGGCGGTTTTGGACTGCGATAAAGAAAATATTTCTTGCACGGATAAATTAAACCAAACGATAATCAAACCAAAAGTTAGGGCGAACTTGACCTAGGTCAAGCGCAACCCTCCGATTTACTGGCATAGTACCCTGTGCCCCAAACTTACCGCGAAGCAACTGAAACCAGCTTTATGAATACACTCACCACAGCAATCACGGAACTGGAAGTGGATCTGGATTTGATCCGCAGGCTGGATAAAAACGGCCCGCGCTATACCTCGTATCCGACCGCCGACCGCTTTGCCAAAACATTTACCGTCGCATCTTACCAGAATTGGGTGGCCAAGCGCGACACTACGCGCCCCTTGTCGCTGTACGTGCATATCCCGTTCTGCAACACGCTGTGCTTTTACTGCGCCTGCAACAAGATCATCACCAAGGATCGCAGCAAGTCCGCCAAATATATCCAGTACCTGGTTAAGGAACTGGAAATGCAGGCTGCGCTGATACCGGGCGAGCGACGTTTGGAGCAACTGCATTGGGGCGGCGGCACGCCGACCTTCCTCAGCGATGAAGAAATGCGCACCCTGATGGCGGCGATCAATAAAAAATTCCCATTGGTGAAAGACGGCGAATATTCCATCGAGATAGATCCGCGCAAAGTCAGCGACGAGACCATCGCGCTGCTCGGCGAGCTGGGCTTTAATCGCATCAGTATCGGCGTGCAGGACTTTGATGCCGAGGTGCAAAAAGCGGTAAATCGAATCCAGAGCGAAGAGGAGACGCTGCGCGTGATCCGCGCGGCCCGCGCCAACGGCTTCAAGTCGGTGAGTCTGGATTTGATTTACGGCCTGCCCAAGCAGACGCTGGAGAGCTTCAAAACCACGCTGCACAAGGTGATCGCCGCCAACCCGGATCGCCTGTCCATCTACAATTATGCGCACATGCCCACCCTGTTCATGCCGCAGCGCCGCATTCATGAAGAAGACCTGCCCGTGCCGCAAACCAAGCTGGATATATTGAAACTGGCGGTGAGTATGCTCACCGAGGCGGGCTATGTGTATATCGGCATGGACCACTTTTCCAAGCCGGATGACGAACTGGCCATCGCCCAGCGCCAGGGACGGCTGCACCGCAACTTCCAGGGTTATTCCACCCATGCCGATTGCGATCTGGTTGCTGTTGGAATTAGCTCCATCGGCAAGATCGGCCCCACTTACAGCCAGAACTTCCGCGAGGACGAGGAATACTACGCCGCGCTCGACCGCAACGAGTTGCCCATCATGCGCGGCATGGAGCTGGATGCGGATGATCTGGTGCGTCGCGAAATCATCCAGGCGCTGATGTGCCATTTTGCGGTTGATAAGGAAAAATTCGACGCCGAATTTCAGATTGATTTCGACAGTTACTTCGCCGCCGAGCTGGCGGAGCTGGCCGAGTACCAGCGCGAAGGCTTGCTTATCCTGTCGCCGCAGAAAGTCGTGGTCACGCCCAAGGGACGCATGTTGATACGCAACATCTGCATGGCCTTCGACAAATACTTGCGTACAAAACAGGAACACGCGCGCTATTCCAAGGTAATATAACGGTACTAAATTGTGGACAAATCATTATGAAATGCGTGGATGACTTCCGCCTGCGCTTCGGCAAACAGGAACTGGTGCCCATCATGTCGGGCGGCATGGGCGTGGACATTTCCACCGCGACCCTTGCGCTGGAGGTCGCCCGTCTGGGCGGGGTCGGGCATATCTCGGACGCCATGCTGCCGACCGTGACCGACCGTCGTTACGACACCGACTTCGTCAAGGTCAAGCTGCAAAAATACAAATACAACATAGATAGCTCCGACAAATCGGCGGTGAAGTTTGATCTCGGCCAGGTGGCGGAAGCCACCCGCCTGCATGTCAGCAAGGCGATGGAAGCCAAGCGCGGCAGCGGCATGATCTTCATCAACTGCATGGAAAAACTCACCATGAACGCGCCCAAAGAAACGCTTACGGTGCGCCTGCGCGGTGCGCTGGATGCGGGCATAGACGGCATCACGCTGGCCGCCGGGCTGCACCTCGGTTCGTTCGCGATGATCGAAGACCATCCACGTTTCCGCGATGCCAAGCTGGGCATCATCGTTTCCAGCCTGCGCGCGCTGCAATTGTTTCTGCGCAAAAACGCGCGCACCAACCGCCTGCCCGATTTCATCGTGGTGGAAGGGCCATTGGCCGGAGGCCACCTGGGCTTTGGCATGGACTGGGCAAAATATGATTTACGCACCATCAACCAGGAAGTCATTGCCTACCTGCGCGCCGAGAAGTTGGACATTCCGGTGATTCCGGCCGGCGGCATTTTCACCGGTAGCGACGCGGTTTCCTATTTGGAAACCGGCTCCGCCGCCGTACAGGTGGCGACCCGTTTCACCGTCGCCAAGGAATGCGGCCTGCCAGCTGATGTGCAACAGGAATATTTCAAGGCCAGCGAGAGCGACATCGAAGTCAACACCATTTCGCCTACCGGCTACCCGATGCGCATGTTGAAGAACTGTCCGGCTATCGGCTCCGGCATTCGCCCCGGCTGCGAATCCTACGGCTATCTGCTGGACGCCAACGGCAACTGCTCCTACATAGATGCCTACAACCGCGAAGTGGCGCTGCACCCGGACGAGAAAAAAATCTCGGTAATGGACAAGACCTGCTTGTGTACCCACATGCGCAACTTCAAGTGCTGGACTTGCGGGCATTACACTTATCGCCTGAAGGACACCACACACCGCAATGCGGACGGCAGTTATCAGGTGCTCAGCGCCGAACATGTGTTCCACGATTACCAGTTCAGCACCGATAATAAAATTGCCTTGCCTGAGGCCGTTGTTGCAGCCGTCTAGCCGCCTGCCCGGGTGAGCACCGCCTGATTCGGCAGGCGCACAAAATCTAAAGGGGAGTTTGTGCGCAATAGCCTGAAGTTTTTTGTTTTGCTATTCCTCATCTGGGAGGGCACCGTGCCCGCTGCATCTGCACACACTCCCAGCGACCCCAATTTCCTGGCACCGGACATTTCCAAAAACTGGAAGACGCTACAGACGCCACACTTCCGCATCCACCACGATGCCGCACATAAAGCATACGCGCAGCAGATGGGCGCGGTCGCCGAGCGCGTGCATGAAAAACTGAGTCCTTGGCTGGGCTGGGAGCCGCAGGAAAAAACCGAAGTCGTCATTCTGGATAGCGTGGATTATTCCAACGGCGGTGCCACGCCACTGCCTTATAACCAGTTTTTTATCTACATGCCCACGCCGGTGGAAGGCGAGATCATGGACAACAACCCGTGGATGGAGCTGGTGTTCACCCACGAGTACGTCCACATCCTGCACCTCGATATGGCCTTCGCCTTCCCCAAGATGGTGCGCAAAATATTTGGCCGCTCGACGCTCATTCCCTTCATCTTTTTTGACTTCCCGCAACTTTTCGCGCCGAGCTGGGTGACCGAAGGCATAGCCGTTTACGGCGAATCGGACAACGACGCGGGCTATGGCCGGTTGAACAACGCCTGGTACGACGCCATGATGCGCATGGAAGTGCAGCGCGGACTGCGCTCGCTCACCGAGGAAAGTTTCGAGGGGCGCAGGAGTCGCTGGCCATACGGGCAGATTTATTTGTATGGCGCATATTTTTATAAATTTGTGGAAGAGCGCTATGGCCGCGACAAGGTGGTGGATTACGTCCGGGTGTATGGCCGCAACGTGATTCCCTGGCGCATGGACAAACGCGCCAAACAAATTTTCGGCAAGCCCGCCAAAGTGGTGTGGAAAGAATATCAGGATTATTTGAAGCAGCGTTTCGAGCCGCAACTGGCGTCGCTCAAGCAAAAATCCGCCGTGACCGCGCGCACCGTGTATGACGCGCCCTACACCAACAATCTGCTGACGGCGGCAGGCAACGGCGACTTGTATTTTTATCACGATGATGATGCCTCGCATCCGCGCGTACACCGTTTGCGCGCCGATGGAAGCGACGAAGCGTTATTCGAAGCGGATGAAGTCATGCACCTGGACTGGCAAGATCAGGCCGGGCTGCTAGTGAGCAAGCTGACCGTGTGCGACAACACCAATGCCTACGCCGACCTGTATCGCTGGAAGCCCGGCATGTGGGGCGAGCCGGAGCGGCTGACGCATTGCGGGCGCTACCCGATTGCGGCGTGGCGCGCGGATGGCGGTGCGATTGCCGCCGTGCAACTGGATCAGGGACTGAGCCGCTTGGTGTTGCTGGATGCGAACGGCGAGCATCCGCAGACATTGGCGGAATTACCGCAAGGCGATGCGCTCGGTCACTTGGCATGGTCGCCGGACAACACCACCCTCGTCGTCTCGGTGAAACGCTTGCACAGCGGCTGGCATCTGGAACTGTTCGACCTCGCCAGCAAACAATGGCGCGCGCTAACGCTGAACGGCGACCGCGAAATCCGCCCGCGCTTTTCCAAAGATGGCAGCGAAATTTATTTTCTCTCCGACCACGACAAAGTGTGGAACTTGCGCCGCATCAAACTTGGCGGCAACGCTGTCGAGACCCTGAGCAACACGCTGTCCGGCCTGCACGAGGCGGTGCAAATGCCGGACAACAGCTACCGGCTGGTGGAATACACGCCGCAGGGGCTGGCGATCAGCGCACTGGAAAGTCCGGCGAAGATAGGCAAGGACTACATCGCGCGCGACACCCATGCGCCGCAGGTGCAAGCCATCACCACTGCCGCCGACTACCAGCCGGTACCCTATGAGCAGGTCGAGAACTACTCGGCGTTCTCCACCATGGCCCCGCGCTCGTGGGCACCGACCGTGGTTTCCAATGCGGACACCACCTCCTATGTCGGCGTGCTCGTCAACGGCTCCGACGTGCTGGGCTTCCACAGCTGGGTCGCCAACCCCACTTACTACACCACGCTGAAAGCGCTGGGCGGCTATGCCTCCTACGACTTTCACAACACGCTGACGCTATCCGTCATGCGCCAATTCATCGTGCGCAGCAACGTGGATGCCGCCGTGCGTTACCGCGACGACGAAGGGCGTTACCAGGCACTGCTCGGACATTCCTTCAACAGCTTCGACTCCAGCCGGTACATTGCCGCCGGCCTCGGTGGCGAAAAAATCAACAGCGAGATCATCAAGGGCGCGGGTACCAACCTGTATTTCCGCGACACGCTGGCTGGTACCATTGCGCGCTACGACAGCACCGAATACTACCGACAATCCATCAGCGCGCTAGATGGGCGGCGCGTGCAGTTAAGCTGGGAAAGCTACGACATCCCTGTTAAAAATTTTTATGCCGGAAAAGCCGAACGTCTGGACTGGAAAGAATATCTCGGCCTCGGCAAAAATCATGTGTTGATGCTGCGCTGGCAACGCGCGCTGGGCGATCCCGGCATCCGTCCCTACGTGCTCGGCGGCGAAACTCCACCGCTCAACCCGCTGGGCGCGGACATCGAGCTGGGGCGGCGCAACTTCAACCTGCGCGGCTATCCCAGCGGCTCGCCTTCATTGGTCGGCACGCATTTCGAAATTGCCACCGCCGAATGGCGCATCCCACTGGGCATGATTTACGACGGCTTCTTTGTGCCGCCGCTGGGTGTGGGGCAACAAGCGCTGACGCTATTCGTGGATCGCGGCGATGCCTGGAGCAACGGCGAAAAAGTGCAATTGAAAACTGGCGCGGGCCTGGAGTGGAGCGTCGAAACCTTGATCGGCTACGACCTGCTGCATCTGGGCCTCACGCTGGGATACGCCCACGGCTTCGACAAGGTAGAAGGCGGCAACCGCTTATATCTGCGGTTGGGGATGCCGCTCTAAAGACGGGATGTGCATTGATTTAATACAGGCTGGTCTATATACTGGTCTACAGAAAATTCACATTGCGGGAGAAAATCATGAAAATCGAAATCGGTTCATATGAAGCGAAAACCAAGCTTCCCGAATTGCTGCGGCAGGTAAAAACCGGCAAGAGCTTCACCATCACCAATCGCGGCGAGGCCATCGCCGACCTGGTGCCCAGCGCCAGTGCGAAGGCGAAAGACAAAGTGGCGGCGGCAGAAAAGCTCAAGGCATTCATGCGGGCCGACCCAGTGCGCGGCGCAAACATCAAGGCGCTGATCGAAGAAGGGCGGGCGTGAGCTTCGTTCTGGATAACTCGGTGACCATGCGCTGGTTCTTCGGCGACGGCAAACCGCAAGAGCTTGCCTACGCCAGCAAAGTGCTCGATGCGATGAAAAAAGAAAATGCGTTCGTCCCCGCAACATGGGGACTGGAAGTGGCAAACGTCATTGCCCGGGCCGAAGCAAAAGGTCTGGTGACGGAAGCGCGCAGCGGCGCATTTCTCGAAATGCTGGAAGGCGTGGACATTGAAGTTGATGTCGCCACATTCGCCCATGCATTGGCCGACACCTTGCAACTGGCGCGGCGCTACAAGCTATCCGCCTACGACGCCTCCTATTTGGAATTAGCCTTAAGGCAAGGCCTGTCGCTGGCTACACTGGACGAAGATTTGCAGAAGGCCGCAAAGAAGGCGGGCGTGAAAAAGTTTGGTTGAAAACCGGCGCAGGATTGGAGTGGGCGTCGAAACCCTGATCGGCTACGACCTGCTGCATCTGGGCCTCACGCTGGGATATGCACACGGCTTCGATAAAAAAGAAGGTGGTAACCGCTTATATTTGCGCTTGGGTATGCCGTTCTGATGCCGGCTGATTGATCGAGTCTCAATCTGCTATGCCTTCGGCCTGTTGTGGGCAGGGGATTTTGTTGGTAGTGTGCATCACTATGTATAGTCCCCGTGGCACTTAAAACGGGGATAACTGGGGCGCTGGGCAAATGTCCGCTGTGTCCCGGGAGCGAACGGTCGTGTGCGGCCGCTTTGCCGCAGCAAATTGTGGAGAGTAGACTTCCCCTTCAATTACGGACATTCAATAACATTCCCAACGTAACCATTAAAATCCATGAAAAGAATATTGGTCGTTCTAGCCGTTTCATTTGTCTTGTGCAGTTGCGTATCGCCCAAGCAAGCGTCGGTCGAAACTTGTTCTGACGATACAGCCCTGAAAATGACTGGGCTGTATTTTTCTGATCACGAAGAACCCGTGAATCCATATAACAAGAAATACAAGATATATCTTATGGGCGAATTCAGGAATGAAGTGCAATTTTGAGTAACCCTGGTCAGGTGGGCGGGATGCGGTAGCATCCATGCCTTTTTGACCAGCCAGTCGAAATTGCA
>Ga0315270_10002349_pt1 | contig 10006 bp, 10 predicted proteins | sample C1_bottom_MG_FD_204932 | JGI IMG/M metagenome (GOLD analysis project Ga0315270, IMG submission 204932) | Sediment microbial communities from Yellowstone Lake, YNP, Wyoming, USA - C1_bottom | ecosystem: Environmental > Aquatic > Freshwater > Lake > Sediment | place: USA: Wyoming | collected... | reverse complement strand
TGTTTTTGAAATTAATTTGTGTGAAATCTATTTGAGATTGATAATCAGCTATTTCCGTAAGAAGAAAACCTTTTACAGAAATGCGATACATGTCTTGAAGACACAAAAATTGTTTTGTGGCTTAACAAATACCGTTAATTGAGAAATTAAGCTGAAGGCGGGCCCCTGAATGAAAAGGCCTGAATTCCCTGCTGGAGGAGCGGGATATCCGATACATCAAGATGTGAGGAAACTAATTCGGTATAAGGAATCTCAGAGATTTGATTACTTGTAATGGTAAAATCAAACTGTAAACCTGAGTCGACAGACTTTGAATACCTGTCATTTTTAACGAAAGAGGCAGCATCTTTTTCTTTTACGCGGGTCGAAGAACATTCGATCGGCATAAGCTGTTTGCCCCAGATGCGGTTCAGATGGAAATTAACAAGGTTGCCCAGGTAAATCCAGGTTACAGCCAAAGCCCATCCGATAAGGAGAGTTTTGCGAAGTAATGAAGAGACTTTTCGTAGGTAACCCATAATTTGGCTCTGAAATCAGATGCAAAGTTGTATATTTTTTGGAACATAAAAACATTTTAACAACTTTATTTTCGATAAAAACCAAGAAAAAAGCATTAATTGACATATATCAATTTAAAAGCATCTAAATGTCGCATGTAATACTGATTTAAATTCCTGTCCAAATGGCTGGCGTGATTTCCACAACGCGAATTAAGATTTCCGGAACAATTTTTACGTTTCCAAATGGCGAATTAAGATTTCCGGAACAATTTTTACGTTTCCAAATGGCGGGCGTGATTTCCAAATGGCGGGAGTGATTTCCACAACGCGAATTATGATTTCCAAATGGCGGGCGTGATTTCTAAAACGCGAATCAGGATTTCCAAATGGCGGGCGTGATTTCCAAAACGCGAATCAGGATTTCCAAAATGCGGGCGTGATTTCCAAAACGCGAATCAGGATTTCCAAATGGCGGGCGTGATTTCAAGAACACGAATCAGGATTTCCAAATGGCGGGAGTGATTTCCGCAACACGAAATAGGATTTCCAGAACAATTTTTGCGTTTCCAAATGGCGGGCGTGATTTCCAATGCACGAATCAATGTTTTCAAACGGGCTGTGTGAATACTCACTCATTTCATAGATAAAGGTTTTGACAAAATGTAGCCACTCTTTCACAACTTCTTCAAAGGGTCACTTTCGTTTATCTATCTTGTGCATACCTGACTTTTTTTATCATCTTCTTTACCGCATTGATTTATCTATACAACAGATAAATCAATTACAGCACAACTATGACAAGAGGCGGATTGCTACGCACTTAACTATTAACCAAAACGGACGATCATGCTGGCAACGAAGTTTCAATTATATTTCAAAACCCATCATTTGTTATAACCTCCTATGTTATGGGCGAACTCGCTTTTTCTTTATTGATTCTTCACAAATAGAAATATGGATTATCAGCAATTATCATGAAAAAGATCCGGCAAACCCAACTTTCAATATTTTTTTTGTTGTCTCAAAATAGTGAAATGCATTAACACAGTTTTCAAAATTATTATAGTAGTGTAAAATTGCATTCCATTGTGATTTATCTTTAAAATAATATTCATTCTTTGCTGGATTGTGAAAAATGCTACCTTTAATTCCATCTGCAAATTCAAGATAAATATTCTCATAACTGCCTTTCATTAAAGAACTTTCAATCGTTTTATTTTGAGACACAATTTTTGGTGCCGAATGAGTATTGGTTCCCTCTATTGGATTCTCAATCGGTTGCTCTATTAAAGTATCTGCCTCTACTCTTTCCTGTGAAACGTTTCCAGAAATCATTTTCCGCAGAAGGTTATTTTGTTCTTGCATTAAAGTAATTCTTTCATTTATTTTCCAGTACCACATGTTTACCTCTCGCAATAAAAGAAAGAGTGCAATAAAAATTATAACTCCAATAACCAATGTTCCAATATATTCCATAATATTAACATTTTGCTTTCCTACTCATAAGGCTTTTCAGAATACGCCCTGTTTTTTAAAGTGATTTCTGGACTCCACTTTTTCTATTTTATCTTTGTCACTATGGGTGATCAGCCCTTTGGCTTTCGCAAATCGTTTTCTTTTTTAAATTTGCCCATAATGTCTAAGTTTATTACAACTGTCATTTTGCGTGCACTTAACTTTCAGCCAGCACGAATGTTTGTATGGGTGATAAAGCTTCAATACACTGCAAAATCCTCAATTTATTATAGCCGCCCTTGTTAGCGCTTCGTTGTTTCTCTATTCTCATAATAGTGATATAATTACTTTTCAGACACCAGTTTACTATATTACTAAATATCGGTTAAAATGACCGAATCGCTCGTACACGCGGACCTAACTTTGCATCACCCCCGTCTTGAGTACCATCATCAAACCATACAATCCATGCATCTGTGCCGTAAGAACTTGAGGAACCAACCGTAAACTTCTGGCTCGAACTCCAATAACATTCATTTGCAAAACCTCCTATTGCAACCTTATTGTCGTAAAGTCTGGCCAACTCATCTCTGCTCGGCAAGTACCAGTCGCTATAACCAGCTAACACTAAATCACCACAAAGCCTGGCTGCTATTCCTGCATTTGAACATCCTGCCATAATGTCAATGGTATTCTGATTGCCAGTGCCTATTGCAGTACCACTTGCGCCTGCAAGTGCTGTTCCTCCCCATAATCCTGTTCGGCAACCCCAATTGGCAGCTTCGCTTTGGTCACTTGATGCAGATATTAAACCATGTTGCACATTAGCGTCATACCCATTATCCTCTGGTCTTAAAATATAAGCAACTACCCCTCCTTGATAGCTTTGTCCTATTGCTACTGTCTCAATCCCTGATTTGTTTGAGTCTTTCTTGCAACTATAGGTAAGAAAAAATACAAAATTCATTAATAAAAAATAGCTGCACAATCTTTTAATCTTTTTCATGTTAATTAAAGTTATGGTAAATACTTATTTGTATTAAATGGATTAGCTGTAAGCAGGTTTTTGTTTATTTTCATATAAATGATTATCATAATAAGCCTAAATTATCTTATTCGTTTACATTTTTCATGAAGTAGATTTTTATCTATCCATTCATTTAACTGCTCTTCTACGTCGGTATAATTTGTCTTTTTGCCACAATCCCATAGTTCCCTTAATGGGTCTTTGTCAATAATATTTCTCTGTAATTCTTGCAAAGTTGGAACATCCTTCAACTTTGAATATTCTCCATAAGTAAATTTCAGAAACGCGACATTCTTATGAATTCCGCGATTGTCAGGCAAATAACCATTGTTTAATTGTGTAGGTAAAGCAAGATTTTCGCCGATAAACAAATCTGTCGGATGGGGATAGGAAATGATTTGTGTTTTATCGTCCGATAAAATAACAGGCGCGTTGGTGCGGTAATCTTTTGCAGTTTTGTAAATTACAACGTGGACTTGAGCAGCCCCAAATGGTTGAGGGGCTACTTGGGTAGAAGCATTATCTGTAAATCCACTATTGCTTTTTTGATGAGTTTTACAACCGAACATGGCCAAACATATCATTGTACAGAAGATTACGTTTTTCATTTCCCTACAACCAGTTTTTTAGTTAAAATTCCGTTGTCAGAATGAATTTGCACAAAATAAATGCCGTTTGAAACGCCTGTTAAAGGCAACCTGATTGTTCTTTCAAAATTACCAACTCTTTCGCTGCAAATCTGTTTGCCTTGAACATCGCACAAAGCAATTTGATTTATTTTGTTTGTAAATTCATGTAAATCAATCGTTACAAAATCATCTGCTGGATTAGGATAAAGTGAAATTTGAGCATTTGTTTCAACATCTTCAATACCGGTTGTAACTCCACGAGTAATGTTTAAGTCTAACAAATAAGTCCCGGTATTACCCGAAAAATATGGTGCAACCTTAAAATAGACAGTACCTCCGTTATTTACAGTAATATTGTCTGTCATTATATCGTCATAAGTTTCAGAGTAAGTCGTTCCGTTTATTGAACAGGAAAACAATGCATCCACTGTGTATGTTAACCCATTTCCGCTGTTAAAACCATCATGCAAACGAGGCGAAATCGCGTAATTATATCCCGAAGGCAGTACGATTTTGTAATAATCAATGTCTGTTCCGATATGCAAGTTTGAGCCATTGGTATTTTTAGTCGTGACGTTGTTCGAAAAACTTAAGGACTGATTATATGCTTGCGATTGTGTATTGTTATTCTCGTAAATATCCGGTTGAATAGATGCCGCTTCAACAATTACATAAACAGGATTTGAATAATTTGTACTTCCTGCATAATACCAACTTGATGAGCCTTGTGTCTGATATGCAATTTCCATTAAATATGTTCCCGGTGCTACGGTAATTGTTCCTGCAAAATTATTTCCACCTGTATAGTGATAATTGTATGGTAATCCGTTGTTTTCATTCAAAATCTGAATATTCTGTGCCCAACTACCGTCAAGATTTGCCAGGTTTATGCGATATTGTCCATAAAAAGTATTGCTGTTTGTGTTTGTAACATCAACATTTACCGTTGCCGATTGTCCTTGAATTAATTTACCTCCGTTTGTTGTTATGCTAAATGCAGAATATACTTCAATGTCTGATGAATAATAAATTTCAATCTGTTTCCAATTTGTGTAATTACCATCGGTAACTATTGTCCAGTCCTGTGTTGAAGTTTTATAGAATAAAGCAGTATAATAAGTACCAGGAACAAAAGCAGCTGAACCAGCATTACTAAAAATCAAACCATTTGTATAATGCGTATTTGGTTTTAATGTCATATCTGACTTTGTCTCAATAAAATCAACAAAATTTCCGTCTTTATCAAACACTGCTAGGCCAAATTGTCCAGTAAAACTGCCAGTTCCATAGTTGGCAATATCAGTTGATAAACTGAAAGCACTTTTAAACCAAATCTGTGTAGCAGACATATTCAAATTTGAATACAAGCGTAAATCATAATTTTGAGGTGTTGCCCCACCATTTGCAGGTTCAATGCCAATTACAGCTTGCTGACCATCGTTGTAGGAATACGAGCCACCACCAGTTCCTCCAGGGCCAGGATTTAGAGCATTTAACGCAAAATATCCATCATAAGCGCCACCCCAACCCCAATTAAAATGAAAATAATTGTTATTGTCGTAGCCATCACATACAAAACAATGACCACCATCACCGAAACCGGCATAAACCATCGGTCTGCCTGCATCAAGTTCTGTATTAAGTAGGTTCATCCAATTTGCATTCGTATAGTTGGCTTTTTTTATTCCTAGCAAAGTGCTTTTATAATCAAAATATGTTTTAAGTGCATATTCAGTGCAATTTGTGCCAGAACTTGCAGAAGATATTACATAAGCCGCACTTCCTCCTGCCGAACCCACTCCATAATCCATATCCACACTAACTCCACAATTATACATTAAAGTAGCAACGGCATTTTTCTGAGCAGTACTGCTCGACGATGCAAGTTGACTTGGCATGTTTACCCAATCATAGCTGGTACTGCCAAAATTTGCCGAAAGTGTGCCATAAGTGGAATGATTGTACGAATGAAAACCCGAACCTGTTGTAGGATAGCTCCAATATTTCATCACTTGTGCCATTGCTGTTGCCACGCAGCCCGTTACTGTCCTTGCTCCTTCTGAGTTGTCGTATGGACAAAGGTCATTGTAATATGGTGACTGGTTCCATTTTGTAGAAATCAATGGTGCGACAGAAGAAGCCGAATTTTGCAATTTCACATTCACACCTGATTGCAGTGCTAGCCATTCTGCACGAATTTCAGGAGAGGCAACGATATTATTCTCAATCGCATAGCGGATTTCTGCTTTGTAACCTTCGAGCCACTTTTGCATATTGGGCGGAATATTGTTAGCGTCGAAAATTCCTTCATCTGCATATCCCAAAATTGGAAGTACCCGGTCATCACCTGCCACAATCACATAACCCTGATTTTCTGCAGTAAACACATAGAAAGGCACAATATTTTGTACCATTTGTGTAGAAAGTTGATTAATTGAACCAACTTGTTGTGTATTTGCCATATAAATCAATTCCAAACTTAATTGCTGCTTTTTCATCTTCAGATTACCAGACGCAGATATAGATTTAGTCAAAAATGACTGTCCAACTTGTTTTGCAGTTTGTACAGATATGGGATCAGCGAAAACATTCAGCGAAAAAATTGCAATCAGTAAGAGTATTGTAAAAAAACTTTTCATATTTAAATATTATTGATTGTCTTGTATGTTAGAAATGTTGATCTTATTCACTCTGTTTTTATTTTTGATTTCGTTTTTAAAACTTGCCTACACTGGTTTCTATCATTCTATCATAAATAATAAAATCTCGCAAATTGTATTCTTTATCTTTGGAATTAATTGATTCCTTTTAATGTTCAACCTTAAATTTTAGAAATCCTTCAAGCATCTGTTTTTTGTTTTTTCCTTGAATCAGGAAACTTAAGTATAAGTTTTGGGAAGAAGGTAAGGACTGTAATTTCTCTGGACTTATTATGATTCTTTCTTTATAACTACTAGCAATGTGAATATCTTTATCTCTATTATTTACAACTCTCCCCCAAGAATCTTTATACATCTCTTTGCCAAGGCTATCTGCAATATTAATGTATACTACATATTCTCCACTTCCTATCCAAACACCGCTGTATAGTGGTGATTTGTACTTTATAACATCACCACCAATAGTTAAAATCAGTGATAATGAATCGCCCTTTTCAACGATAAGCTCATCATTCTTGTAATATTCTTTTTTGCCAAACTCACCTGACCAACAAACAATTCCATTTGATCTATAAAATAGATTTTTCTTGATAGATGGTTGAGAATAATTGGCATTAATAACATAACCAGACCAATATTCTTCCCCAGAAATCTTATCATAAAAGTTACCTTTATGGGCCGTAGTCTGGCGAATAATTGGATTGGCATCCCCTGTATTCTGGGAGTTGATTGAAGCTGATGAAGTATTGCTCTGATTATTATCTGCTACTACACCATAATTAGTTTCTGTTTTAATTGAAAGTGATTTCACCATGAAGCCATTGTCAGTGCTATTCATTTCTGCTATACATCCGAGAGTTATAGAAGTGCCACTTGGATAAAGTTTTGTGCCATACATATACTGTTCGCCAGAAGCGTATAAATCCGGTTCCGAAGGGTAAACATAAAAACTATTTCTCCAATAGCCTTCCAGCCCATTTCCTTTAAGCCATCCATTAGCAATAAATTTTAAGTCTATATCAAAATTGATGGTATATATCATTTGTCCAAACACATTATTCATCACTCCATTTGTTTTTCTAAAACCATTAAAATAAAGTGGAGCTTTTATCTTATTTTTTACATAGTTCTCAAGACTTTTTACCGCTTCATTCTTTTTAACTTCTTCACTGGATATAGGAGTACTATTTGTAATTTTCGTTTCCGGAGTGTTAAAGACGTCTTTCGATCCATTTTGGTATTTAATCATAAAAACTTCTGACTTCAAAGATGTATAGGTAGGGCCGTCCATATTTTCCCATTTTTTATACTTTACCTGGTCAGTGGAAACTTCAAGTACTTTTGATTTAATTTCATCACCTGTTTTCAGTACAATTATGTCTTGTGAGAAAGAACTAATGCATGCAAATACAGCCATCAAAATAAAAATTAACTTTTTCATTTATTAGGAATTTGATTTTTCACCTACTCTTTTGGCTTTTCGGTTTCGCCCCGTTTATTGTGGTTTCTGGTCTCCGCTTTTGTTATTTCCTTTCCTTTCACATTGGCTGGTCAGCCCATAGCTTTCACAGACTGTTTTGGTTTGCCAACGGTCAAGTCTGTTACAAATGGCTGTTCTGATAACTATATTGATCCAGAGTGCATCACCCGCCATTTGTTTTAGATTTTATTATAGGTAGGTCTTATTCTTTATTCCTTTCCATCATATAATGATATACATTTTGGCTACCTATTGTAATTGCATATGCATTTACGAATTTGTACCCATTTTTACTAAAGAAATTCAGAGCATCGATCATAGAATTAAATTTAATTAATTTGCCATTCTCATCCTTAACTTGTGTGTCTTTTGAGCTAAAAACCTTATTCAATTGTCCAAAATCTATCTCTATTGTAACTTTATTACTCAATAGTTGAGAAGTCCCAACAATTTGAATATATTGAACGTCAATATCCTTAATAAGAACATCATTAACTGTCTGAGAGTAAACGTTTGAAATCCCTAAAAGGCCAATAGTCAATAAGATAAAAAAAGTTTTTTTCATTTTTGTTATATAAGTTTTCCTACTCATAAGGCTTTTCAGAATACGCCCCGTTTTTATAATGGTTTCTGGTCTCCACTTCTTGAATAACAGATCTTTTAAGATACTTATCAGGCACAAATAGCTTTATTAACAACCTGGGTAAATGATTTTTTAAAATACACAAAATGATAACAAGCTATTTATGCCCGGAATAAGTATCATTGATCTAAAATTTAACAGCTACTCCTAAATTAAGAATTGATACTCCCCAACCCAGTTCTGCCGTAGCTGCCCACTTTGGATTAAAGAAATAACGGCCACCGACAAAGAGATTTAAGGTTGCACCACCATCTGATGTTTTGTAGTCTGGAGAATATTCCGGGCTATTACTATCGCTATATTTAGTTTTATCGCTTTTATAGCCCAATAACATTCCAGCATATGTATCAAGTTTATCCATCAGTGCATAATGCAGATAGCCTCTGGCACCAATAATCAATCTTGAATCGATAACTTTACCATAGCTCCAATAATCAGGTTGCTTCGATGCTGAATAACCGATATAAGCTCCACAGCCAAAAGCCCCTTTACCATCAAACAAGTTATCGTTAACCAGGTACTCAAAGGAGATTGGAATCGGTGGGACTGTTATCTTATTCGAACTGCCATAAGGAATTTTACCTCCTAACCCAATACCAATATTCAGTATCATATCTCCTTTCACAAGCACTTTAGGAACTTCTTTTTGAAGTATTGTGGATACTTTTGAGGAAGAAGATGATTTGGTTCCAGAAATGTTATTGATCTCATCAGTTTTGTATTCGAAAATTTCACCGTCAAGTGTTTTGATTTTCACTATTTGATCTGATTGTTCAACAATTACGCCTTTTACCGAATATCCATTTTTTAAGTTTAGAATAACTGTCTTATTTTCTTGAGCATTTAATATTGAGATCGTACTAAATGCAAAAAGAAAAATAAGAAATAGTAGTTTATTAATCATTATTGTTTTATTAAATTATTTAAATTCTATTATATCAGCTGTAACTGTGACCTTTTCTGTCATTACTATGAGGAGAAAACTGTTTTTAATGTCAACAGTAACGTTTGCTAAAGCCTGACCGTCTTTTAAAGGAAAATTTTGCATTAAATTCTTCTTAGCTTCAAAAACAAGTGCATCCTTTCCCAAACCCCCGATTCCCAAAATTTTAGTTGTTGATGCTGTGCCAGTAGCAACTTTAATTGTTTTGAAATTGTTCGCAGAAAGTGAAGCACTTCCACTCATTATTCCGGAATGAAATGCACAACTGGCTGTTGTAAAAATAATGATTGTAATCGCGATAATTAATTTTAAAGATTTCATAAATAATTTGCATTTTTTTTCCTACTCATAAGGCTTTTCGGAATACGCCCCGTTTGATAAATGGTTTCTGGTCTCCATTTTTTTTAAAAAGAGTAATAAAATAGATGTCACATAAGGGGGTTAGCCTCGTTATAACCAGGGGTGAGTTTTAAAGAAAAGCAAAAGTTCTTTGAATTTGCGGCTTTAAGTATAAAAAGTACATGCATGAATGCCTGCATAAATTAGATTACTAATTAAATAAATATTAAATAAAACCCTATATAAACGGAGAAACTGAATAGAGTATACGAATGAATGCTTTAGTAAACGTTCAATAAGGCTTTAGTGGTGCAATATACTAAAGTTTAG
>Ga0315270_10002348_pt1 | contig 10007 bp, 4 predicted proteins | sample C1_bottom_MG_FD_204932 | JGI IMG/M metagenome (GOLD analysis project Ga0315270, IMG submission 204932) | Sediment microbial communities from Yellowstone Lake, YNP, Wyoming, USA - C1_bottom | ecosystem: Environmental > Aquatic > Freshwater > Lake > Sediment | place: USA: Wyoming | collected... | reverse complement strand
ACTAGCACATCGGTAACAGATGTTAATGGTGATTATTCCTTTGCAGGATTAGCCAATGGCAGTTATATAGTTACGCCTCAAGCTGACCCTAATAATCCCAGTAAAATTTTCACTCCAACAAGTCGAATAATCTTAGTTAATGGTGCGAATGTGACTGGACAGGATTTCCATCAATAAATTGATGGGGTCAGTCTCGATTTAATTTGAATTTCTGAGTGAGGTTTGCTGCGGCAGGCTTCACTCAGGCAGTTTAAAAAGTTTTTTAAATTTTAAAAATAGCAGTCATTCACCCGGTGAATGACTTAACCAAACGGAGCAAATCAAAATGAATCACGTCACGCGTTTTAAAACCAGTTGTCACCTTGGGTTGATTTTTTTAATCAGCCTGTTGTTGCTCGGTTGTGGCTCGGGTGGGGGAGACCGGGCGGGGGTGGACAGTTTAAAAACCTACACCGCTTCGGGCACTGTAAGCGGGGCGCTGCAGCAGGGTGTTTCCCTTAAACTGTCCGGCAAAGACGTGGTGGTTGCCACCACCGATGTGAATGGAAACTATAGCCTGTCCGGGTTGGCCAACGGCAGTTATACGGTTATCCCGGTAAAAAGTGGATATATTTTTAGTCCTTCCAGTATTGCGGTGAGTGTGAATAATGGCAATGTCACTATTCCCAATTTCACCGCAACGGTCAGCTTGGCACAAACGTATACCCTCTCGGGTACGGTGTCGGGGGATGTGATGAAAGATGTGTTGCTTACCTTGAGTGGTGCGGGGAATGCCACGACCACCACGAATTCCACCGGTAATTTCAGTTTTAACAATTTGACCAATGGCAGTTACACCGTTATCGCAAGTTTGCCGGGATATGGATTTACACCCGCCACCGTTCAAGTGACGATCAATGGCGCAATTGCAACCTTGAGTAATATTGTGTCAAGCAAAGTCATTGCACCTACTTATAACATCACGGGTGCGGTGAGTGGGGATACCCAGGCAGGGGTAACGATCAACCTGAGCGGTGCTGCGACAAAATCGGCAGTTACCGATGCGGGGGGAAATTTTAGTTTTGGCAATTTGGATAACGGCGTATACACCCTTACGCCCGTCAAAAACGGCTTTACCTTTGACCCGGCCAAGGCGGTAGTTACCCTTGCCAGCGCCAACAGCAACGGCCCCTATTTTAAGGCAACCCTTAAAAATCCCGGCAAACTGGTGGGGGGAACAATACAGGGGAACCCATTAAACCTGGCAGCGCTTGTTACCCCCTTCGCCGGATCGGGCACCGCGGGTAATTCCGACGGTGTCGGTATCGCGGCGTTATTTAACGCGCCTGCAGGCATGACAAGTGACGGGAGCAATCTGTATGTGGTAGACCGTTACAACCACTCAATACGCAAAGTGGTGATTGCCACCGGTGCCGTCACAACCTTTGCCGGGACGGGCGCAGAGGGCGCAGTGGATGGCGTGGGTACGGCCGCTTCGTTTAGTTTTCCCTATGGCATCACCACCGATGGGGCGAATTTGTATGTAACCGATAACCTCAATTACAAGATCAGAAAAATTGTTATTGCAACGGGTGTTGTAACCAGCATGACAGGCGTGGCCAACACAAAAAGTGCACTTGGGGTGGTGGACGGAAATAGTGCCCAGGCATCTTTTTATGGCATAACGGGGATTACGACAGACGGCACAAATCTCTTTGTGGCGGAGCAAGGCAACAACAAGATCCGCAGAATTAATATCGCCACCGGCAATGTATCGAGTTTAACCGGTGCAGGCAGTACCAAAAGCGCAGCGGGCGCAACCGATGGGCCGGGCAACACCGCATTGTTCAATAGCCCGACCGGGCTTACCACCGATGGGCTCAATTTATATGTCGCCGATTTGAACAACAACAAAATCCGAAAGATAGTTATCGCGACCGGCGTCGTCAGCAGTGTAACCGGCGCGACGAATACGGCTACAGCAACGGGGTCGACCGATGGTGCAGCTGTATTGGCTTCGTTTAACCGCCCCACAGGCGTCGTTACCGATGGTTTTAATGTGTATGTGGCCGATGGTGGAAACCGCTTAATCCGTAAAATCGTACTGGCAAGCGGAGACGTGTCTACCCTCGGCGGGTCCGCACCGTTTACCGTGCCAGAGGCAATTGTGTCGGATGGTAACGCCCTGTTTATTTCAGACTCTTATAAAAATATCGTTTACAAACTTGAGTAATAGCTGATGGGGTCAGTCTCGATTTAAATTGAATTTCCGAGTGAAGCTTGCCGCGGCAAGTTTCACTCGGGCAGTTTAAAAAGTGTTTAAAATTTTTAGTAAAAAATATTTATTTACCCGGTGAAAGAATTTACCAAACGGAGCAAATCATGATGAATCACGCCACGCGTTTTAAAACCAGTTGTCACCTTGGGCTGATTTTTTTGATCAGCCTGTTGTTGCTCGGTTGCGGTTCGGGCGGGGGAGACCGGGCCGGGGTGAACTCCATAACGCATACCGCCTCGGGCGTGGTGAGTGGCGCGGATGAAGTGACGCTCATACTGAAAGGACAAACAAGCCCGACAAAAATCCTCGCACTAAGCAATGCCGGTAACTATACTTTCACCAACCTGGCAAACGGGAGCTATACGATCACGCCCTCCAAGACTGGTTTTACAATCAGCCCGTCGAGCATCGTGATCAACATTAATAACGCCAATATCAGTATTCCCGAGTTTAAGGCCACCTCCAATACCACGCCCACTTATACGCTCTCTGGCAAAGTAACAGGGGCAGTGTTAAAGGATGTGTTGATCAACTTGAGTGGAGGGGGAAGTGCGACGACCCTCAGTGACGACACAGGAAGTTACAGCTTTACGGGCTTGCTCAAGGGGAGCTACACCGCCACACCCTCCCTTACGGGCTATATTTTTAATCCTGCCAATAGTTCTGTCACCATCAACACGGCCAGTGCTACCTTCAGTAATTTTGAATCCAGCCAAACGAGCGCGCCAACCTATACTATCTCTGGAACCGTCAGTGGCGCGACCCAGGCGGGTGTGACGATCAACCTGTCAGGCGCGGGTACGGCGGTCACTTCAACCCAAACCGATGCCTCCGGGAACTTCAGCTTTAGCAACTTGGGCAACGGCGATTACACCTTAAGCCCGAACAAAAACGGCTATACGTTCACCCCGAGCAACAAGGTGGTTAACCTGAGTGGAGCCAATGCCAGCGGTGCCAATTTCAGCGCCAGTGTATCTGCATTACCAACCTATACACTCTCCGGCACAGTAACGGGAGACGTGACCCAAAACGTGTTGATAACCCTGAGTGGTGCCGGAAGTGCAGCCACCAACACCAGCGCGAATGGCACATATAGTTTTACAGGGCTGGCCAATGGCAGCTATACAGCTACTCCATCGCTCGCCGGCTACAGCTTCATCCCGGGCAGCGCTCAAGTCACGGTCAACAGCGCAAACGCAAGCATCGGTAATTTCATATCAACAAAATTAGCGGTTCCGCTATTCGATATCTCGGGTGTTGTAAGCGGGGACATCAGGCAGGGTGTGACGATTAATTTAACCGGTGCAGCAACAAAATCCGTTACCACCGATGTCAATGGTAATTATAGTTTTACAGGGTTAGTCAATGGGGGCTACACGGTAACCCCGCTGATAAACGGCTATACGTTTAACCCCGGTAATACTGCGGTCAATGTGAGCGGAGCAAGTGTCAGCGGCACGAACTTTACGGCCAAAGCTTCTGCCTTGCCTACGTACACTGTATCCGGCACGGTAACGGGAGACGTGACCCAAAATGTGTTGATTACCCTGGCAGGTGGCAAGAACGCAACCACCACGACCAACAGCAGTGGAAATTACAGTTTCTCGGGTCTGGTCAATGGCAATTACTCCGCCACCCCTTCGCTTGCGGGATATTCCTTCAGCCCTGGAAATAGCTCGGTCACCATCAACGGGGCTAGTACTACGTTTGCTAATTTTGTTTCAACAAAGGTGGTAGCCCCCACCTATTCAATTTCGGGAACGGTGAGCGGATCAACTATATCGGGAGTCACAATCAATCTGACCGGCGGAGCAACGGCGACCACCACCACCGATGCCAACGGTGCATACTCTTTCAATGGCCTGGGCAACAGTAATTACACCGTTACACCGTCCAAAACCGGATATAACTTCAGTCCAAGCAGCTCTGCTGTGGGCATTAACGGTGCCAATGTAACGACAACAAACTTTACTGCCGTTACGTATGTGCCGCCAACGTATACACTCTCTGGTACGGTAACGGGTGCGGTGACGAATGGGGTGTTGATTACCCTGAGTGGTTCAGCAAGTGGCACCACCACGACGAACCCCTCGGGGAATTATAGTTTCAGCGGGCTGGCTAACGGAAGCTACACCGCAACGCCTGCTCTCGGTGGATATTCTTTCAGCCCAACCAGTACGCAAGCTACGCTAAACAATGCGAATAACACGTTTGCCAATTTTGTTTCAACCTCAAAATTGTCAACCATTACCATCACACCCGCATCGGCCAACGTGGCTGTATTGGGGACCAAACAGTTTACGGCTAACGGCGTCATGTCGGATGGCACGGCCTACACAGGTTCGTTTACCTGGGCATACACATGCGGCTTGGGTGCCGGTATGAATATTAACACCACAGGTTTGGTGAAGGGTCAGGCAGCGGGTTCTTGTTCCATTACCGCAAGCAGTGGCACCAAAACATCCAGCCCGGCTACGGTAAATATTTATCAGGGAAGACCGCTAGCGGGTGCGATTCAGGGTGCGCCGCTGACGCTGACTACATGGGTCAGTACCGTGGCAGGAACAGGAGTGGCAGGGTATGCGGATGGTATTGGAACTGCAGCTGCGGTCAGCACGCCATTCGGGATTACCACGGATGGCGTTAATTTGTATGTGGCGGATTTCGGCAATAACAGGATCCGTAAGATCATCATTGCTTCCGGGGAAGTGTCAACCTTGGCAGGCTCGGGTCAGAAAGGTGCAGCGGATGGAGCAAGGAATATAGCATCGTTTAACGGCCCCTATGGCATTACAAATGATGGGATCAATTTGTATGTGACGGATAACAATAATAACAACATCCGCAAAGTCGTTATTGCAACCGGTGATGTAACGACGCTGGCTGGAGGCGGGCTTGGGAGTGCAAATGATGGTATTGGAACGGCGGCATCTTTCACTTATCCATATGGCATCACAACAGACGGTAGCAATCTATACGTGGTGGATGCCTATAACCATTTAATCCGCAAAGTAGTTATTGCCACAGCAGAAGTCACAACCCTGGCAGGTTCGGGTGTGAGAGGTTCCGCAGAGGGGGTTGGTAAATCTGCATCGTTCGATTCACCATGGGATTTGACCACAGATGGTGTCAATTTGTTTGTGGCGGATACTAATAACAATAAGATTCGCAAAATCGTTATTGCTACAGGGCAGGTTAGTAGCCTTACAGGCTTGGCAAATACACCTGTTATAACCGGTTCAGCGGATGGTGCTGCTACAACGGCATCGTTCAATGTACCTGACGGCATTACTACGGATGGGAGCAATCTATATGTGGTGGATGTCAATAACAATAAAATCAGAAAGGTAGAGATCGCCACAGGGACGGTGTCAACTGTGGCAGGTTCAGGCGCGCTAGGCGCAGCTGATGGTATTGGATCTACAGCTTCATTTTACGCGCCCGGGAGTATTACCTCCGACGGCAGTAATCTTTATGTAGCAGATGAGTTCGGCAACAAAATCCGCAAAATTCAGTAACGTAAAAAATACTTGGGCCTCAGTAGTAAAATATATACTCAATCAATCAAGCCTGATGAAATTTGCAGATATTAATCGCGTTCATTTGAAAACAATTTAACGGAACCAAGAACATGAGTTACCCCAATTCAATTCGAACCAACTTGAAATTAATTGTGCTGCTTCTTACCAGCATGTTGTTATCAAGCTGCGGATCTGGAGGCGGTGACAGGGCTGGTTTACTTACTTATATCGCCACGGGTACGGTAAGTGGAGATATAGTGCAAGACGTTAATATCAATCTTAGCGGCAAGGCAACTGCAACCGCCACAACTGACAAGAACGGTATATACAGTTTTGCAGGTTTGATAAACGGTAGTTACTTTGTATTACCTTCGAAAATAGGTTTTGAGTTTACTCCAAACAGTGCCTCCATCACTGTAAATGGAACCAACGTAACCATACCTGATTTCACTGTCAATAAATCAGCCAATCCCTACTATTTGACTGGTGCAGTTACTGGTGATGTAAAAGATAAGGTGTTAATTACCCTTGATGATAAAAGCAAAAAAATTACCTATACTGATGTTAAAGGTGAATATAGTTTCACTGGTCTAGGCAATGGGACATATACCGCGACCCCCTCGCTTACTGGATACAGTTTTAATCCCGTCAGTACGCAGGCTACGATCAAAGACTCAAATGCAAGATTTAGTAATTTAACATCAACTAGGGTACCAACTACTTTTTCTATCTTAGGTACTTTAAGCGGTGCAATCCAAGCAAGTATAAAAATAAATCTCGCTGGTGTAGTAACAAAAACCACAATATCAGATGGGAGCGGTAACTTTAATTTTGCAGATTTAGATAACGGTAGCTACACGGTCACACCGACTAAAACCGGTTTTATCTTTATACCGGCAAGTGCTACGGTCAACTTGATTGGTGCAAATATAACATTACCTGTATTTACAGTGATTGGCAGACTTAACGACACAGGCATTACACAAAGCCAATGCTTTGCAGCTGGAAGTGATGCATTTGTACCTTGTAGTAATCCATCAGCAGCTACTACTTTGAATAATGCACAAGACGGAATGGTTGGCCGGGACGTGAACGCTTTGGATCCCATTCCGAGTGATGGAAAATTAGGTTTTAGTTTTAGCAAAGTATGTAATAACGGGGAAACAGCGGGTAATCAAAATTGCTCAATTAATGCGGGTTTAGGAAATAACCCCACTGATTGGGCTTGTACACAAGACAATGTCACTGGTTTGATGTGGGAAGTAAAAACTTCTTCAAATAGGGGTAATACATATACAAATTACGATGATCCAAAAGCGCTACAAGTTTATGGAGGTGGTATACCAACTTTAGATAGAGCACCTTCACAATCTGAAATAAATGCAATAACTAATTCTATAGGGTTTATAAATTTTGTTAACTTGCAAGGGCTGTGTGGTCAAAAAGACTGGCGAATACCAACGTTGGAAGAGCTTCAAAGCATAATAGATTATGGTGTTGGGGATCAAAATTACTCAGGTCCTAGTACCGACTCAAGTTGGTTTCCTAATACCCCAGCAGGTGGTTATTGGTCATCCTCACCCGATATGCGCGCTGCCACTTACGCATGGAAAGTATTTTTTAATTCGCCTAACAGAGGAAATTTCACCTTTAACTACCGTAATGAAATAAACGGGGTTCGATTGGTCCGTTCTGCACAATGATTAGCTATTTTTTTATTAGTTACATGCTCAACATTTTCTTGTGAAATTAATAATATCAATATTATTTACCACGAAATTGTTAGATAAATTACACACGTATAAAATATTAATGAGGAAAGCCATCTTGATGAAATTATTTCAATTTACAACAATTTTTTTAGTTTGTATGACCGGAATTATTCCAATTACATGCTTTGCTCAGCCTTATGTAATTTCCTCAAATGGACTTGAGGTGACAGACCAGAAAACTGGGTTAATCTGGAGTCGTTGTGTTATTGGGATGAACTGGGATGGGGGTTTAAATACATGTGTTAATGCAACAACTTCTTGTGTACATGCAAACACAAATATTGTTGCTATTTTTACACATGAAGAAGCGTTAAAATGCGCAAGCCAAGTGGGTAGTGTCACGCCTTGGCGTTTACCGAATATTAAAGAGCTTGCCAGCATATCTGAAAGAAGCATCAGTTTAGCATTCAATAAAGTTGCTTTTCCTGCAACGCCGACTAATTTTGGGTACTGGTCATCTACCCCAAATGTAGGTGTTTCTGCAACCGCTTGGATTATGAATTTTGACCGCGGGCAAGGCGGTGTGAGTAGTCGAAGTAATAGCCTTTATGTGAGATTGGTTCGTTCAGGCCAATAATAATCTATAGTGTATTTACTTTAGAACATTTTATTTCTGTTAGAACTAACCACAACATTATATATTTCCAATGTGATAAAAATTATTTTTTATTTAACTGGGTTAAGTAGATTGGGTTAAGTGAATATAATCTTTACTGTTCGTCCACTACCTGCAAAATTTTACAGTTTTATGCAACAATAATTACGTAATACTAAAACATTAAATACACTATTAAACGGAACCAAGAATATGAATTACCCTAATCCAATCCGAACTACCTTTAACTTATTAGGGCTGCTGCTTATCGGCCTGTTGTTATCAAGCTGCGGATCTGGAGGCGGTGACAGGGCCGGTATTGGTAATCAAATTACGTATACCGCAGCGGGAACCTTGAGCGGTGATACCCAGCAGGGGGTGCTGCTTACGTTAACCAGCACTTCAAATGCTGATCAGCCCCTCGTGGCGATTACCGACAAGAACGGTAATTATGTGCTTGAAAAAATCGTGAGTGGCAGCTACACACTCACGCCGAGCAAAAACGGCTTTACTTTCAATCCTGCCAGTACAGCGATTAAAGTGGGCAAAGCGAATCTCACGGGAAATAATTTTTCGGCGATAACAAGCCAGGCAACGACCTACACCCTTTCGGGAACGATGACGGGGATTGTAAAACACGATGTGTTGATTTCACTGGGCGGCACAAGCAGTGCCACAACCTACACGAATACGGAAGGTAATTTCAGTTTTGCCGGTCTTGTCAATGGCAACTATACTGCCACGCCAACTCTCGCTGGGTATCGATTCAGCCCTAGCAGCAATCCTGGAACCATCAATGGTGTCAATGCCAAGTTCAATAATTTTGATTCTTCGCCCAGCGATGCGCCCACCTATAACATCACAGGTGGGGTCAGTGGTGCGACGCTCCAGGGGGTGACGATTAACTTGAGCGGGCCAGATACCCAGTCCGCCACAACCGATGCCAATGGTAATTACAGTTTTATCAAGTTGATTAACGGCAATTACAAGGTTACCCCGGTTAAGGAAGGTTATGCATTTAATCCGTCTACCGCAGTTGCCAGCATCAGCGGTGCCAGTGTAAGCGGCCCGTATTTTGTTGCTTCACCTTCCGGGGGGCCGAGTTATAGCTTGACCGGAAAAATAACGGGGGCGGTTGTTGAAAATGTATTGATCACGCTCAGTGGTGCGGGCAATGCAACGACAACGAGTAACGCAAGCGGCAGCTACAGTTTTCCGAACCTGACCGATGGCACGTACACCGTCACTCCTTCACTCTCGGGGTACACCTTCAGCCCGGGAAGTCTCCAGTCAACGATCAGTAATGCGAATGCCACGATCGCCAGTTTTACGGCAACTGCAGTATCAAGTACCTATACTATTTCTGGAAAGGTGAGCGGCGACACTGTAGCGGAGGTAACGATAAACCTCACCGGTACGGTGACCAAGAGCACAACGACCGATGCCAACGGTAACTACAGTTTTACCGATTTGGCCAACGGTAACTACATCGTTTCTCCGTCTAAAAGTGGCTACACCTTCAACCCCGGCAATACTGCAGTGAGTGTGAGTGGCGCCAATGCCAGCGGTGCGAATTTTAGCGCCAAAGTATACGTGCCGCCGACCCATACTTTATCCGGCACGGTCACGGGCGATGTAATACAAAATGTACTTATTACGCTGAGTGGAACCAGCACTGGATCCACCACTACCAACAGCAGTGGTAATTACAGTTTCTCGGGCCTGGCCGATGGCACCTACACTGCAACGCCTTCTCTCAACGGTTATTCCTTCAACCCCACGTTTAGTTCGGTAAGCCTCAGCGGGGTGAATACTACGTTCAGCAATTTTGTATCAAAACTGGTTCCCACGCCGACCTACAC
>Ga0315270_10002347_pt1 | contig 10007 bp, 13 predicted proteins | sample C1_bottom_MG_FD_204932 | JGI IMG/M metagenome (GOLD analysis project Ga0315270, IMG submission 204932) | Sediment microbial communities from Yellowstone Lake, YNP, Wyoming, USA - C1_bottom | ecosystem: Environmental > Aquatic > Freshwater > Lake > Sediment | place: USA: Wyoming | collected... | reverse complement strand
AAAACCAAATGAAGTCGAATGCGGGGCGTTTGAATAACAGGGTCGTTGCGAGCGTGATGGCGCCAAGGCATTGCAGATAAAAACGGCTGCGGGAATAAAACTGTTTCATTGCATGCCCTCCGTGGATAGTGGAAGAATTCTTGGCTTAGGTTCCCGCGATCTGATGCAGGTTGCTGGGAAGTGCCGTCGTATCGGCCGCGGCGTTGGCCAGTGCGTTGCGTTCCGAGCGCATACGCAACAATCCGTTGAAGACCGCGCCGGACTGAATTTGTACCAGCGGCGCAAAAACGGTGCCGGTAACGCGCGCGCCCGACAGCATAATCACTCGCTGCGCCGAAATATCCCCCTCGAGAACGCCTCGAATAATAGCCAGTTCTGCGATCAGACTGCCTTCCCAGAACGCGCCGGGCGCAATGTACAATGCCCCCTTGATCAGGCCGTTGCCCTCGAAATGTCCTTCGAGCCGTACGCTGCTTTCGGCGTGAATCTCGCCGATCAAGGTCAGGTCTTTGGCGAGGGTGATGATCTTGGCCATAATGATGATCTCGTCTACTGCTTAGCGACTTCTTAAACGGCTAAAACGAAGGCGGCCATTGTAGCGCCAACATCGGAGCGACCTCAAGGCCGCGCTCACGCCTCCGTGTGCTGCGCGGTACGGCACCTGCGCAATGTCATGAACGGGCCAGAACACTAGCGTGACTATTTAACGATGCAACCTGACACTATTGGCGTATTTGACTCGGGCGTGGGTGGCCTGTCGGTATTACGCGAAATCCGCGCGTTGCTGCCGACGGAAGGCTTAATCTACGTTGCCGACAGCGCGCACATCCCGTATGGCGAAAAATCCCGACACTACATCGAGTCGCGCGCCCGTGTAATTGCGGCGTTTATGATTGGACGTGGCGCCAAGGCGCTGGTGGTGGCCTGCAACACGGCCACGGCGGCGGCGGTCGCGTCGTTGCGCAGCGCGTTTTCAGTGCCTATTGTTGGCATGGAGCCGGGCGTAAAACCGGCCGCGCAACTTACCCAGTCCGGCGTCATTGGCGTACTGGCCACGCCGGGCACGCTGGCCAGCCAGAAATTTGCTGCGTTATTGCAGCGCCACGCGGGTGAGGCGCAGGTGGTGGTGCAAGCTTGCCCTGGGCTGGTGGAGCAGATCGAACGCGGCGACATCGACGGGCAACATACGCGCGCCCTGGTGCAGCGTTACGTGGAACCGCTGTTGGAACGCGGCGCCGACACGCTGGTGTTGGGCTGCACGCATTATCCGTTCGTCGCAAAATTGATTCGCGATGCAGCCGGACCCACAGTTAAACTTGTGGAGACGGGCGCGGCGGTCGCGCGCGAATTAAAGCGGCGGTTAGCGGCCGGGCAGTTGCTGACCACGCAGCAGTCTCCGGGCGGCGAAGAATTCTGGACCAGTGGTGATCCACGCACGGTGGCTCCTGTGATCGCAACACTATGGGTACGCGCAGTGACCGTATCCCGGATGCCGTAATAACGAATTATCGAAAGGCGTGATGCAATGCGAACCTGGCAGTGTTTGGTATGTGGCTACATCTACGACGAAGCGCAGGGGTCGCCCGCAGAAGGTTTGGCGCCCGGTACGCGTTGGGCGGATATCCCCGACGATTGGGTGTGCCCCGACTGCGGCATGGGCAAGAGCGAATTTGAAATGATCGACGTCACCAAGTAATTACAACGGATACCCCAGCATGAGCGAACCTATCGTAATTGTCGGCAGCGGGTTGGCGGGCTATACGCTGGCGCGCGAGTTTCGCAAGCTGGACAAGGAGGCGTCCTTGACATTAATCACGCGCGATGACGGCGCGTTTTATTCCAAGCCGATGTTGTCGAATGCCTTCACCACCGGCAAGTCGCCGGATCAACTGGCGGTATTTCCGGCGCAGGAAATGGCGGCGCAGTTGCGCGGCGATATCTACACCCACACCACCCTGACCGCGATCCACCCCGACCGGCATGCGATAGAAGTGCAAGACGCGCGCGGCCGAGCGCGTGAAATTCCGTATTCAAAGCTGGTGTTGGCCGTGGGTGCCGAGCCGATTCGTTTGACCGTCGCCGGTGACGGCGGCGACAGCCTGTACTCGATAAACGACCTTGACGACTACCGGCGATTTCGCAGCGCGCTGAATGACGCACAAGAAATTGCGATCATGGGCGCGGGGCTGGTGGGTTGTGAGTTCGCCAACGACTTGTGTAGCGCGCACAAGACCGTGCATGTCATCGATCCGGGCCATGGGCCGCTGGCGCGCTTTCTTCCCGAGGCCGGGCAGGCGCTGTTGCGCGACGCATTGGCCAAGGTTGGCGTGAACTGGCACTTTGGTTCGATGCTCGCCGCGGTGCACCACCACGGCAAAAAACTGAAGTTGGTGCTTAAAAAAGCCGACGCCACCGGCGAGCAGCGTGAGCTGGAGGTTGATCTGGCGTTATCCGCCGTGGGTTTGCGTCCGCGCGTGCACGTCGCTGAAGCCGCCGGCTTGCGGGTGAATCGCGGTATTGTCACCGATCGGCTGCTGCACGCCAGCGCAACCGATGTGTACGCGCTGGGCGATTGCGCTGAAGTCGATGGGCACTCGCTGTATTTTGTGCAGCCGCTGATGAACGCCGCGCGCGCGTTGGCAAAAACCCTGGCGGGTGAAAATACGCCGGTCATTTATCCCGCGATGCCGGTTACTGTCAAGACCCCGGCCTATCCGGTGTCGGTATTGCCGCCGCCGCGAGACTGGCCGGGCGAGTGGCGCGTGGAAGCGCAAGGCGACGGCGTGCGCGCGATCTTCACCGACCCCAACGGCTGGATGCGCGGTTTCGCGCTGACCGGGGCCGCCACCGCCGAGAAAAATGCCTTGGTAAAGAAAGTTCCAGGGCTGATCGAGTAGGTTGGTTGACCTCCGAGACACCCTTCAAAGAGATCGAGCATACGTTGGTCCGCGACGACGGCGTGCGCATTGCCTATTGGCAACACCGCGCACCGGCTGCGCGCGGCGTGCTGCTGTTTATTCACGGCGTCGCCAGTAATCACACCCGCTTCAGCGAATTTCTCAAGCAGACGGCATTGACCCCCGCGTGGGACACGCTGCGTCTCGACCTGCGCGGCCATGCATTATCCGTCGATCGAGGCGTGATCGGCATTGACATATGGTGCGCCGACCTGTGCGCATTGCTCGATGCGTGCGGCTATCCGCGTGTCGTGCTGGTGGGTCATAGTCTGGGCGCCAACGTCGCCGCGCAGTTCGCGCAGCGCTACGCAGCAAGGGTTGCAGGCTTGATATTAATTGATCCGGTTCAGGCGCAGGCGATGCAATGGGGTTTGCCGCGCACGGTCGCGCATACTGTGCTCAGTGTTGCAGCGCGTGCCGTGCGCTGGCTCGGTGCCGTCGGACTGCATCGTCGTAATTTACCCGCGCTGGATCTGGAGCAGCTCGACCGGCATGCGCGTGCGCTGCTCGCCCAAGGACGTGGCGCCGAGATGGAGCGGTTGTATTCATCGAATTGGGAGAACCTGAAATATTTCCCGACTGCAACCTACCTGCAAGACGTAGCGCAGGTGCTGCATCCTTTGCCGATGCACGTGCCGGATGTGCCCGCGTTGATGCTGCTGTCGGTGCACGGTCATGACGCAGCCGTCGAACTCAACCGCGCCTATGCCGCGCACCTGCCGCATTGCGATGTCGTCGAGATTAAATGTAATCACTGGATACTTACCGCCGCTCCGGACGCCGCGCGCGCGGCGATCGAACACTGGTTAACGCGTCCCGGACCGGTCAGTCCACCAGTAACATCTTGAGCACCAGATTCTTGATGCCGGAGGGTTCGAACGGTTTGTCGCAAATGGCGGAGACGCCGGACTGTTGCACCTGCGCCAGGCGCGTTTCGTCCGACAGGCTGGTGACCATCAGGATGGGCACCGAACGTTGGGTGCTTTTTTCACGCACGTAACGGGTCAATTGCTGGCCGTCGATTTCCGGCATGTTGTAATCGGTGACGATCAGGTCGAAAAAATTCTGCTTGATCTGTTCGATGGCCTCGCGGCCGTTGGCGACTTCAATTACCTTCGCGATGCCCATGTTGTTCAATACGCGGCGGATGTGGTGGCGGGCGGTCAGACTGTCGTCGACGACCAGCACCTTCATCTCCTCGACGGCCTCCACGTTGAGTTGATTTTCTTCCGGCAATAAAAAGTCGAGCGTGGTGTTGAGCGCTTTGCGCAGATCGCTGGCCTGGAACGGCTTGGGCAAGATGGCGACCACGCCCGCTTGTTTCAACGGTTCAAGATAGCGATAGGCTGTTTCGCTCGAGATCAGCATGAACAACAAATCGGTGGTGCGTGGGTCTTTGCGTAGCGCTTGCGCCAGCTCGGTGCCGGTGCCGTCGGGCAAGTGCATGGCGCTGATCATTAAATCAGGCACGCTGTCGTTGATGCCGGACAATGCCGACCGGGTATCGGGATAACAGGTCGTGTTCATCACTCCCAAGGTGTTCAGGTGCTTCACGATAATGTGCTGTTGGGTGATTGATGGCTCAACCAGCGCAACCGACAAATCACCGAAAGTAATGGATAAGGCAGTGGCCATGGTCGTGCCTGGTTATTGTATTGAAGTGTTTATCACGTGTGCCGCCTGCGCCGGCAAGAAATACTGATAGGCCGGTACCGAATGCAGCGGGTTCGCAGCGTCGTAACGCAATCCGTACAACGCAAAATACTGTTGCGCCAGCGCGGCAGGGACTTCTTCGCGCGAAACCAGTTCCAGCAGTTTCGCGTTTTGCACCGTGCGTTCCAATTCAGGGTCCAGCACGCGCAGCTCGTGCTTGAGATCGTCCGGTATATCGGCATTGCGTTCGGGTTTGGTGAATACCTGCAACAACAGCCCCTGGGTGTAGTCGCCGGTGGGGGTGAGCGCGGCGATGTTCTGCTCTGCCAACGCCGCCGTCATTTCGTGCAAGCTGACGGCGCGGCGCGCGCCGTTGTGCAACATCGTTGCGCGCAAACCCAGGTGGTGCGCGGTGTAGCCGTACACCCGATTCCAGTGGCGAATGATGTGCGTGGCGTGTTGCGCGTCGGACTGGTCGATGAACAGGCGCAGTACCTGACCGTTGTCGAGAATTTTGTACAGCGGATACGCGTTCCAGCCGTCGCTGAACTGATAAAAGTCTTCTCCAGCTACTTGTGTCGGCGTGTAGTCGTGATGCCTGCGCAGCAGCTCGACCACGCGTTCGGCATCGCGTCGCCCGGCGTGGCCGCAGCGGATGGCCAGGTGATCGAAGTGCACCGTCCAGCGTCGCGCGGCGGCGAGTTCCAGCAAGGCCAGATCCGCCTTGCTGTTGAGTAACGACTCCACGGCTTTGACGGCGACATAAACGTCAAGATTGCACACCCACGCGGCGATCAGACGCGCCTGCGCATCGCTGTAGGTTTTTTCCGCCTGCGCCAACAGTTGATTCATGAAAGTGCGCGCATAGTCGTGCACGTGCGTGCGTGCTTCCGCCAGATCGTTTTCAAATGGTTTGGATTTGCGCGCCTGGTGGTAAGCGGCGATCAGCCCGGCGACGCTGCGCACGCCGCTGAAAAATGGCGCCGCGTCGGCAACCTTGGGCGTGGCTGCAAACGGAGTGAGATCAAGACTCGCCACTTCGCCGGGTTTTTTTTGTGCGAGAATTCGATAGTCGGCGTCAGAATTTTTATGCAATGCAGCGTGTTGGCGCAACAAGGCGCCGGTCAGCAATTTTGCATACGATTGATGTGTATCGGCCACGGCATGCTCCTGCGTTTCTTGACACGCTGCTGTCCCGTTTGTGTAACGGCAGACAGGCTCGAATCTGGAGATAAGCTATAACTAAACATAGCCGGTAATTTCCCGCAGCGATCAATGCTGTAACGTTAAATCTCCGCGCGCAGTTGCCGACAACCTCCCGGGTGATCCATTCATTTTTTACAAAGGAATAAGCCATGCATCGCGTGCTGGTGTTGGGAGCTGGAAAAATCGGTTCGTTGATCGCGTGCCTGTTATGCGACAGCGGCGATTTCGAAGTAATTTTGAGCGATCGGCGCGCCGAAGAATTCGACCGGGTACGCCAGACCCACGGATTAAAAAATCTGCGCATCGCACCGCTGGATGCTGAAAGCCGCAGTGCGTTGCACGCCTTCCTCACGGACAACGCCGTGGACGCCGTGGTCTCCGCGCTGCCGTATTACTGCAATCCGCTGGTGGCCGAACTGGCGCGCGAATTCAAGGTGCATTACTTCGATCTTACCGAAGACGTGGAAGTCACGCGCAAGGTCAGAGAGCTGAGCGCAGGCGCGACCACTGCCTTCGTGCCGCAATGTGGTTTGGCGCCGGGATTCATCAGCATCGCGGCGAACGATTTGATGCAACATTTCGATACGCTCGATTCAGTCAAGATGCGCGTCGGCGCGCTGCCGGTGAATCCCAGCAACGCGCTGAAATATTCGCTCACCTGGTCGACCGACGGACTCATCAACGAATACGGCAATTTCTGCGAAGCGATCGAAAACGGCCAGCTTGTTAAAGTGTTGCCGCTGGAAGGCTACGAAACCATTACCGTGGATGGCCTGGTGTACGAAGCGTTTAACACTTCGGGCGGCTTGGGCACGTTAGCCGAAACTTACGCGGGCAAGTTGCGGCGCCTCAACTACAAAACGCTGCGTTACCCCGGGCACTGTGAAAAAATCCAGCTGCTGATGAACGAGCTCAAGCTCAACGACGACCGGCCCACGCTCAAGCGCGTGCTGGAACACGCGATTCCCAAAACGACGCAGGACGTCGTGGTGATCTACGTCGCGGTGTCCGGCCACCAGCATGGCGAACTCTACGAAGAAAATTACGTACGGAAAATCTACCCGCAAACCATTGCCGGCAAATTGTGGTCGGCGATCCAGATCACCACCGCCGGCGGCATCTGCACCGTGGTCGATCAGGTGCTGGCGCAGCCGGAAAAATTCCACGGCTTCGTTACGCAGGAAACGTTTACGCTAAGCGGGTTTCTGGCGAATCGTTTCGGGCGTTATTACGACGCATCGGCGTGACAGCAACCCTTTGCTGTTCATGACGCCGCCGGCGCAAACACCCGCAGTCGATGGCCATCCGGATCGAGCGCGACGAAGGTCGTGCCGAAATCCAGCGCGACAGGGGTCTGAGCGATGCTTAACCCGCGCGTGCGCCAGTCGTTATGTGTCGCATGGACGGCCGCGACATCGGCGACGGTGAAGGCGAGTTCGCCGCCGCCCGGCGCGGCCGCTGCGGGCGCCACGCTGTGACGCGACCACAACCCGAACATGACACCCGATTGCAGGGCGAACATCACGAACGTTGGCGAGGATTCGACCGGCGGCCGGCCCAGTAAGCCGGCGTAAAAGGCGGCGCTGATGGCCGGGTTGTCGACATAAAGGATTACGAAGTTGGGATCGAGCATGGTGGTTCTCCGCAGTGAGTGATCAGGTGCGGTGTAGCGTAGGCGCGGCGAGTGACAGTTTCTGTCAGTAGTAAACGCCCGGTTACTGCGGAGCAATGCCTTCGAGCGCACGCCACTCTTTCAGCAGCGCCTGACGCCGGCGCGGATAGCGCGTCCCGGATGGCGTCAAGGCCGTGATGCGATCCGTGCGGAAATGCCGAAACGTCTGGCGCAATTCGCACCACGCGACCACGATGCGTACGCGTTCGAAAAAAGCCAGCGCGAACGGCCAGATGGTGCGTTGCGTCGCGGAGTTTTTGAGATCGAGATACTCAACGACGAGCTTGCGTTCGGTCCGGATCGCCCGGCGAATTACACTGAGCTCGACATTTCCTGCGGCAATGGGCCCGCCTGGGCCGACCAACAGCGCGGAGGCGTCGAGTTCGTCGCGCAGCTGGGCCGGCAGCACTGCGGAGATTTTGGTTAACGCATTGCGCGCCGCGATCCCGAGCGGGGCGTCCGCACGCTCCGCAACCCAGCGTGCGCCCAGCACCAGGGCTTCGATTTCCTCTTCCGAGAACATCAGCGGCGGCAGCACAAAGCCCGGGCGCAAAATGTAGCCCAATCCGGCCTCGCCTTCGATTTGCGCGCCCTGTGCTTGCAGCGCGCCGATGTCGCGGTAGAGCGTGCGCAGACTAATGTCGAGCTCAGCCGCCAGCGCCGCGCCGCTGACCGGATACCGGTGGTGGCGCAATAGCTGGAGCAGATCGAGCAGGCGCTCGGCGCGTGACATGGGGCAGACGTATCCAAAAAAGACACGGAATGTCGCCACATTTTGCCACATCGTAATCGTATCCGCAGCGTGCCGGCGAGCGGCGATAGCGTCAGGGCATCTCGGCAGACACGCTCGGCTTCGGGCCTGCGCCGGTTGCGCCGCGCGTGCCGGTTTTTGCCGGCGTTAACGTATTCAATAGCAGCACGCCGGTTCCGGACAACGATGTGTGCACGACCATCGCACGCGATTTCCAGGGTGAATGGCTGACTGGGTCTTCCATGATGACTTGTACGACGGCGGTCGGCATCAGCGCCGGGTGCGTCAGATGCAGAAGCAGTCCGTCCTTGCTGATGTTGCCGGTGGTGGTCGCGAGCAGTGGCATTTCTCCAATCTCAACCCAGGCCGCGTGGTGTGACGCAATGCGTGGGTGCAGGCGATGGTCGCGCTGGTCCATAGTGGTGGGTCCCTGTTCTTGTTGTTTAGCCAGGATTACTGGTTTGCTGCCCGGCGCGCGACGGTCAGTTCCAGAGCGACCGCGCGGGGTTCGAACGCATGTTTGAACAGCGAGAGTGGCAGCGGTTGGCGTAGCATCACCCCCGTGCCTGTCGACGAGGAATGAATTACCAGCCCGCGCGTACGCACGGTCGACGCTGCGGTGATATCGGCAAATACAATGTCGATTACGCGCGCGCCGGAAAAAATATTCAGTGCGGTATCCAGCAGCATCCCGTCACGACTGACATTGATCGTAACGGCGCGTAACGGTGGCTTGTCGTTGATATAAATCCACGTCTCAAGGGGGACATGGACGCGTTGACCATGACGTTTCTCTACTTCACGTTTCATGTTGTATAATCCTCGCTAGCCGATGCTCATCTAGTGTTGCGTGCACATCTGCGGCGACACGCCACCGCAGATAACCGCAACGTCTTTTACGCGTCCGCCTCGAATTCTTGTTCGGCCAGCAGCCAATCTTGCATACCCCGTCCGCCGTCGAACCCGCGATTTTTCGCCTTGTAGTAAGCGGCTTCGGCAATCATCCGGTGGCGTCGCTCCGCATCAATCGGCGCCGCCGGCGCGCGTTGTTGCTCTGCGCGTTGCGAACGACGTGTGCCTCGGCTACGCACTGCAGATTGGTCCTGCGGAAATAACTGTTGTTCCATAGTGCAACCTCCGTAGGTCAGTTTAGTGACGTAGGCTTGGTACAGGGCGTACGCGGCCTTGTGGTTCGCCGGTCAGATCCCGGCCGGTTAAAACACAAATGCTGTCGTTACCTTCGCGCTTGGCGGTGTAGCAGGCGGCGTCCGCCGTGGCCAACACGGTTTTGCAATCGATGTTGCGCTGGTCGATCGGGGTGATGCCGATGCTGATGCCGATGTTGACGCGCATTTCCTGCCAGATCGGCGGCGACTGCTTCAGCGTAAAACGCATCAAACGCGCGGTGCTCACCGCGCGCTCAACGGTGCAGTGCTCAAGCAGTAATGCGAATTCGTCGCCGCCCAGGCGGGCAAGCGTATCGCGTTCGCGGATCAGGGTGCGAAACCGGCTTGCGACCTGTTGCAGCACCGTGTCGCCCGCCAAATGGCCGTGGCGGTCGTTGACGGCTTTGAACTCATTGAGATCCATAAAACACAACACATGCCCATGTCCGTCGGCACGCGCACCGCTCACGGCGCCTGCCAGACGCTTTTCGAATTCGGCCCGATTAACCAGTCCGGTAAGATCGTCGTGCGCGCAGCGGTGTGACAAGCGATCCACCAACTGCTGGATGCCGCTCTGATCGTGTAACACCACACCGATACCG
>Ga0315270_10002346_pt1 | contig 10007 bp, 7 predicted proteins | sample C1_bottom_MG_FD_204932 | JGI IMG/M metagenome (GOLD analysis project Ga0315270, IMG submission 204932) | Sediment microbial communities from Yellowstone Lake, YNP, Wyoming, USA - C1_bottom | ecosystem: Environmental > Aquatic > Freshwater > Lake > Sediment | place: USA: Wyoming | collected... | reverse complement strand
CCTGCCGAGCGCATTGCTACCTTCGATAACGATGGCTGTCTTTGGGCCGAGCAGCCAATGTACTTCCAGGCATTTTTCGTCTTCGACCGCATCAAGGCACTTAGCCCACAGCATCCGGAATGGAAGAGCCAGGAGCCGTTCGCTTCGGTGTTGAAGGGCGATATGAAGGCGGCGCTGGCGGGCGGCGAGCGCGCGTTGCTGGAAATGGTGATGGCTACTCATGCCGGCATGACCACCGAGGAATTCGAGCAGATCGTCAAGGACTGGATCGCCAGCGCGAAGCATCCCACGACCGGCAAGCCATATACCGAAATGGTCTATCAACCGATGCTCGAATTGCTTGCCTATTTGCGCGCCAATGGCTTCAAGACGTTCATCGTCTCCGGCGGCGGCATCGAATTCATGCGTCCGTGGACGGAAAAAGTGTATGGCATTCCACCCGAGCAAGTCGTTGGCAGCAGTATCATGACCAAGTTCGAGTTGCGCGACGGCAAGCCCGCGCTGGTGCGCCTGCCCGAGGTCAACTTCATCGACGACAAGGTGGGCAAGCCGGTCGGCATCAACCAGCACATTGGCCGCCGCCCGATTGCCGCGTTCGGCAACTCCGACGGCGACCTGCAAATGCTGCAATGGACGACTACGGGCAGCGGCGCACGTTTCGCGTTGCTGGTGCATCACACCGATGACAAGCGCGAGTGGGCTTATGACCGCACGTCGCACATCGGCAAGCTCGACAAGGCGCTGGACGAGGCTCGCGCCAAGGGCTGGACGGTGGTGGACATGAAGAATGATTGGAAAACGATTTATCCAAACGGTAAGACACAACCATGAAAGCCAGGCGCGAGCCTAATGAAAAAAAGGTTGTGTCGCGTTAGTTCACACGCCACAACCTGATATTTTTTAATACGGCATACCCAGGTAAAAATAGAAACTGTCGTTTCCATCTTCTGCACGACCATAGCCTAAATAGGCGGGACCAATAGGTGTATCTGCAGCCAAAAATACCGCAGAAGACTTTAACCAATCTTCTGTATTTTCTGCCACCAATGGATTACCCACCTTGCCCACCTCCAGGGAAATTCCACCATAAGCGCCTTCCAGAATACTTCCCTCCAACACGCGGTGGTAATACATCACACGGCCAAAAACCAACTCCTCTCCCAGCAATTGGTCAGCGGCATAACCCGATTGGCGCAGAAAGCCGCCCCATTGCACCAGATCATAGCGGGGCAATTCATCGGAGCCCAAAGGCCCACTAGCCGTAAGACTCAAATTGAGAGTGTGTTTCCCAAATGAGTAAGCACCCATGCCATTTGCTTCCCACTTGGTATAGTCCTCATCTGCTAGCAATGTTGAAGTTGAGTTATAGACCTCTGCAGCAGCTCTCCAACCAACGCGAGGGAAATGGACACTGTCGAGTTGATCCAAAAATATACGCCCGGTAAATGCACCCCGGTCAACACTGCCATTCGCCGGCGACAAAGTTTGCGGGCCCGTGTCTAGTGTTGGTTCGCTTACGCCTCCTTCTATACCCAATCGCATTTCGCCATAACGACTGAACGCACTGCCGATATCAAACCCCAGCAAACGGGAATCGGTGTCATAGGTGGCAACACGATCATCGCCGCGATAAAGATCGGCGGTGGATCGTTCCCAGGAAGCATGTGGCGCTACAAAGAAATACCCAGTCTCATCCAGCGGCTGATAGAATTCCGTTGAGAGAAGATTATCACGCCCGATTTGCACATCCGTGCGCCATTCGGCTCCACGCGGATTGAGCCAGGTCTTCCGGTAGCTTCCCAGGAGATTGAAGTAAGCATCACCAGCAAAGTCGCTGGAGAGTCCTAGTCCAAATTTCGTATAGTCGGGCCCCGCCGTTCGCTCTGCTGCATCAACCACTAACACTCTTTTATCAGCTTCATCGATAAGACGGTAACTCACATGTTCGAAATCACCGGTTCCATACAAACGCCGCATATCACGATCCAACACTTCCTGATCAATGGGTTCCCCGACTTTGGTTTCCATTACCGTTTGCGCCGCTACTGGATTGACTCGCTCCATTTTGTCAAACCGAATCTCGTCAACATGACGTAAATCCTGTTTTACCAACATCGACTGACCTTGCCGAAACGCTGCATAGTCACTGGGAGATAACGACAGAAGTTTGAGTTTATCTGCGACCTTGCGTGCAGCTTCTGCTCCTAGCGGAGATATCTTGGGTAAGGAATCGAAATCACCGGTGGAGTAATCACCAAGCTCCGGAGTAATGAGAACGTCCGTGGGTTTGAGCGATGCAAGGGCTGCCTGTACATTTTGCTCCGTAAGAATGCTAAGCATCTGACCGGTGACACCGAGGATTCCATTCAATTGCTCGCGCTTCAATAATGGGGTTCCAACATTCACCGCAATGACAATGTCGGCACCCATGTCGCGGGCTTCCTGTACGGGAAGGTTACTGGTTAGCATGCCATCTACCAGCAACATACCGCCGAACTCTGCAGGCGCAACCGCACCTGGTACCGACATACTGGCACGCATTACATTGGCAAGTTCGCCTTCACTAAATACAACCGCCTTTCCGGTAACTAAATCAGTCGCTACCGCACGAAAGGGAATCGGTAAGTCATCAAATTTATAATACCCCGGCACCTTGGCAAGGCGCCGCAATACTGTCTCCAGCTGCACACCGGAAACAACACCTTTAGGTAATTTTAATTCGCCATCTCCCACACCAAACTCAGGCCCAAAATAGCTTTTATAATCGTCCTGTTTACGCCGCATGCTGAGCTCTTGCCTCGGCGGTTTTTCCTTAAAGAGTAACTCGGAGGAAATACTTGCCATCACCTTATCCATTTCCGGGAGTGTCATCCCAGTGGCGTAGGCCGCTCCCACCAGTGAACCCATACTGGTTCCGGTAATGCAGTCGATCGGCACGCGATATTCTTCCAGTACTTTCAATACGCCAACGTGCGCTGATCCCCTTGCGCCTCCACCGGATAATACCAGACAAATTTTCGGTCGCTTTTTGACAGGATTGCTACTGACCAACTCTTCTGCTTTGCCTGAGTTGGTTGCCACAAAAAGGCTAATGGAAAACAAAACGCCGATAGTAATCGGCAAACATTTGTTGAGTCTGTGACTATTCTTCATTCTGCCGCCTTTGGTGATTGCAAACCTGATTCGTTAACATTTGTAAGACGGATCTGTTGCGAAAAATCCGCTGACTTGTCTGCCGCCTGCGCCTTTGCATTGATGAGAGAATGCTTTTGCAATTCCGGGAAAGCAAGCCCTCCGGTTTTCAGCCGACCCTGTTCATAGAGATATTCGGGAATAAAACCGCTGGCCAGAATTTTCCAGCTAAAGGGCACATGCTCCTGGTTAACGCGGGAACTCATCCAGATCGATGTCGTACAATTCGTCGTGAGCGTATTGTAAAACTCTGGCTTTTCCTTTAGTTCGTTCATCCGGTTTATATAAGCAAGAAACATTCTTCTGCCGCCCTCAAGAGAGCCTTTAGTCCGGTAAACATACACGTCTTCCGGTGGGTTTTTACGATAGTTAGTACGCAATCCGATTACATCGCGTTCATCGGCCACCACATAATAAAGTTCATACTGGCGGAAAAATCCTTTAGTTGTTGAATAGTTCTCGCCTTCTTCTTTCCGCGTTTCAATGGAAATGGCCAGATGATCATTATTTCCAAAATCAAAACTTAAGAATACATGTGCAACTTCTGGGCCCATCCAATACACAGAAATCAGATCTACACCGACTAACTTGGTCAAATCGAATGTCTTGTCATAATAGGCAACGCGATACTCCGCTTCACTTTGATAATCCAGATTGCGAATATTGTGCACCGTCACGAGGTCACCCTGTATATCCGCATAGGCTAACTTTGCTACATCGGGTTGCCAAGGGCGATCATTGCTCGGCTCAATTCCCTGCCACCAACCTAGTACCGCTAAAAAAAAGAAAGCATGTAATGGAATAACGCGCCAACGCCACCGGGACAAAAACAAACCTATGAATGCGCCAACCGTCAGAATAGCGAATGTGCCCGCCAAACCGTTGCGCAAAAGATCGTTGGCAGGTCCTGCGAAATGTATAGCGAGCACACCCCACCCGCCAACAAACAGAAGTAGAAATCCAATGACAACAAGTACTACAAAATGAAAAGTCAAACCTAATGCTCGCGCCATAAAAATATTATCCCTCTATGCCCTCTATATGAAAAAGGCCCAGATACTGCGCATCTGAGCCTTTTTAGGGTATCAACAACACCTGATTATTAGCGTTAGAACCAGTCGCTGATGGCAATACCAACGCCAACACTGTTGGTTCGCGCATTGTAGTCAATCAGACTTTCGCCGTAGCCATAAAAATATTGGGCATAACCTTTCATCTTGCCATATAAAGGAAAGCTATAATCAAGTTCGGCCGCTCCCTTGCTGTCGGATGTCAAGTTGTTGCGCTCCATCAGCGTTACAACATGATCGTTGTTATGATAGACCAGTCGCATTTCACCATAACCCATGTATTTGTAGATATCCGGATTATCATCGCCCTCTGACAAAGTTGGATCGACTTTCTCATCTTCAGGGAGCCGGTACCAAGGCTTCACTGCAAAAGCAAAGTTATCATGTTCAAACACAGCGCTGGCAAATATCCGGTTCCAACTGCGTGACAACGGTACGGTTCGACCATTGGATTGATGTACGAAACCGGTGGTAATCAGGCTATTTTTCCAGCCCATAAATTCCCAGTCATTAGGGATACTAAGAAAAACTTCAGGTTCGTGATTAGTATCACGGAAAGGAGCCGATACATCATCGGCATACAACTGCCAGTAGGATTGGTTCGTGTACGCAAACATGAGATCCGCATTGGTGTCGAACAGGTTGCGTGCAACGGGAAATTTAAAACTCATCTGAAATTTCACTTCATTTTCTTCTACAGCATCTGCCAGACCCGCAGCAGCATAGGGCTCTCCGTTTGGATTACTGTTGTAGTGAACCGGTAAAATGTAGTTTGGCTTATGGGGAGTGATTACCCAAGGATTTGCGTCCTGCGCCTTTTCCAAAGCCAATCTAGTTTCCACTCCAGTGGGTGTGTGGCCAGAGGGTTCCGCCATAGTCTCACCACCAGTCTGCGATGCGCAGGAAGCACGCAACTCACCAATGGTCATATTACTGTCCGCGTTTGCCAGCGCAGCACTGATGCAAGAATCCATTTCCGTAGCGGAAATGGCCGGCATATAGACTAAAGCTCCTGCACTAACCGCCAAACCTATGTGCGAAAGACTTCGCAATGACAATAAACTCATAGTAAAACCCCTTACTCAATTAAATTCACTTCAAACGCAACAGAGATTGATAACAATCAGCGCAACCTCGCTCATGCAACCAGGAAACCTTTTTCATGATAACACAAGTTCGCGATGCTGAAAATCATTTCAGGATCGCGAACTTGAATGTTAAATTGTTGGAATGAGAGATTCCTTCATCGTCACATCAAACAAATATTAATGCTTATTCATCTCGAAAAAAGTACGCCCATCTTTGGCCCAAGCGTCTAACACTGGTTTGAACTCGTTCAGAGTAACCTTAGCTTCAGGAGAATCCAACTCCATCCCGGTTCCTTCCCGCATCCCGGCAGCCACTACTTCACCCGATTGCACATCTTCCACTAACCACTCAACTGCGAGTTTCGCTTCCTTCGCACGATTTCCGCTGGCCTTCTTCACCTGCGAAAAAACAAACGCAAGGGGAATCATCTCATACGCCTTCAGTCCTTCCGTCTCTGCCGCTGCTGCGGTAATAGCAGGCTTTAAACGAAGCGTATTCGGGCCAGGCGTGGTCACTACTTTAAGAACGCGCCCCATTTCGCGCAGCAGTGCTGCGTCCATATAATCAGTAATCTGTTGCAACACATCGGCGCTCACTTGTTCCGATGGCTGTGGTTTAGGATAAAACGCCGATTTATCCAACATCACCGCTGTATATTTTCCTGCTGCAAACGCAGGGGAAACCCATCTTTTAACCTCTTCGCCAGAAGCTGACTTCTTCTTTTCCAATTTCGAATAATGATCTCCCAGATAACCAGAGTTCTCACCTGCAAAAGCATTCCCCGCAACACCAGAAAGCATTGCGAGCAGTCCGACCAACGATAAAAATACACGCATTTGAAATCCCCTATCTGTTTTAATAGTAAGAAACGCAACTTTAATCATGACAAATAATTTCCTACTAGTATATGTGGACGACCTATACTACAGCTTCCATATAGAAAGATGAAAGGCTGTGTGCAATACTTCTACGACCATGGCGAAAGCCTGACTAACTACGATACGACTGTGGATTTTCGTTAGTATCAAAGGAGACATTATCATGAGTGACTCATCACACGATGCAGGCGTAATTCAAGCGCTGTTAGATCGGCTCAATACACAGCGGCTACCGCGCGCATTGGCTATGAAAGACAAAGTCAATGGAGGCGAACCGCTCAGCGAATATGATCTGGACTATCTGAAAGAAGTGTTAAAAGATGCCACAACGCTGCAACCCATGATCGAAAGACATCCCGAATATCAAAAGTTGGTGGCTCAAGTTGTCCATCTTTATAAAGAGATTACGGACAAGGCAACGGAGAATGAGAAGAAAACCTGACTCTAATAGCACTCACTCTACCTGGGTAGAGTGAGTCTGCGCACATCCAATATGCTTATTAAATCATTACAACTTTCGTTATCAGGAACGCTCGGGAACCCAGCATCGATCCGCGATAGTTACCTGGTCGTCATAGACATGTTTCATGTTGCGCTTGGGCAGCTTGACCTTCTTCTTTGATTGGCGTTCATAGGGAATCTGGCTGAGCAAATGGCTGATCAGATTCAAACGTGCCTGACGCTTGTCGTTCGAGTTGACGATATTCCAGGGTGCGAAATCCGTATCGGTAGCTTCCAGCATCTTGTCGCGCGCCCGGGAGTAATCGTACCAGCGCTCGCGTGAAGGCAGATCCATCGGCGACAATTTCCACTGCCGCACTGGATCATTGATCCGCGCCCGGAACCGTCGCTCTTGCTCTTCATCGCCGACTTCCAGCCAGTATTTAAGCAGGATGATGCCGCTGGCGACGATCTGCTTTTCGACGAACGGAGTCAATTCCAGGAAGCGATCACGCTGATCCTTGGTACAGAAACCCATCACATACTCTACACCGGCGCGGTTGTACCAGCTGCGATCAAAAATTACGATTTCCCCCGCCGCCGGGAACTGCGTGATGTAACGCTGAATGAACATCTGGGTCTTCTCACGTTCGGTGGGTGCTGGCAATGCCACCAATCGGAACACGCGCGGACTCACGCGCTCAGTGATCGCCTTGATGGTGCCACCCTTACCGGCGGCATCACGACCTTCGAACACGATGATGATGCGTTGGCCCGTGGCAACGACCCATTCCTGCAGCGCACACAACTCTGCTTGCAGCTCGCGCAATTGCTTTTCGTACTCTTTGCGATTGATCTTGGCATTACCCGTGTCGGCATCATTATTGGTGTCATCGGAAGATTTTTTTGCGTGTTTGTTTTTCATAGACCCTCACCTTAATTTACAAATTACCCGGCAGGTTGCAAACTCAAGTCTGCAGCATGCCCATCGCGTGAATATGTTGTGCTGATTACGATGCTACACTTATCATAGTTCATGTACCAGACTCCTCAGCGAATTTCAGAACGCACAATTAACAGGTTTAATAGATTGCATTTTGATGTTGTATCCGCCCACACAAGGAAGCAAACAGAGAATCCAAAATGGACGCTAAAACCCCGACAGAGAAAAGTGCTTGGTTCAAAGACTTCACCGCAGACTTAATACCAGGACTCACAACAGCAGCCGTTGTTGTGCCGAAAGCACTTGCCTACGCGACCATCGCGCAACTACCTGTGCAGGCGGGTCTGTTCGCAGCGCTGGTACCGATGGCGATCTATGCCGTTCTTGGCAGCTCACGTCTGCTGAGCGTTAGTACCACCACACCCATCGCGATTCTGTGCGCAACCGCGATTGGCGAAGCACTGCGTGCAGACCCGGGACTTGATCCTCTCGTAGCGGCCGCGACTCTCTCCGTTCTCGTCGGCCTGATGCTCATCACTGCGCGCGTGCTTCGGCTTGGGTTTTTGGCTAATTTCATTTCGGAACCGGTGCTGACAGGATTCAAGGCAGGAGTTGGCTTCGTCATCGTTGTCGACCAATTGCCCAAGCTGCTCGGCATTCATATCCACAAGGAGGGATTTTTCCGCGACGTCTTCTCGATCGTCACACAGGCACCGGAACTCTCGTGGCCTACTCTCGCCGTCGCGTTGGGAACTCTGGCGGTGATCGCCTTTACCAAGCGCTTCCTGCCGAAGGCCCCGGCACCGCTGCTTGCCGTTGCTGTAGGCATTGCTGCATCGACCATCGTGGGACTCGAAGCGGCGGGCGTAAGCGTAGTGGGAGCCATTCAAGGCGGCTTACCAACACTGATGCTACCGCGCCCTTCGCTATTTGAAGCGATGTGGCCAGCAGCAGCCGGCATTGCGCTGATCTCCTTCACCGAATCGATCGCGGCGGCGCGTGCCTTCGTTCGACGTGAGGATCCTCACATTGACGCAAATCGCGAACTGCTTGCGATTGGTGCCGCGAATGTCGCGGGTGCATTTATCGGCTCGATGCCTGCCGGCGGCGGAACCTCTCAGACAGCGGTAAGCCGCAACGCCGGCGCAAAGACGCAGGCTGCATCACTGGTGGTTGCGGCGGCGGCATTTGCAACGCTTCTGTTTCTCGCGCCAGTGCTTGCGCTCATGCCACATGCAACATTGGCAGCGGTGGTCATCGCCTACTCGATCGGACTCGTGAACCCCGCCGAGATGGTGGCCATCCGGCGCGTGCGCACAATGGAGTTCCGCTGGGCTCTGATCGCCTGCCTGGGAGTGATGATGCTAGGAACACTCAAGGGTATTCTGGTCGCGATCGTGCTATCGCTAGTGGGCTTGATGTGGCTGGCTAACGATCCGCATGTTTACGAAATCGCACGTAAGCCGGGCACGAATGTCTTCCGTCCCCGTTCACCCGATCATCCAGAAGACCAAACAATCCCAGGGCTGCTCATTGCACGCCCCGAAGGCCGCATCTACTTCGGTAACGTTGGCAATGTTGGCGGCAAGCTGAATGCCATGATCAAAGCTACCTTGCCGCATGTGATCCTGCTCGACTGCTCCGCGATGACGGGACTCGAATACACTTCACTCAAGATGCTGGTCGAAGCAGAAGAACGGTTGCGGGCAGAAGGCACAGAGCTCTGGTTGGCAGCGCTCAATCCCGAAGTACTGGAACTTGTGCAGCGCACACCCTTGGCACAACGACTCGGGCACGAAAAAATGTTTTTCACTCTGGAGCAGGCGATTGCCGCATTCGAAACGCGAGAACTACACTAATGCGACATACCTGGAAAAGGATGCTGCGATTCTGGGAGGCTGATCGTGGCCTTTCTATTATCCTAGCGCTGGTGGTCATGATCATCTTCGTGCTGCCCGTAGTGCTAACGCCAAGCCCACTAGAAAATTTCGTGCGCAATATCATCTTCTCAGCACTGCTCATCACAGGTGCGATCAGTGTTATCGAGGTGCGCTGGGAACGGATCGTAGTGACGATGCTCACAATGGTGGCACTGCTGGTGCGTTGGGCGGCTGTTCTGATGCCGTCGGATTCTCTCGTCGTATGGCGGGAGGCCTCGACGCTCGTCATGCTGCTACTGTTTGTTATTGTCGTGGCGACACGTACTTATAGCAGCGGTCCTGTGACCTATCAGCGCATTCAGGGCGCCATCGCCGTGTACCTGATCTTCGGGATGTGTTGGGCGCAGGCCTACGAACTGCTGCATCTTTTACGTCCCGAATCATTCAGCGGCGCGGTGAGTGGAGGATCGCAAACCTGGCTCTACTACAGCTTCGTCACACTCACGACCATGGG
>Ga0315270_10002341_pt1 | contig 10022 bp, 8 predicted proteins | sample C1_bottom_MG_FD_204932 | JGI IMG/M metagenome (GOLD analysis project Ga0315270, IMG submission 204932) | Sediment microbial communities from Yellowstone Lake, YNP, Wyoming, USA - C1_bottom | ecosystem: Environmental > Aquatic > Freshwater > Lake > Sediment | place: USA: Wyoming | collected... | reverse complement strand
TGATGGACAGCGCGTCCACTTTCTCGCTATTGATCAGCATGTCTACTTTCACCACATCGGCCGGACGATATTCCTTGAACTCATAATCCATCGAGGCATAGCCGCGCGAGACAGATTTCAGCCGGTCAAAGAAATCGAGCACGATTTCCGCCATCGGCATCTCGTACACCAGCAGCACCTGCTTGCCGTGATAGCTCATGTCTATTTGCACACCGCGCTTCTGCGTACACAAGGTAATTACCGCCCCCACGTATTCCTGCGGCATGTACAGGTTGACCGTGACGATGGGCTCGCGAATTTCCTCGATCTTGGATGGGTCTGGCATCTTGGACGGGTTGTCCACCATCAGCACCTTGCCATCGCGCATTTTGACTTCATAGATTACCGTCGGCGCGGTAGTAATCAAATCCATGTCGAATTCGCGCTCCAGCCGCTCCTGCACGATTTCCATGTGCAGCAGGCCGAGGAAGCCGCAGCGGAAACCGAAACCCAGCGCCTGCGATACTTCCGGCTCGTATTGCAGCGATGCGTCGTTCAGCTTCAACTTCTCCAACGAATCGCGCAGCGCCTCATACTGGTTGGATTCCACCGGGAACAGCCCGGCGAACACTTGCGGCTGCACCTCTTTGAAACCGGGCAAGGGTGCGGCGGCGGGTTTGCTCACCAGCGTCACGGTGTCGCCGACCTTGGCGTCTTTCAATTCCTTGATGCCTGCGATGACGAAGCCCACCTGTCCGGCAGACAAGGATTCGCGGTTCTGCGACTTGGGCGTGAACACGCCCACATGTTCCGTCAGATGTTGCGCGCCGGTGGCCATCAGCAAAATTTTGTCTTTGGGTTTCAGAGTGCCGTTGAATATGCGCACCAGCATCACCACGCCGACGTAGTTATCAAACCATGAATCTATAATCAGCGCCTGCAACGGTGCATTCACATCGCCCTTGGGCGGCGGCACCTTGGCGATCATGGCATCCAGCACGTCCTGCACGCCTACACCGGTCTTGGCCGAGCAGCGCACCGCGCCGTGTGCGTCTATGCCGATGACATCCTCAATCTCGGCGATGGCGTTGTCCGGATTGGCCGAGGGCAGGTCTATCTTGTTCAGCACCGGCACCACTTCCACGCCCAAGTCCAGGGCGGTGTAGCAATTGGCCACGGTCTGCGCTTCCACACCCTGCGACGCATCCACCACCAGCAGCGCGCCTTCGCAGGCAGACAGCGAGCGCGACACCTCGTAGGAAAAATCCACATGCCCCGGCGTATCAATCAGGTTAAGGTTATAGACCTGACCATCGCGCGCCGTGTATTTCAGCGCGGCAGTCTGCGCCTTGATGGTGATGCCGCGCTCGCGCTCGATGTCCATCGAGTCGAGCACCTGTGCCTCCATTTCTCGGTCGGACAGCCCCCCGCACAAATGGATGATGCGATCGGCCAGCGTGGATTTGCCGTGATCTATATGGGCGATGATGGAAAAATTACGGATATGTTGCATCAAGCTGTGCCATTAAAAACGCATCCCGCCTGATCTTGGCGGGATGCGTAAAGTGCCGGAAATTTCAAAGGTGCGGATTCTAGCCGATTTTGACCGGATGCGCAGTGCGACCGGACTCTGTTTGTGATGAACTATTTTTCATCCAGCTTGATAGCAACATAGGAAGTGCCATCGCCGCGCTTTACCAACAACGCAATGTTGCGACCTTTGGGTATCTGCTTCAATGCCTCGTTGAACTGCCCCATTGAATTCACCTCCACATTGCCGACAGACAGAATAACATCGCCGCGCTGCAATCCGGCGCGTGCCGCTGCGGCGCGCGCATCATCCACCAGCAAACCGCTTTCCACCTGCAGCTCTTTCTTTTGTTCGGCAGTCAGTTCGCTCAACGTCAAGCCAAGCCGCTCGACATTCGCGCCCGAATCCGCCCCCCCCCGTTTGCCAGTGCGTTGCGCAGTATCGCCAGGCATCTCGCCAACGACCATGCTGACATCCCGAACCTTGCCTTTGCGCCACAGTTGCACAGTAACCTTGCTGCCGGGACGCGTTGCGGCAACGATGCGCGGCAGATCAACGGACGAATTCACCGCCTTGCCGTCGAATTTCAGGATCACGTCGCTGGCCTGGATGCCAGCCTTGTCCGCCGGGCCGCCCTTTTCCACATTGCTGATCAGCGCGCCGTTGGTATTGCCCAGCCCGAACGATTCCGCTAGCTCTCGGGTGATTTCCTGTATGGTCACGCCGATGCGGCCGCGCGTCACCTTGCCGGAGGTGCGCAGCTGGTTCGCCACCTCCATCGCCACATCTATCGGGATGGAAAACGACAAGCCCATGAAGCCGCCGGAACGGGTATAGATTTGCGAGTTGATACCGACCACTTCACCCTTCATATTGAACAGCGGGCCGCCGGAATTCCCTGGGTTGATCGCCGCATCGGTCTGGATGAAGGGAACATAATTTTCCTGAGGCAGAAAACGCCCCTTGGCGCTAACGATGCCTGCGGTCACGCTGTTGTCGAACCCGAACGGCGAACCGATGGCCACCACCCACTCGCCCACTTTGAGCAGGTTGGGGTCTCCCTGGCTAACCTTGGGCAAACCCGTGGCTTCGATTTTGATCAGCGCCACATCGGCGCGCTTGTCGGCACCGATCACCTTGGCCTTGAACTCGCGTTTGTCGGTCAGGCGCACGGTCACCCGCTCCGCGCTATCTACCACATGCGCATTGGTCAAAATGTAGCCATCGGCACTAATGATGAAACCGGAACCCAGCGATTGGGTTTCCTGGTCACGCGGTGATTGCGGCGGGGCAAAGCGGCGGAAAAATTCAAAAAATGGATCGTTCTCATCCATGCCGGGCGGCATACCGGGAAACACTTGGGCATTATGCACAACTTGCGTGGTGCTGATGTTAACCACCGCCGCGCCTTGCTTTTCTACCAGCTCGGTAAAATCAGGAAGTTCCCTGGCAATTGCATTGGGGGTGATTGCATATTGCGTAACCAGGCCAATCAGTGCGACTGCAAACAACTTTTTTAGCATGTGTAACCTCGATGTAAAAAAACTAAAGACAGTAACGATTAAGCGTGAAAATCACAGGTTGGCGGAATTTTTTTCGCAATGGACGATGGCGGGAAATGAGGCGGGCGAAGCGCGCTGCCGTGACGCAAGAAATCCGGCCAGAAGAAAACCGATCAACAAACCCATCGCAGCACCGATCACCGAACCTGCATCATGCCCTGCTGTATCACCCATCCACAGCCTTCCCAGCAGTGCTCCGCCGAACAATAGCAACAAAGGCAGTCCGTACAAAGTCATCGCACTGCGCAGCAACACACCATCCGCTACCGCCACCTGCACTTCTTCGCCAATGTGCGCATTGATTGCGTTGCGCACGCGAAACTGGCGTGGTCGCACGCAGAGCATTTGCGACATCTTGCTGCTGCCGCAGCCTTTGCTGCTGGCGCATAAACCGCACCCACCGCCCTGCACGGCTTCCACGATGGCTTCCGCGCCTTCAAGCTGCATCACGATGGCCCGCGTTTCTAACATATACCCTCACTCTCCCGCGTAACGGATTGAGTCGGCGATTTGCATCACGGTTTGCGGCGGCACTTCGCCCACCACCGTAATCAGGTGCTCATCCGTTACCCTGCTGTATATCTGGATCGCTCCCTGGCTGGTCAAGCCCGGATGATCATCTTCATCGTTATCCATCTTCTCGATAAACACTGAAACACCAGCCAAGCCATCAGAAAATACCATCTGAATGGCAGATGCCTCCCGGCTGTGCATGGAACGATGTATTTCCGTGACTTTCCTGAATCCTGCCGGCATCGCATCCACCAGCCAGCCGCTGGCCTTGGATGGCGTATCTGCCTTGTGTGCGGCAGCATGTTGCTGCGCAATCGGAACCATGCCCGGCTTATCCCGCACGATCCATGTCCGGTCTATGTTGCCGCCTATGGTTAGTTGCGTGAACGCATATTGCTCAATAACTGCGCCTCGTTCATCCGATACCTCCGCCTTGAGCAACAAACCGGAATCGCTGTCCGCCCACATTTTGTGCGCGTAACGCAAATTGTCCTTGGGCTGAAAAACAATGGCGTGGGCATGAAAGCCAGCCACCCTGACATCTTCCGCCTGCTTAATCTGGTAATTCTCATTCAATAAGGAAAGCTGATCCGGCAACAGAGCGGGAAATTCCCGGCCACCGCGTTGCTCCATCCTCACTTTGTTATCGCCTACATAACACCACACCTGGTCGTTATTGCGGATAATCTCGCGCCGCACGCCATCCATACCCTCCAGCCTGCCATGCTCGCCATCGCCATCTACCACATGGGTGATACGCGAAGTTTCGACATGGCTGCCATATTGGTATACAAATGTACCGTTGTAATTAGTCTGATGCGCGGCGAAGGCCATGGTTTCCAGCCACTTCAATTCATCCTGCAAGAATGGATCGGCCGATACTTCAGGGATCATGCCCAATAACAGAACCGCCAAAAAAACCAGATTTGCTGCTGCAATTCGCATTTACTGCCCTGCCACGGTGCGTATAAAAGAGGTGGTGCCCTGCACGTTATTGGCAGGTGAAAATTCCTGATGCGCCATCAGGTAATCATTCATATTGCGTTTCACTGACAGGCTGGCTGGACGCACATTGCCAAATTGTTGCATCGCCACCTGCGGCGCGGCTTCCGGGCCAACTTTTGCCGATAGCCATGCCACCACCACCAGTGCCATCACCGAAGCGGCAGCGGACACGGCAAACCAACGTGCGCGATTTTCGTTATGTCTATGCGGAGCCAGCACCGTGGGTTCGGCTTGCAGCCGCTCGCGCAACGCGGCACTGATATCGGCATGCACATGGTCTGGCTGGCGCAAGGCATCACCGATCAGGTGGTAGGTCAGCCATTCGCTGTGACCTTCTGAATTTCGCTTCAACTTATCGAGCACCGTTTCCGCTTCATCGTCAAACAATTCACCATCCATCAATACCGAAATATGCTGCTTCATGCTCACCACCTCTGTTCTTTACTGGTGCCCAACAACGGGCGCAAATTCTCCGCAACGGCCTCGCGTGCCCGGAATATCCTGGAACGTACCGTGCCTACAGGACAATCCATAACGACCGCAATCTCTTCGTAACTCAAGCCATCAATCTCGCGCAGGGTCAGCGCCGTGCGCAAATCGTCCGGCAACTTCTGCAGGGACGAGTTCACCACCTCGACCACCTGCTTGCTCATCATCTCGTTTTCGGGCGTACTGACTTCATGCAACAGCGACGCCTCTTCAAAATCTTCCGCCTCATCCGCATCGTGCAGGGTCGAAGTCGGTGCCCGCCGTCCCAGCGAAAGCAGATAATTCTTCGCGGTGTTGATGCCAATGCGGTACAGCCAGGTATAAAACGCGCTTTCACCGCGAAAAGCCGGCAAAGCGCGGTAGGCTTTGATGAACGCTTCCTGCGTTACATCCTCGGTCTCCGCCGCATCGCGCACAAAGCGCGAAATCAGACGCGCCAGCCGCCGCTGATATTTGGCGACCAATAATTCGAAGGCGTGCTTATCACCGCGTTGCGCACGCTCGACCAATTGTTGATCGACTTCCCTGTCTCCCATTTCCTGTTATCCTGGTTTTGTTCGGACCGCTTCTGCGGCGGCACGCTAGTATAACCGGATGGGCTGGAGACGTCAGCAATTGCTCCTTCAACGAACACAATGACAAGGCACAAACAGATTAGTTCACTGCAAACCTGTAACTCTTCCGGCCTGACATGGATTTGCTATAGTTCCCCCCTGAGTAACTGAACGGATAACTCAAGTGTTGAAATTTGATGTTTTGATTATAGGCAGCGGCTTGGCCGGGCTATCGTTGGCGCTGAAGCTCGCCGACCAGAAAAAAGTCGCCGTCATCACCAAGAAATCGCTGCTGGAAGGCGCAAGTGTCTGGGCGCAGGGCGGCATCGCTGCGGTATTATCGCAAGAAGACTCCCTCGCCGAACATATCCAGGACACGCTGACCGCCGGTGCCGGACTGTGCGACCCGACCGCCACGCGCTACGTAGTAGAACACGCCAAACCTGCGCTCGACTGGCTGATCGCGCAGGGCGTGCCATTCACCCGCGACGCCAACACCGACACCGGCTACCACCTGACCCGCGAAGGCGGCCACAGCCACCGCCGCATCATCCATGCTGCCGATGCCACCGGCCATGCCGTGCAGGAAACCCTCGCCGCCAAGGTACTGGCGCATCCCAACATCACCGTGCTGGAGCATTACATCGCCATAGACCTGATCACCGGCAAAAAGCTCGGGAGGACAGATAACCGCTGTCTTGGCGCGTATGCGCTCAATTGCTTGCGTGACGAGGTCGTCACCATCGCCGCGCGCGACACCATCCTCGCCACCGGCGGTGCGGGCAAGGTTTACCTCTACACTACCAACCCGGACACCGCCACCGGAGACGGTGTCGCCATGGGCTGGCGCGCGGGTTGCCGCGTGTCCAACATGGAATTCATCCAGTTCCACCCCACCTGTTTGTACCATCCCCACGCCAAATCGTTTCTCATCAGCGAGGCGGTGCGCGGCGAAGGCGGCCTGCTGAAACTGCCAGACGGCACCCGTTTCATGCCCGCACACGACCAGCGCGCCGAACTCGCCCCGCGCGACATCGTGGCGCGCGCCATAGACTTTGAAATGAAAAAGCGTGGGCTGGATTGTGTGTATCTGGACATCTCGCATCAATCGGTGGAATTCCTGCAAGAGCACTTCCCCACCATCTACGCGCGCTGTCTGGCGCTGGGCATAGACATCGCGCGGCAACCCATCCCAGTGGTGCCTGCGGCACACTACAGTTGCGGCGGCGTCGTCACCGACCTCAATGGCCGCACCGATGTGGACAATCTGTATGCTGTTGGAGAGACCGCCAGCACTGGTCTGCACGGTGCCAACCGCCTGGCCAGCAATTCGCTGCTGGAGTGCATGGTATTCGCCGATGCCGCCGCGCGCGACATTCTCGGCAAGCCGTGCGGCAATCTGCTGCCGCTGCCGCAATGGGATGAAAGCCGCGTGACCGATGCGGATGAAGAAATCGTCATCTCGCACAACTGGGATGAACTGCGCCGCTTCATGTGGGACTACGTCGGCATCGTGCGCACCACCAAGCGCCTGCAACGCGCGCAACATCGCATCCGCCTGCTGCATGAGGAAATCAACGAGTATTACGCCAACTTTCACGTCACCTCGGACTTGTTGGAGCTGCGCAATCTGGTGCTCTCCGCCGACCTCATCGTGCAGAGCGCATTATCCCGTCACGAGAGCCGCGGGCTGCACTACAGCAAGGATTACCCCGACACGCTGCCGCAGGCCGTGCCCACCGTACTCTTGCCTCCCGCTTACGAAGCGGGCTGATCGCCCCATTTCAACCACACCCGCAACTGCCGGAAAGCTTCCGCATCCAGACTATCGGGCAGGATGAGTACGCTACGCGCAAAGTGCGCACCTTGCGGCAGCACATTCAACACGGTGAGGTAAGGCGTGACCAGGCTGTCACTCAATATTGCGCAAGGCATGCTGACACCATCGCGCCTGCGCAAAATAAAGCCATCCCCTTCCAGCGCCAGCCCAACATAAGAATCAGACAGGCGCAACCAAGCGTCGCGCCGCAAGTAATGCAGCAGGCTGTACAGCAGCAGGATTACCAATATTGATTTGGCCCATAGCGGCAGCGCAATCAACGGCAATACGGCCAAGACCGCGCTATGCGCAACAAGCAGCAGGAGGGTCAGGTAACGCGAGGGGTGAAATTCAAAGTGCTGCAGCAAGGCCGGACGCCCGAAAAATAGTAGCAGGCGGATATCAGAAAAGCACAAACAGAACCACGCCTACCAACACCAGCGCAATAATGGCGATCAACAACAGGTTCCCGCTTCCGTTCGAATCGTCGTCACTGCCATCGCTGTCCTCAAGTGCGGCCGTCGGCTGGCGCTCTGGCGCTGGTGGCGGCACAGGCACCGGCTTGTTCGGGATGGCCGTAACCGACGGCGGAATGAGCGCGCTCAAGTCCGGGCGCGCCATCCTAAGCGTCCTGGAAAGCTCTTCGACTTCTTGCTCGTCATTGGTCATCGCCGCCAAGCGCAGCGTGGCTGCTAACGAATCAAATGCACCGGACAAGCCCAATGCTGTCAATGCCGGGGAGCCGCCCCCCTCCTCCATGTCCGGTCCGGCGGGAGGCGCAGTTCTCACTGGTGCCACGGGTTGCGGCCTGGGCGCAACATCCATGGATACCTGCGGCATGCTATCGCGGCAAGCGCGTAAATCATCAGCAAAATCCTTGGCATTCTGGTAACGGTCATCCAGTTTCTTTGCCAGCGCCTTGGCGACGATGAAATTGACCATGTCCGGCACCCCCGGGTTCAGCGAACTCGGCTGCGGCGGTGTCGCATTCAGCGTCTGGTACATGATGGCATTGACGTTCTCGCCGAGAAACGGGGCGCGTCCGGTCAGCATCTCGTACAACAATATTCCCAGCGAAAAAATATCCGAGCGCTGATCGGTCAGCTTGCCCATGACCTGTTCCGGCGACATATATTTGGGCGAGCCGAGTACCATGCCGGTCTGGGTACGCACGGCGGCAGAAGCCATGCGCGCGATGCCAAAGTCGGTGATTTTTACATGCCCATCCTTCTGGATCATGATGTTGGATGGCTTCACGTCCCGGTGCACAATGCCATGCTCGTGCGCATAGGCCAGCCCCTGTGCCACCTGCGCCACGATGTCGAGCACCTGGCCGAGCGGCAATATCAACTTTTCATTCAGAACGTCGCGTAACTCGCGCCCCTCGAGAAATTCCATGGCGATGTAAGCCACGTCACCGCTCTTGCCCACGTCGTAGATGGTAACAATATTGTGATGGCTCAGCCGTCCCGCAGCCCTGGCTTCCTGATAAAAGCGTGCTTCGTACTCTTCCCGCTCTTCCATCGCCTGGTTCAGGTTGATGGTCTTGATCGCGACCACCCGGTCAATCAGCGGGTCTTTAGCCTTGTAGACAGTGCCCATGGCACCCTGCCCCAATTCGCCGATAACTTCATAGCGCCCCAAGTTACTGATCATTGCCGCGCACCATATATCAAATACGAAACAAGATAGCCCTGCATACACACCCCGTATTGCGCATCAGAAGTCAGCCATCCCCGAAAAATCAAAATCATTCAGTCTCCATGCTCAATGGCAGAAATCAGGGTTCACCCTGATGGTCTTGCCCGCACCAAATTCCACATCCTTGGAATAAACCCGGGAGGAAGCCATAAGCATGACCAGATGCTTGCCAGAATCAACCCGAAGCAGCATCGCTGATTTGCCGATCTTGCCTTTCGCTTGTCCATCAATAAAGACGCTGGTACCCTCGGTACAAACTGCTATCAACGTAGCCGGTCCGGTGGCCGCACCAGCCTTCTCTGATAACTTCTTCACCTGCTCACTTTTCTCGGGCGATTTCTTCTTCACGGCATTTCCCTTTGCTGCTTTTTTAGCCGCCTTGCTTACACCGCCATGCTCTTCCTTGTCCTTTACTTTTTCCTTGGCTTCCTGCAAAACCGTCTCCTTAGTCTCGGCATGGCTCGCCGCCGCAATCCCCGATGCGGCTGGCGCAAAAGCAGGAACAACCGCCATCACGGCAGAAGCCGGAACAACCGCCATCACTTGGGACGCCGGAAGAGGTACTTGCGCGGCCGGTGGCTGCGGAACATGCGTCGCGCCGGTCCACCACAATGCGCTTACCAGCACTATCGCGGCTGCAACTGGAATAAACGCCGCCCCGATATAAGCAATTTTCTTGAATGGCGACGCCTCGCGGAACACGGTAACTGCAGCCCGCCATGACTTACCCAGATGTTTCGACAAATCGGACAACTCGCCCTTGTTCCTGCCCGCATCGCCGGACAGCGTCAGCGTGCTGGTGAACTCGCCCGGATAACCGATCGCATAAATTTCATGCTCACGCACATGCTTGTCGGTGCGCGACCCCT
>Ga0315270_10002340_pt1 | contig 10024 bp, 8 predicted proteins | sample C1_bottom_MG_FD_204932 | JGI IMG/M metagenome (GOLD analysis project Ga0315270, IMG submission 204932) | Sediment microbial communities from Yellowstone Lake, YNP, Wyoming, USA - C1_bottom | ecosystem: Environmental > Aquatic > Freshwater > Lake > Sediment | place: USA: Wyoming | collected... | reverse complement strand
TACCTCGCGTCCCTGCCCGCCGCCGACCTGCCCGTCGCCGCAGTCTTCCTGACCGGGCGCCCGTTCCCCGAGACCGACCCCCGCACGATTGGCGTGGGGTGGTCTGGGCTGTCGGCAGCCGTGCTCGCGGTCGCCGGGGCCGACGGTGAGGCGCTCGGGCGCGCGTACAACCGCTCCTCGGACATCTCGACCGCCGTTCGCGAGGTGCTCGAGGAGGCGGGCCACGCGCCGGCGACGTCCGACGAGCCCACGCTTGCCGAGGTGCGTACCGCACTCGACGAGGTCGAGGTGGCCGCGGGCGCGACCGCGAAGCAGGAGCGGCTCGAGGCGCTGCTGAGCCGCTGCTCCCCGGCCACCGCGGGCGCCGTCGTGAAGGTGCTCACGGGCGAGCTGCGGATCGGGTTGCGCGAGGGGCTGCTCGAGGCCGCCATCGCCCGGGCCTTCGCCCGCCCGCTCGACGCGGTCAAGCGCGCCACGCAACTCACCGGGGACGTGGGCGCTGCCGCGATCCTCGCTCGCGACGATCGGCTCGGCGACGCCAGCCTCGCGCTCTTCCGCCCGATCCGGTTCATGCTCGCCTCGCCCGCCGAGGACGCTGCCGACATCATGGCCCGGCTCGGCCCGGTCGCCTGGGTCGAGGACAAGTACGACGGCATCCGCGCCCAGCTGCACCGGCGGGGGAGCGAGGTCCGCCTGTTCTCGCGCGACCTCAACGACATCGGCGGGCAGTTCCCCGAGGTCGTCGATGCCGCGCGCGGCCTGCCGTGGGCGGGGATCCTCGACGGTGAGGTGCTCGCATGGAAGGACGGGGTCGTTCTGCCGTTCCTCCAGCTCCAGGCGCGCTTGGGCCGCAAGTCCCCGAGCGCCATGATCCGCGCCGAGGTCCCGGTGATCTTCGTGGCGTGGGATGCGCTCGCGCTCGACGACGCTGGTGATGCCGGCCGCAACGGCGTGGTCCGCCCGCTGCTCGACGCGTCCCTGTCCGACCGCCGGGCCCGCCTCGAGGCCCTGGCCCTCCCGCTCGCAGCCGACGGCGGGCGGTTCGCGCTGAGCTACCTGGTCTCGGTGGACTCGACGGACGCCCTCGAGGCCGCGTTCGCCGCCGCCCGGGCCCGGCGCAACGAGGGGCTGCTCGTCAAGGACCCCACGAGCGCCTACACCCCCGGCCGTCGCGGCCTCGGCTGGCTCAAGATGAAGAAGGCGCTCGCCACGATCGACTGCGTGGTGACCGGGGTCGAGGTCGGCCACGGCAAGCGCCACGGCGTGCTGTCGGACTACACGTTCGCTGTCCGCGACGAGGCGACGGGCGAGCTCGTCACGATCGGCAAGGCGTACAGCGGCCTGACCGATGCCGAGATCGCCGAGATGACCCGCTGGTTCGAGGCGCACACGCTGTCCGAGCACGGCCGGTACCGCCGGGTGGAGCCGACCGTCGTGGTCGAGGTGGCGTTCGACGTGATCATGCGCAGTACGCGCCACAAGTCGGGCTACGCCCTGCGGTTCCCGCGGATCGCACGCCTGCGGCCCGACAAGGCGGCTGCCGACGCCGACACGACCGCCACAGTCGCTGCGCTGTACGAGGGCTTGCAGCACGGCGCCGAGCATCTCGTGACCGCGAGCGCCCGTCGCCCCGGCGCACCGCTCTAGGGTCGCTTCCTTACACCGGACGGAGGATGGTCACTCGCGGAACCCGCTCCTATGCTGTCGTCCGAGCGCCGTTGTCCGGCAGCTCGCCCCGAGAATCGATGCACGCAGCGTTCGCGGATCTGGGCAGGGAGCGCGGCTCAGGCTCCGGGGACCCGTGGGCGGTCCACGACGGCGACCAGATCGTCGGGCCGGACCGGTGGGGGAGCGGCGAGTCGAGCACGTCGGCCGGCGACCCGCGCGGCGGCGCCGACTGGGCAGCGGGCTCAGGCGCCGTATCGGGCAGCGCCTGAGCCGGAGCAGCTCCCCGAACTCCGTCTCGCCGCGACCCGCCGCCGCTGACTCCGCCCTCCGCGACCCGCCACGGAGTCGAAATCGGGGTCCTTGAGCGCGGCCCGCGCACGAACCTCGGATTTGGCGCGCGAGCCGTGCTGGCCCGCCCCCGATTCGACACGTATCTGGGTCGCCCTTGCGGGGATCGGCGGGGTCGCCGACCTCCTAGCGGCCGAGCAGCAGGTCGAATCGCTCGCCCCACTCGGACCAGCCGCCGTCGTACACGGCGACGTCCTCGTGGCCGAGCAGCGTCAGGACGAACGCGAGGCGCGTCGCCGAGATCCCCGAGGCGTCGTAGCAGATGAGCCGGCGGTTCTTGGTGACGTTCGCCTTGAGGAGGAGCGCGCGCAGCTCCTCGGGGTCGCGCAGCAGCTGCGTGCCCGGTCGGTGGAGCGCTGCGGCAGGAAGGTTGATCGCCCCCGGGATGTGCCCGAGGCGGGTGGCCTCGCCCTCGAGCCCGTGGAACTCAGCGGGGCCGCGCGCGTCGACGAGCTGCGCGTCGGGCGAGCCAAGCAGGCTCCGCACGTCGCCGATCGCGAGGCGGAGGCGGACTTGCGCCCGGGGCGTGAACGCGGCAGGGCGCGGCTCGGGCGCGTCCGTCGAGACCTGGTGGCCGCTCGCGACCCAAACGGGCCACCCGCCCTCGAGCACGCGCGCCGCCTCGTACCCGTACGCGCGCAAGCTCCACCACACGCGCGACGCGTAGTACCCCAGGGTGTCGTCGTAGATCACGACCGTCGTGCCGTCACCGACCCCTGCCCGCGTCATCGTCTCGGCGATGCGCTCCGGGGAGGCGAGCAGGTACGCCGTGCCGCCGTCCGCGAGCTGGGCCACGGAGTCGCGCCAGTCCATGTGGATCGCGCCAGGGATGTGCCCGGTGCGGTACAGCGTCTCGGCCGTGCCGTCGGTCCTCCACCGCACGTCGAGCACGAGCAGGTCGGGCCGGTCGAGGTTCTCGGCCAGCCACTCAGGCGTGGCGAGGAGCTCCGGGCGGGCGAAGCCGGTCACGTGAGCCTCCGAGAAGGGCGTGGCGCCAGCCCAGTGCAGGCGCGTCGATATCATACGGGCGTGCTCTCCCCCAACGTGTCCGATCCGGAGAAGGTTGCGGCCCTCCGCGACCTGCTCCCCGCCACGCGCGCCGGCATCTACCTCAACGCCGGCACCTGCGGACCCATCCCGTCCGAGTCCCAGCACGCCATGGACGAGCAGGCGGCTCGCGACGTCTCGGTGGGTCGCGCGTCTCCGGACCTCTGGCCCGAGGCCATGGCGCGCATGGACGAGGCGAGGGCGTCGGTCGCGGCCGTGATGGTCGCGGACCCGGCGGACATCGCCCTCACGCACTCGACCACCGACGGGATCAACGCCATCGTGGCATCGCTGCCCTGGCGACCGGGCGATCGCGTCATCACCACCAACCACGAGCACCCGGGCGGGCTCGGCCCGCTCATGGCGCTGCGCGACCGGCTGGGCGTCGAGGTCGAGCGCGTGGACGTGGGCGACGGCGGCGACCCAGATGCCGTGGTGGCGGCGTTCGAGGCGGCGCTCGCGCGTCCGGCTCGGGCGATCGTCGTGAGCCACGTGCTCTGGACGACAGGCACCGTGCTCCCCGTCGGGCGGCTCGGCGCCCTGGCGCGGGAGGCCGGCGCGGTCTCGGTGATCGACGGCGCGCAGTCCGCGGGCGCCATCCCCGTGATCCTCGACGATCTCGGCGTGGACGCCTATGCCATGCCCGGCCAGAAATGGCTCCTCGGTCCCGAGGGCATGGGCGCCCTGTGGGTCCGCCGCGCGCTCGCCGACGCCACGACGCCCGTGCTCGCGGGCTACGGCACCTACGCCACGTTCGACTTCGACGCGCCGACCTTCCATCCGGGCGCCCGCCGCTTCGAGGCGACCGGCTTCCACCGTCCCTCGGTCGCGGGCTTCGCGCGGAGCCTGGGCTGGCTCGCGATGTACGTCGGCGTGCCGTGGGCGCAGGAGCGTGCCACTCGGCTCGCCCTCGGCATGGCGGACCGCCTCGCAGCGATCCCGGGCGTCACCGTCGTCACCCCGCGGTTGGCGCAGGGGACGCTCGTCTCGTTCCGGGTCGCGGGCTGGACCGCGAAACAGGCCGCAGGCGAGATCGGGCCGCGCGCCATCGCGATCATCCGAGACGTTGCCGCCGTGGACGCCGTGCGCCTCTCGATCGGCTTCTGGACGACCGAGGCCGAGCTCGACCGCGTCGCCGAGGTCATCGAGCACGTCGCCAAGCACACGCCCGACTCCCTGCCGCCGCGTCGGCTCGCCGTGCTGGGCAGTGATGGCCGGCCCCTCGACTGAGCGCCCGCGCCGCGAGGTCAAGCAGCGCGGCTACTTCGAGATCCGCTGGCGCCAGTTCCGCAACGCGCCGCGCCCCGTCGTGCGCGCCGTCGTCAGCAGCCTCAGTGTCGCGCTCGTGCTCGGGGTGCTGTTCCTCGTGTACGACGTCGCCCTCGACCGCGGGGCGAAGCTCCCGGGTGGCGACCTGCGCATCGGCTTCCTGACGCTGTACGTGCTGCTCGTGGCTATCGTCGGCACGTTCATCACCTGGCTGATCGTGCCGCTGCCGTCCGGGGCGGGGCGTGCGCGCACCACAAGAACGGGCTGGAGCGCGATGCTTGGCCTGTTCGCGGCTGTTCCGATCGCCTACCTTGTCCTCGTGCTGCTCCACGAGATCATCAAGCCGCTCCTGGTCCAGCCGTAGCAGACTCCCACCGGTTGGGGGGATGCGCCGACCCGTCGGCTCGCTATCATTCCTGTGGCTGCTGGCCCGCTGCCAGTTGAGTACGAGGGACATCCGTGGACTACGACGACCATGGGCTGACGGCGATGCCCAAGCTCGTCGGGGGACCGAGATACAGCCGTCCGCCCGTGAGCGCCACGTCGCCAATCGAGCGTCCGCCTGATCCCGATGCCCTGCCGCTCGTCGCTGAGCGAACGCCGGAGGACGAGGCGCTGGCTGCGGAGCTCGGCATCGACGCCCACCGCGCAGGCGTGCTGGCCGTGCCGACGTATGCGACGGTGGAGCCGATGATCAGCTCGTCCGTCGCCACGAGCGAGCGCGAACCCGTCCACCCGAACGGCACCTGGACCGCGAGCAGCGGAGCCTCGGCAGTCGACTCATCGTCGCAGCGTCGTGGGTTCGGCGGGCTCTTCCGGGGCCGAAGCGGCCGATCCGGCGCAAGCTGAGGCCTCGCCGCCACCAGACCGCGCGCGCACCTGGGGGAGTAGCTCAATTGGTCAGAGCGGCGGGCTTATATCCCGCTGGTTCCAGGTTCGAGTCCTGGCTCCCCTACCAACCTGGCCCTGTTCGCCTCGTTAGCGGGTCGTGCCGCTCGCGGCGATCTCGCGCACCTTCTGCTCGACGCGCTCGCGCCGGCTGGCCGAGAGGCCGCGCTGCGGCGGGAGGTTCGCGACCCAGGACCCGAAGTCGGCCGGGCTGACCACCGCGCAGTTGGGCGTGCGCCCGACGCGGTCGTCATTGGTGACCACGACGGCGTACACCTTGACCACGAAGTCGCGCTCGTCGGCGGCGAGCCAACCGCGGACCCGCTCGGCGTCGCGGGTCGTGCGGTCAAGCGGTCCCTCGACGGGGATCCACCGGCCGCGCTCGTCCTTGATCTCCCAGCGGGACCCGGCGTTGCGGCTGATCGACTTCGGCGGCACCTCGCCGACCACAACCATCCCGAAGCCGCCGAGCACGAGCTCGTGCACGCGCCGCCCGCCCGGCAGGCGCAGGTCCGTCGCGGCGAGCGAGTCATCGCCCAAGGCGCCCCGGACAGCCGGGCTCAGGGGTCGCGGCCGAAGTGACGCGGCGGCCTCCATGGCCTCCACCAGTCGCGTCACGCCGATGAGCAGCAGGCTCGCCGGCACCACCAGCACAGCGGTCCAGACCAGCACGTCGAAGATCATCTGGGCATCGGAGGGGCGGCCTTCGGGGATGAGGGCCCCCAGGAACGGCGTGCCGATGAACAGCCAGGCGAGCGACGCCGAGGCGACGACCAGGAGCGCCGCGACAACGGTGGCCCGGGCGACGGCGAGTCGCTGGACGATGGTGACGGGGGGAGCGGCTGCAATCACCTGCATGGGACGATCCTCGGCGTCCCACACGCGCCTGCGCGTGGCCGATTCGGACTAGGTAGGAGGACGCACGGGTCCCAGACACCGCACCAGACCGCCCTGATCCGACACGCGCGTGGGGCGTTCGCGCACCGCGCGCGAGCTCGCCCCCCCCGGTCTCCGCAGCGTCGCCGGTGCTCGCGACCCTGACGGGGGTCAGGGCGCGGTCGGGACCCACGTACCATAGCCGCCGGCCCGTTGGTCGAAGATGCTGCGCGCAGTCCCCGGAGAGCTCAGGGGCGGCAGGGGAGGCGGTTGCCTCGGTGGGTCGCACGTCGCAGCGCAGCGTCTCGGTGGTTGCCGGCATCGTCGGCAGCGTCCGGGTGCGCGCCTCCGTCGCCGCGATCCTCATGATCCTCGCGCTCGTGATGCCGACGCCGACGCCGACGCTCGCGCTGTCGCTCGTCCAGCTGAGCGGCGCCTCCGCGTCCCCGACGAGCGGGACCACGACGACCGAGTTCAGCTTCAGCGTCATCTACCACAACCAGGGCCGTGTGGCCCCCGCGTATGTGCGCGTGTACGTTGGCGGATCGTCCCATGACATGGCGGCGACCTCGAGCAGCACCGACTGGCGCAGCGGCGTGACCTTCGCAGTGAAGACCAGGCTGCCGGTGGGCACGTGGCACGCCCAGTTCGAGTCGGCGGACGCGTACGGTGGCACAGGCGCCCTCGCTGGGCCGACCGTGACGGTGCAGGGTCCGACCCCCACGCCGAGCCCCACCCCCAAGCCCACGCCGACACCGACCCCGAAGCCGACCGCGACGCCCACGCCCACGCCTGCGCCGACCGCGACCCCCAAGCCGACGGCTTCCCCGACGCCCAAGCCCACCGCGACGCCGGCCCCGACCGCGACACCGCGCCCTACGGTCACGCCGACCCCCAAGCCGACCTCCACCCCGGCGCCGACGCCCAAGACGACGCCCGCGCCCACGAAGAAGCCAAACGCGACCCCGACATCCGGCCCGACGGCACGTCCGACCTCAGCGCCCACGGCATCGCCCGGTTCCACCTCGGCCGCCCCGGGCACGTCCACGGCCCCGCCGTCGGCCGCGCCCGGCTCCGCCGCCGACGCCTCGCCGTCGCCGAGCTCGGGGATCGCCGTCGTCCTGCCGCCGGTCGGCACCAACGGCAGCGGCAGCTCGGGGACCAACGGCCAGGGCGGCACCGGCGGTACTGGCGGTGGCTCCGGCAACGGCACGATCGACACCCCGTCCGGTGGCGGTCCGGCCGGTCGGGTCGCGACGGCTCCGTTCGGCAACCCGTCCGCCGTGGCCGCGGTGCTGGCCCGCCTGATGCCCACCCTGATCCTCACGACCGGCGCCGTCGCCATGATGATGGCGTTCCTCGCCTTTGGGCGCCGCCGCCGCGACGAGGCCCCGACCGCGCCCGACGCCGTGCTCGCCGCAGCCGCCGCCAGCGGCATGTCCTCCGTGTCCGGCGCGGGTCTCGTCCCCGGTTCCCGTCCGGCCCCCGCCGCCGTGCTCGCTGCCGACGCAACATCGGTCGCGACCGCGGTGCGCGCGACCGTCGCCCCCGCCGCGGCCGGCCCCGTCGACTCGGACATCCCGCGCTGGCGCCGCCGGTCGCTGCTCGAGGCGCGCAAGGCTGATCCGCTTCGCGCGGTCAACACCTCGGTGAGCCTGACCTTCTCCGGCAAGGCAGGCGAGGCCGTCTCCGGTCTCGAGCGCCGTCGCATCCGCTACCGCCTGGTGAGCCTCCTCGACCGGCCCGACGACGTCCGCGGCATCCAGATCGGCTCGCTCGACGAGGGCGACGAGGTCGTGCTGGTCGAGCGCCTCGGTACCTACTGGCGGGTCCTGTGCCCCGACGGCCGTGAGGGCTGGCTCCACAAGATGGTCCTCGGCGCCCCGGTCATCGACGACATGGTGCCCATGGACGTGCCGATGGCTCCCGGCGGCCCGGAGACCCCCGTCGGCGCGGTCACGACCAGTGGGGCGGGCGCACCCAACCCCCGCCCGAGCACCACGTGGACCTCTGGCGACGAGGGCCCGGCATTCGGCAGCTTCGAGGACGTGCTGAAGATGTACTCCGAGCGCCGTCGACTGCTCAGCGACGACTAGCCTAAGCGCGCCCCCGCGAGAGCTTCGCGGGCGGCTTGCGCAGCACCACGATGTGCTGGTGGGCGATGTTCGGCACGAAGGAGCGCGGATAGCCGTACGGGCGCAGCCGCGTCCCGGCCTGGTACCACGCGATATCGCCCTTGGGCACGAGGCCCGCCGCATCCGCCCGGGCCGCGAGATCCGACGCCGTGAAGAGGTAGCGTCCGCCCTGGTAGGCGTCACGGACGATCAGCACGGCGTACTTGCCCGGCCGCAGGACGCGGTGCACCTCGCCGAGGACCTCGCCCATCGCGTCGAGGAACGCCGCGTAGTCGGGCAGGTTCGCGAGGTCGCCGGCGAGCTCGCTGACCATCGCGTAGTCCGTGCGCCGGTTCGCGTGCGCCTCGGCCAGCTTGCCGCCAGCCATCGTCATCGGCAGCTGCACGTTGTACGGCGGGTCGGTGGCCACGAAGTCGATCGAGTCGTCGGCGATCTCGCGCAGGCGTTCGCGGGCATCGCCGATCCGCAGCTCGCACCCCGACGGGTCGAAGCCGCGCACCCCGCCCGGGTCGTTGGGGCCGAGGTCCGTCAGCCGCGGGCCCGTGCCCCCGTGCTCGGCGAGGAGCGCGTCGACCGTCTCCGCGTACACGGCCGCCCAGCGCGCGTCGAGCTCGATGCCGAGGGCGCGCCGCGGCCCGCGGGCGATCGCGGCGCCGAGGAGCGTCCCGCCGACGCCCGCGAACGGGTCGAGGACGAGCTCGCCGCTCTTGGTGAAGAACTCGATGAGCCGGGCCATCAGCCGCGGCGGCTTGTTCGCCCCGTGGGCCTTGCGCCGTGCGTGGCCGAGCTCGGACGGGTAGGCCGTGCTCCAGACGGACTTGGTGAAGTAGAGCCACTCCTCGCCGGGCAGCTCGTTGAGGTCGTTCTTGGGATGCGGTGGCCGACGTTCCTGCACGTGCGGAGCGTACCGGGCGGGATCGACTGGGGCCGAACTCGCGTGCGTCCCTAGAATGGTGTCGATGCCAGGCCGAGTCGTCAGCCGACGCTTTATCGGGCGGGAACCGGAACTCGCCCGGTTCAGCGCCGCGATCGCCGCCGCAGCCACCGGGACCGCGACCGCCGTCGTGGTCGCGGGGACCGCGGGCATCGGCGTGTCCCGTTTCCTCGACGAGGGCCTCGCGCGCATCGCCGCCGCACCCTCAGCACCGCTGATCCTGCGGGGCCGCGCCCACGGCCCGGCCGACCCGCCGTGGCAGTCCGTGCTCGACGCGCTCGGACCCCTGCTGGCCACCCGCCCCGAGGCGGAGCTCGCGGGGCTCCTGCGCCGCGACGCCCGGCCGGTCCTGGCGAGCCTGCCCAGCCTCGCGGCGCTCGCCGCCTCCGTCCCGGCTCCGGCCACGAGCGCCCTCGCCGATCCCGAGCGGCGCCAGCCGCGGGCGCTCGAGGCGCTGTTCCGCTGGCTGGGCCGCGTCGCCGCGGAGCGGCCCATCGTGCTCGTGCTCGAGGACCTCCACGCCGCGGACGCCGCCACCCGCGCCTTCGCCACCTTCGTCGCCCGGACGGCCAAGGACGAGCGGATCGCCCTGGTGCTCTCGTACCAGCCCGACCGGCTCGTGCGCGACCACCCGCTGCGGGAGAATCTCGCGGTCATCGACGCCGGGCTCCGGCCGCCGGTGCGGATCAACCTCGGCCCGCTCGCCCGGCGCGATATCGCGGCGCTCATCGAGGGCATCGAGGGGGAGCGACCCTCGGCCTCGATCGTGGTTCTGGTCGCCGAGCGGTCGGCGGGCTCGCCGCTCGTGGTCGAGCAGCTGATCGCTGCCCGGAGGGAGCTGCGCAACGCCACGCTGACG
>Ga0315270_10002339_pt1 | contig 10025 bp, 11 predicted proteins | sample C1_bottom_MG_FD_204932 | JGI IMG/M metagenome (GOLD analysis project Ga0315270, IMG submission 204932) | Sediment microbial communities from Yellowstone Lake, YNP, Wyoming, USA - C1_bottom | ecosystem: Environmental > Aquatic > Freshwater > Lake > Sediment | place: USA: Wyoming | collected... | reverse complement strand
CGCTGCAAGCGATTCAGATGCCCGCTGATCGGAAAATTCAGGATTACCGTTCAACCTACAACGATGTTCGCGATTGGCTGCGTCGGGAAAAATCTGCCAATGAAAAAGATAAATCCACCATCGATTGGGATGACGTGGTCTTTGAGGTCGATCTGCTTAAGTCACAAGAGATCAACCTAGACTACATTCTGGAACTGATTTTTGAAAACAATAAGAAGGTTAAAGATAAAGCGACACTGGTTGAAGATGTACGCCGGGTGATTCGTGCCAGCTTGGGTAATCGCGCTAAAGAGAGTTTGCTGGTTGATTTTATCAATCAAACCGACTTAGATCAGATGGGCGATAAGGCCAGTGTTATCGACGCCTTCTTCACCTTTGCACAAGCGGAACAGCAGCGTGAGGCGCAAGAGCTTATTAGCACCGAGAGCTTGAATGCAGAAGCGGCCAGGCGCTATATCACCAACTCGCTAAAACGGGAATTTGCTAGTGACAATGGCACTGAGCTCAATGCCATTCTACCCAAGATGAGCCCGCTTAATCCGCAATACCTGACCAAAAAGCAAAGCGTGTTCCAGAAGATTGCGGCGTTTGTTGAGAAGTTTAAAGGCGTGGGTGGGCATGTCTAATGGGATCGTTCCCAGCCTCGCCTCGACTCGGCTTGCTTTGAAGTTTTTCGTCCGATGTTTAATTTCATCAAGGCGAAATGCACCGGAGGAGTTGCGCCATGATCGACGATATAAAACCGGTTCGCACACAAGAAAATGATGAAGCACAGATTCTCCCGAAATTCTTTTACTACTTCCTAACAACGGTAGGTCTTGGCGAGATGAACCAAGCGGGCGGCGTACCAAGCCAAACACAGTCAGTCTTGAATGAGCTAAAAATCCCCATCCCGTGCCCAGACAATCCCAAAAAATCGCTAGCAATCCAAGCCGAAATCGTCCGCATTCTGGATGCCTTCACCGAGCTGACCACCGAGCTGACCGCCCGCAAAAAACAATACAACTATTATCGCGACCAGTTGTTGAGTTTTGAGGAAGGGGAAGTGGAGTGGAAAACTTTGGGTGAGCTGGCAGAGAATCTTGATTCGATGCGAAAACCTATCACGAGTGGTTTAAGAGATCCGGGCGATATTCCGTACTATGGTGCATCAGGAATTGTCGATTACGTCAAAGACTATATCTTTGATGGTGATTTTTTACTTGTTTCCGAAGATGGTGCGAACTTGCTGGCACGAAGCACGCCAATAGCATTTAGCATTAGCGGAAAAAGCTGGGTAAACAATCACGCTCATGTGCTCAAATTTGAGACATACGCTGAAAGAAGATATGTTGAATATTATCTTAACAGTATTGATTTAACGCCTTATATCTCAGGGGCGGCACAACCGAAACTGAATCAAAAAAATTTAAATGGCATCAGTATTCCAAATCCTTCACCTGAAGAAAAAGAACGTATCGTCGCCATCTTGGACAAATTTGACGCCCTCACCAGCTCTATTAGCGAAGGATTGCCTCGCGAAATTGCATTGCGCCAAAAGCAATACGAGCATTACCGCGATTTGTTGTTGAGCTTTGACTTGCCTGACGGCAGGCAGGTGCCTGAAGAGGTGGCGGCATAGTGCATCAACCACCCCGCCCTTCGGGCACCCCTCCAAAAGAGGGGAATAACTCCCGCCCTTCGGGCACCCCTCCAAAAGAGGGGAATAACTCCCGCCCTTCGGGCACCCCTCCAGAGGAGGGGAATAATCCCCGCCATTTGTTGGAGAGGAATAACCCCTGCCCTTCAGGTATTGCTCTAATGGCAGGAAGTACTCCGCACCCAATTCCCCTCCGTTGGAGGGGTGCCCGCAGGGCGGGGTGGTTCTAATGCGTAAAACCAAAACTTACCAATCGCTCCCCTACAACCCCGCTTTACGCGATAGAGCCAAGGCGCTTCGCAAAGCGGGCATACTGCACGAAGCGTTACTTTGGATGGAATTGAAATCAGACAAACTAAATGGCTTGGATTTCGATCGCCAAAAAATTATTGGCAACTACATCGTCGATTTTTACTGTGCAGAAAAGGCGGTTGTAATTGAAGTGGATGGCAGTTCTCACGACAGTAAGCAACTTGAAGATGCCCAGAGGGATGAATACCTGGGTAGTTTGGAGCTAACGGTGATTCGCCTGTTGGCGAAAGATGTTTTGCAGAATTTGGAGGGAGTTGTGGTGTTCTTGAAGAACCACCCCGCCCTGACGGGCACCCCTCCAAAGGAGGGGAATAACCCCGCCCTGACGGGCACCCCTCCAAAGGAGGGGAATATCCCCGCCCAGAATTCAGAGAATGCCCTCGCACCTAATTCCCCTCCTACGGAGGGGTGGCAGGCGCAGCCTGACGGGGTGGTTGACGAAGGAAATAATCCACTTCCAGCACTGAACGCTTACACGGAATTAAAGCCATGACTGACTATAAAACCATTGCAGAATCCAACAACTTCATCGTTCTGGATAAATACAGCAAGGAATGGAAAGTTACCCGGCAATTGAAGCTGAAATCCTACGACCGTCTTTTTCCCAATCAGGACACGATGCCCAAGGGCGGCTTCGGTAATTTGATCGCTCTGCCACTACAGAGGAAGCCCCGCGAGAACGGCTGCAGCGTGTTCGTCAACACCGAGCTGCGCCCGTATCCCGATCAGTGGGCTTTTCTGGCATCCATTCAGCCGATGGCCCCGCACGACATCGAGCCCACTATCCTGCGTGCCACGGGCAACGCACATCCGCTCGATGTCACGTTCATCGACGAAGAAGATTTGGCTACACCGTGGAAACGACAGGTCGCTACGCCCAAGAAGTTGTCTGTGCCGATGGGGAGGCAGCGAACTGGGTGCGGAGACAGCAGTCAAAAATCGATCTGACAAAACCCAGCATTTGCAATGATTGTAACGACCAATTTGGTAGACCCCGCCCCACAAATTTGTAGTACCGCAAAATAAAACGCCGTCCTAAAGACGGCGTTTTATTTTTCACTGCGGCTTATTTATATCCCATTCAAAACTTGCACAATTCGAATGAAAATCATAATCAAGTCAACGCCGGATAATCGGTATACCCCTTGGCTCCAGGCGTATAAAAAGTATTCATGTCCGGTTGATTCAGCGCGGCACCGCCTTTCCAACGAGCCACCAGATCCGGGTTGGCGAGGAACATCCGCCCCACCGCGATCAGATCACATTTTCCTGCAGCCAGATCGCTCTCGGCGCGCGCTGCATCGTAGCCACCGGAAAGAATCAATGCGCCCTTGAACGTGCTGCGGAACATTTGCTTGATTGAATCAGGCACCGCTGGCGCCCCCATGGGCGAATGGTCGACGAGGTGGATGTATACCAGTCCGCGCGCATTGAGTTGCTGCGCCAGATAGGTGTAATCGGCTTCCATCGCATCGTACAGCGGCATGTCGTTGAACACGCCATATGGTGACAGGCGAATGCCGACTTTATCCTTGCCGATCGCGTTGATCACTGCGTCAGCCACTTCGAGCACGAAACGTGCGCGATTCTCGATCGATCCGCCGTAACGGTCGGTGCGCTTGTTCGAGTTCGGGCGGATGAATTGTTCCAGCAAATAACCGTTTGCACCGTGCAACTCGACGCCATCGAATCCTGCCGCCACGGCGTTCTTCGCGGCTTGAGCAAACTCTTCAATCGCGGATTTGATATCTGCCTCGGTCATTTCCTGCGGCGTGCCATTCTGTTTCATGCCTTCGGCATCGGTGTAAATATCCCCCGCAGCAGCGATCGCGGACGGTGCCAGCAGACGCGCGCCGGCGGGCAGATTCAGTGCATGGCCGATGCGTCCGCAGTGCATGAACTGCATGAACATTTTCGCGCCCTTGGCGTGAACCGCATCGGTGATCTGTTTCCATCCCGCGACCTGCGCTGCAGAAAATATGCCGGGTATGCGCGGATAACCCAGACCATTGGGAGACGGCGACGTGCCTTCGGTGATGATGAGCCCCGCACTGGCGCGCTGCGCGTAATACTCCACCATCAGATCGTTCGGAATATTGCCGGTGGCGCGGTTGCGTGTCAGCGGCGACATGACCAGACGATTTTGCAGCGAGAGTGATCCGAGATTGGTTTTTGAATACAGTAACGGCATAATTTCTCCTTCTAGTTATTGAGCGAATATATTTATAGAGTTACAAATATAAATTTACAAACAAACAGGCTCGCGGCTGACATCCCGCCGCAGACGAATAAAACAAAGTCCGGCGAGACCAATAAATACAAGCACGGGCGTTGCCGGCTCAGGTATGGCCGCCAGTGCTGCACTCGCGATAAGTGCGTGACCCGCAGTCGTGGGATGAATTCCGTCCCAGAAAAATGTTGTAGTCGGGTCTGTGATACAGGCCGGACTGTAAGCGCAGGCGGAGGTCGCGTCGGTCATCCCGTATGCGGCGGGATTGTTGTAAATAGTGTCTATCAAACTGAACAAGTCGAGCTCATGCACGCCCGACATAAATCCGGCCGGAAGGCCCATCATTGCCGCGTCCACGGCTGCGTTCATCCCGGCTACGAGCATGGAGGCAGCTAACACCGCACCCGCCCCATAAGCCTGAATCGCGGGCGCCTTGCCGATATCCGGAATGTTGGCGAAGAGAATGTTCTGCGCGCCGGCCAGTTTCAGTTGGGTCAAGATGCCTATGGAGCTGGCGACGTAGGTGTTGATCAGCAAGGTTGGATCACCGCCCCCCACTAAAGCAGTAAAGGCATCACGTGCATCGTTGCCGCCCCCCTCAACCACGTACAGTGCACTGGCTGACGCGTGCCCTGCCGTGGCAGACAGGTAAGACGCGAGTTGATCGCTTACGCTGTAAGGAAACGTCGAGCCGGACGGCCCCATGCGCGCGCCGCCGAATGCAAAGTTGGTGCCGCCCGCAAGCGATGGCTGCGCGCTCAGGCCGAGGCTGGACGCGAACTGCTCCGTCCATACCGGGCCGTTGGAGTAACGATTCGATGCGTACGGATAATCGGGAATGAAATCCGGCGACGAAATCGGTGCAGGCGTGCGCACGCCACCATAATAAGTATCCAACACAATCGCGTTGTTGCCGCTGTCAGCCAGACTGTCGCCGAATACAAAAAGAGTGCTGTAAAGAGGCAGCGCCGATGCGGCCACTGGCAGCGCAAGCATGGCGACCAGAGCGGTCGCCGGTAGTATTCTTGCAAGCCAACCGCACTTGTTGTTACGCCCCGTTGCTGGCACATTATTTTTTTTCATGTTCACTCCCATTTACGTCAATTGATATAGAGCGCTATTTTATTTCACTTCAGAAATAATCGCGGCGCTCTTTTCTATAAGGCACTCCATCAGATCATTCCAGGATTTCGAAAATGAAAGCGCACCGTCGCGCTGCAGCGCTTCGGCCAGCGCAGCAACGTCTATCCCTACACGTCCAAATGCAGCGAGCACTGCTTCGGCGTCACCTCCATCGGCTGGCAATAGGGTTGGCACGGCACCGTATTCGGCATAAGCCAGCAATGTTTGTTCGGGCATCGTATTGATGGTGTCGGACGCCGCGAGTGCTTCGATATAAAGCGTGTCGGATGCAGCCGGATCCTTGGTGCCGGTGCTGGCCCACAGCAGGCGTTGCGGCCGCGCGCCTGCCGCCGCCAGTTTCTGCCAGCGCGGCGATTGCAGCAGATCGCGATAGGCTTTATATGTGCGCTGGGCGATCGCAATGCCGAGACGGTTGCGCAGCTCATCCGGCACCTTGCCGATGACGGCCCTGTCCCAGCGGCTGACAAACAGCGATGCGACGGAACAGATTGCAGGGTCCAGCCCGGCAGCGATGCGGCGCTCGATGCCGCGCATGTACGCCTCGGCGGCGGCGAGATAGTGCTCGCGTGAAAACAGCAGCGTGACATTCACCGGCACGCCGTCGAATATCGCCTGCTCGATCGCCGCAAGGCCTGCTTGAGTAGCCGGAATCTTGATGAACATGTTCGGGCATTGCGCCAGCGCATGCAGTCTTGCCGCCTCTTTTATCGTTTTGGCCGTGTCGTTTGCCAGCAAGGGCGAAACCTCCAGCGACACCCAACCATCCATGCCGCCGCTGGCGTCATGGATCGGGCGCAACAGCGCGGCGGCCTCGGTCAAATCCTGCAGCGCAAGTGTAAAGAAGACATCCTCGACCGGCTTGACGGCAAGGTTGCGGATGGCATCGTCGTACGCGCCGGAATTTCTGATCGCCTGATCGAAAATTGTGGGGTTGGAAGTCAGCCCGGTCACGGACAGCTCGCCGATATAGCGGCGCAATGCGCCGCTCGTCAGCAATTCACGTGTGATGTTGTCCAGCCAGAGACTCTGGCCGAGCTCATGCAATTGTTGCGTAGACTTCATGTTGCCCCCTGTGGAACACAATGCGCTAATAACGCTGCCTGATCTGTGCGCTGCCGAACATAATGCACAGCTTTAGATCCAGTTGAAAAATACAATAGAGCTACGGATTAACACCAGATTGCTACTGAAAAAACAAAAAACAAAATACAAGGACACCCTTGATGCAGGCGCTAGATAAAAAGAGCAGGAGTGCAACCCAACATCCATAAAAATGGATGCAAATGAATGATGATGTTGTGCACGAACGCCCCGCTAAAGTGGCGCGATGCTTGAGCACCTAACATGAAAGCGAAGTTATGAAACTGATGTGCGACACATCACCGATCCTCTCACTTGGAAACTAGGAAACGCTCAAACGGAAGCGTCTCGCCTTAAGGCGATGACCGACCAAGGAATTGATCCGCGCCAAGTGATAGCCGATGGAATAGCTGCCAAGGAAGCCCAAGCAGCCGCGCTGATGATGCAGGTATCCCGCGAATCGGTGACGCTGGGTATGGCATGGCTGGAATATATTGAAGCCCGCAAACCGTTTTGGGGTGAGCGCCATTATTGTGACCATGAAGAAGTCATGCAGATCGGTGGAGAGAAAAGAGCCCGAAGCCACAAGCTGACCATACCCGGGGCACTCACATCACTGGCCACTGTTCGCTTGATTGACCTGACACCCGAACGGATAGCGGAATGGGCGAAGGTGGAGAGTGAGAAACGCCAGGGGCGCGCCCGTCTTGCTGGCCGCTTGCTGACAGTTTTTTTAACATGGTGCACAGAACACCCGGTCTATAGCGAAATAGTAAAAAGCAACACGGCCAAATTGAAAGCCACACGCGAAATACTCGGCAAACCGAAGAAGCTAGAGGACGTACTACAGCGTGAACAGCTGGAGGCATGGTTCGCTGCCGTGAAGCAGATCGGCAACCCGATTATTTCTGCTTATCTGCAATCCTTGTTATTGACCGGCGCACGCCCCAATGAATTGACCGGTGTTCGCTGGGAAGATGTTAATTTTCAGTGGGGCTCTATGACCATCCGCGACAAGGTGGAAGGCCTGCGGGTTATCCCATTAACACCCTACATCGCGCAATTACTATCCCCCCTCCCCCGCCGCAATTCGTTCGTATTCTCAAGCCCCACAGCTGCCAGTGGCCACCTTGAAAACCCGGACATTGCGCACACTCAAGCATGTGCTGTTGCAGGCCTTCCCTTGACCCTGTACGGCTTGCGCCGAAGCTTTGCGACCCTATGCGAGTGGATAGAAATGCCTACCGGTATAGCCGCGCAGATACAGGGACACAAACCCAGCGGAGTTCGTGAGAAACACTACATCCGCCGCCCGCTTGACCTTCTGCGCGTGTGGCACGTCAAAATTGAAGCGTGGATATTGGAGCAGGCCGGGATCAGTTTTGATGCCAAGGCTGCATCGAATGGGCTGCGCCTGATAAATGGCTGATCACCATTGACATGCGACACGATACACGATACAGTAAGGCATGATTAAATCATTCCAGCATAAAGGGCTTGAGTCCTTCTTCAGAACAGGAAGCAAAGCAGGAATACAGCCAGCCCACGCTGTACGACTGGGCGCGATGCTAAGGCGCTTGAACGAAACGACCAACGTCCAGGGGATGAACTTGCCGGGATGGAACTTGCACCCCTTGAAGGGAAAAGAACTCAAGGGGCATTTCTCAGTATGGGTCAATGGCAACTGGCGCATGACGTTCAAGTTTGACGGCATAGATGTTGTGCTTGTGGACTATCAGGACTATCACTAAGGAGAATCAAAATGGCACGTATGTTTAACCCACCGCACCCCGGCCTAACTTTGCGCGACGATGTATTGCCAGCGCTTGGTCTGTCCGTAACTGAGGCAGCGGAACAACTTGGTGTCGCACGAGTAACTCTGTCACGCATGCTGAATGGCCGTGCCGGAATATCACCGGAAATGGCCTTGCGCATCGAAGCATGGCTGGGTGCAGAGCGTGGCGGCGAGGCACGTCTATGGCTGGCAGAGCAAAGCGCCTATGACGTGTGGAAAGCCGAACAGAAATTTAAAAATGAGCCGATGCATGTTCAACCCGCACCGATGACCGCATAGAGTTCGACCGTCCCCCATGCAGAGAGGTGGCGCCGGAAATTCGGACAGTCCATTAAGTGATAACCTTGCTCAACCACGGCTTCCCCCGCTTCCCGCTTCGTCCGTTTTGTGTTGTTTCGATGCAAACGGGAAATGCCTTTACCCGCTTCCCGCTTCCCGCTTCCCCATTCCCCCTATAGGGAAGGGGGCGGAACGGGGGAATGAAACGGGGCGGTTTATTTGTCCCATAACCAATCCCCTTTCATTGCCAGAAAGCCACGCTCTACCAGTCCCGTGATTGCCACCTTGGCGCGTGATGTTTTGTGCTTGGCATCAGCGGGTATACGCTCGGCAACAATCGCCACGGCATTGGCATATTGAATGCACGGCCTTCCTGTTGGTGCGCCTTCCTTGCCAGCGTGCGGCGATTTGCGCAGTGCTTCGCCCAAGGCTTCGTTTGCAATCTTTTGATTACTTCGCAACGAAGGTCTTTTGGCTTGCTTGATTGCTTCCGCCGAATCATCCGGCACGGCCACGCATGAAGTGATTTCGTCGCCATCTTCATCAATGCCCACGGTTACAATTTCCAGCTTGAATGGGTGCGCATCGCCAGTTACGTCATCCTTTGACTTTGCCACGCTCCACGCCCTGCGGGTGTCGGTCGCAGTGACTTCAATCGCACCATCAAGGGCGGCGTATAAACTCGAATGCCCGCGCAGCCCCTTCGTGCTGTCCTTGCCAGTGTGATGCACCAGCAGCTTTATGGCAGATTGCGAAACTAGGGAAATAGCTATGAACGTAAATGTGTGGGACAAACGCGAAATGTGATCGGAGTGCTTGCCGCTTGAGCGCGGAATATCGCAGATATCGGCAGGATGCGACTAAAAATCCCAATCCTCACATTTATCACAATGCAAATAGATCACGTCGCCTTTCAGTTCTTTCCTATTCAAGATAGACATGAGTCCGACACCATTTCGCGAGACAGTCCAATGTCCCTTATCGCCATCCGAAAATTCAATGGTTCCCTCGCTCGAACATGACGACAGATCATCGCGGTAGTGATGATAGTTTGCCGAGGTTACCTTCGCGTGGCGAAAGAAATATTTAACAAGGCGCGGCGTCATCACGAACGTTTCGCACGTCTCCTGCGGGTTGTAATCGCTGCGCTCCGTTGCATTCGTAATCGTAATTTTTGCGATTTTTCTGATTTTGTAATGTTCAGCCTCTTGATCCGAAGCGAGCACGGCAGTATTGAGCAAGGCGACGCAGCACAGTGCAAAAAATATTCTCAATTTTTCCATTGCGCGGTGGTCCCTTCAGTGGTGTTCTTCCAAGACACTTGCGAATGCGGATAGATTTGATCCTTATCTGCATCAGGCATTGCCAACCCTGTTTGGATTTTTGAGATCAGTTGCTGCAACGCCCTGTTTTGTGCCGGCGTCACCGTATCGTATACGCCGTGCGCGTCGGTCAATTTGCTGATTTGGTCGGGCGTCATTCTGGGTTTAATCCACTTGGGATCAAGATTACAAAGCCCGACAATCTCGATACCGACTGAGTCCTCG
>Ga0315270_10002337_pt1 | contig 10030 bp, 10 predicted proteins | sample C1_bottom_MG_FD_204932 | JGI IMG/M metagenome (GOLD analysis project Ga0315270, IMG submission 204932) | Sediment microbial communities from Yellowstone Lake, YNP, Wyoming, USA - C1_bottom | ecosystem: Environmental > Aquatic > Freshwater > Lake > Sediment | place: USA: Wyoming | collected... | reverse complement strand
CACGGCGGGATCGCGTGTTTCCTTGGCGTTGATAGTGGTGTGCGGCGACTTGAAACCAAAGTTGATCTTGGTGCGTTCGTCAAGCTGAAAGGTATCCTGTAGATGCAACTGGGTGGTGAGCTGGGTGAACTCCTGTTTCCCCCATTTTCCCGGCACCAGATAGTCCTGCCAATCCAGCACATCCGTCGGGCCGGTGAGCGGATGAAAATCTCGACCGACGGTGTGCAAATTACGTTCGGCCCAGATGCCGCCATTCACGGTGTGACGGCCAGTCTTCCAGGTCAGGGCGCTGATGACGCCCTGGCGGCCCAGAGAGTAGGAAGTGACGCGCTCGGCGATGGGGACTGAAGCGTTCAGCAAGGTGTTGATCGAAGGGATCGGGCTGCCAGGACCAGGAAAGAACCAGTGGCCCTGGCCCGCGTTGTGATGGGCGTAGAAAGTAGTCTTCAGGCGCGCCGCATCGGTCATCTTCAGGTCGAAGGTAGTGCCGAACAGTTGATCGCGGCGCAGGCCGGAGGCGTCGTAGTAAGCATCGTCCACGTTGGTGACGCCGCCGCTATAGATGCCCTTGGCGGCATTCACGGCGCGCTGCCAGTCAGGATAATAATTATCCCAGTTCCAGCCGAGGCGCTGCACCATGCCGGGGGTCAAATCCTGGTAGTCGGCTTCGCGGCGATTGGAGTAGTCATAGAAGGCGCTGATGCGATTTTCGCCGAAAAGGTGCACCAGCTTGAAATTGAACTGATCCTGGTTTTGATGACCGCCGTTGGTCCATTTATTGGCGCGCTGGTTGGTATAGCTGGCGGCAACTTTGGTGCCGCTGTCGAGACGACCGGAGTCCCAACGAATGAAACTGCGCGCCGTGCTGTAGCTGCCCAGAGTCTGCGCCACTGAGAAGCCGCCGATGTCATGGGGATCGACGGAGACGAACTGGATGGTGCCGCCGAGGTTGCTGACCGAAGCCGTGCCGAGCGCACCGGCGCCCTGGGAAATGGTGGCGCGGGCAATGTTTTCGGAGGAAATCGCGCGGCTGATATGCAGACCGTTGTTGTTGGCATAGTCCATGTTGCCGAGCGGTACGTCGTCCAGGGTGAAGCCCATCTGGCGCTGGTTGAAGCCGCGCACGTTGAGGCGGGTGGACCATTCGTAGGCGCCGAAGGGGTCAGCCGACTGGAAGTTCACACCGGGCAGCTTCTCCAGCGCCTTGAAGGGACTGGATCCGGCCGGTAACTGATCCATGTCGCTCTTGGTGATGGCTTGGACCTGGCGCGTCTGGCCCTTGCCGAACACGGAGATTTCCTCGGTCTGGATAGTGCCGCTGTCCTGAGCGAAGGCGCCGTGGGCGAAGACGGATGTCAAAAGAATACAAATCGGCTTGAGCCGGAGCTTGGGTTGCATTGAAACCTCCTTAGTCAGTGATGGTAAAAATCAGTTTGGTACGAAACTCTTTCTGCTTTTCGCCCACCCACGCGTCTTCCGGAAAAGCCGCGTAGCTGGCGGAACGAACCGCCCGGATCGCCGCCTGATCGAGCAGCGGGTAACCGGACGATACGGCGATCTCGGCTTTCAGCAACTTGCCGGCGCGGTCGAGGAGATAGACGATTTCGACGTTGCCGCTCATGCCCAAGTCGCGTGCGGTGTCGGGAAATATTTTCTTTTTTTCGATGCGCGCGCGCACATCCTGGGCAAAGCGTCCCTCGGCGGCGCCATTGCTGCGCAAGGGCGCCTCGATTGTCTCCGGGACAATCCTGGCGACAGGCGCCACCGGCAGTTCCGGCAAGCTCACCGGGGATGGCGATGGCGTTGCGGCCACCGGCGTGGCTGCTGCCTGTGGCTGGGGTTGCGGCGCCTTGACCGACGGGGCAGGCCGTTTCGGCGGTATGGTCTGCGGCAGTGGCTCGATCTCCGGCGGAGGCTTGGGTGGCTCGACCGGCGGCGGTTCCACCAAGCTGATTCGGATTGGTTCGACGGACGCCGGAGGGTCGTGACGGACTGCAAGGTTCGAGGCGAACAGCACTACCAAGGCTCCCAGCAGCAAGCTGCCCGACTGGGCGACGAATTCCCGATGGTCATAGATGAAAGGAATCGCCGTGGTCGTCATCTCAGCCGCCCTGCCGAGTTGAGGCAATGGCGATCGAGGTAATTCCGGACGATTTGACCGCGTCCATCGCATCAACCAGTTGCTGCACCGAGGCATCGCGGTCGCTGTTAACTACAACGTCGACGTCTCCGTTCTGCCTACGAATTTCGCTCAGCGCCGAACGCAGACCCGTCAGGGAATAGTCGGCGCCGTCCAACTGGATTTGCCCGCTCTTGCCCAGGGTAACCACCACATGTTTGCGGATCTCCAGCTTTTCCGGCTGGGACGAGCCAGGCAGTTGCGTCTTGATGCCGAGCGCCGGAATCACGTGCAAACTGATCAGCACGAAGAAAACCAGCAGGAACATCATTACATCGATCATCGGAACGATCTCGATGCGCGCTCTTTTGCGCGGTTCATCCTGCCAGATCAGCATGATTATCTTTCGCCTGGGTAGACAATGGTATGGGGGCTAGATTAGCCGCTGAATATGACAGTGTTGTTGTCAGTAGATTTCAAGTTGGGTTTGCAACAAAACTCAACTTGCGGCAAGGTTGCCGCCACAGCAACTCTTAATCGAGCGTATCAGAGTATTCCTGCCGTTGGTACTTCTTTAGCGCCGCCCACGGCAAAGACACGGGCGCCGGCGCCAGCGTCGCTAGCATGCTTCTGCGCTGGGTTCCGGCAGCGTTGCCGGATTCGACTTGCCGTGGGTACTGTTCTTTCTCGTCCCACAATACCTTTACCCATCCCGATTGATTGCGGCTTGCATACCATTTCGCGCCGGTCGGCGCCGCCTGGTCGGTGGGCTGCATGGTCGCCATGTGCCTGGGGCCGATCAGATGATAGGCATTCCCCCAGTCGCCGTCGAAGCCGACGTTGGCGTATTCCGGCGGGGGGATGTCCACGATGGTTCGCTCGTGGCGGTTGACCAGACTCACTTTCAGGACACCTTTGGCATCGCGGACAATCCAGCGTGCGGAAGCGGCGAGATCCAGGTGTTTATGCTCCACCCCTTGCCTGGCGTGGTCGCTGTCATGCTCGGCTGCGGCGGGGATGACGCGCTCAACCCATACTTGATCGCTGCGCCGGTACAAAAGTTCGCGGAATTTGCTGTTGCTGCTGACTCCGTCTGCGCCGAGGCTTTGGACTTCATGGCGGATGACAAGATTCAGATCGCCCGCCTGGGCAGCAGCAGATGCTGCAAACGTCGCCAAAACAACGAGCATGACTAACGGGATACGGGTAATCATGGCGGCTCCTTGAAAATCGATCAGAGACCAATCGGTCAGAGACCCAAAGCGGATTTCGCCAGGCCGAATACCTTGACGTTTTCCATGGTGCCTTTGAATCCGGCGTTGCCCGGGCCTTTGGCGAACAGCATCACGTCCCCGCCGCCGTGGGTTTCAGAGCCGACGCCGCCGGCCATTTGCACGCCGACATCCTGGTTGTAATTGTCCGCCGTGGTATCCACCGCGCCGAGATCAATGCGCTGACGTGCATTGCCGCCATTGCCGAAGACCAGCGTGGTATAGGGCAGGCCGTCGGCTGCCTTGGCATTCACCGCCGCCGCCGCCGGATTAGCCTTGCGCGCTACTGCCGTGGGGACGATGTCGCTGGTCAGACCGAGGATCGGATTGCCCTTGTGCGAGTAACCGTTGAAAGTCATGGTGTGGTCATGGTCGGCAGTGACAACGATCAGGGTATTCGCATCCGCCAGACTCAAGGCGCGCTTGATGGCTTCGTCGAAAGCCAGCGTGTCTTCCAGCGCGCGCTTGGCGTTAGTGCCATGCAGGGCGTGGTCGATGCGACCGCCCTCGACCATCAGGAAGTAGCCCTTGGCGGTATTTTTGGCAAGAATCTTCAAGGCTTTTTCGGTCATGTCCGCCAGGCTCGGCTCGTCAATGGCGCTGCCGGGCTTGGCGCGGTCGAGTTCATAGTTGAGATGATCCTTGTTGAACAGGCCGACCAGCTTGCTGGTCGTCGTTACATCGACGGCATTGAATGCCGCCCCGCTATTGACGTAGGTATAGCCGGCAGTCTGGAACATTGCGGTGAGATCGGTGGCGTCGGTGCGCTTGCTGCCGCTGGTAGTGCTGGGTACAAAATGCCGCCAACCACCGCCCAACAGCACATCCACGCCGCCGCCCAGCGCCACATTGTAGTTGGCGTGGCCGGGCGTGACCTGCTCGGCGATGCGGTTTTCGCCATCGCGGTGGCAGAGGTGGGCATAGGTCGCCGCCGGCGTGGCGTGAGTAATGCGAGTGGTGGTCACCGCGCCGACGCTCTTGCCGGCGGCCTTGGCCAGCTCCAGCAAAGTGGCGACAGAGTTGCCGTTACCGCTGGTCGGGCAGGTGCTGTTGGCGCCGGAAAAATAGGGCGTCGGCGGGTTGACGGAAAGATTGTAGGCGGAAGTGGCGGACGACATAGCAATCACTTCATTGTTCATCTTGACGCCGGTCATGTAGGCCGCCATCGACGGCGCGCTGTCGGTGGTCTGGGCGTCCTGGGAAAAAGTTTTGATGCGCGCGGTGCGGCTCAGTGTCTCCATGCTCAACTTACCGGCTTCGCCGTATTTGTAAATGCGCGTGGCGGTCACCGTGGTCGGCCCCATGCCGTCGCCGAGAAAGAAAATCATGTTCTTGGCTTCCCCGGCGGCGTGGGCCGACAGGGCGGCCAGTGTCAGCGGGACAACTGCGATCTGTTTCAAAATGGAATTCATGGCTGTTTTCTCCGTAGGTTCGTGTCGATAGGATCAGAGGCCGACCGCCGTCTTGATCAAGCCGAAGACATCGACATTGTTCATGACGCCGCTGAACTTATCCGCGCCCACGCCGGCAGCGCCGAGGAACACATCGGTGCCGCCGTGGGTTTCGCTGCCGGGTCCCATCGGCACGGCGGCCTCCTGGTGATAAGTCGCGCCGGATACCTGGGCATCGGTCAGCGCGGTGCGCGCGGCTGGTCGGCTTTCGCCGTTGCCGAAACCGATAATGGTGTAGGGCAAGCCGCCGACATCGTTTTCAAAATTGCCGCTCACCACATTGCGCAGCAAGCCGAGCACGCCGGGATTGCTGGCGGAAGTCGGGCCGGTGCGCTTGGCGTAACCGTTGAGCACCATGGTGTGATCGTGGTCGGCGGTCACCACAATCAGGGTATTTTTCAAGCCAGGGTCAATAACCTGCATCTTGTCCAGGGCGTTCTTGACCGCATCGTCGAAGGCAATGGTGTCTTGCAGGGCTTTTTTCGCAGTGGTCTCATGCAGGGCATGGTCGATGCGCCCGCCCTCCACCATCAGGAAAAATCCTTTCTGGTTCTTCGCCAGCACGTCGATGGCCTTGCCGGTCATTTCCGCCAGGCTCGGCTCGTTGGCCGGAATGCGATCCAGGTCGTAGGCCATGTGATCCATGGTGAACAGGCCAACCAGTTTGTTGCCGCCGCTCGCTGCGACGCCGTCGAGTTCGGCCTTGCTGGACACATAGGTGTAGTTCTTGGCCTTCATTTCCGCGATCAAGTCGCGGGCGTCGGTACGCTTGCTGCCGCTCACGGTGCTGGGCAGGAAATGCCGGCGACCGCCGCCGAGGACAACGTCTACACCGTCACCCAAAGCTCCGTTGTAGCCCGATCCGCCGGGAATCAATTGCGCTGCGATGTTGTTCTCGCCATCGCGGTGACAAATATGCGCATAGGTAACGGCCGGGGTGGCGTGGGTGATGCGCGTCGTGGTGACGACGCCGGTGCCGCGACCGGCGGTCTTCGCCAGCTCCAGCAGGGTGGTCACGGCAGTACCGTTGCCGCTGGTCGGACAGGTGGTGTCGGCGCCGCTGACATAGGACTTCCCGGTGTTCACATCGAAGGCATTGGTGTCGGCGGACATCGAGACGACTTCGTTATTCATTTTCACGCCGGTCATGTAAGCCGCCATCGAAGGCGCGCTGTCGGTCACCTGGGCGTTATTCGAGTAAGTCCTGATAAATGCCGTTTCCGGCAGCGTGTCGATGCTCAGGTCGCCGCTTTCCCCGACTTTGTAAATTCGCGCGGCGGTCAGGGTGGTGATGCCCATGCCGTCGCCCAGGAGAAAGATCACATTCTTTGGAGTTGTCGTCGCGTCGCTGTTATTGAAACAGCCTGTCAGCAGGACGGAGAATCCCGCCAGCATTGCGGCAAGAAGTAACTTGGTTTTCATTGCGCCATCCTTGAAATGATGTAAACAATCTCAATGCTAGGGATGGCTTGTTACGGCGACATGAAGGAATTACGACAACGCCCTTTTGCCGTCCGGCAGGTCATAAGCGGCTTCAGCGAGCTTGGCCAGCTTCGCGGTTCGCCACTCGATCAACTCCATGCGTCCGTCGAAATGCTCGACGATGGCGGTGCAGCTATCCACCCAGTCGCCGCAGTTTATGTAAGTCAGGCCGTCCATCTCGCGGATGGCGGCGCTGTGGATGTGGCCGCAGATGACACCGTCGAGACCGCGCTCCCGCACCGCATGGATCACCGCATCCTCGAAATCGAAAATGAAACTGACCGCCTGCTTGATACGGCGTTTGGCATACCCCGCCAGCGACCAGTAACCGGAAATGCGCAAGGTGCGCCGCACCCAGGAAAGCCAGGCATTGATGCGCACCAGCAGGTTGTAGGCGATGTCGCCCAACACCGCCACCCAGCGGTGATGGCGCATCACTTGATCGAACTCGTCGCCGTGTATCAGCAGGTAACGGCGGCCATCGGCGGCGATGTGAATGTGTTCGCGCAGCACACGGATGTCGCCGAACGAAGTGCCGGCGTACTCGCGCAAGGATTCGTCATGGTTGCCGGGAATCAGGGTCACCTGGTCCCCGTGCCGCGCCCGGCGCAGCACTTTCTGCACCACGGTATTCTGCTCCGGCGTCCAGTGGATGGCCCGGCTCATCGACCAGAAGTCGATGATGTCCCCTACCAGAAACAGGTGCTCGGATTCGTGTTCGCGCAGAAAATCAATCAGCCGGTCAGCCTGGCAGCCGCGTGTTCCGAGATGAATGTCGGAGAGAAAGATAGTCCGAAACTTCAAGAGGAAGGCTTACCGGAGAAATTTTCTTGTTACGAATTATGGCTGACCGACATGACAGTTTTGTGACTGTACGCTGCTGCGCCGATCCGATGAGCCAACCCTCTTAACCTGAATTTCACAAGCGATTAACACATCCGAAATATTGCCTCTCTACAGTGCGTTGCGTACGTTACATAGACACCTCAACACACGGGAGAAAGCCATGCTGCATCTTGCCCAACAACCATCGAAGCTGATCAAACACCCACTGCACGTTGGCCTGGCCCATAGCAAATCTGAAATACTCGAAGCGCAGCGCCTGCGTTACCGTGTTTTTGCCGAAGAAATGGGCGCCCGGCTACAGACCAAAATCCCCGGCGTGGATCGAGACTATTACGATCCCTACTGCGAACACCTGATCGTGCGCGACGAAGCCAATGGCAGGATAGTCGGCACCTACCGGATACTCTCGCCGGAAGCCGCCCGGCGCGCCGGTAGTTATTATTCCGAAACCGAATTCAATCTGGATCGCCTGAAAAATTTCCGCGACGGCACGGTCGAAATCGGCCGCTCCTGCATCGACCCCGACTATCGCACCGGCGGCACCATCGCCCTGCTGTGGTCCGGCCTGATCCGTTACATGCTGCAGAACGGACATGGCTACCTGATCGGCTGCGCCAGCATCGGCATGGCCGACGGCGGTCATGCCGCAGCGGGCATATACAGCCAACTCAAGGCGCACATGGCACCGCTGGAATACCGGGTGTTCCCGAATTGCCCGCTGCCACTGGATCGCATTGCCGGCAACCTGGAGGCCGAGGTGCCGCCGCTGATCAAGGGTTACCTGCGGGCCGGCGCGGTTGTCTGCGGCGACCCGGCCTGGGATCCGGACTTCAACACCGCCGACCTGCTGATGCTGCTGCCGATATCGAAAATCAGCGCGCGCTACGCCCGCCATTTCGTGGAACGCCAGGCGGCGTGATGCTGCTTCGCATTCGCGGCGCCATGCGCCTGGCCGGAGTGGCGCTGCTCCTGGCATACGGCCTGTGCGTGGCAACGGCGCTGTATCCGCTGCTCACACAGCCGTCACGGCGGCGTCAGCAGCAACTCTGGTCGCAGCGCCTGCTGGCGATACTCGGCGTACGGCTGGAGATCACCGGGCCGACCGCCATGAATGGCTTGCTGGTCGCCAATCATATTTCCTGGCTGGACGTGTTTGTCATCAGTTCAATTGCGCCAGCCACCTTCGTCTGCAAAAGCGAAGTGCGCGCCTGGCCGCTGATCGGCCTGCTGTGCGCCCGAACCGATACAGTGTTTCTGGAGCGCGGCAACCGCGCCGCCGCCGTGCGGGTGAATCAAACACTCACCGACAAACTCAGGAATGGCGAACAAGTCGCCGTATTTCCGGAAGGCACGACCAGCACCGGCGACTCCTTGCTTACGTTCCGCGCGGCGCTGCTGCAATCCGCCATCGATGCGCAAATTCATGTCCAGCCGCTGGTGTTGTGCTATCGGAACGCACAAGGAGAAAACGCCACCGCCGCCGCCTATTGCGGCGAGACCAGCTTCTGGCAATCGCTGTGTGCAATTGCAACTGCGCCGGAAATTACCGCCCATGTCAATATTCTTGGGAAGCTTGCCACCGAAGACCGTACCCGCAGAGACCTGTGCATACAAGCCCATGCGCTGATTGGCTCATGCCTGGAGCAGCGCTCACTCGCTTACTCCTGAACGGATAGCGGGCAACGACCAGCTTCACCAAACTCCGTCGAATGATGCTCATTTTAGGAATTTTTCAGTTACTGGCGTAATATTTGCGCTTTAAACAGTGCGCTTAAACAGGCTGGGTTAAAGGAGTAATTCCATGCGCTACATGGTCGTTATTGAAAAAGGCTCTTCAAGTTACGGTGCTTTTGTCCCGGATTTGCCTGGCTGCATTGCCGTTGGCGAAACAGAAGCAGAAGCTCTCTCACTTATTGAAGAAGCAATCCAGTTTCATCTTGAAGATATGATATCCGGTGGACTTCAAATCCCACCGCCAGCGTCAAAAAGCACTTTTGTTGAAGTGGCTCTGACTGCCTGACTCTGCCTATATGGACTCCCGCCAAAGGTAAAGAGACGGATAGATAGTAATGGCAGGATAGAAGCGCATGCAGTTGTATCCCGTCAAGCGGCGGATGCGGCAGCGGCCTCGATTCGGTAGCTTCGGCGGGGATCGGTCGAGAGAGGGAGCAAATGGTTTGTAATTTGCCACGATGGACACAAGTAATTGCATGCCAGCGAAATGACAGACTTTAAAAGCTTAAGGTGTACGCCAGCCGGCGTGCACATCACGTTTGGCCGACACTATGATCGAAAAACTCATTGGCATTTCACTTCTCTTTGGACTTGTTGCCTACTTATTTTTCATCCCTGATTGGCTGAGGGAAACCATTGATTGGCTATTTACAAAAGTATTCGAGTTAATATTTGACCTCATCGGTTTCCTTGAAAAGCTTGTGGAAATCGCGACCGCTCTACTTGGATTTCTTGGAAAGCTCGCCACTCTTGCGTTATTGGCTGGGGTACTGACAATATTCTTGAATGAAGCACTGCCTGTGTTTGGTTTTGATAAGTTCTTGTCTGGCGAGCAGTATGTTGCGTGGCTGATGTTGTTCACGGAACCATATACGTGGGCAGCCGCAACAACAATTGTTGCGACTACGGTCGCCATCGGTCATATAAGAAAATTTGACCTTGATTTCGAAGATTTTATGGAAAAACAACGCGAACGTTTTCAAAAGCGTCGAGATGATAGACAGGCGAGGCTCCGTATGACGAATGATGTCAATGCTGATACTAAATGAGTACTTGCGAATCATCAGATTCGAAAAACACACCGTTCTGGGAATACCGTCGCCTAATCCATCCCTCAAGCAAGTGTG
>Ga0315270_10002336_pt1 | contig 10030 bp, 7 predicted proteins | sample C1_bottom_MG_FD_204932 | JGI IMG/M metagenome (GOLD analysis project Ga0315270, IMG submission 204932) | Sediment microbial communities from Yellowstone Lake, YNP, Wyoming, USA - C1_bottom | ecosystem: Environmental > Aquatic > Freshwater > Lake > Sediment | place: USA: Wyoming | collected... | reverse complement strand
CTGATAAAAAGCCTGGAACGGCCCTGAACGAGTGCAAGGGGGAGTCAGGAACGTTCCTCGGATATTCGGATTTTGTGATTTTGTGGAAGTTCTTCAGATGATAAGTTTCTTGATTTGTGCCAACCATTCGTTCCAGCGGATAAACCGCTGAACTAATTGTTATGCGCATAGAAACAAAGGACTGAGTATTGATGGCAAACAATAACGGTAACGGGAAATCCCTCGAATCCTGGATCTGGGACGCCGCCTGTTCTATTCGGGGAGCCAAGGATGCGCCGAAATACAAGGACTACATCCTCCCGCTGATCTTCACCAAGCGCCTCTGCGACGTCTTCGACGACGAGCTGAACCGCATGGCAGCTGAGGTCGGCTCGCGCAAGAAGGCTTTCCAGCTCGCCAGGGCCGACCACTTGCTCATCCGCTTCTACCTTCCCCTTGTACCGGATGATCCCGAGCAGCCGGTCTGGTCCGTCATCCGCAAGCTCGCGGACAAGATCGGCGAAGGTGTCACCACCCACATGCGATCCATCGCACGGGAAAACCCGCTCCTGCAGGGCATCATCGACCGCGTCGACTTCAACGCCACCACCCACGGCCAGCGCGACCTCGACGACGACCGCCTCTCCAACCTCATCGAGGCCATCAGCACCAAGCGCTTAGGGCTCGACGACGTCGAGGCCGACATCATCGGCAAGAGCTACGAATACCTCATCCGCAAGTTCGCCGAGGGCGGCGGCCAGAGCGCCGGCGAGTTCTACACCCCGCCGGAGGTCGGCACCATCATGTCACGGGTCCTCCAACCCGAGCCCGGCATGGAAATCTACGACCCCACCTGCGGCTCCGGCGGCCTCCTCGTGAAATGCGAGATCGCCATGGAGCAAAGCGCCAAGGGCAAGAAGCGCACCGTTGCCCCCCTGAAACTGTTCGGCCAGGAGTTCACCCCCGAGACCTGGGCCATGGCCAACATGAACATGATTATCCACGACATGGAAGGCCAGATAGAGATCGGCGACACCTTCAAGAACCCCAAATTCCGCAACAAGCAGGGCAAACTGCGCACCTTCGACCGCGTCGTTGCCAATCCCATGTGGAATCAGGACTGGTTCACCGAGGCCGACTACGACAACGACGAACTCGACCGCTTCCCCGCCGGGGCCGGCTTTCCGGGCAAATCCTCCGCCGACTGGGGCTGGGTCCAGCACATGCACGCCAGCCTCAAGGCGGAAGGCCGTGCAGCCGTTGTCCTCGACACCGGCGCCGCATCCCGCGGATCGGGCAATGCCGGCACCAACAAGGAAAAAACCGTCCGCCAGTGGTTTGTCGACCACGACATCATCGAGAGCGTCCTCTACCTGCCCGAAAACCTCTTTTACAACACCACCGCCCCGGGCATTGTCCTCTTTCTCAACCGGGCCAAACCCAAGGCCTGCCAGGGCAAGGTCTTCCTCGTCAATGCCAGCCAGGTCTTCGAAAAGGGCGATCCCAAGAACTTCATCCCGGATGCGGGCATCCAGCGCATCGCCGACACCCTCATCGGGTGGAAGGAAGCGGAAAAACTCAGCCGCATCGTCGATCACAAGGAGCTTGCGAAAAACGACTACAACATTTCCCCCAGCCGCTACATCCACACCGGTGATGCCGAAACCTACCGGCCCATTGCCGAGATCGTCGAGGAACTGAACGCGATTGAGCTGGCGGCCAGGGAAACCGATGAAGCCCTGCGGGGCATCCTCAAGCAACTGGGATTCGGCGCATGAAGATCTTCATCAGCAGCAAGCAGGTCATGCTCTTCCGGGATCGGCTTGAAGTCTGGAATCCCGGCACGCTGCCGCCGACCCTGACGCTTGAAAAACTGCGCGGCCCGCATGCCTCAGTTCCTCATAATCCGCTTCTTGCCGAGCCCATGTACCTGACCAAGTACATCGAACGCATGGGAACCGGTATCCGTGATATGATCCGGCGATGCAGGAACTCCGGGCTTCCTGAACTTGAAATCAGGATTGACGGGTTTTTTTTGTGTTGACGATTCGGAGGAAAACGCCTGAGTCAGGGGCCCAGTCAGGACCAGGTCGGGACCAAGTTACCCCGCAAGATACCCAGCAAGTCACACCGCAAGTCAGGGCGCTGCTCGGTGCCATCGTCGACGCCCCGCGCTCTCGCGGGGAGCTTCAGGAAGCCGTTGGCATCAAGGACCGGGAGCACTTCCGCAAAGCCTATATCGAGCCGTTTCTTACCGTCGCCTGGATCGAACGAACCATTCCCGAAAAACCCACCAGTCGCCTCCAGAAATACCGACTCACGGAAAAGGGACGCAGTTTGCTGGAGCGGTTGGACAAGGAAGGGGGTGCAGAGTGAACGCTCAACGGAGCGCGAAAATAGAGGAGGGCGGACATTCCTGTCCGCCAATAAAAAACTCAGGCGAGTTGGAAAACTCGCCTTCCGTTGTGGGCGCCGGCAAAGACGTTGAAAGAGATTCTGGAGGAACTTGGGATATGAGCGATTGTGAAACATGCACTGTCTCCGATTCGTTCGTTAAGAACAAGGTCGGTCGGCAAAACCAAATTCCAACGAAGGACATTGCTAAAATTGGTCGTTTTCCGGTCGTCGACCAAGGGCAGGAATTTGTCACTGGCTACTGTGACGACGAGAGCAGGGTCATCGACTTCGACCTGCCGCTGATCATTTTCGGCGACCACACACGTTGTTTCAAATATGTCGACTTCCCGTTCGTTCTTGGGGCTGACGGAACCAAGGTTCTCCTTCCGAACAAGAAGCTCTACGACCCGAAGTTTTACTTCTTTGCTTTATTGGCGTTGGAGCTCCCGAGCAGGGGCTACAATCGCCATTTCAAGATTCTCAAAGAACGAAGTTTGCCGCTCCCCTCACTCCCCGAGCAGAAGAAGATCGCGCACATCCTTTCGACGGTCCAGCGTGCGATCGAAGCGCAGGAGGGGATCATTCAGACCACCACCGAGCTGAAAAAGGCCCTCATGCACAAGCTCTTCACCGAAGGCCTCCGCAACGAACCCCAAAAACAAACCGAAATCGGCCCCATACCTGAAAGTTGGGATGTTGTGGAGTTGGGTGCGCTGGCCAAGGTTGGAAACGGTTCAACACCCAAACGGGCGAATCAAGTCTACTGGGATGGCGGAACTATCCCGTGGCTGAACAGCACCAAAATTCACGACCGCTTTATCACTGAAGCAAACCAATTCGTGACTTCACAAGCCATTAAAGAATGCCACCTTCCGAAAGTCGCACCGAACAGCCTGCTGATCGCGATCACAGGCCAAGGAAAAACACTCGGCAACTCAGCGATCACCCGGATCAAGACCTGTATCAATCAGCATCTCGCCTACGCACAATTTCACTCGACGAAGATCGTTCCAGATTTCGTGCTGTGGTTCATGCAAACGCGCTACGACTACCTACGTTCAATTGCCCACGGCGGCGGAAGCACGAAAGGAGCGCTGACTTGCGGCTTCTTGAAGACTCTATCGATACCAGTCCCATCGACGGACGAGCAAAAGGAGATCGTTACAGTATTCCAAACGTTGGAAGACAAGCAGAACTCGGCAGCGAGCAAACAGTCCGCGCTCCAAGACCTCTTCCGCACCCTCCTTCACGAACGGATGACCTCGAAGACCCGCGTCGCACTGATCGACATAAATTCCCAATAGGAAGTTCATCCAATGGACCACACTCACATCATTCAAGCAGGCGACTTAGACCGTTACGCGCCTACAAGAGACAGCCAGACGGTTATTCCAGAACTGGTTTATTGGCTTGTAAAGCAGTCCTGTCCCAATCTGGTAGTTTGTAGAATCCCCTATGGCGATGCCGTGAACCAGCCCGGGTGGGACGGACTGGTTGAAACCGATGAGGGTTTTTTCGAGTTTGTCCCGAAAGGTAAGTCTTATTGGGAAATTGGAACCGACCGCGACCCACAGAAAAAAGCGACCAAGGAATTTACGAAACGAACCAAGGAAATTGGTGATGCAGAACGTGATGAAGCATCATTCATATTCGTGACTCCGCGGTCCTCAGGCGTAGGGGGGTGGAGTGAACCACGGCAGCGAAAATGGTTGGAACGAAGAAAAGACAGAGGATGGAAACTGATTCGCGTAATCGATGGCGTAAAACTCGCTGATTGGTTACGAGAATATCCGGCCATCGGAAAGTGGATGGCCACGAAACTCAATCTGACGGCGAATCTTGGAGGGCTATCGACCGCAGCCGAACACTGGGACGATCTGGTTTCGGAGAGCGCTGCTGACGATCCGCCCTTCCCACCAAAGCTATTCACTGTCGGAAGAACAGGGGCATGTGAGGCGTTGCAGGCCTTATTCGAAGGAAAGACGCAGGTCCTGAAGCTCTTTGCTGAAAGCCCGCAAGATGTCGCGGATTTCGTCTCGGCATTTCTTGCTGGGTTGGACCCGGACACCTCTCGGACCTTCAGCAATCGGTGCCTTTACATAAACGACGAACAAGCGTGGCGGAGTATCGTTGTAACCCGGTCCTCTCACGTTCTGGTTGCTGATCCACGCCTCGGTTTGGAGACCGAGGAAGGCGCAGCACTTCAGACGATCGCCCGTCGCAAAGGCCATGCTGTAGTCGTGCCGCTTTGCGGAGCATGGTCGGGGAATAGCCCGGAAATTCTAAAGCTACGGAGTCCTTCGCAATCACAAATAGAGTCTGTTTTCAAAGAATCAGGATACACCGATACACGCGCCAAAGAACTTGGCAGGATTGGCGGTGACCGCATTTCAGCGCTTCGCCGCCACTTGCGAGGCTTTGGGACTCTGCCGCCATACGCCACCTGGGACAATGCAACCCTCATCGCGCAAGCAGGGCTGATGGGTAAATGGGATGGATCAAACCCCGCAGATCGCTCCGCATTGGAGATGTTCCTGGGAAAACAGTATGGGGAGTGGATCGAGATTCTGAGACCTGACACGCTTCGCTCGGACACTCCCCTCATTCAACATGACGAAAAGTGGCGTATTGTCGCCCGTGGTGAAGCGTGGAATTTTCTCGGGAACCGGATCACCGATGATGATCTGTATAGATTTCAGGAAATGGCAGTTAGTGTGTTGAGCGAACATGACCCCGTATTTGACCTTCCCAAGGAAGATCGTTACGCAGCAATCATTCACGGAAAAGTGCTCGCTCATTCAAGCCTGATTAGGAGGGGAATTGCTGAGACGCTCGCACTGATTGGTAGCCGTCCAAAGGTACTGTCTTCGTGCAGCAACGGGAAAGCCGAGGCCACCAGTGTTCTAGTAGTGCGCAGTTTATTGAATAAGGCGAAATGGGATCGTTGGGCCACTCTGGATTCAATTATGCCACTTTTAGCAGAAGCTGCGCCAGACGAGTTCCTTGATGCTGTGGAATCTGTCCTTGTCGATTTAGACAACGCCCCATTTCACAAGATTTTTGCAGAAGAGGGAGGTGGTGTCATGGGTGGCTCAAATTACATGTGCGGGCTGCTCTGGGCTCTAGAGACCTTGGCGTGGAGCCCCGAATTCATCTCTCGCGTGTCAGTAATCCTCGCCGATATCGCATTGATCGACCCCGGAGGGAATTGGGCGAATCGTCCATTGAATTCATTGGCAGACATTTTTTTGCCATGGCATGTGCAGACCACATCGCCATTTGAAAAGCGGAAATCAGCCGTTGAGGCTGTGCTCAGGGAGCAACCAGGCGTGGGTTGGAAGCTTCTCTTGGCGTTGTTGCCCCACAACCACGGATTCACCAGTGGATGTCATCGCCCTGTCTGGCGTGACTTCATCCCGCGGGATTGGAAGGACGGCGTGCTGAGGACCGAATATTGGAAACAGATAACCGCCTACACTGACCTCGCAGTTAGCCTTGCGAAAAGTGAATCAGGGAAGCTCTGCGAGCTAATCAAAAGGCTATCCGATTTACCAAAGACAGCGCATGAAAGTCTGCTCGAACACCTGACCACAGATGAGGTTATCTCGTTGTCCGAGGCGGATCGCCTACCTCTTTGGGGAAATCTTGATGAGCTGGTTAGAGATCACCGAAAATTCTCCGATGCTGATTGGGCACTCCCAGAAGATGCGATCAACAAGATCGCGGAAACTGCTCAAGCATTGGCACCAACCTCGCCCGAGTTCAAATATCACCATCTTTTTAGCGATAGGGATTTAGATCTGTTTGATGAAAAGGGAAATTACGATGACCAGCGAAAACGTCTCGATGAATCACGCCAAACTGCCATTTCCGAGATTATAGGCGCCGGCAGCATCGATGCGGCTTTGAAGTTTGCTGCGAAAGTCGCCGCACCTTACGAAGTTGGCCGAGCCCTTGGAGCGGTCGCATCCAATGAAATTGAAGATTCGATACTGCCATCCCAGTTGGGTACAGAGGACGACACATTAGATCGAGTTGTGGCAGGTTTCGTTTGGGCTCGTTTTTGGAAGCTCAAGATTAATTGGGTCGATGCAGCTCTTGAAAGAGACTGGACTCCAAAGCATCGAGCCAAGTTCCTAACACTCCTCCCTTTTGATGAGGAAATATGGGAAAGAGTTACCTCACACTTGGGAGAGACTCACGAGGCGCTGTATTGGCGGACCGCGCGGGTCAATCCCTACAGCCGGGATCAAGATTTAACGGTCGCAATCGAAAAGCTACTTGAATATGGTCGTGAAGGAGCGGCGGTCATGTGCGTGGCATGCACCGCAGATGACGCATCCCATTTCGATGAAGCCTTAGCTACCCGCTCTCTTATCGCAGTCCTCGGGAGTCAGCACGGGATTAAGGAGCTGAATAGGTATCAGACGGTTGAACTGATCAAGCGTCTCCAAGAATCTGAATCCACCGATAAGGACGCACTGTTTCGGATCGAGTGGAACTTTCTCCCTTGGCTTGATCGATTTTCGTCTGGATCACCGATCACTCTTGAAAAGCGGCTGGCATCTGATCCTGCTTTCTTTGCGGAAGCGGTGGGCCTCGTTTTTCGTTCCAAGAATAGAAATGAAAACGAGGTCGAAAAACCCGATGATCAGAAGAAACATCTTGCTCGGAATGCTTACAAACTCCTGACGGAATGGAAGCGCTGTCCAGGCATTCAAGATGATGGAACGTTCGATGGAGGGGCGTTCAACGCGTGGATTTACGAAGCACGTCGTATTACCGAAGAGACAGGGCATGCAGAAGTCGCTCAGATTCAGATCGGCCACGTGTTAACCTGCGCTCCCCCCGCACCTGACGGCCTTTGGATTCACGAAGCCGTCGCAGCGACGTTGAACCTTCGGGACACAGGCGAAATGAGATCTGGATTCACTACCCAACTCTTCAACGATCGTGGAGTTCACGGATTCACCCACGGGCAAGAGGAGCGTACGCTTGCAAGCCAGAATAGGAAGAAAGCAGATGCCCTCGATTCAAAAGGCTACACTCGGTTTGCGACAGCAATGCGCGAGTTCGCCGAACAATATGACAGACATGCCGATCGCGAGGAGAAGCGCGATCCGTTTGAAGATTGATGATTGGTAACCGAAGCCCATACCCACACCCGGAGAACACAAAACCGTTCAAGCCCTGATACTCGAATACGGAGATACCATCGCTGGTCGTGTTTTTTCGTGAAACAAAAATATAGATTCAGCATATCATCATTTATGGCGAGCAATATATAAAAATACATTTTATATCGTCATAATTTGCGATATATATAACCTCCAGTTAAAGGGGGTTCCTGATGAAGATTGAAGGATTATTGACGGACGATGCGATTCTGGGAGAGCTGGGCGGGCGTCTTGCGCAGCGTCGGCTGGAACTTCAGCTTACTCAAGAGATGTTGGCGGAGCAGGCGGGCGTTTCGAAGCGGACGGTAGAGCGTATCGAGGCCGGGGCCACGGCGCAAATGTCGACGTTGATCCGGCTTCTGCGGGTATTGGAACTATTGGATCGGTTGGAAACACTGGCGCCCGAGGCCGGACCGCGTCCGATGGATCTGGTCAGGCTGAAGGGCAAGGCGCGGAAGCGGGCCAGTGGTAAGAGGAAGTCTACGGATGAGGGGACGTGGCATTGGGGTGACGAAACGTGAGCACGACGGCAAGGGTAAACCTGTGGGGGCGCACGATCGGTGCGGTGTCGCTGGAAGACGAGGCCGCAACAGCGACGTTTGAATATGACTCGGCGTTCATCAGGAGCGGTATCGAGGTAACCCCGCTGATGATGCCGCTATCCAGCCGGCTCTACTCCTTCCCATCGCTGCGACCGGAAACCTTCCACGGTCTTCCGGGGCTTTTGGCGGATTCTTTGCCGGACCGGTTTGGCAATGCGTTGATCGATGCCTGGCTTGCCCGGTCCGGACGCATGCCGGAATCGTTCAATGCGGTGGAGCGCCTCTGTTATACGGGTACGCGCGGCATGGGTGCGCTGGAGTATGCGCCGGCAACCCGCTTGGCCGCACCCGGCGCCTTCCGTATCGAAGTCGACAAGCTGGTAGCCCTGGCTTCGGAGGTTTTGACTCATCGAAACAACCCGCAGGGCTGGCTTCACGAGAAGGGGAAGGAAACAGCACTACAGGATATTCTGCGGGTCGGTACTTCCGCGGGCGGGGCGCGAGCCAAGGCGGTGATCGCCTGGAATCCGAAAACGAACGAAGTCCGGTCAGGGCAGGTGAAGGCGGGCAGCGGGTTTGAATACTGGCTGATGAAGTTCGACGGGGTCAGCGGCAACAAGGATAAGGAGCTGGCGGACCCAAAGGGATACTGTGCGATTGAGCATGCCTATTACAGGATGGTGATGGATGCGGGAATCACCATGAGTCCGTGCCGCCTGTTCGAGGAAAACGGGCGCCGCCATTTCATGACGAAGCGGTTCGACCGGTTGGATGGCGGAGGTAAGCTGCACATGCAGTCGCTTTGCGGCATGGCGCATTATGATTTCAACCAGGCAGGAGCATACGGCTACGAGCAGGCATTGCAAGTCATCCGCCGGCTGGGATTGCCGATGGCTGCCATCGAGGAGCAGTTCCGGCGGATGGTTTTCAATATCGTGGCCCGTAACCAGGATGATCACGTAAAGAACATTGCCTTTCTGATGGACCGGTCGGGAAACTGGTCGCTCTCACCCGCGTTTGACATGACCTACAGCTATCAACCAGGCGGAATATGGACATCGAGCCATCAAATGACGATGAATGGCAAGCGGAGTGCATTTACTCTGGAGGATTTCAAAGCGTGTGCAAATAGCGCTTCGATGAAGCGCGGGCGTGCGGAAACGATCGTTAATGAAGTGAGGGATGTTGTAGCCCGATGGCGGGACTATGCGGATGAGTCGCGCGTAAATCCGGAGCAGCGGGACAAGATACAAGCTGCCCTGAGACTGGAGACCTTTAAATGAAACCCGGAGAACATAAAACCGTTCAGGCCCGGATCCTCGAATATTCCGAGGCCATCGGCTGGACCGTCGTGTCCCGCGAGGAAGCCGAGCAGAGGCGCAGGTTTGATCCCGACGTGCCGCCGGCTGACCGGGCCAGGAACCGTTCGCTCTTTTTCGACGACCTGCTCGACGCCAAGGTGCGGGAATTCAACCCGCGCTATGCGGAAGGCCCGGGCGCCTTGTCCGGGCAGTTTCGCCATCTCCACACCGACATCTACGGCAACCGGGAATTCGTCGGGCACCTGCGCAACCGGGGCAAGTTCTTCGACCACGAGGAAAAGCGCGAGCGCGACCTGATCCTGATCGATTACGACGATCCGGCGAAGAATGTTTTTGAGGTCACCGAGGAGTGGGCCTTTCACAACGGCCACTACGGCACGCGGGAGGATGTCGTCTTTCTCATCAACGGCATTCCGGTGCTGGTGATCGAGTGCAAGAACGCCAACAAGGACGAGGCGATTGCCCTGGGGGTGGATCAGATCCGCCGCTACCACCGCGAGACGCCCGAGCTGTTCGTATCGCAGCAGCTTTTCACCGCCACCGACGCCATCGGCTTTTCCTACGGGGTGACCTGGAACACGGTGCGGCGGAACATTTTCAACTGGAAGGAAAA
>Ga0315270_10002335_pt1 | contig 10032 bp, 12 predicted proteins | sample C1_bottom_MG_FD_204932 | JGI IMG/M metagenome (GOLD analysis project Ga0315270, IMG submission 204932) | Sediment microbial communities from Yellowstone Lake, YNP, Wyoming, USA - C1_bottom | ecosystem: Environmental > Aquatic > Freshwater > Lake > Sediment | place: USA: Wyoming | collected... | reverse complement strand
AACACACTTTACGCCTCAGACATCTTAGATCCTTCCGTGTGGGATTTGACAAACAGCGTGGTAGTTAACGGCGATGATGGCGATGAGATTACCGCTATTGTGCCTTACTTTGAGAATCGTATTATTGTATTTAAGCGGCGCAGGATATTCCAAATCACCATCCCGCCCGACATGACCAGTGCGGCTGATTGGACCATATCGATTATTTCCAATAACATCGGGTGCGTGGCTGGGGCATCAGCTATTCAAGTAGGGGCTGACATATTCTTCTTGTCTGATGATGGCATCAGATCGCTCATTCGGTCTGCTTCGGATGACTTTACCTCAGTTGGCTTACCTATCTCGGAAGTCGTTAAGGACGTAATCCAAGAAATCAATACAGCGCAGATTGGGATTAGCACAGCCGCCTACTACGATAATAGGTATTTTCTAGCCGTACCTACAGCCGCCAATAACTTTAACGATACGATCTTGGTCTATAACACTATCTTGAGTGCGTTTGAAGGAACTTGGACACCGAAGGTAATGCAGTTTGCTTTAACCAACTTCCAAAGCGAAGGCTTGCGGTTAATGATGAAATTGACTACTGGCCAGATTAACAAGTACAGCGGATACAAGACACCAGCTCAAACTACGTCAGCAGATTATGTGGATTTTGGCATACAATCCAACGGCACAAGCGTTGGTACGTTTGATTTTAGCTCGTCCGTCCGCACCCGCGATATGGACTTTGGCGATCCCTACGCTGCCAAACATGGTAGCAATTTCGAGATCATCTTTGACGATTCATTTTCTAGCAATGCTACTATTGCCATTCAGCGGGACAGCGATGTTGGCGATGTGGAAGTGCAGCCCAACCTAAACATTGCCAGCACCGTGTTGGTACTGCCATTTGTCCTGCCAGCCGTTCTGCCTACTTCGGTTAAGAAACGCATTGCTTCCGATCTGCGCAAGTACGAAAAGTGGCGGTTAATCAACATCAGTGTTACCTCTGAGGCAAACAAGATGGCGGTTAGGCAGATTACCGCAGCCGCCAACCCCGATACCATTGAGGTGCAAAAGACGATATGACGGCTGTTGAGTACATTGAGGAGAGTGGCGTGCCGGAGTCCATGTGGCCTAACCTGGCTGAGTGGTACGGCTGGTTTGAGAAGCAGGGTATGGTTGGGGTGGTTAAGGATGGGGAGGAGATAGCTGGCGTGGCTTTGGCTAGGTGTCTAAAGGATGGGCAAGAGCCTAAGCATTATGAGCATACTGAAGATGGTGAGAATGTGTTTGTGGATTTGACTATCTCCTCAAAGGGTGCTAAATCATTGAATTGCTTGCTGTTGTTGCTTTGGCAACGCTTCGGTCCTCGCAAGCGGATCACCTTTAATCGTTCTGGCAAACCAAGGAGTTATTGTTATATGACATTTATGCGAAAGGCTAGGGTTTAACACCATGGGTGGATCACCTTCTATTCCCTCACCGCCTCCTCCGCCCGATCCAGCAGCGGTAGCACAGGCAAACGCTGCTGCTTACCGAATGAACATTGATACCTACATCGAAAAAGCTCCAGCAATGGCAGAGCTTGAAAACAAACTTCGCGTCCAGTATCTACCAGCCCAGCGCGGCTTGGAACGCCAGCTATCAGCCCTAGACCAGCAATCGGGTGTGCAGGCTGGGATGCAATTGGAACGGCAGTACGGACCGCAGAGAACGCTGGAAGGATTGCGTAGGTCGTATGAACAAAGCCCACAAGCGTATGCCTTGAATCGAGGTTTGGGCGATCAGATGACCCGCCAGTTCGAGCGTTTGTATGGCACTTCACCCTACGAATCGGTTGAGCAGAATGTGGCGTTTAACCGCCAGCCAGGGCCAGTTGATTTCTACGGAACGATTGGCACGAACATTGGTAGTCCAGAGTTAACTGTAGGAACTAAATAATATGTCCGTATACGGTCGCACATACACAAAATACAATGTTGACAAGGATGGTGTAATTACTTCCTACGAAGAACCCTGGCGGTATGGAGGTGGAAAGCCTTATAATGTAGAATGGCAGGGCGCACTTGACTATTCGGCAGCATTATATAACGAAGCCGTACAGAAAAGCACAGATATAAAGTTACAAAAAATAGAACAAAAGCAAGACGAGCAATTCAAGCTTCTTGATAATACCGCAAAGCAAAATACATACAATTCATTGTCGCAACAAATCGCGGCTTTGACTGGTGGGGCTGGCACGCCTGCTGGCGCAGCCGCTGGTCCAGCGTTTAACCAAGCCCTATCACAACTCTCGGCTGGGCGTAACTACGGATCTTCTGATCTTGGGTCAATGTTAAACTTTCAAGTCTCAGACGATCAAATTGTTCAAGATTACAATAACTCAAAGCTATCCCGCCTAAACAGCGTGATTGAGCGTGGCAACACACAGATTGCTGGTATCAATGAACGGCTTGCTACGGCCAACAAACTTCTTGCCGACCTTCCTGCCAATTCTGCTCAACGCACATCTTCCGAAGTATTCATTAAGCAACTCAACGATGACTTAAAGAGCGTAACTAGCGCAGTAACTGGCGCGCAGGATATGCAAAAGAATTTCAAGCCTATCACGATGGATAGCCCAGAAGGGCTAAAGGAGATAACTGCCTTTAGGTCTTTTGTCCAGCTACCCGAAGAGCGTGCTTCACAACAGCTTTTCCAGATTGATCCCGACTCCTACCGCACTGCGGTTGGCTTGGGTCAGCAGTATCGCCAGATGGCTACTGAGCCAATTGGTGCTACGACCACGCCAGAAACTGAGCAGATTCGTCAGACCATCGAAGACGAGGCTCTTAATCAACTCCGCCTTGGTTCGACCATTGGTGCGGAAGAACGGCGTGGTTACGAGCAATCTATCCGAGCCGCACAGACTGCCCGTGGCAACGTCTTTGGCCTAGGACCAGCAGTGCAAGAAGCCTCACAGATCGGTGCGGCTGGCGAGCAACGCAAGCTGGCACGCTACGGGGCAGCGCAAAACTTCCTTGGATCTGGCTTGTCGAGTGGTGATGCGCTCAAAGCTGATATAGCGTTCCGTGACGCATTGCGTCAAAACAGGCTGGGTGCAGCCGCTAACTTCATTGGCGGCGGACCTTCCATCGCTAACCTCGCAGGCGCACGCACAGCACAGCAGCAGGGCGCAATGCAGAGCTACATCCAAGCCAATCAAGCGTTGCCTGGTGGATTTAATCAACAGCCTTCTACGGCTGCGAATTTCTATCAAGCGGTTGACCAGCAGATTCCAGTTCAGCTTACAAATGCGTTTAATCAGCTTTATCGCTCGCAGGCCGATTATGGAGCCAGCACCTACGGCGCGCAAGTGGGTGCGATTTCCAGACAGCAAAGTGGGGCGCAACAGTTTGCTGATATTGCTGGAGGAGTAGCATCGCTCGGAAAAGTTGCAGCCCCTGGTGGATTTTTTGGCGCAGCTGGATCTGGGGCATTCTTTTATTGATTTATGCCAGCCATAACACAAGCGGGACGTGACTATGATCAGGCCATGCGCAATAAACTTGCGATGGCTGCCGAAGAAGATGCACTCAAAATGCAGAAGCTTCGACTTGAAATTCAGAAAATGGACGAAGAGAGCAAGAGAAACCAACCAGGCTACTCTTCTGAAGTTGCTGGCGCACTAGGAAGAAGACTTGAAGAATCTGAAAGAAATTTGCAACTACAAGATGAATTGCTATCCGATCTTTCAAAAAGAAAGCAAAACATATCGGCAGCAGCAACTCCATTACAACCACAAATTGCTGGACCCGTCATGCCGCAACAAGCTGCAATTGGCGAAATGAATAGAATTGGAACAGCAGAAGAACAAATGCAATTAGATCGCGCAGCTTTTTTGGCATCGCGCGAAGCAATGCGAAAAGATTTAGAGGGTCTAACAGGAGCTGTTCCGCTTCCGACTGGAGGAACATACGCTGCTGGCGAGACATCTACAATTAAAAGAAGGTTTGAAGATACCGCAAAAATGATACAAGGATACAAGCAAAGGCTTGCAAGCGCGCAATCGCCAGAAGAGGCGGATGCGATTCAGTCCGCTTACTCAATGTTTGAGCCGATCCAGAAACAACAACTCAAAAAAGATTTAGAGTCATCGCGCACCATCCCTGGACTTGAGGGGTTTGGGAGAGACGAGCAGGCAACGAATGAAATGCGAAAAGCTATAGTTGATTTCTCGTCTGCAACTCAAAACATAGATGACCTAATCAAACTAAAGGATGATAAGAGTATCGCAAACTATGCAAGGGCGCAGGCAATTAGGGGTGGCTTGCGAGGCCAGTTAAGATTGGCCATTGCTGGACCAGGTGCAATGTCGGATCAAGATGCCGCACTGATGAACGAAATAGTTTCCAACCCATATTTCCCATACGCAGAAGAAAAACTACTTGCATTAAAAGGCGCGTTGGCAAGAAAAATTGTTTCAACCGCATCTGTTAGTGGGTTTAGGGTTAAGAGACTTTCTGATCTTGTTAGCGCAGGCGGACAGCCAGAGGATTTCAATACGTTTGTATCGTCACCTAAATCTGCTTCAGCTAACTCATTTGCAACCGAAGAAGAGGCAAGAAGGGCTGGGAAAAAGGACGGAGATATGGTAATCATTGGAGGTCGAAGAGGGATATTGGAGCCGTAAATTATATGGCATTTAGACCCCTAGACGGCGAAAACGAAGTATCTGCTCCTGTAAAAGAGGAGGCTGGGCTTTCTGATTACGCAATGCGAGAGGCAGGGCTTCTTGCTAGGGCAGCAATAAATCCAACGACAGTTGGGGCTGCTGGTGGTGCTATTCTTGGAACTCCGCTTAGAGTGCCAGGAATGGGCGCAAAGGCAGGAGCAGCCGCTGGATTTTTAACAGATATTGGGGCCAGAGTATATAATGCAATTGTTGCCGAAAACACTGGCATGGGGAAACTTCCTGTTTTGAGCGAAGTTTTGGAGGAGGTAAAAAGCAATATTGGCTTACCAAAACCAAGCGGCGCATTTGAAACAATGCAGGAGAGAGCAATCGAAGGCGCGTCTGGACTCATCCCGATAATGTCTGGTGGGAAAATTATTGCGGATGTTGCAAAAAGTCCATTCTTGAAAGAAATTGGTAAGGCTTTATACGCATCCCCTAGAACGCAGGCGGCTTCAGCAATGACGGGCGGCATGGCTGCTGGCCTAGCTGAAGATGCTGACCTTCCAATGCCGTTACAAGCTGTCGCTGGCATCGCTGGATCTGTGGTTCCTGGTTCCGTTAGCCGTATGGCGCAAGTTGCAAGAACAGGAAGGGAGCTAGGGCTGGGCAAAGTAGGAGCCTTGGCTCTTGCTCCCGCTGGAATAACAGAATCGAGCAGAGGCGCAACAATAAGAATTTTGCGAGGTGGTAAAACACCAGAACAAATAGCGCAAACAATCCAAGAATACAGGGCGGCTGGCACAAGCCCGTCAGCAGGACAGGCAACTAGATCGCCAGAACTACAGCAAATGGAAACTACATTCGGGAAATTCCCTAGTGGCGCAATGAAATTCAGAGAAAAAGCATTAGAGCAACAAGCGGAAGTTGGGGGTCGAGTTGAGCAAATAAGGGCGGAATTATCTAAAGTAAAAGAACCAGTCCTTGCTGGTCGGGGCGCAAGCCAAAGCTATCAAAATATATTTTTGCCCACCGCAAGAAAAGTGCAGTCTGAATTATATAATAAGGCAGATGAATTATTTCCGCAGAGCAAGGCTACTGTTAGCAATACTGAGGACATGTTAAGGGGTCTTGCAAAAAGATTCGAGCAATCCCCAGAAATGAAAAACATTTTTGCCAATAAGAAAATACTGGCGATTCAGGATGCCTTAAGGGCTAGCAAGAACGAAGAAGGAATGATTCCGTTCCAGACTTTAAGAGATTTCAGAACAGAAGTTGGCGAGCAATTATCGAATGTGGGACCAGTGCCAGACACAATTGTTCAATTGCAATACAAGGCACTCTACAAATCAATCACAAAAGATATAGATAATGCAGTTGCGCCATACGAATCAGCAAGAAATGCTTACAATCGTGCCAATAACTACACTCGCGCGTTTCATGATCGTGTTGAAAATGTCGGGAATATATTAACAAAAAACAATGGCGAGGATGTTTACAAGTCAATTATTAGCGGGTCAAAGGATGGTCCGTCCAAGTTGAGACAGCTTTTAAGAACAGTAGAAAAAGACGATCAAAAGGCTGTTGTCTCAACATTCGTTGCAAGAATGGGACGCGCTCTTCCTGGGGCACAGGATGAAACTGGTGAAATCTTTAGTACATCAAGATTTTTAACAAATTACGCATCGCTCGATCCATTGGCAAGAAAAGAACTATTTGGAAGGTTCGGCTCAGAGTTTCAAAAGAACATGGATAATATAGCCAAGGTTTCGTCTATGATACGCGAATCTAGTCAAATAATGGCTAATCCCAGCGGAACGTCTGGTGCTGTTGTTGGCCCAGCGACTATTGCAAGCCTTGAGGGATCTCTTGCGGCTGGCAAGTTTGGCTTTGCAGCAGGCGTACTTGGCGTGCTTTTACAGGCAGACCAGGCGGCAAGACTTATGACAAGTCCTAAATATGTGAACTGGCTGGCAAGCAATTTGAACACGCCAGTATCTTCATCTGCTGCTGCCCTATCCACGTTGGCAAATATCAATAAAAAGGATAACAATCCAGACATTAACGCATTTCTTGAAGAAGTTGAAGAACAATCAAAATAATGGCAACAATTGAATCAAGAATATCTAAAAGCAAGATCAGGGACGAAATAGAATCCGACTACACTGCCCCAGCCGTAAATACGGGTGTTGGCTATGTTGACGAAAAGGGAAGAAGGCTTGTCGAGATGCAGGACAAGATGCGTTCTGCTGCTAGGTTTTCAGAACTGGAGGATAAAATGAGTAGAGATAATCTTGAAAAATCATTGTTTGAGTCAAAACCAAATTTTGTTGGGCCTAAATCATCTTCTGCGTCTAGACCAGATTATTCAAATCTTATTAACGCTGGGATGCAAACAGTTGATTGGGAGGGTCGCAAGGATAACCAAGGTAATCTTGCTGTATATAAGTTGCCTTCTGGCGATCAAGGTGGAAGCTACGAAGTAGCTGGAATCAATGACCGATACCACCCAGAAGCGTTTAAGAGAATCTCAGCGTTGCCTCCGCAAGAAAGAGCGAAAGCAGCGGCAGAGTACATCCAAGGATATACCGCGCCACTCGTTGAAAAACTCCCACAACCACTCCAACCGTTCACGCAGGATCTCGCGTTTAATCGTGGGCTGGGCGGTGCAACGAAATATATCCAGCAAGGGTTGAATGCACTAGGGCAGAATGTGGCTGTGGATGGTGGGATGGGACCAAAAACATTGCAGGCAATTAACCAAGTTGAGCCAAGATCACTTATGCGCGAAGCAAGCAAAGCTCAACTTGATGACGAGTACCGCAGGGCATCGGAGAATCCAGAACGCAAGAAGTTTATTGGTGGCCTAGAAAATAGAATAAGGAATAGATTAGCTATTTTTGGGCAGGGTTAACGGCTTGCCCAACTAGGTCGCAAAATTGTAGACCCAGTTCCAACTGAAGTATAATCACCAACATAAGTATTCCCAGCCTTTGCAACGAAATGATCGTATCCAACAAATGATTTTCCAGTGGAAACCACTACTCCGTCATAACACAAATAAGTATTTCCAACCTTTCTGCAAACCCCCTCTGGAGTAAAGAATGTATTGCCAGATCGTATGATTGAACCAGAAGGTCCATTGGCAACATTCCTCGTCATGGCAAAAGATCCTTCTCCCCTATAAACACCACCTATGAAATTACTCATTTCACTTCTGCCACAATCCTCATCTTCCGCCATGCCCGATGCCATCAGCATCGCCATCAGTGTTATAGTTGTTATTGCTTTCATAGGAAAAAGTCTCTAGCACAAACCGAAGTCCGTCAAGCATGAAATTAACATCACGCCAAATTGGAGCAGTTGGGGTGGCTCGCGTCACTGGCGCGTTGCTGCGGTGCGGGTACAACGTGCTTACCCCATTTGAGGATTTTGCGGGGTACGATGTGGTAGCTGAGAAAGATGGGAAGTTTTGGCGCATCCAAGTTAAGACCGCCCAGGCGGTCGAGGCTGGCCGTACCAAGTATCGATTCACTACTTCCACGGGCAATGGCTTTAATATCCCCAAGCGTCCTATCGCTGGCGTGGATTATGTGGCGTTGTGGGCGATGACAGACGATCTGTTTTGGTTGTTACCCATCGCCAAATGTAAATCGGTCACGACCAAAGTTTGCCCATCGACAGGCCAGAGTTGGCGTGTATTCCAGAACCTATGAACGAGGCGCAAGCATGGGAAAAGTTTGAGGAAGCCATGCGTGATGTGGAATCATTCGACGAAGCGATGGCGTGGTTAAACAAGAATCCAGAAATACGAGAAGGACTGACCGTATTTGAGATGATGAGAAACTTTAATAAGGACATTAGAGACGCTAATAAGTATAACCGCAATTAGGCAGTAGCACATTTTGTGTTGACGGGTTTGGGGGTGGCTGGCTAGACACTAGCCCATGGGCAAAATCAATAGCCGAGCTAAGGGAGCGCAAGGGGAGAGAGAGTTGGCGGGATATTTGCGGGAACAGGGCTGGCAGAAGGCTAGACGCACGGTTCAATACGCTGGCAACCCAGAGAGCGGGAGTGGGGATGTAGTCTGCGAGAACTTTCCATTTCATATCGAAGGCAAACGATGCCAAGCACTCAAGCCCGAAGAGTGGATAGCGCAGGCCAAGCGGGATTGTCCAGCGGGTAAGATCCCAGCGGTGTTCTTTCGGCGCAATGGCCGCAAGGAGTGGCTAGTAGTTTTAACCGCTGATGATGTTTGCGAGCTGGCGCGGCAACTTGCCCCAGCCCGTGAAATAAAGATCGACTATATGCCATCGACCGATGTAAAAGGTTTTTATGTCACCAGCCCGCACGACCTAGACCAACTTACCCCAACAACAACAAACCCAAATAAATAAAGGAGAAATAACATGGCACTAACATTGAGTGAATCAGCAAAACAAGAGCGCAAACTACCCGAAGCAGGAGCTACGGTTGGAATGCTGTACAGCCTAGTCGACCTAGGCACACAGAAAACCAACTGGGACAACGAAGAGAAATGGTCGCCCAAGGTGCGGCTTACTTTCGAGTTGCCCGACCAGACTGATGAGTTTGAGGTCGTAGAAAATGGCAAGACAACTAAGGTGTCAAAGCCGATGGTGGTTTCCATCGAGCAGACACGCTCACTTGGCGAGAAGGCCAGCCTGCGGAAACTGCTAGAGCAGTGGAGAGGGCAGACCTTTACCTCGGCAGAGCTAAAGGCATTCAGCTTGAAGAACCTTCTTGGCAAGCCAGCCATGCTTACCCTCATCCACAAGACGAGCCAGCAGGGCAGGCAGTACTGCGCCATTGCAGGGGCGAGCAAGCTACCCAAGGGTATGAAGGCTCCAGCTAACACCACCAACGCTCAGATGTATTATGAAATTGAGCAGGGCGAGGGTGGGCAGTTTAGCGAGATGCCGGAGTGGCTACAGGATAAGATTCGCGCCAGCAAAGAGTTTGCGACCGCTGCAGGCAAGTCTACGGCCACTAAGGTCGAGCTTGACGCAGACGGCAACGCAATGCCGTTCTGATGTACAACAGAAATTGGGTTGATGCATCGGCATTTGCGGACTCAGCAAATCAGGGCCTAACAAAACTAGAGTATGCAGCAATACATATATTTGCTGCGACTATGGCAAACAGAACAAAGCTATTCGATGGAGATAAAGAGAATCGAGAGAAAAATGAAGTTCTATATAGAATAGCTGATGATTGCTGGAATCACGCAAGAACTCTTGAAACAATGTTTGAGAAAGAAGTGTGAGGATTAAATGGCATTAACAATCACAGCGAAAGAGCCTACCAATTCCCGTCTGGTCCAAACGGATCAGGCGGGTCATTGGTACTCAGAAAAAGGCGAGTCTGCTCATGTA
>Ga0315270_10002334_pt1 | contig 10033 bp, 8 predicted proteins | sample C1_bottom_MG_FD_204932 | JGI IMG/M metagenome (GOLD analysis project Ga0315270, IMG submission 204932) | Sediment microbial communities from Yellowstone Lake, YNP, Wyoming, USA - C1_bottom | ecosystem: Environmental > Aquatic > Freshwater > Lake > Sediment | place: USA: Wyoming | collected... | reverse complement strand
AAACCCAAATTGTCGAGATGCTGCAGCGCCAGCACAATAACAAGTTCGCCTACACTCCCGAGAGCATGGAAGGCTGGGTGCAAACCATCGACACCATTCTTAGCAATATCTCGCTGGTGGGAATTATCGCGGCGTCGGTGTCGTTACTGGTCGGCGGCATCGGCATCATGAACATCATGACCACGTCGGTGGTGGAGCGCACGCGGGAGATCGGCATCCGTAAAGCCATCGGCGCGCCGCAGCGTGACATTTTAATGCAGTTTCTGATGGAGGCGGTGTTCATCAGCACACTGGGCGGCGCGCTGGGATTGGTGTTGGGGCTGGCGGCGAGTTATGGACTGGCCGAGTGGACCCACATGGACGTGATCCCGTCGGGGTGGATCATGCTTGCCGCATTGTTGGTGTCGATGACCGTCGGCGTCGTGTCGGGTTATTACCCGGCCCGGCGCGCCGCGCGGTTGAAGCCGGTGGAGGCGTTGCGTTACGACTAGCGTGCGATCAGAACGGCAGGTTGGTGCCGGTGATTTTCGCAATGTAGCTTATCGGTGTGCCGACGCTTGGAACACAATAATTGCGAATTTTTACTGGCCCGATGGGTGGGTAAATCCAAATTTCTCCTTCAAAATAAGCCGTGCCGTTTTGTCCTGGGTGCAAACACGAGGCGCGGTAGTCAAAAGCTACGCTCGCGTTAAAATTGATCGGAAAATTCGTTACAGCGAGATTGCCCGTGTATCGTATGTGATATGTCTCAAAGTCGCCCAATGGCGTGGGAACGACTTGAGTCGAAGCATCAACAAAATAGCCGACGCCGGTTTCACCAGCTGCTGGTTGAAATGCCTCCATCTTGCCAAACGAGTTACACAACGCAAGATCGCATTCGCCCACAATGTTAAAATCAAGCGCGCCATTGTTCGCGCGGTCAGTCCCGGTTACATCTTCTATCGGCGACCAAAACACTTGCAACGATTTTGGTGCGCCATCGGTTATGCTCAACAAAGAGGTTTTGTTGGGCCAGAAAGTATGAGTTTGGAAGCCGGGGTTTGTTGAACCGATGCCTTCGAAAGCGAGCAGGAAGATTGATCTGTTCGCGTCCTGCGTGATGTATTGCACTGCACTGCCGCTTGCTTCCTGAAAAACATAACGTAACGCACTACGACTGCCGAGATTGAACGGCAATGGCAGAATCGATTCTTGCCAACTCATGGTGATGCCAGTGTTTAGAGACTGTGGCGACCCACCGACCAAGTACGATTCATACAGCATCGAGATATACTGGCCGTTCGAATACGCGGGCAACTTGGCCGGCAAGGTTATCGTGTAATTCTTGTTTTTGTTGCTGCCGCTGACCAAGCACGACGCCAACATCACCACGCTCGCCGCGCCCACCAACGCCAAACCAATTTTACTTTGCATCCATTCGCGCATCGCGATCACCCGTAATAAAACGACGATGAAATGATTATAGCGAGATTTGCCTGGGAGAGTGGCGCACGTACAATCGGAGCCGGTTTTCTGTGGAACTGATTTCATGAGTGAGCGCACGCTGTTCGACCCCGATTGTCGCCGTTGCGAACGCCTGGCCGGATTTTTGGATCAGGTGCATGTCGATTATCCCGCCTACCACGCGCGGCCGGTGGCGCCGTTCGGCGTCGACGATGCGCGCTTGTTGATCGTCGGTCTGGCGCCGGGGATGCACGGCGCCAATGCCACCGGGCGGCCGTTCACCGGCGACTACGCCGGTATTTTGCTGTACGAAACACTGTTTGAGTTTGGCCTCAGTACATTGGCGCAGTCGGTCGCGCACGATGATGGACTACAGCTGCGCGGTTGCCGCATCACCAACGCGGTGAAGTGTTTGCCGCCGCAAAATAAACCCCTGCCGCAAGAGGTTGCGACCTGTAACGCTTTCCTTGCGCGCGAACTGGCGACGCTGCCGCGCGGCGGGGTGATCCTTGCGTTGGGTCAGGTTGCACACACGGCGGTGTTGCGCGCGTCGGGTTTGAAGCCCAAGGATTTTCCGTTCGGACACGCCACGCACTACGCCTTGCCGGATGGGCGCCAGTTCTTGTCGTCTTATCACTGTAGTCGCTACAACACCCAAACGCGCCGTTTGACGCGCGACATGTTTCGCGACGTGGTGCGGCGCGCGGTGGAGTTGATGCCGTGAGCGAGGTGCCGCGCGCGGCATTCGACGCGGATGATTCCCACCGCGCTGGCTTTGCGCGGGAATGGGGCGAATTAGTCAAAACCCTGCCCAACAAACCCGGGGTGTACCGCATGCTCGATGCGGGCGGCACCGTGCTGTACGTGGGCAAGGCGCGTAATTTAAAGAAGCGCGTGGCGAGCTATTTTCAGCGCCCGGCCGAGCATCCCAAAACCCAGGCGATGCTTGCGCACGTTCAGAGCGTCGAGATCACGGTCACGCACAACGAGACCGAAGCGCTGCTGCTGGAAAACAATCTGATTAAAAGCCTGCGGCCGCGCTACAACATTACGCTGCGCGACGACAAAAGTTATCCCTACATCGTGGTGGTCATGGAGCATGAATTCCCGCGGCTGGCATTTTATCGCGGTGCGCGCCGCGAACGCGGACGCTATTTCGGCCCGTATCCCAGCGCCTCGTCGGCGCGCGAGACCCTGCATCTGATGCAAAAGATTTTTCCGGTGCGCCAGTGCGAGGATGTGTTTTACCGCAACCGTTCGCGGCCGTGCCTGCAATATCAAATCAAACGCTGTACGGCGCCGTGCGTGGGTTTGGTGAGTAAGGAAATCTATCTGGAAGACGTGCGCCACGCGACGCTGTTTCTGGAAGGCAAAAACACCCAGGTGGTCGACGCGTTGGTAACGCGCATGGAGCAGGCGGCGGCTGACTTGCAGTACGAGCAGGCGGCGCGCTATCGCGATCAGATTGCGAGCTTGAAACGTATTCTGGACAAGCAATACATGAGCGGCGACGGCGGCGACCTCGACATTATCGCCGCCGTTGTGAAACAAGGACTCGGCTGCGTGCAGGTGTTTTACGTGCGCGGCGGACGCAACCTCGGCAACAAAACATTTTTTCCGAAAAGCGCGGGCGCCGCCGAGGCGCATGAGATTCTCGCCGCGTTCATTCCGCAGTATTACCTGGGCGATGCGGCGCACGGGCAGGCGAGCCGTGAAGTTCCGCCGCAGATTTTGCTGAATCACACCATCGAGGATGTGGAATTGCTGACCGAGGCGTTGACGCAGCAAGCACAGCGGCGGGTGCAACTCGTGCGACCGGAACGTGGCGACAAAGTGCGCTGGGTGGAGTTGGCGCAAGCCAATGCGCAACACGCGATCGACACGTTTCTGGTCGGCAAGGCCACCACGCTTGCGCGCTTCGATGCCTTGCAGGAGGTGTTGCATCTCGACAGCGTGCCGCAACGGCTGGAGTGTTTCGACATCAGTCACACTATGGGCGAAGCCACCGTGGCATCATGTGTGGTGTTCGATACGCAAGGGCCGGCCAAGGCTGACTATCGGCGCTTCAATATCAAGGACATCACGCCCGGCGACGACTATGCCGCCATGCGCCAGGCGCTGCTGCGGCGTTACACGCGCCTGCAACAGGAAGACGGCAAGCTGCCGGACGTCTTATTCATCGACGGCGGCAAAGGCCAGTTGACGCAAGCCGAACAAGTGCTCGCCGAGTTGCAGGTGGAGGGTGTGACCTTGATCGGCGTGGCGAAGGGCGCGGACCGCAAACCCGGCATGGAGACGCTATTCTTGTCCGGCCAGGAGCTGCCGCTTATACTGCCCGCCGACTCTCCGGCCCTGCTGCTGGTCCAGCAGGTCCGCGATGAAGCGCACCGCTTTGCCATTACCGGCCATCGCCAGCGCCGCGCTAAAGCGCGCACCACGTCCGTGCTGGAAGGGATCAAAGGGTTAGGCGCCAAACGACGACATTTATTGTTGAAGCAGTTCGGCGGACTACAGGAGCTCACCCGCGCAGGGGTCGAAGATTTGACCCGCGTGCAGGGTATTAGTACCGAGCTCGCACAACGCATTTACGACGTATTGCACCCCGACTGAGCGAGTGTGTCGTTAACATGATTCTTAATGTTCCCAACGGCCTGACGTTGTTCCGCATCGTACTGATTCCGGTGTTCGTCGTCGTGTACGTGTTGCCCGTGCCGTGGGTCAACGAGGCGGCGACGATGGTGTTTGCGCTCGCCGCGATCACGGACTGGCTCGATGGCTACTTCGCGCGCCGCCTGAATCAGACTTCCGCGTTCGGCGAATTTTTGGATCCGGTGGCCGACAAACTCATGGTCGCCGTGGCCTTGATCATGATCGTCAATGAAAATCCCAGCGGCTTGCCGGGCGTCTGGATCGCCGTGCCGGCGGCGGTCATCGTCGGCCGCGAGATCGCCGTGTCGGCATTGCGCGAGTGGATGTCGGCTCTGGGGGCGCGCGCCAAAGTCGCTGTGTCGATGATTGGTAAAGTGAAAACCTGCACGCAGATTTTTTCGATCTTGTTCTTGCTGTACCAGCACCCGGTACTCGATTTTCCGGTGGTTAATATCGGCGTGGGGTTGCTGTACCTGTCCGCACTGCTCACATTGTGGTCCATGCTCATCTATTTGCGCGCCGCTTGGCCGATGTTGAACGGCGTGCGACCGGGCGGTAGCGAAGGGTGAGCTTTTTTATATCAGTAGGTCTGCGCTTAACCTGTTGACAGTTATTCGAATCACATTAAAATGTGCACCTCTTTACCCAAGCGGGAATAGCTCAGTTGGTAGAGCACGACCTTGCCAAGGTCGGGGTCGCGAGTTCGAGTCTCGTTTCCCGCTCCATTTTCTATTTAGTAACTATAAGAAGTAATAGCCTCGCGCCCAACGGCACCTGACGAGGCGGTTCCGATCGATCTTGTTCCCCGGCTGAGTGGCAGAGTGGTTATGCAGCGGCCTGCAAAGCCGTTGACGTCGGTTCGATTCCGGCCTCAGCCTCCAAAACCATCGATTAAACAGCAGCCACTGCTGCAAATTCAGCTCACGGCCCGCGTGCGCCGATTTGATGTGGCGGCGGACGGCTTTTATCGGTCGGGACCACGGATGAAGAGCGCCGCCCAAAAGTGCGCTGCGCATGTGACGGCTTGTACCGCGCGGCGCGCGCGAGTAAGATACGCGCTGTTTTTAGCGACCCAGGCAACATGACGAGGAACAGTAACGAGATGGCCACGAGCAAACAACCCAAGCAAGATGTCGTGAAAGAGTACCAACGTGATCCCAAAGACACCGGCTCGCCGGAAGTGCAAGTTGCGCTGCTGACCAACCGCATTGAAGGGCTGTCAGGTCATTTCAAGGCGAACACGCACGATCATCATTCACGCCAGGGGTTGTTGCGTATGGTCAATCGCCGCCGCAAGTTGCTCGATTATCTGAAGCGCTCCGATTTACCGCGCTACCGCGATGTGATTTCGCGCCTCGGTTTACGCAAGTAGCATTCACGCCGCCGCCCTTATGGGCGGCGCGCTTTTTTGAACTCCACACAACTTAAGAAGCAGCCCTCATCATGGACTTGACGCTAAAACCCATCAGCAAAGTTTTTCAGTACGGCAATCAAACGGTCAAGCTCGAAACCGGCGCGATCGCGCGTCAGGCCAGCGGCGCGGTCATGGCCAGCATCGGCGACACGGTGGTGTTGGTCACAGCGGTCGCACGCAAAGAGGCAGAGCCGGGTCGTGATTTTTTTCCGCTCACCGTCGATTATCAGGAACGCACCTACGCGGCGGGTAAAATCCCCGGTGGTTTTTTCAAGCGCGAAGGTCGTCCCACCGAAAAAGAAACCCTCACCAGCCGCTTGATCGACCGGCCGATGCGCCCGCTGTTCCCCAAGGGCTTTACCAATGAAGTGCAGATTGTCGCCACGGTCATGTCGCTGGACGCGGACATCGATCCGGATATCGTCGCCATCATCGGTGCCTCTGCCGCGTTGGCGATTTCCGGCGCACCGTTCCAGGGTCCGGTCGGGGCAGCTCGCGTGGGTTACAAAGACGGCCAATATCTTTTGAATCCGACCCGGAGCCAGTTGCTGGAATCGGAGCTGGATCTGGTGGTTGCGGGTACCGAAGGCGCGGTCTTAATGGTCGAATCCGAAGCCAAGGAATTGAGTGAGGATGTCATGCTCGGCGCCGTGATGTTTGGTCACGAGCAAATGCAGGCTGCGATCAAGGCAATTAAGGAATTGGCGCAGGCCGTCGGCAATCCGAAGTGGAATTGGCAGGCCCCGGCTGCAGACACCGCGCTGAAATCCGCAGTGACCGAGCTGGTACGTACTGGTTTGGTGCAGGCGTATCAAATTCGCGAGAAGCAGGCGCGTTACACTCGTATCGACGAGCTGCGCGCCACGGTCGTGAGCAAGCTGGTGGCCAAAGAAGGCGATACCAGCGGGTGGGCTGAGCAGGCGGTGCTGGACGCGTTTTCGAACGTTGAAAAAGACATCGTGCGTAGCGGTATTTTGCAAGGTAACCCGCGCATCGACGGGCGCGATACGCGCACCGTGCGCGCCATCGACATCAAGGTTGGCATTTTGCCGCGTGCGCATGGTTCGGCCTTGTTCACGCGCGGCGAAACCCAGGCGCTGGTCGTGACCACGCTGGGCACCGAGCGCGATGCGCAAACCATCGACGCCATCGAAGGCGAACGCAAAGAACCCTTCATGCTGCATTACAACTTCCCCCCGTATTCGGTCGGCGAGACCGGCCGGGTCGGTAGCCCCAAGCGCCGCGAAATCGGTCATGGCCGTTTGGCCAAGCGCGGTGTCGCGCCGATGTTGCCGGCTGCGGGCAGTTTTCCCTACACCATTCGCGTGGTGTCGGAAATTACCGAATCCAATGGTTCCAGCTCAATGGCTTCGGTGTGCGGTTCCAGTCTGTCGTTGATGGACGCTGGCGTGCCAGTGAAGGCGCCGGTGGCCGGTATTGCCATGGGCTTGATCAAGGAAGGCGACAAGTTCGCGGTATTGACCGATATCCTGGGCGACGAAGATCACCTCGGCGACATGGATTTCAAGGTGGCCGGTTCGACTAACGGCATCACCGCGCTGCAAATGGACATCAAGATCGACGGCATCACGCGCGAGATCATGAAGCAGGCGTTGGCGCAGGCTAAAGACGGTCGTCTACATATCTTGGGCAAAATGAACAAGGTCATTTCCACGCCGCGCAGCGAGATGTCCGAATACGCGCCGCGCATCGTGACCATCAAGATCAACCCGGAAAAAATTCGCGATGTCATCGGCAAGGGTGGCGCGACCATCCGGGCAATCACCGAGGAAACCGGTACGGTCATCGATATCGAAGACGACGGCACGATCAACATCGCATCGGTCGACAACGCTGCTGCGCAAAACGCGGTGGACCGCATCAAGCAGATTACTGCGGATGTGGAAGTCGGTATGATCTACAAAGGCAAGGTTGCAAAGTTGATGGACTTCGGTGCGTTCGTCACCCTGTTGCCGGGCCGCGACGGTTTGGTGCACATCTCGCAGATTTCCAACGAGCGCGTGGAGCAGGTGAGCGACAAGTTGAAAGAAGGCGACACCGTGACCGTAGTGGTTCTGGAAGTCGATAAACAGGGCCGTATCAGGCTGAGCATGAAGGGAGTTGCTCAGCAGTAAGACTGCATTTTTCCGCAAAAAAAGAGGCCGACTGGCCTCTTTTTTTTGGGCCAGATTTGCCAGCCTGCTGTAAATCACTTCGCCGTGGCGGCATCGCACATAAATAGAAAGAAGAGTGACCCACATAAAAATAACGATGCTTGCGAGTGCTCAAGCTTGAGCATAAAGTACCCGCCTTTCCCGCGCGTGGGGCGCGGGTAGAGCGATAACCAAGCCAGGTTGTGACAACGGGGAGTGCTCGCGGGGCAAGGAGGCTTCGCATGGCACAGAGGGGAGATAATACAAATGAAGGCATTAATTTTTGGGGCGTGTGTAGTGGCGGCGGCGGGTATTTTTCAGCTCTCGGGATGCAGTGAGACTGACGCAACCCCGTCGACGGGCCGGGTCTATTCAAAACCGCCCGCGTATGTACTGGCGGCGCTCGATGCCGGACAAAACATGCCGGACAACGATCCGCGTGTATCGCGCTATACGGAATTGCTCAATGAGATTCGCGCCAAGTGTCGTAATCCGGCGCAAGAAATCAGCGATATCACCATCGATGTGCTGATGACACTGCAACGCAAAGGGGTGCAAATCGATGTGTACGAATTGCTCCAGCGTATCAATGATGCTATGCCCCAAGCGGTCATCGGCACGACCTACGATTTCAACCACATCGCCTCCGCCTTCCGGGTTCTGGGCGCCACCTGAGCAACAGTCTGTGGATAGTACGAATATCGAATGCGGGGCTCGCGCGCTAGGCTTTGAAGCAGTTTCGCTTGGTGCAAGCATTCGTGGATCCATCGATCGACAGTAGTTTTCCGACCGAATATTGGCATGGCCTCGACGATGGCCGCGTGCAGTGCGACGTCTGCCCGCGTTATTGCAAACTTCACGAGGGGCAGCGCGGGCTGTGTTTCGTGCGCGCAGCGCACAACGGCCAGGTGGTTCTTACAACGTATGGCCGGTCCAGCGGTTTCTGTGTGGATCCCGTCGAGAAAAAACCGCTCAATCACTTTTTGCCCGGCACACCCGTCCTGTCGTTCGGCACCGCCGGGTGCAATCTGGCCTGCAAGTTTTGCCAGAACTGGGACATCAGTAAATCACGCGAAACCGACACGCTGGCGGACGCCGCTTCGCCGGGATTAATCGCGCGTGCCGCGCAACGGTTGGGTTGCGGCAGCGTCGCATACACCTATAACGATCCGATCATTTTCATGGAATACGCGATCGATATTGCCGAGGAATGTCACAAGCTTGACATAAAATCGGTCGCCGTCACATCCGGCTATATGTGCGCCGCGCCGCGCCGCGAATTTTACCAATATATGGATGCGGCCAACGTCGATCTGAAAGGCTTCACCGAAGACTTTTACCATAAGATTTGCGGCGGACACCTGCAGGACGTGCTCGACACCCTGGTGTATTTAAAAACAGAGACTCAAGTCTGGTTCGAAATAACGACGCTGTTGATTCCCGGGTTGAACGATACCGACGAAGAGCTGGAACAGATGACGCAGTGGGGCATGGCGAATCTGGGTTCTGATGTACCCTGGCACTTCACGGCATTCCATCCCGACTGGAAAATGCAGGACCGCCCGCCCACGCCGCCGGAAACATTGACGCGCGCGCGGCGCATCGCGATGAAAAACGGTATTCGTTATGCCTACACCGGCAATGTGCACGACAAAACCGGCGGTAGCACGTATTGTCATCATTGCGGCAAACTGCTGATCGGGCGCGATTGGTACGTATTGTCCGAATGGAACCTTACCCCGCAAGGCGACTGCAAGTTCTGCGCTACCCACTGCGCGGGGGTATTCGAAGCGCAACCCGGCGATTGGGGCGCCAAACGCATGCCGGTGCGTCTGAAAGACTATGCGGTGCGCGTTTAATTACGCAGTAAAAAGCTATAATGCGCTACGCCATGGGGTGCGCCGCAGGCACCGATATCGGTCCTGTGCCGGTTCACCTTGCCGCCTTGCCCATCATCCAATTTGAGGTCGTTGCATGAGTGCTACTCCCATCCGTATCGGCATCGTCACGGTGTCGGATCGTGCCAGCCAAGGAATATATCAAGACCTGGGTGGACCCGCGATCCGTGAGCAACTGGAAAAAATCCTGTCCAGCTCGTGGGAGGCGGTGGCGTGCATGATTCCCGACGAACAGCCGGTAATCGAAGCGACGTTAAAGCAGTTGTGTGATGTGGACGGGTGTTGTCTGGTGGTCACCACCGGCGGCACCGGCCCGGCGCGGCGCGATGTGACGCCCGAGGCGACCGAGGCGGTATGCGATAAAATTCTCGATGGCTTCGGCGAGCAGATGCGCGCAGTGTCTTTGAAGGTGGTGCCCACGGCGATTTTGTCGCGGCAAATTGCCGGTATCCGCGGCGCGTCGTTGATTTTTAATT
>Ga0315270_10002333_pt1 | contig 10036 bp, 7 predicted proteins | sample C1_bottom_MG_FD_204932 | JGI IMG/M metagenome (GOLD analysis project Ga0315270, IMG submission 204932) | Sediment microbial communities from Yellowstone Lake, YNP, Wyoming, USA - C1_bottom | ecosystem: Environmental > Aquatic > Freshwater > Lake > Sediment | place: USA: Wyoming | collected... | reverse complement strand
TCGTTGCTGAACGCACCCAGACTAAGGGAATACAGTAGTCGCAGGAGGCCTTTGGGGGAGATCAAATTGCTCCGGGTAGTACACCTTGACCAGATACAACCCACCTGGTTGCGCGGTCACGCCGCCCAAAGTACGGTCCCGCGCCAGCAAAACCTCGCGTGCCCACGCCGTCGGTTGCTTACCCGCCCCAATATCCATCAAAACCCCGGCGATATTTCGCACCATGTGGTGCAAAAATGCGTTGGCCTCCACCTCAAGAACGATGAACTCGCCGTGACGGCTGACTTCGAGCGAATAAATCTCCCGCACTGGGGATTTCGCCTGGCAGGCCAGGGCGCGAAATGAGGAAAAGTCATGCGATCCAACCAAGCACTGTGCCGCCTCGCTCATCGCATCGACGTCCAAGGGGCGGTACTCCCACGTAGTCCGACCGGCCAGAAACGTTGGACGAACGCCGCGATTCACTATTACGTAGCGGTAGCGCCGACGCACGGCCGAAAACCGCGCGTGGAAGTCGGACGGTACGTCCTTCACCCACAATACAGCTACCTGTTTGGAGAGATTCGAATTTGCGCCGAAAACCCAGGATTTTGGCGCGCGAAGCGCGGTGGTGTCAAAATGCACCACCTGACCCGTTGCGTGCACGCCCGCATCGGTGCGGCCGGCGCAGGCAACGCGAACCGGGTGGTCGGCGACCTTGCCCAAAGCTTTTTCGACTTCGTCTTGAACTGACCGTGCACCATCCTGCCACTGCCAGCCCGAAAACGCTGAGCCGTCGTATTCAACGCCAACCGCGATGCGCTGCATTGAATCTGTCATAGTCGAGTTACCCACGCAAACAGAACGAAAATTAGCACCGGTAACACCCATTGCCACTGGGGCGTCGGCGGGCCTAACTCAATTTGAATTGGCGCTCGGATTTCACTCGGGGGCGCCAGGATTGCGTTTAGACGGTTAACCATCAACTCCGCGCCGCGCGCGACTCTGCCAGATATTGTACTTACGCCTCCGGCCGAGCCCATTTCCACGTTAGGAGTCGCCAATTCCGTCGAATAGTGTAGCGTCAACCAACCCCTCACTGCCGCACGCTCTGGCGAAAATCCCAGCCAAGCAAACGGGCGAATCAGGCGATAAAACGCTACCAGCAAGCGCTCGGCCTCTAAGCCATGCAGCGCCACATCTACCGACAGAATCAGCACCACAATGGCACCCACCCGCAACAAAGCTTGTTGTAGTCCGACAACACTCGGGGAGCCAACCCCCAGTGCAGGAAACAAGGCCTCGCCGGGAACGAACATCAAGTAAACCACGGCCAACGATACCAACAACCACTTTGCCCGTTTGAGGAGCCGCCAAGCGCTTAGTGTTGGCCCCTGCCACCGGCTAACCCATGCGACAGAAAGCAATCCAGTCGCCACGGCGAGGGATGAAAAACGGTTGTAGGCAGCCAAATTCAGGCTGAATACGATCAAGCAAACTATACGAACAAGGGGGTCAAGAGGCGCCACGGGCCAAGCCTGAATGAGACATCGGGGACGGTATTGTAACCCAGTCGACTTGAATCAGGGTGTGCGGAAAACCTGTATTGGAGCGCATGCGAATGAATTCGCGCTTATTAATAGCTGCATAAGTTCTTGCAGTTTGAGGATGACAACCGTCGGCGGCCAGGGCTGGCCGCCGTTGAGCGTACAGGGACGTATTTATAGCGTGTTGCCATCCTCGAACTGCGAGAACTCTCGGGAAGATTCAAACGGAGGAAAAAGGTGGCGGACGGAAAGGTTCATTGGATCAGCCGGTTCGAATTCACTGGCAGGCCGGTAGAGGCTTGTTGTTTTCAATGAATGGATGAAGGAGGTCTGGACAATCGCTGCCAGACCTCCCCCACCTATCAAGCCACAGCAGAAAGTAGCCGCTTGGCCTCGTCTTTCTGGCGGCTGTCACCTTCCTCGACCACTTCCATTAGCAGCTCCAGGCTACCTTCCTTGTCGCCCATATCGAGATAGGCCTTCGCCAAGTCGAGTTTTGTATCAACTTGGTTTGCTAACAAGAAATATTCGCTGCGCGGGGATTCGCTATTGTTTTTTTTGGGTGTTGAATTTACGGCCAGCGATTGAGCCCCCTCATCGATCCGACGAACGTTTTGTCGTTCCTCGACGAATGACGCGGCCAATTCTTCAAGTGCTTCTTCCTCGGCCTTTTTGAGATCTGTTTCGGCCGCAGTTGCCTGCGTCTCGGCGAATTTATTTCGGATATCTGAGCGCGGGTTCGCCGTGAATTGGGATTGCTCCGCCACCGTAACCGACAGCGGGTCAATGCTGATTTGAGCTGCACGACCCACGCGATCCGCCTGCCAGATCGTATCTTTGCCCGGCGCTTTCGGGGATTCTGCATCGGCCGGAAACGGCGATTCAGCGTCGATATCTACCAGGGAAAGACTTTCGGCTGCCCGACTTGGTCGGCTCCGCACGGGACTAAACAAAGGGTTACCTGGGCAAAGATCTTGCCCCCACTTAGCCACCTTACCCCAGACCTGATCCACATCACCCAAGGCCGCATAGACTTCCTCGGCCGATTCAATGAACCGCTGTTGGTCGCGTCGCTGGTACAGTATTTCCAGCAACTTCAGACGCAGCTCAGCATTTTCCGGCTCCCTTTTGATGGATGCACGGACGACTTCTTCGGCCTTGTCGTGCTTCCCGTAAGCCAAATAAACCTCGGCCTCCGATACGGGGTCTATTTCGCCGGGTTCCATGGCTAAAATACTGGCGCCGCTAGGCTGATTAACGTTGGTCAACGGTGCCAAATCAGGCCCGCGCGAACGGGAGCGCAGCGTGAATGAACTGCCGTTTGGCTCGACGATCTCAACGCCGTCCTCAATGCGATCGCCGTACTCATCTTCGAAATTGGGACTATCGAAGGCTTCAGTGGCCGCCTTTGCCGTTCTCCGGCGCGAGCGGACAACAAGCCCCGCCACCAGCAAGACCAACAAAACGCCGCCGACAATGGTCGCGACCGTTAGCCTATCACTCAACATACCCGCCGCAGGCTTGACCGCAGGTTTCGCGGCTTCGTCGATTGGGGCGGCAGGGTGGGCCGTTCCTGAAGGAAGATCAACCTGCACGCCAGGTACTTGATCCATCGGGGCACCGGCTTCGTGGGTCGGTGGAACCCCTTGCAGCGTTTGCATTTCTTGGTCCTTTAGAACCAGCAAATTCTGCATGGAAGACATTTGATCTTCGAGAGACGAAAGCCGCCCCTTAAGTTCCGTGTTCTCTTTACGAGCGGCTTCGACCGCCTCGGCGGAAAGAGCCAGCTCATTCTTGGCCTGATCAAGCTGGTGGCCTGTTTCGCCGGCTACCCCTGCTTTGGGTTTAAGCCGTTCCGCGTCGCTCGGCGTCACCAACTCTAACAACGCTTTCCCTTTGGCGGCTGCAACAGCCGGCTCAGTGTCGCTACCCTTGGGCGCTGCTTTTTTCTTACTCTTCTCACCGACGCGTTTTTTGAGCGACGCGGCCGCCACGGGGCTCGTTTGCGATTGGTGTTTGCGAACATAATCCAACCAACGACTGTGGTGCTTGATCATCTCGGCGACGGCGGCAGACGTATCCAACTCGGTTAACTGGTCCCCTTCTGGAACGCGCAGTATTGAACCGGCTTTCAACATGCTGACGTTATTACCAAAAAATGCTTTAGGATTCTCGCGCAAGTAGGCAAACATCATTTGTTCAACTGAAATGCCCTGCGGCTTTGTTTTTTCAGCGATACCCCATAACCGGCTGCCACGCTTGACGGGGCCATAGGTCTGGCCGGACGAAGACCGGACGCCGCGTGGTTCTGCGATGGATTCTTGAGTGAGAGTGGACGGGGCTGCCTCAGCCGCAAGCTCGGCTACGGGTTCCGCTAGTGGTTCTGGGGCAACTTCCGCCACGGGCGCGACTGACTCTACCGGAGCCGCAGCAGCCGCTTCCTGCGGCGTTTCCAATTGAGCCACAGGCACCGCCACTTCCGCCGGCGCGGCGCCGACCGTAAATCCCGGTGGGGGAGCCGTTTCTGTGACTTCAACCGGCGCGGGCTTTTCATCGGTTACGCTGGGAGGGTCGAGCAGGAGCGTGAATTCGCGGAGCACGCGGCCGTTGCGCCAGTTCACTTCAATCAAGAAACTCAGGAACGGATCCCTAATCGGCTCGGTCGAGGTCACCTGAATGGCATAGCGTCCGCCGGTTTTCTCGGCGACATGAAACTGCAAACGCTGGATAAGCGGCGTTAGCTCCATACCCATGCGCTCGTATACACCTTGGTCGGCGGTTGCGGCGGTTAGGCCTTCGAGGTCTTCCGGCGTAATGCCGAGCAAATCGATTTCCGCGTCAAGCGGCTGATTCAGCGCCGATTTTACGTTTATTGTGCCTATACCCAGCGCGTAAGAAACGCCCGGCAAGGCACACAGCGCCAACACCAGACCCGCTACCGTTGCAGCCAACCGCCCTGTCGTCTTCAATTTTGGCACCGACCTCTGCATTGTCATCCTTCGCTATTGAATACCGAAACTAGGAAACATCCATCCCTATGTCTCTGAGCCATGAATAAGGGCAAAAAACCCCTCACCAAAGCCCGATCCTATTCAACCTTCATTATGAGAATATGAACGCAACTCCAATTTTTCCTCGCCGACCGCCCAAAATCGACCCAAAAAAGGCTCTTAAAGGTATTTATCGATCAAAACCTCGGCAATCTGAATACTGTTAAGGGCTGCACCCTTGCGTACGTTATCGGCAACGACCCAGAGATTTAAACCTCTAGGGTGTGAAATATCTTCGCGGATACGCCCCACATAGACCGGATCCTTGCCCGCGGCGTCCGTTACGGCCGTTGGATAACCGCCCGCTTCGTGCTTGTCCATAACAACGACGCCGGGCGCTTTTTCCAGCAGTTCCCTCGCCATTAGAGTCGTAATTTTTTCTCGAGTTTCGATGTGCACCGCCTCGGAATGACCGAAGAATACCGGCACTCGAACCGCAGTTGCATTGACCAAAATGGTGTCGTCTTCAAAGATTTTGCAGGTTTCCCAGGCCATCTTCATTTCTTCTTTGGTGTAGCCGTTGTCCATGAAAACATCGATTTGCGGCAAGACGTTGAACGCAATCTGTTTGGGATAGACTTCGGGCGTAATTTCTTTGAGATTGAGCAAGGCAGCAGCCTGCTTTGCCAGCTCCTCAACCGCTTCTTTGCCGGTTCCGGATACTGACTGGTAGGTCGCAACATTGATGCGCGTGATGCCAACGGCGTCGTGGATCGGCTTGAGTGCAACCAACATTTGAATAGTGGAGCAATTAGGGTTCGCGATAATGCCGCGATTCTTATACAGAGCAATCGCGTGCGGATTAACTTCGGGCACGACGAGTGGGATGTCTTTGTCGTAGCGAAATTCCGAGGTATTGTCGATTACAACGCAGCCTGCTGCGGCGGCTATGGGCGCCCATTCTTTCGATACCGAGGCTCCGGCCGAAAAGAGGCCGATTTGCGCTTTGGAGAAATCGAAAGTGGCTACGTCTAATACGGTTAGGTATTTGTCTTTGAATTTTATTTTCGTGCCGGCCGAGCGGCTACTAGCCAGTGCATAAACGTTTCCGACCGGAAACTTTCGCTCTTCCAGGATGGCGAGCATGGTTTCGCCCACTACGCCTGTGGCACCTAAAACACATACGTCATACGTCTTTGTCATTGCTTGCTCATTCCTAAATCTGTTTGGTAATCACCCGCTCATAGCCGGCGAGCATTAATCCGAATCATTGGTTCCATTGCCGCCGCGCACGCACAGATGCGCCGGGTTTTCGCCTTTCCACGCAGCGCGAATAATCGCCGCCACGATGGCGTCTCCCATTTCCTCGGTACCCACTTTTTGGGTGCCCTCGGTGTATATATCTGCCGTACGCAAGCCCTGCTCCAATACCGCATTTACGCCCTGCTCGACGCGATCCGCGAGTTCGGTTTCACCCAGGGTGTAACGCAGGAGCATAGCGATAGAAAGAACAGTAGCAATGGGATTGGCGATGCCTTTGCCGGCAATATCCGGCGCCGAACCGTGAATCGGTTCGTACATCCCTTTGCGATGCGCATCCAGCGAGGCCGAAGGCAACATGCCAATGGACCCTGTTAGCGCTGCGGCACAATCGGACAAGATATCGCCGAACATGTTTTCAGTCACAATCACGTCGAACTGCTTGGGCCAGCGCACCAATTGCATGGCGGCGTTATCGACATACATATGGCTAAGCTGAACGTCGGGATACTCTTTTGCCAGATCGGTCATGACTTGACGCCACAACTCTGTGCATTCCAGCACGTTGGCCTTATCGACCGAACACAGCCTTTTGCCACGTGCACGCGCTGTTTCGAATCCCACCCGGCCAATGCGCCGAATTTCGGACTCGGTGTACACCAAGGTGTTATAGCCCTGACGCTCGCCGTTTTCGAGAATTCTAATGCCACGCGGTTTGCCGAAATACATACCGCCGGTTAGTTCACGGACGATCATGATGTCAAGCCCGGCGACTACGTCTGCTTTCAATGCAGAAGCATTGACTAACTGCGGGTACATAATTGCTGGGCGCAAATTGGCGAACAAATCCAAGCCGGCTCGCAAACCGAGCAGCCCGCGCTCGGGCCGTTTGGACGTTTCAATGGCGTCCCACTTTGGACCGCCAACCGCTCCCAGCAACACGGCGTCAGACTGCTTGGCTAATGCCAAGGTTTGATCCGGCAACGGCGTGCCGTGGGCATCGATCGCCGCTCCGCCAATCAGCCCCTCTTGTGTTTCCACCTTGAAATCAAATTCCCGGTGCAAACACGCCAATACTTTTACCGCTTCCGCGACGATTTCCGGGCCAATTCCATCGCCCGGCAATACTGCAATCTTTTTCGTCATCCCACTCACCCTATTTCAGCGGAGCTAAACTACAAACAACCACGGAGCTTCACTGCGTCTACGTGCCTCGTAGGCCCGGATTTCATCGGAATGCTGGAGCGTTAAGCCGATATCGTCCAAGCCATTCATTAAACAGTGCTTACGAAAGGCATCGACCGTGAAGGCGAACACTTCGCCTTTGGGCGTTGTTACGGTTTGGGCGCCAAGATCAATGGTAAGACTGTAACCTTTGACAGGCTCCACTTCTTGGAACAACCGCTCAATCACCGCGCCGTCTAAAACGATCGGGAGAATAGCATTTTTGAAGCAGTTGTTATAGAAAATGTCAGCAAAACTCGAAGCAATAACAGAGCGAAAACCGTAGTCCTCAAGCGCCCACGGGGCGTGCTCGCGGCTTGAGCCGCAGCCGAAATTGCTGCGCGCCAAGAGAATGCTCGCGCCCTGGTAACGCGCTTGGTTCAAGAGGAAATCGGGATTGAGCGGACGCTTGCTGTTGTCTACACCGGGCTCGCCTTGATCCAAATAACGCCATTCATCGAACAGATTCGGGCCAAATCCACTGCGTTTGATGGACTTGAGGAACTGCTTGGGAATAATCGCGTCGGTATCGACGTTCGCGCGATCAAGCGGCGCGACTAAACCGGTTAGAGTGGTGAATGCTTTCATTGTCTTCTCCCTAATCTTAAGCTAGATTTCGCACATCGACGAAATGGCCGAATACGGCCGCCGCAGCCGCCATAGCGGGGCTGACCAAATGGGTTCGCCCGCCCGGGCCTTGCCGACCTTCAAAGTTACGGTTAGAGGTGGACGCGCAACGCTCGCCGGGTTCTAGGCGGTCGGCGTTCATGGCCAGGCACATGGAGCAGCCTGGATCACGCCATTCAAAGCCTGCAGCGAGGAAGATTTCGTGCAGACCTTCCTCCTCGGCTTGCTTCTTCACCAAACCCGAGCCCGGCACCACCATCGCCAATTTGACGTTGGCTGCCACTTTCCGACCCTTGGCCACGTCAGCCGCAGCACGTAAATCTTCGATACGCGAATTGGTGCATGAACCGATGAAGACCTTGTCGATCTGGATTTCTGCGATAGGCGTATTCGCGGTTAAGCCCATGTAGCGCAGCGCCGCTTTCATGCCGTCACGCTTGACCAAATCGCTGACTTGCTCTGGATCGGGCACGCATTGATCGACGCTGACCACCATTTCAGGCGAGGTGCCCCAGGTGACTTGCGGTAGAATTTTGGCCGCGTCTAAGCGCACAACGCGGTCAAACTGTGCGTCAGCATCGCTCGTGAGTTGCTGCCAGGCGATTACGGCGCGATCCCACACTTCGCCGCGCGGGGCAAATGGGCGGCCACGGACATAGTTGATCGTTTTCTCGTCAACACCGACGAGCCCTGCCCGTGCACCAGCCTCTATCGCCATGTTGCATACGGTCATACGGCCTTCGATTGACAGAGCGCGAATCGCATCGCCACCAAATTCGATGGTATAGCCGGTACCACCCGCTGTACCGATTTGGCCGATCACAGCGAGGACGATGTCCTTGGCTGTTGCACCAAAACCGAGTTGGCCATCTACCGTCACGAGCATGTTTTTAGCTTTTTTCTGGATTAGACATTGGGTCGCAAGAACGTGCTCGACTTCAGACGTCCCAATTCCAAATGCCAACGCACCGAATGCGCCGTGAGTGGCCGTGTGAGAATCGCCGCAAACGACGGTCATTCCGGGCAGGGTCGCACCTTGCTCCGGGCCGACCACGTGGACAATGCCTTGGCGTATGTCGTGCATTTTGAATTCGGTGATACCAAAATCGACGCAGTTTTGGTCCAAGGTCTCGACTTGAAGCCGGGCGATCGGATCGGTCACGCCTTGCTCGCGATGCGTAGTCGGCACGTTGTGATCGGGCGTGGCGAGATTGGCGTGGATACGGAACGCCTTACGCCCTGCCATACGCATGCCTTCGAACGCTTGCGGCGATGTCACTTCGTGAACCAAATGGCGATCAATGTAGAGCAAAACGGTGCCATCGGGTTCGGTGCGAACCACGTGCGCATCCCAAAGTTTGTCGTAAAGTGTTTTTCCAGCCATGGCGACTCCTTAAGTGAGATCTGGGAAAAATAGCTATTAGTCTTCCCGAAGGTTCGCGTAGTTCGAGAATGACAACACGCTATAAATACGTCCCTGTACGCTTGACGGCGACCCTCCTTGGCCGCCGACGGTTATCATCCCCAAACGACGAGAACTTATGCGACTATCAATAGAAACCAAGAACGGCGACGGTGCGCGCGCTATTGTTCCGTGAATTGAAGCATAGCCACTTGACAAGCATTACTCAAATTCATATTTTTCATAACACGGATTCCAAATTGGAATAGAAAGATGGATATTCCTGCCCTTGACGCGTTCGTGGCCGTTGCCAGCAGCGGTTCCTTTTCCGAGGCCAGTCAAACCCTTCATATTACGCAGCCAGCTGTCAGCAAACGCGTGGCACAGCTTGAGTCGCAGCTGGGTGAGCGGCTATTCGACCGTGTTGGACGGCAAGTGTTATTGACTGAGGCCGGTCAAACCCTGCTGCCGCGCGCGCGACATATCCTCACGGAAGCCCAAGATGCGATCCGCGCTTTGAACAATCTGAAGGGGGAAGTGGGCGGCACGTTAACCCTCGGCACCAGCCACCACGTGGGGCTGCACCGGCTGCCACCGGTGTTGCGGACTTATTCGGCCCGTTACCCGCAAGTGAATTTGGATCTTCGCTTTTTGGATTCGGAACAGGCCTGCCTGCTGGTCGGGCGCGGCGAATTGGAATTGGCCTTAGTCACCCTGCCCGACCGACTTGCGGACGAACTCGTCGCGACACCCATCTGGCACGACCGATTGCGTGTGGCGGTGGGAATCGATCACCCGCTGGCCGCCCGTCCCGTCATAACACTTCGCGAACTCGCTGAACACGCCGCCATCCTTCCGCCACCCGGCAGTTTCACCCGCGAGCTCATTGACCGGCTGTTCGCGGCTCAAGGTTTGAAAATACAGGCGCGCATGTCCACCAGCTATCTGGAAACCATTAAAATGATGGTGTCGGTTGGGCTCGGCTGGAGTGTACTACCAGAAACCAT
>Ga0315270_10002332_pt1 | contig 10041 bp, 6 predicted proteins | sample C1_bottom_MG_FD_204932 | JGI IMG/M metagenome (GOLD analysis project Ga0315270, IMG submission 204932) | Sediment microbial communities from Yellowstone Lake, YNP, Wyoming, USA - C1_bottom | ecosystem: Environmental > Aquatic > Freshwater > Lake > Sediment | place: USA: Wyoming | collected... | reverse complement strand
GAAAGTGGGTGGAGTGGGAAGGTAAGCAGGCTGTGGCTGCTTTGCATAGTGTGCTTATGGGCTTTCTACCAAGACCATAAGAGCACATTATGTAAATGCAAGCTTCCGGTGGTGGAGTGCGCTTTTTTCCTGGCGTGCCTCGGTGTATTTGCTTTTTTCTGCAAATACCATGACAGGAAAAAGCGCATGAAGCCATCCGGCACAGCCTGCGTGCGTCAGGATGAAATAATAGGTTATTAATAATGCACTAAAATATTGCACAAACGAGAATAGTCAAAACTATAAGAACTATAAAAATATTTTCATTAACATATTGTTAAATTCGATATTAGTATATATTTGCATTAAATAATACCTGTAAGTATTAATTTATGTTTATCAGTAAAACATCCGAATACGCTCTACGTATACTGACATACATGGCACACAATAGCGAAACTCAGTTTTCGGCCCAGAAACTTTTCACTGAACTTCAAATTCCCAAACGATATTTAATGAGGTTACTCACTGATTTATCGAAAAGCGGATTTATTAAATCTGCACGAGGAAGAAGAGGCGGTTATGAATTTGCCAAGCCACTCGATAACATCTATTTCTCAGAGATTATTGATTCGGTTGAAGGGCTTTTATCATTCGAAGCCTGTGTGCTGGGAAATGCTTTCTGCCCGGTAGATAAACCATGTGTAATGCACAAGTTATGGGATAAACCCAAAAAGGCCTTCCTGGATACAATAAGATCCACAACACTTGCCGATTTGAAAAGAGAACAAAATATTCCATTACAATTATAAACAGCGAAACAAATTAATCACTAATCTTTAAAACGAGAAATTATGGTAGACTCAAACACCGTCCTTCATGGACAAACATTTATTTACACAATTTATGCGCTGGCTATCATTTTGCTGGTAGGCTGGTTCGCATATCGTGTAACAACCGATGGCCCTTCCAAAGTAAAGCCGGCTTATTTTTACACCTTTGTAGGTTTTCTGATCCTGCTGGGTGTAACCATTCACATTGTTACTTTTAATACTATTCCATGGGCTCCCATGGATTTGAACAGGGCTGAAATTAAAGCTGACAAAGTGTTTGATATCAGTGTTCAGGATCACAAGTTTAAGCTCCCTGCTGAAAAAATGATTATCAAAACGAACGATAAAGTGCTTTTCAATGTAAAATCAGGCGATCTTACTTATGGTTTTGGCATGTTTCGCAATGATAACAGCATGGTTTTCCAGATGCAGGTTATACCGGGTCACAACAACGATATTTTGTGGCAGTTCGACAGGCCAGGCGTTTATTCTATCCGATCTACCGAATACTCAGGCCCTGCCGGTGTATTTATGATCGAAAAGGATGTAGTTGAAGTCAAAGATTAATTCATTCTAAAATAAACGTAAAAACTTGTTACTATGAACTATATAGATACTTTAATGAATGGAGAGCAGGGATTGTTCAAACATCGTACCCTGACTCCGATGCAAAAAATTACACTACGCTTTGTAGTTGTTGGATTGTTGTATTATGGATTGGTGGTTCTGGAAGGGATGATCATGAGGGTGTACGAAGTAAGCCCGATACCGGGAATGCCCAAAGAGCAATTTTTCGCCATACTTACAGCACATCCGCTGGTTGGAATTTTCGGATCTACCTATTCCATTGTTTTTGGGGCTTTCCTTTTCCTAGTTCCTTTTTTAATGAATAAACCCTTGTGGAGCATTAAGCTGGCTAATATTACATTCTGGTGCATCGCTCTCGGCACTTTCATTTTCTGGTTTGCCGGATTTGTTTCGCACTATGCTCCACTTTATACGCTTTACTGGCCTTTACCGGCTGACTTTAAACAATTCAGCGTGATTGGTGGTACATTCTTTATTACCGGAATAGCGGTGATTATGGTTGGAACTTTATTGTTCGTAGTGAATATTTTTAAAACCATTGTTTATACTCCCGAAGGATGGGCTAAACAACCTGTGGGGGCATTAATCGGTTCAGCGATTGGATACAGCGGATTAAAGAACCTTTTCAAAAAGAAAGAAAAACAGGAGGAACACCTGGTTTCGCTACCAGTGGCTGCCATAGCCAGGGGAACTGTTGATGTAGCTTTAAATGCCGGAATCATACTTTTTACCGGTTTACTCATTCTGGTTTATATGGTAGCAGCCTTATTAGGATACAATCTTAAAGATTCAGCTATTGATGCCTTATTATACAAAAACTGGTTCTGGTGGGGCCTCGACCTAGTGGCTGATGGTTTGGTACTCATATTTGTTGCAGGAACATGGTATTTGCTGGCCACGCTGATTACAGGCAAGAAACTTTTTATGGAGAACTGGGCACGCGCAGCTTTGCTGGTTGAGCTGGTTGTTTCATGGACTGTTTGGTCACACCATTTAATGTCGGACCAGGCACAACCCGGATTCCTAAAAGTAGCATCAGGTGAAATGGTAACAGCTTTCGAGCTTATTACCCAAGGACTTGCATTCTTTATTACTCTCGCAACTTTATGGAGCGCACGTCCTTTGAAAATGAGTAATCCTTTGAAATTCCTTTTGGGCGGATTACTTGGTTTTGCATTGGCAGTTCCGGCGGGCATTATGCAGGCCGATTTAGGATTGAACCGAATACTTCACAATACTCAATGGGTAATAGGGCCACATGTTCATGTTGCTATACTCATTGGACTAAGTATGACCTTATATTCGGCTATTTATTTTCTGCTTCCAATACTTACCAACGGAGCAAAACTTTACAGCCAAAAATTAACCAATGTACATTTCTGGTGCCATTTGATTGGTGGTATCGGGATGGGCGCCTTTATGGGAATGGCAGGTTTGCAAGGTATGCTTCGCAGATCGCTCTATGTAAATGGTGAATTTATGCCATATATGGTGTTAGCTGCGATTTCAGGGGCATTGCTATTCATTGCCTTTATTGCCTTCCTGTATAACATAATAATGACGGTAGGAATTAACGGGCTGCTTGGTATTTTCAAAGCACCTGCGCTGAAAACTGAAGATTTGGTGCCGAAAGCATAAATAAAAGTTGTAAGAGGCAATCTTTATTTGAATTAAAGGAACGGATAAAACCAATCCAGGTTAAACAGCTATAGTATAGAATGTAAGACCAATGGAAGCAAGTTTTATCCGTTCTTTTTGCTTTTATTCAGGTATATTTTGAAAGAAAATTTAGTATTGTTTTCTTTCTGCAAATACTCCCGACTTTGTCGGGACAGGCTATGACAGGAAAAAGCGCATGGAACCATCCGGCACAGCCTGTGCGGACAGGAAAACCGAGCGTATTATGCTTTAAAAAGTAAATGCAAACGAAGACTGAATAATTGTTTGAAGTACTTTGTCCTATTCTCTATACTATAATAGTTTTTTCTTACGGAAAGTAAACCCGATCATTCAGCACTAATTTTTTTTATATATGTTTGCACTTCAAAACTGTAGTATTGCATTCAGAATCAATAAATACATTCAATGAGATTTATACTGCCTATTACAGAAAATCATACCTGTATGTGCGGTCGTATATCCACGATGAAATGGCCGCTGAGGATATTGTTTCAGAAGCATTAATAAAACTTTGGGAACGTATGAAACGGGAAACAATTGATCCGGTTCGCCCTTACCTTTTTACGATTTTAAAGAATAGTGCACTCGATTACCTGAAACATCAGACTGTAAAGAAGGAAGTTTATAATTCAATGGCTGTTGCGTTGAATCGTGAACTTGAAATAAGAACAAATGCACTTGAGTCGAGTGATCCTAATGATATTTTTTCTATTGAAATAGAACACATAATTGGAACAACACTCAATTCGCTGCCTGAAAGAACAAGAGAAATTTTCATATTAAGTCGTTTTGGAGATAAATCGCATAAAGAGATTGCAACATTAATGAATATTTCAGTTAAAGGAGTAGATTATCATATCTTGCAAGCAGTTAAAGAGTTAAGGTCAAATCTTAAAGACTATTTACCATTTCTGTTTGCTTTAACATTTCTGAAATAAAAAAAAGTATTAAAATCTACTAGTGATTTATAGAGTTTAATCGTTCTGGTTGTAGAAAGGAAGTTATTATATACTTCCGGCTGAAAAATCAAATTTAATAGAACGATGAACACTGAAGAACTGCTTAACTATATTGAAGGGAATAGTTCTGACCAGCAGAAAGTGGAAATAACAAACTGGTTGGATTCCGATCCCAAGAACATGCGGGAATTCCTTGCGCTACGTAAATTACACGACATTACAATCTGGCAGCAATCTCCTGATTCTGAAGCTGCACAAAAAACCCATAAGATTTCAATTTGGAGAAGACGTTCCTTCTATCTTGAAGTAACTAAAATTGCTGCAGTATTGCTTGTTGCAATTTTTGTTTCTCACTATTTTCTACCAGATTTTAAAGCCGAAAAAGCTGTTGCCATGCAAACTATTCATGTTCCCGCCGGACAAAGAGCCGAAATTATTCTGGCAGATGGAACCAGGGTTTGGCTGAATGCAAAATCAACACTTACTTTCCCAAATCAATTTTCAGAAGAAACCCGCGAAGTTCGGCTCGACGGAGAGGGCTTCTTTGATGTTACCCACAATAAAGCTAAACCATTTATTGTAAAAACTAATAAATATGATGTTAAGGTTTGGGGTACGAAATTCAATTTAATGGCTTACTCAGAGAAAGGGATTTTCGAGACGTCTTTGCTTGAAGGTTCTGTGGAAGTATTGAAATCAGGTAGCTCTAAAGGCACACTAATTAAACCCGAAGAACGGATCTTCGAGACTGATAACCGCCTTGAGAAAGCAGCCATTCTGTATCCGAATCATTTCCTGTGGAAAGAAGGCATTATCAGTTTTAATGATGAATCTTTCCGGGATATGGCCAATAAGCTGGAACTCTATTTTGATATAAAATTAATTGTAAAGAATGATAAAATCTCAAATTACCGTTGTACAGGAAAGTTCCGTACCAAAGACGGAGCGGAACATATATTAAAAGTACTTCAACTTAACAACAAATTCAGTTACAGCATTGACTATAAAAAGAATATAATCACGATTAAATAGATTCAGCTGTAAAAAAACCGGAAAGTGCTCTAACACATTTCCGGCTAAAAGTCTCAACCTGCTGTGGCCGTGAAACCAAAACAAAGTATCAACCATAAAAAACAAAAGTATGAAAAATTATCTGTCAAAGGATTTCTTTGACTCCAATAAACAAATTTTACGAAAGATGAAAATGACATGTCTTATGGCAATTATTTTTGCCTCGTCAGTATTTGCTACCAATGTGGAGTCGCAGGTTGCGAAGGTAAATATTACATTAAAAGGTGCAAGTATATCCAAAGTAATGGATGCAATTGAAAGCCAGACGGATTACCTTTTCGTTTATAATAAAAGTGAGATTGATATCAACCGTAAGGTTGATGTGGATGTTAAAAACCAGGCAGTGGCACTGGTTCTTTCAAGCATATTTAATAATACAAATGTTGTATATGCTTTGGAAGGCACCAATATTATGCTTATGCAAAAGAATCAGCTTCAACAACCTGGGCAACCAAAGCAGCAGCAAAAGACAGTTTCAGGTACCATAACTGACGAGAAAGGCATAACCATACCGGGTGTGAGTATACAGGTTGAAGGCACTACCATTGGCACTGTTACGGATGTTAACGGGAAATACATTATTGAATTACCAAGTGAAAACGGAGTTCTTATTTTTACATTTATTGGTTACACCAAACAAAAAATTGCAGTTAAAGGTGGTACAACAATGAATGTAATAATGATTATGGAAGCCCAAAACCTAGACGAAGTAGTTGTAATTGGTTATGGTACTATTAAGAAAAAAGATCTTACAGGTGCTGTCTCTGTGGTTGATACAAAACTGCTAAAGAATAAAACAGTGACCACTATGGCTGATTTGCTTCAAGGCAATGCTTCAGGTGTGTATGTGCGGGGAGGAAGTCAACCAGGACAAAGTTCAACAGTACAAATCAGAGGAATTAAAAGTTTAACTAATAATAATCCATTATATGTTATAGATGGATTAATTACTGATGGAAGCAGAGATTTTAATCCATCTGACATCGAATCAATACAGGTATTAAAGGATGCATCTTCCGCTGCAATATACGGTTCAAGATCGGCAAACGGAGTTATAGTAATAACAACAAAAAAGGGCAAAGAAGGTCCTATGAAAGTTGATTTTTCGGTAAAAAAAGGTATTCAAAATACACCTCGCTATGATTTAGCAGGCAGGGATGAATTTATTCGCCTGAATGATATGGCTTATGCCAATGCAGGGTTGCCACCGCAGGATCATAGACCCGATATTAATACGGATTGGCAGGATGAAATTTTTAGAACCGGTCAGATCGAAGATTATAATTTGAGTATGTCCGGTGGAGCTAAGAATTCATCATATATGGTTTCGGGCAATTATTTCGCGAATAAAGGAACTTTGATTGGAACAGAGTTCGAACGCTTTACTTTTAGGGTGAATACTGAAGCTAAAAAAGGAATTCTTAAAATAGGAGAAAATCTTTCGCTTAACAATTCATATTCTACGGAATTGCCTTCACTAAATCCTTATTGGGAAGTATTAAGAATGCTTCCAACAATCCCAGTGTACGATGAAGCTAATCCCGGAGGTTTTGGATATGGTGATGGTTACAGAGCGAAAACTTTTGGATCAAATCCAGTAGCCCTCCAATATCTTCAAAATCGTACAAATAAAAACTACAGAATGAGAGGGAATATATTTGGTGAAATTGAATTTTTAGATGGATTTAAATACAGAATCAGTTATGGATTAGACGCCGATTTTTATTTTCACAAATATTTACGCAGAGAAGGAACATGGACAATGAATCAACCGGCCAATGATCCATCTGAACTTTACGAACCATCATCAACTTACTTCTCCTCCATTATAGAAAATACACTTTCCTACACCAAAAAAATCAAAAAACATTCAGTTGATGCATTTATCGGAACGACCTATCAAAGTGAAGAGTATGAAACAAAAGGCGCATTAACACAAAATCTATTGAAAACACCAGATGGAGATTATTTCCAGGTACTAGATGCAGGAACGTCAAATCCTAAGGTTTACGGAAACCTTAATGAAGCGCGAATGATTTCATATCTTGGTCGTGTTAACTACAATTATGATGAGAAATACCTCTTTTCAGCTACTTTGCGCACTGATGGATCATCCCGATTCAAAAAAGACCAACGATGGGGAACATTTCCCTCTTTCTCGGTGGGTTGGCGTCCACTAAAAGAGAGTTTTATAAAAGTTTCAGGAATTGATGACCTAAAGCTAAGAGCAAACTATGGTACTTTGGGCAGTGTGAATATAGGTTGTTACGATTACCTGCCTTTAATTAACATAAATACACCTGCAATTTTCAACAATACTATTATTAACGGTGCTACGCAGGTACAATTAGTTAATGAAGATATTAAGTGGGAAACGCTTATACAACAGAACTATGGTGCAGATATCGCCTTATTTAAAAGCCGACTTAATATATCGGCAGAATACTTTATAGCTGATTCGAAAAATGTTTTGTATGGAATGCCAATAGCCACAAGCACTGGGAACGACGGTGGTTCACCAGTGGTTAATGCTGCAGACATAAGGAATAATGGATTTGAGCTTACTGCATCATGGAGAGATAAAGTATCTGATGTACAGTATAATATAGGTTTAAACCTATCATTATTAAATAATAAAGTTAATAGTCTGGGATATGGCGAAACTCAGGTTAAAACTACAACTACTCTTTCAGAGGTTGGGGAGCCAATGGCAATGTGGTACCTAATTAAAACGGATGGCCTTTTTCAAAACTCGGACGAGATCATGAACTACAAAAATCCAGAAGGAAAAGTTATACAACCCGATGCCAAGCCAGGAGATATCCGATTTATTGACAGTAATAATGATGGAAAAATAACGAATGAGGATAGGCAACTAGTTGGATCTCCATGGGCTGATTTTGAAGCAGGACTCAATTTGGGTGCAGAATGGAAAAACTTTGACATGATTATGAATTGGTTTGCTTCGGTGGGTGGTTTAGTGTATAACTCTCCAAGGCAATTGACAGATAGATTTGACGATAACTCAAATTATCGTAAGGGTATTCAGCCCTGGCAGAAAGAGGGAGATAACGGATTTCCCAGAGTTGTTTATGAATCAACATTAAATTCATTGGAAGCTACCGACAGATGGCTGGAAAATGGTTCATTTATTCGTTTGAAAGAGTTTTCAGTTGGATATAATATTCCCCAAAGCATTCTCAAACACATTTCGGTAAATCAATGTAGGATAAGTATTTCCGGACAGAACCTGTTGACTTTTACAAAATACACAGGATTAGACCCAGAATTTAGTGGTTCACTTTACGAAAGAGGGAGAGATTTTGCAGCATATCCTAATGCAAAAACGTTCACAATTGGATTAAGCATGTCGTTTTAATATTTTTAATGATCAAAACGCAAATAAGATGAAAAATAAGATAATAATTAGTTTGTTTTTAGCATTGAGCTTTGTTTCCTGTAAAAAAGATTTATTGGATTTAACGAATCCCAATACGCTCGATGCCAGCAATTTTTGGAAAACAGAGAAAGATGCAGAACTGGGCATAGATGCTGTCTATAATATGTTTTATAAACAGGGATCATGGACACGATGGATCCAGTATAGCTTTGATCTAAAGTCAGATGAATGTTCAAACGTTAGCCCATGGCTTGAACTTCAGGACTGGACAAAGTTTAAATACACCAACTATGACTTTAATGAAGGGAATAGAGTAATCTGGAAAGATCATTATAAGGCAATTTTTCGTGCTAACCAGGTATTAGCTTATGTTCCCGATATTACATTTGAGGACAATGTAAAAAAACAACGCATTCTCGGTGAAGCAAAATACCTAAGAGCGATGTATTACTATAATCTGGCTTTGTTGTGGGGGAATGTACCGATAGTAGACAAACCTTCAAAGCCCGATGATCAGCCATTTAACAGTACTCAAGACCAGGTATATGCCTTTATTGAAAATGATCTTATAGAAGCTTCTCAAATGCTTGCTGAAAAATATTCTGGAAATGACGTTGGCAGAGCAACAGTAGGTGCAGCAAAAGCATTATTGGCCCGTGTGTATATGATGCAGCATAAATGGAGCGAAGCAAAAGATCAATTGAGCTGGCTGGTTGAAGGAAGCGGAAAAGGATATTACGATCTCACTGCAAACTGGGAAGATAATTTTAAGCATACGACTGAAAATAATGTAGAATCAGTTTTTGAGATTCAATTCGGAGACTTTAATCCTGGTGGACCTGAAGGAGACGTTGCCGGACAGTCGATGGGATTTCAAAGAGCTCAATTTTTTGCTCCAAATGGAATTGGTTGGAATGAAGGGGATGTACGTCGCTGGGTAGTTGATGAATTTTTAAAAGAAAAAAGGACCGATGGGCAATACGATAGGCGACTTTTAAGAACTGCCTGGTTTTATGAGCAACCCACTTACTTCCCATTTGACAACAATTTGGTTTACGGAAAAACCTTCACTAATGGATCGCGATGGACCCCTCAGTGGGATTATGAATCAACCAATACAGGGGAAAAAGGACATCGTTGTTTAATTCGTAAATATCAAGGAGATTATTACAGGACTTATGAAACCTATGAATGCCCTATCAATTTCCGTTTTATCCGTTTTGCCGATGTACTCCTTATGTACGCCGAATGTATAAATAATATTGAAGGGCCAGCAAATGCTGTACAGTATGTTGACCGGGTTAGGACGCGTGCAAAATTGCCTAACCTGAGTATAAATCACTCCGATGCTTTAACATCTAAAGAAAAATTTCAAGATCGTTTAGAAATTGAAAGAACACTTGAGCTATGTGGAGAAAATGTCAGATGGGCCGATTTAATGAGATGGGGATATTTTGACAGCAAAGAAAAAATTGCCATTCTAAAAGCAAGAGATGCAGATTTCAAACTCTTTGATGACATTACATTTAAG
>Ga0315270_10002331_pt1 | contig 10041 bp, 12 predicted proteins | sample C1_bottom_MG_FD_204932 | JGI IMG/M metagenome (GOLD analysis project Ga0315270, IMG submission 204932) | Sediment microbial communities from Yellowstone Lake, YNP, Wyoming, USA - C1_bottom | ecosystem: Environmental > Aquatic > Freshwater > Lake > Sediment | place: USA: Wyoming | collected... | reverse complement strand
GCGATATCGCATTCCACCTGGAACAGTTGTGCGTGAGCCTCGCCCTGTATGGCCTTCACGGTGTATTGCGGCAAGGCTAGTTTTTTTCCTTGCAGGTATTCCTGCAGCAACGTCTTGGCATCCTTGCCCAGGGTCTGCACATCGGCCTGCTCGATATACGGGACATACAGCTTCAGCACTGCCTGCTGCGCCGCCACAAAACCGCCATCGAGGAATATCGCGCCGAACAAAGCCTCCATCGCATCGGCGAGTATCGAGGGACGGCGATGTCCGGCGCTCTTGCGCTCGCCGTCACCTAGCAACAGCAAGCCGCCCAGATTTAACTGCTGCGCCAATTCAAACAGCGTCTGCTGGTTCACCAAGTTGGAGCGCAAACGCGACAGATCGCCTTCTGGCAGATCGGGATATGTGTCATACAGATGTTTGGCAACAGCGCAATTCAGCACGCTGTCACCGAGGAATTCCAGACGCTCATAGTGCGTCTGGCTGTGGCTGCGATGCGTCAGCGCGCGCTGCAATAACTGCGGCTGCAGAAATATATAGCCGAGTCTGCCGCATAGCGCATCGCGATCCATTTAACGCGCGCGGGAACTGCTGGTCTCGAATTCCAGCAACAAGCTGGCATTGCCGACCAAGCCGATCTTTACTTTGTAGTTGGCGCTCAACACCAGACCAGTTGGAATTTTCTGAATAATAATATCATCTGAACTAACCACCGTGATGTTGTTCATCATAGCACGCTTGTCATAAGACATACGGATATCACTGGGTTTTGCATCCTGCATATCCGGGTCGTGCGCAACCGTATTTAATATCCCCTGAATAGTCCTGTTTTCCACATAAGCCGGAATAACCTTCATGCCGCCTATCGCCCCAAAAACGACCAGGAACATCACAAGCAAAAGATTGGGAAACGACATCCCGCGCTGCTGTTTTGCTGCTGTCTTCATCATTATTCTCCTTCAGTTAACCGATGACCCGATGCGCTTCAGGTCGCCAAAATTCATCCAGATCGCGAACGCCTTGCCGACTATCATATTATCCGGCACAAAACCCCAATAGCGGCTATCGCGGCTGTTGTCACGGTTATCGCCCATCATGAAATAACTTCCTGGCGGCACCGTGCAACGCACCAGATTTTCAGCATAGCTGCAATTCTCGCGATGCGGAAAATCCGCCACCGCCTCCACATGCACACTCGGCATATCCGGGTTGGTCAACAGAGCATGATCACGCCTGCCCAGATTTTCCGTGTAACGCTCGGTATGCACAAACGCCTGGTTGCTTTCCAAGTAATTATACTCGCCCTCGTGCCGTTGTTGCTGCATTACCCCGTTTATGGTCAATTGCTTGCCGCGATATTCGACCACATCGCCGGGCAGCCCTACCACCCGCTTAATATAATCCACCGAAGGATTTTCCGGGTAGCGGAACACCATCACGTCACCGCGTTGCGGCGCATTGATCTCAATGATCTTCTGGTTGATTACCGGCAGCCTGATACCGTAAGTAAATTTATTGACCAGGATGAAGTCACCATTCAGCAAGGTGGGCGTCATCGACCCGGACGGTATCTTGAACGGTTCAACCAAAAACGAACGCAGCAGAAATACCGCGAGGATCACCGGGAAGAAGCTCTTGGCATACTCCACCCACCAAGGTTCTTTTCCTTCTGCCGCACGTTTTCGGCGCAACACAAAATGATCCAGTAACCATACGCCACCGGTCACCACCAGCAATACAAACATAATCAGCGCAAAATCAAAATTCATTTTCACCCCTACTTATCTTCCACTTGCAGGATAGCCAGGAATGCCTCCTGCGGGATTTCCACGCTGCCCACCTGCTTCATGCGTTTCTTGCCGGCCTTCTGTTTCTCCAGCAGCTTTTTCTTGCGCGAAATGTCGCCGCCATAACACTTGGCCAGCACATTCTTGCGCAACGCCTTGACGTTTTCACGCGCGATGATGTTGGCACCGATCGCCGCCTGGATCGCCACGTCATACATCTGGCGCGGGATAAGTTCGCGCATCTTGGCCGCCACCTCGCGCCCGCGATATTGGCTGTTGGCGCGGTGCAGAATGATGGACAGCGCGTCCACTTTCTCGCTATTGATCAGCATGTCTACTTTCACCACATCGGCCGGACGATATTCCTTGAACTCATAATCCATCGAGGCATAGCCGCGCGAGACGGATTTCAGCCGATCAAAAAAATCAAGCACGATCTCCGCCATCGGCATCTCGTACACCAGCAGCACCTGCTTGCCGTGATAGCTCATGTCTATTTGCATACCGCGCTTTTGCGTACACAAGGTAATCACCGCGCCGACATATTCCTGCGGCATGTACAAATTGACGGTTACGATAGGCTCGCGGATTTCTTCGATCTTGGATGGATCGGGCATCTTGGACGGGTTGTCCACCATCAGCACCTTGCCATCGCGCATCTTGACTTCATAGATTACCGTCGGCGCGGTGGTGATCAAATCCATGTCGAACTCGCGCTCCAGCCGCTCCTGCACAATTTCCATGTGCAGCAGACCGAGGAAGCCGCAGCGGAAGCCGAAGCCCAGCGCCTGCGATACTTCCGGTTCGTATTGCAGGGAGGCGTCGTTCAGTTTCAGTTTTTCCAGCGAATCGCGCAGCGCCTCATACTGGTTGGACTCCACCGGGAACAGCCCGGCGAACACTTGCGGCTGCACCTCCTTGAAACCGGGCAAGGGCGCGGCGGCGGGTTTGCTTACCAGCGTCACGGTGTCGCCAACCTTGGCATCTTTCAATTCCTTAATGCCCGCGATGACGAAGCCAACCTGCCCGGCGGAAAGCGATTTGCGGTTCTGTGACTTGGGCGTAAACACGCCCACATGCTCGGTCAGGTGTTGCGCGCCGGTGGCCATCAGCAAAATTTTGTCTTTGGGTTTCAGCGTGCCGTTGAATATGCGTACCAGCATCACCACGCCGACGTAATTATCAAACCATGAATCTATAATCAGCGCCTGCAACGGTGCATTCACGTCGCCCTTGGGTGGCGGCACCTTGGCGATCATTGCATCCAGCACGTCCTGCACGCCTTCGCCTGTCTTGGCAGAGCAGCGCACCGCATCGTGTGCGTCTATGCCGATGACATCCTCAATCTCGGCGATGGCGTTGTCCGGATTGGCCGAGGGCAGATCTATCTTGTTCAGCACCGGCACTACTTCCACGCCGAGATCCAGCGCGGTATAGCAGTTGGCCACGGTCTGCGCTTCCACACCTTGCGACGCATCCACCACCAACAGCGCGCCCTCGCAGGCGGACAGCGAGCGCGACACCTCGTAGGAAAAATCCACATGTCCCGGTGTATCAATCAGGTTGAGGTTATAGACCTGACCATCGCGCGCCGTGTATTTCAGCGCGGCGGTTTGCGCCTTGATGGTGATACCGCGCTCGCGCTCGATGTCCATCGAATCGAGCACCTGCGCCTCCATTTCGCGGTCGGACAGCCCGCCGCACAAATGGATAATGCGGTCGGCCAGCGTGGACTTGCCGTGGTCTATATGCGCGATGATGGAAAAATTACGGATATGTTGCATCAAGCTGTGCCATTAAAAACACATCCCGCCTGATCTTGGCGGGATGTGTAAAATTCAAAGGTGCGGATTTTAGCCGATTTTGGCCAGATGCGCTGTATAACAGATGCGCAGTGCGACCGGGCTATGTTAGTGATGGGCTACTTTTCATCCAGCTTGATAGCAACATAGGAAGTGCCATCGCCGCGCTTTACCAGCAGCGCAATGTTGCGACCTTTGGGTATCTGCTTCAATGCCTCGTTGAACTGCCCCAGCGAATTCACTTCCACATTGCCGACAGACAGAATAACATCGCCGCGCTGCAATCCGGCGCGTGCCGCTGCGGCACGCGCATCCTCCACCAGCAAACCCCCTTCCACCTGCAACTCTTTCTTTTGTTCGGCAGTCAGTTCGCTCAACGTCAATCCCAGCCGCTCGACGCTCGCTCCCGAGTCCGCGCCGCCCCGCTTACCAGTGCGCTGCGCAGTATCGCCAGGCATCTCGCCAACGATCATGCTGACATCCCTGACCTTGCCTTTGCGCCACAGTTGCACAGTAACCTTGCTGCCGGGACGCGTTGCGGCAACGATGCGCGGCAAATCAACGGACGAATTCACCGCCTTGCCGTCGAATTTCAGGATCACGTCGCTGGCCTGGATGCCAGCCTTGTCAGCCGGACCGCCCTTCTCTACATTGCTGATCAGCGCGCCGTTGGTATTGCCCAACCCGAACGATTCCGCCAAGTCGCGCGTGATTTCCTGTATGGTTACGCCGATGCGGCCGCGCGTCACCTTGCCGGAGGCGCGCAACTGGTTCGCCACCTCCATCGCCACATCTATCGGGATGGAGAACGACAAGCCCATGAAGCCGCCGGAACGGGTATAGATTTGCGAGTTGATACCGACCACTTCGCCCTTCATATTGAACAGCGGCCCGCCGGAATTACCCGGATTGATCGCCGCATCGGTCTGGATGAAGGGAACGTAGTTTTCCTGAGGCAGGAAGCGCCCTTTGGCGCTGACGATGCCTGCGGTCACGCTGTTGTCGAAGCCGAACGGCGAGCCTATAGCCACCACCCATTCACCCACCTTAAGCAGGTTGGGGTCGCCTTGGGTAATCTTTGGCAAGCCCGTGGCCTCGATCTTGATCAGCGCCACATCGGCGCGCTTGTCGGCACCGATCACCCTGGCCTTGAACTCGCGTTTGTCGGTCAGGCGCACGGTCACCCGCTCCGCGCTATCCACCACATGCGCGTTGGTCAGAATGTAGCCATCGGCACTGATGATGAAACCGGAACCCAGCGATTGGGTTTCCTGGTCGCGCGGTGATTGTGGCGGCGCAAAACGGCGGAAGAATTCAAAAAACGGATCGTTCTCATCCATGCCCGGCGGCATGCCGGGAAACACTTGAGCATTATGCACGACTTGCGTGGTGCTGATGTTAACCACCGCCGCACCTTGCTTTTCTACCAGCTCGGTAAAATCAGGAAGTTCCCTGGCAATTGCATTGGGGATGATTGCATATTGCGTAACCAGACCAATCAGTGCGACTGCAAACAACTTTTTCAGCATGTGTAACCTCGATGTAAAAAACAAAGACAGTAACTATAAAGCGTGAAAATTATAGGTTGGCGGAATTTCTTTCGCAACGGACGATGGTAGGAAATGCGGCGGACGAAGCGCGCTGCCGTGACGCAAGAAATCCGGCCAAGGAAAAACCAAGCAGCAAGCCAATCGCCGCGCCCAGCGCCGCGCCCGCGTCATGCCCGGCGGCATCGCCCGTCCAGTGACTTCCCAGCAGCGCACCGCCAAACAGTAATAGCAAAGGCAGTCCGTACAAGGTCAACGCGCTGCGCAGCAACACGCCGTCCGCCACCGCCACTTGCACTTCTTCGCCGATGCGCGCATTGATTTCGTTGCGCACGCGAAACTGGCGCGGTCGCACGCAGAGCATTTGCGACATCTTGCCGCTGCCGCAGCCTTTGCTGCCGGCGCACAAACCGCAACCGCCGCCCTGCACGGCCTCCACGATGGCTTCCGCGCCTTCAAGCTGCATCACGATGGCCCGCGTTTCCAACATATATTCCTTATTCTCCCGCGTAACGGAGTGAGTCGGCGATTTGCATCACGGTTTGTGGCGGTACTTCGCCCACCACCGTAATCAGGTGCTCATCCGTTACCCTGCTGTATATCTGGATCGCCCCCTGGCTGGTCAAGCCCGGATGATCATCTTCGTCGTTATCCATCTTCTCGATAAACACCGAAATGCCGGCCAAGCCATCAGAGAATACCATTTGAATGGCAGATGCCTCCCGGCTGTGCATGGAACGATGTATTTCCGTGATTTTCCTGAACCCTGCCGGCATCACATCCACCTGCCAGCCGCTGGCCTTGGATGGCGTACCCGCCTTGCGTGCGGCAGCATGTTGCTGCGCAATCGGAACCATGCCCGGCTTATCCTGCACGATCCATGTCCGGTCTATGTTGCCGCCTATGGTTAGTTGCGTGAACGCATATTGCTCAATAACCGCGCCACGTTCATCCAACACCTCCGCCTTGAGCAACAAACCGGAATCGCTGTCTGCCCACATCTTGTGCGCGTAACGCAAATTATCCTTGGGCTGGAAAACAATGGCGTGTGCATGAAAGCCAGCCACCCTGACATCTTCCGCCTGCTTGATCTGGTAATTTTCATTCAGCAAGGAAAGCTGATCCGGCAACAGCGCGGGAAATTCCCGACCACCGCGTTGCTCCATCCTCACTTTGCTCTCGCCTACATAACACCACACCTGGTCGTTATTGCGGATAATCTCGCGCCGCGCGCCGTCCATACCCTCCAGCCTGCCATGCTCGCCGTTACCATCCACCACATGGGTGATGCGCGAAGTTTCGACATGGCTGCCATATTGGTATAAAAACGTGCCGCTGTAATTGGTCTGGTGCGCGGCGAAAGCCATCGTCTCCAGCCATTTCAATTCATCCTGCAAGAATGGATCGGCCAATACCTCAGGGATCGTGCCCCATAATAAAACCGCCAAAAAAACCGGATTTACTGCGGCAATTCGCATTTACTGCCCTGCCACGGTGCGTATATAAGAGGTGGCACCCTGCACGTTATTGGCAGGTGAAAACTCTTGGTGCGCCATCAGGTAATCATTCATATTGCGTTTCACCGACAGGCTGGCCGGGCGCATATTGCCCGACTGCTGCATAGCCACCTGCGGTGCGGTTTCCGGCCCCACTTTCGCGGACAACCAGGCCACCACCGCCAGCGCCATCACCGAAGCGGCGGCAGATACCGCAAACCAGCGTGCGCGATTTTCGTTATGTCTATGCGGAGCCAGCACCGTGGGTTCGGCTTGCAGCCGCTCGCGCAACGCAGCGCTGATATCGGCATGTACATGATCGGGCTGGCGCAATGCATCACCGATCAGGTGGTAGGTCAGCCATTCGCTGTGACCTTCTGGATTTCGCTTCAACTTATCGAGCACCGTCTCCGCCTCATCGTCAAACAATTCACCATCCATCAATACCGAAATATGCTGCTTCATGCTCACCACCTCTGCTCTTTACTGGTTCCCAACAACGGGCGCAAATTCTCCGCAACGGCCTCGCGTGCCCGGAATATCCTGGAACGTACCGTGCCTACAGGACAATCCATAACGACCGCAATCTCCTCGTAACTCAAGCCATCAATCTCGCGCAGGGTCAGCGCCGTGCGCAAATCGTCCGGCAACTTCTGCAGGGACGAGTTCACCACCTCGACCACCTGCTTGCTCATCATCTCGTTTTCGGGCGTACTGACTTCATGCAACAGCGACGCCTCTTCAAAATCCTCCGCCTCATCCGCGTCATGCAGGGTCGAAGTCGGTGCCCGCCGTCCCAGCGAAAGCAGATAATTCTTCGCGGTGTTAATGCCAATACGGTACAGCCAAGTGTAAAACGCGCTTTCACCGCGAAAAGCCGGCAAAGCACGGTAGGCTTTGATGAACGCTTCCTGCGTCACATCCTCGGTCTCCGCCGCATCGCGCACAAAGCGCGAAATCAGGCGCGCCAGCCGCCGCTGATATTTGGCGACCAACAACTCGAAGGCGTGCTTATCACCGCGTTGCGCACGTTCGACCAATTGTTGATCGACTTCCCTGTCTCCCATTTCCTGTTATCCTGGTTTTGTTCGGGCCGCTTCTGCGGCGGCACGCTAGTATAACCGGATGGGCTGGAGACGTCAGCAACTTGCCCGATACCGCGTAAAAGACAAGGCATGGCCGAATTAGTTCACTTTATGCCCTACTATTCGTCATCACTTCGCTGCGCGGACAAACGCCCCGCCATTACTGGCGCACCGCACAAGAGTATACGGCAGCTACGGTTCGCCGCACCCGGGCAAAGCCCGAATGGGTCAAACAGGAATTGATACGCCTGAAAGCGCTGATGCATGACGGTTGCCGCAGCCTGTCCGATATTTTTAATCGTAAATTTGCGGTGTCGCGCAACATGACGGTCGGCAAGACTTTTGTGTCGGATACGATACGCAAGCACTACCGCGAGATTCTCCTGCTCAGGCAGCAAATCAAGAACGCAAAGCCCAAGTCCGTTCCGGTGAATTGGGTGTGAGGCATGGATTTAACCGGCAAGACGGAACCTGTGGCAGGCTGCATATACTGCTCGGTATTGTCGAACACGGCAGTCGTGCAGCGTTGTGCTTACAGGCGTTGCGCGATAAGTCGGGCTGGACTTTGTTGGGACATTTGTTTCTGGCGATTGGTCAGTGTCGCCCTTTACATTACGCGCTTCAAACAGGAATACTGGTCTGAACAACAGAAAGTGCTTCATCTTCAGTTCTAATTGCAGGAATGTAGTTGAACTGAATGTGAGCTGCGATGTATTTAGCAATCTTGCTGGTTTTTCCGAAAGCGCATTACCACCAGGCCCGCGTTTGGGTACATGGATGTCAGGAATATTTGATTTACCAAACTTAACTTCGATTGGTAACTTACCATCCAAGTTGTTTTTTATTTTTTCACTGAATTCCGCAACTTCGTTTTCATCAAGGGAAAACTCTAGGCGAAATATGGACTCAGTTGCTCTGGCCCGCGATTGAAGAGAAACCGGGAAATCTCGTCTCCAGACATACCCCTGACCGTCACTACTCTCAAAATCTTGCTGTGCATCCTCACGAGCATGGGCAGTGAGCACCTTCATTGCGATGTTTAGCGCTTTGAGAAGATTTGACTTGCCCTCGTTATTTTTTCCAACTAGGGCGTGTTAACACAACCGAAGCGCCTCGATGATGAGGGCGAAACTGATAAAGGCCAAGAACACGACATCAAGCTTGTCGAATCTTGAGAAGATGCGCCTGAAGCCTTTGAGACGGCGAAACAGTCGCTCGATTTCATTGCGCTTCTTGTACATGGCCCGGTCATACTCCCAGGGAGTGAGACGATTGACCTTGGGCGGAACGACGGGGATATAGCCGAGGTCGAGCGCAAGCTGACGGGTCTGATCGCCTTCATAGGCCCGATCCATCAGCAGATAGGTGGGGTGTTGGGGCGCAGGCCCCAGAGCTTCGAGCAGTTGCCGTCCGGCTGGGGCGTCGTGCATGTTGCCGGGCGACAAGGCAAAGGTTATGGCTGTGTTGGCATCTGCGGCAACCAGATGAATTTTGGTGGTCCAGCCGCCACGTGATTTGCCGATGGACTGCGTGCCGTTTTTTTAACGCGCCCGTGCCGTCTGGATGCACTTTGATACTGGTGCTATCCAGCGAAACGGCTTCGATCTTGATGCGAATGATTTGTTGTTGCTGCAATTGTTCAAAGACCCGGTTGAGTACGCCGCCCTTGGCCCAGCGATTCATTCGGGTGTAAATGGTGTGCCAGTTGCCGAAGCGTTTAGGCAGGCCTCGCCACTTGCAGCCATGCTCGGTCACATAAAGAATGGCATTGAGAACTTGCAGGTTGCTGAGGCTGACATTGCCACGCTGGCGGGGCAGGCAGGATTCGATTTGTTTGTATTGGGTAGCGGTCAGTTCCATGGCCGCATTATATCAAATAGTGTTAACGGGCCATAGTACCGTTAAATCACCAATTGGTATTTTATGAGCAACCGTGATGCTTCTAAAATTTGTAACTGAAAAAAATTCGAGACGCATAGCAGTTCCTAACAGTTAATACCATCGTTTGGATAACGAGACTCAGGCCGCAATGTTTACCGACTAATCGGCTTATACCGAATCCGCTTCGGCTTCGCGCCCTCTTCACCCAGACGCTTGCGTTTGTCCGCTTCGTATTCCTGATAGTTGCCATCAAAGAACGTCCACTTGGAATCGCCTTCGCAGGCGAGGATGTGGGTGGCGATGCGGTCGAGGAACCAGCGGTCGTGGGAGATGACGGCGACGCAGCCGGCAAATTCGAGCAGCGCATCTTCGAGCGCGCGCAGGGTTTCCACGTCGAGGTCGTTGGAGGGTTCGTCGAGCAACAGCACGTTACCGCCGGA
>Ga0315270_10002330_pt1 | contig 10043 bp, 5 predicted proteins | sample C1_bottom_MG_FD_204932 | JGI IMG/M metagenome (GOLD analysis project Ga0315270, IMG submission 204932) | Sediment microbial communities from Yellowstone Lake, YNP, Wyoming, USA - C1_bottom | ecosystem: Environmental > Aquatic > Freshwater > Lake > Sediment | place: USA: Wyoming | collected... | reverse complement strand
CCATGATGGCCAGGCGCGGCGTGGCGGTGTATCTGTTCGCGATAAGCCATTCGGCGCACGCGATCGCGTCCTTCCAGGTGTTGGGCTTGGTCGCTTTGTAGCCGGCCTTGTACCAGTCCTCGCCGTATTCGCCGCCGCCACGCACGTGCGCATAGGCCAGGACGCCGCCGCGCTCGAACCACGGCAGCCAGGTCGGGCGGAAATAGGGCGTCGTCGAAATGCCGTAAGCGCCATAGCCATAGACGATGGTCGGGTTGCTGCCATCGAGCTTGACGCCCTTCTTGTGCACAATCGACAGCGGTACCAGCGTGCCATCGTGCGACTTGACCTTGACCTCGGTCGCAACAAGGTCGGTCGGGTTGTCGTACGGCCCCTGCGGCTGGAGCCTGGTGTCGCTAACCTTGCCGGTTCGCGCATCGTAGGCATAGAAGCCGCCGAAGCGGGTCCACGCGCTCGCTTCGTAGATCACGCCTGGGACACGGACGTCGGTGACCAGCGACGCGATGTCGGCATCGAACGGCATTTTCAGCGCGACCGGCTTGGCGCCGGCCGTATGCGCGATGCGCAGCAGGTCGCTCGTCGAACCGTTCATGCGGCGCACGTAGAGCGCATCCTTGGCCGCGGCAAGACCCGTGATGACGGACTCGCTTGGCGGAACCACGACCGCCGCCTTCGCGACGTCGGGCGCGTTGAGGTCGAGCTTGAGCACCTTGAAGCGCGACGCGCCCTTATGAGTGAGCAGGTAGAGGCTGTCGCCGATCAGGCTCGAGTCGGTCACTTCATCGCTCGGGTCGATGACCTTCTTCCAGTCGGGCTTGCCGGCAGCCAGCAACGCCAGCGACGCGGTGTAGATCGTGAGTTCGCGCTGCACGCCATTGATGACGAAACCGATCGCGTGGCGCGAGCCCGGGACCGTGCCGGCGAAAGGATTTGCCGCCGGGTCGATCGCTATGCCCGGCGTGACGCCGGGCCCGAGGATCGCGACGTCCTTCTCGGGGTCGCTTCCCAGCGTGTGCAGGTAGACGCGGCTGTTGATGTATTTGTCGGTTGGCGGCGCGCCCGCCGCCATCTTCTGCAGCCGGTTGTAGAGCAGACGGTGGTCGCTGGTCCAACCGGGCGGGCCGAAGTTGGCGCGATCTATCAGGTCGCCGGTTTCCTTGCCGGTGGCGACTTCCTTGACGTGCAGCACCGACTGCTCGGAGCCGCCCAGCGAAAGGCCATAGGCAATGTACTTGTTGTCGAGCGAGGGCGCAAACCAGTCGATCGCGGAGTGCTTGCCGTCGGCGTTCACTATCGCCTCAGGGTCGACCAGCAGCCGCTCCTTGCCGGCGATCCCCTTGCGCACGTAGAGCTTGGGGATATTCTCGTTGGCGCGGCGCTTGTAGTAGTAGATATGGTCGCCGTTGAGCTGTGCGCCGCCAGTGCGCGCCGCCGCGGCATCACCGTATTTCTGAACCTCGGCCAGCAGCGTCGCGCGCTGCGGCACGCGGTCCAGGAGGCCGCGTGCGTAGTCGGCCTGCGCCTTCATCCAGGCGGCCACCTCGGGGTTCTTGGCGTCCTCCATGTAGCGGTAGGGGTCGTGCACCGCGACGCCGAAATGGGTATCGACCACATCTCTGACCGGCGCGACGGGCGGCTTCGTCTGCGCGATCGCGACGCTGGCGCTCAGTGCGCAAAAAAGCAGGGTGGCGGGCCGCGCCACGCGAATCAGGCGGTGTGACTGCATCGGCTTCTCGATGGAATGATTGAAGCGGCAGATTATGCATCGCGCGCCATGACCTGGCAGGCCAGCGAGGATGGCCGCGACCTTGTGCGGCTTCATGAGGCAAGGCGTCAGGCGCGAGCGCCTGCCAAGTCAGTCTGCAGCTTCAAACGCTCAGCTCCGGTGTAGCAAAGAAATCGCTTGTTCATCGCGCGGCCGATGGCGCACAGGCCCAGGCGCTGGGCGACTTCATGTCCCATCTGCGTCATGCCGCTGCGCGACACCACGATCGGCACGCCCATCTGCGCCGACTTGATGATCATCTCGCTGGTCAATCGACCAGTGGTGTAGAACACCTTGTCGTGGCCAGACATGCCTGCCGCCGCGCCGGGCCGCCCCAAGCAAGGCACGGCCCCCCGGGGGGGCAGCGAGGACACGCCAGTGCCGAGCGTGGGGGCTTCATCTTGCATCCACATCCAGCCGGCAATCGTGTCGATGGCGTTGTGGCGACCCACATCTTCGACAAACAGCAGCATCTCCCCACCGCGGAACAAGGCACAGCCGTGCACCGAACCGGCTGACTTGTAGGTGCTTTCCTGCAGGCGAATGGCGTTGACGATGGCATAGAGTTGGGCCTGAGTCAAAGTGGCCGCCGGCAGCACCAGGCTGTCGACTTCGGCCATCATGTCGCCAAAGACGCTGCCCTGTCCACAGCCGGTGGTGACGACGCGCCGGGCGGTGCGCGCCTCGATGTCGACGATGCCGTGGCGTGTTTTTACGGCAGCCGCGCCAACGTCCCAATCGACGGTGACCGATTCAACTTCCTCGATCGACTGCAGCAGGCGCTGATTGCGCAAGAAACCCAGCACCAGCAGTTCCGGCTGGGCGCCCAGCGTCATCAGGGTCACCAGTTCGCGCTTGTCCACATAGACCGTCAATGCCCGCTCGGCCGGGATCGAAACGGTGGCCGGCTCACCAAACTCGTTGACGGCCTCGACCTGCCGGGACAGGGGTGCCCGAGCCTGCGTCAGATAAGGCAACAAGCTCAGCCTGCCCTGGCGGCAAAGACGATGGCAATCCGCATCAAATGTCCTTCCATAATTCATCCTCGAACTTGTCCCGACCCGCCGCCGACCTTCGCAGTCCGCACGCATTGAACTGGCATCTTACCGCTCTTGAAGCCGGCGCATCGGCAGACTGCTTGCAACAGCGCGGAGTCGAGGCAAGTGTCTGGGACCAGGTGAAAGCGCCGCCGGCACCGCCAGGGTGTTGACGGCAAGCACGCTGGACATGATCAGCATCGAATAACTCTCTTTTTCCGCCACGCGGTTCACTGGTCGCCCAGAGATCGCGTCGCCGCCAGCCTTTGCATGAACAGCTCACATTGCGCCAGCTGCGCGAAGCTGACAAATTCATCTGCCTGATGCGCTTGGCCGATGCTGCCCGGGCCGCAGATCACGGTCGGAATGCCGGACTGCTTGAAGATGCCGGCTTCGGTGCCAAAGGCCACCTGCGTGGTGCGACTTTGACCGGACAGGCGCTGCGCCAGACGCGTGATCGGGTCATCGGCACTTCCCAGAAAACTCGGAATCTCGCAGATCGTCTCGAAGCTGAAACCGGCCTCGGGCGCCACCGCTTTCATGGCGACTTCGAGTGCGCCTGCCTGCGCCATGATTTCGCTCTGCATCAGTTTGGCATCGGCCGTCGGCAGGTCGCGAAATTCGTAGCGGAACCAGGCGTCGCGCGGCACCACGTTGTCGGCGATGCCGCCGTGGAACTGGCCGACGCTGGCGGTTGAAAATGGCACATCGAAGCCCGCGTAGCGCGGCTCATCGCGCTCGAAACCTTCGGCCATATCACGCAGCTTGCCGATCAGGCGCGCCGCCATCTCGATGGCATTGACGGATTGCGGCGTCAATGAGGAATGGGCCTCTTTGCCGCGCACGCAGCATCGGTAGCGGTAGACGCCCTTGTGCGCAATCGCGGGCACCATGCCGGTGGGCTCGCCGATGATGCAGGCCATAGGCTTGATGCCCGCAGCACGCAGATCGGCGATCAGCTCCGTGACGCCAAAGCAGCCGACTTCTTCGTCATAGCTCAAGGCCAGGTGGATGGCAAACGGTGCCGGGCTGTTCAGGAACGCTTCGGCATGGGCCAAGGCGACGCCGATAAAGCCCTTCATGTCGGCGCTGCCACGGCCATAGAGGCGGGGTTCAGGCAAATCCTTCACGACGGCGCCGAGCGGCGGCACCGACCAGTCCTGTCCGTCCCAGGGCACGGTGTCGGTATGACCCGACAAGATGATGCCGGCGGCCCTGTTCTCGCCGAGCGTGGCGAACAGGTTGGCCTTGGACTTGTCGGCGTTGAAGGTCAGACGACTGTTCACGCCGAGCCGCGCCAGCTCATCGCGGATGAAGTGAATCAGTTCCAGGTTGGAATTCTGGCTCACCGTGTTCATGCGTACCAGCGACTGGACCTGTTGCAGGGCCGCCTGCGAAAGCGGTTGACTATTCATGACCCGCATCCAGGTTAGCAACACTGCCAGCGCGAATGGCAACGGCGCAGTACTTCAGCTCGGGAATCTTTCCGAAAGGATCGAGGGCCGCATTGGTCAGCAGATTGGCGGCGGCCTCGCAGTAGGCAAAGGGCATGAACACCGTGCCGTCGGGCGTGCCATCATCGCGGCGCAACGAGACCCGCACCGCGCCACGGCGCGAGGAAATGGTGACCATCGCGCCGGCTTGCACCCCAAGGCGCTCCAATTCATGGCTGTTGACAGAGGCAGTCGCTGCCGGCTCCAGCGCGTCCAGCACTTCGGAGCGCCGCGTCATGCTGCCGGTGTGCCAGTGCTCCAGCAGCCGCCCGGTAATCAGCACCATCGGATAGTCGTCATCGGGCTTTTCACTGGCAGTAATCAAGCCGGCGGGCACCAGGTGGGCGCGGCCGTCGCCGGTGGCAAAACGTTCCGTGAACAGGATCGGCAGACCCGGGTCGTCCGCGCGCAAGCACGGGTAAGTCACGCTGTCTTCATGCTCCAGCCGCTGCCAGCTGATGCCTCCAATCGCGTCTTGCATGGCCTGCCGCATCTCTTCATAGACTTCGGCAACACCGTCATGCTCGCCAGCGTAGTTCCAGTTCAAGCCCATGCGCTTGGCGATCTGCTGGATGATCCACAAATCGGGTCTGGTGTCGCCGGGCGGATTGATCGCCTGCCGGCCCAATTGCAGCATGCGGTCGGTATTGCTGACCGAACCGGTCTTCTCGGGCCAGGCCGTCGCCGGCAGCACGACATCGGCCAGCCATGCCGTCTCGGTCATGAAGATGTCCTGCACAACCAGCTGCGAGAGCGAGGCCAGAGCGCGGCGTGCGTGATTCAAGTCGGGGTCGCTCATGGCCGGGTTCTCGCCCATGATGTACATGCCGCGCACCTTGTGCGGATCGCTCGCGGGGCTCAGCGCCTTGCGCATGATCTCGACCACCGTGTAGCCGCTCTGGTCATCTAGCTTGCAGTTCCAGAAGTTCTCGAACCAGGCGTGCGCCGCCTTGTCCGTGACCCTCCGGTAATTCGGAAACATCATCGGAATCAGGCCCGCATCGCTGGCGCCCTGCACATTGTTCTGCCCGCGCAGCGGGTGCACTCCGGAGCCGGGCTTGCCAATCTGCCCGCAGACCATGCAAAGCGCCATCAGGGCACGCACATTGTCGGTGCCATGGATGTGCTGGCTGACCCCCATGCCCCAGAAAATCATCGCCGATTTGGCCTTGGCATAGGCGCGCGCCACTTCGCGCAGAGTGGCTGCGGGTATGCCGCAGACCGGCGCCATCGCCTCGGGACTGAAATCACGCACACCCTCGCGCAAGGCCTCGAAATTCGATACGCGCGCGGCGATGAAAGCGGCATCGGTCAGGCCCTCTTCGATCACGGTATGGATCATGGCGTTGACCAGGGCCACGTCGGTGTCGGCCTTGAACTTCAGGCTGCGCCAGGCGTGTCTGGACAAATCGGTGCCGCGCGGATCCGCCACGACGATCTTCAAACCGCGCTTGGCGGCGTTCTTCATCCAGCTTGCGGCGACCGGATGGTTGCCCGAGGTGTTGGAGCCAATCACCAGAATCAGTTCGGCATGCTCCACATCGTTGACCTGGTTGCTGACCGAGCCAGAACCGATACCTTCGAGCAGCGCCGCCACGCTGGAGGCATGGCACAGGCGCGTGCAATGATCGACATTGTTGGAGCCGAAGCCGGTCCGCACCAGCTTCTGGAACAGATAGGCTTCTTCGTTCGTGCCTTTGGCCGAACCCAGGCCGGCCAGCGCCTTGGCGCCAAATTCATCGCGCAGTCCCCGGAGTTTGTTCGTCACCAGCGCCAGCGCCTCGTCCCAGCCCGCCTCACGGAACACGTCCGACCAGTCTGCCGTATCGCGGTTGAGTTCGTGCAGAGCGTCCGGGTCTTTGGCCACGCCGGCGCGTCGAATCAGTGGCACCGTGAGACGCTGTGCGCTGTGCACGTAGTCGAAACCAAAGCGGCCTTTGACACACAGGCGCTGGTGATTGGCGGGTCCGTCGCGCCCCTGCACGCCGACAATTCTGTTGTCCTTGACCTGGTAGCTGAGCAGGCAGCCGACACCGCAGAACGGACAAACCGAGTCGACGAGCTTGTCCACCTTCTGCGAACCGACCCGTGATTTGGGCATCAGCGCACCCGTCGGGCAGGCCTGCACACACTCGCCGCAAGCCACACAACTGCTGTGTCCCAGCAGGTCATCCAGATCGAACACTATTCTGCTGTGCGCACCGCGCCCGGCAAGTCCGATCACATCGTTGACCTGCACCTCGCGGCAGGCGCGCACACAGCGCGTGCACTGAATGCAGGCATCCAGATTGACCGCCATCGCCGGATGCGATTCGTCAGCACTGAGCGCCGCGCGTGCCAGGACTTTGAGTTCGGAACGCACCGTCACATTGAGGCGCGCGGCCCAGTCACTCAGTTCTCCATGCTGACCAGCCATGTCGGCCATGTCGACCCCGTCATTCCATTTGTAGCCCCGATCCGGCATGTCGGACAACAGCATCTCCAGCACCATCTTCTGACTTTTGACGGCACGCTCGCTTTGCGTCCGCACCTGCATGCCGGCCGTGACCTTGCGACAACAACTCGGCGCCAGAGTGCGCTCGCCCTCGATCTCGACGACGCAGGCGCGGCAATTGCCGTCGGCCCGGTAACCATCCTTGTAGCAAAGATGCGGAATGTCGACACCGTGCCGCCTGGCCGCAGCCAGAATGCTTTCACCCGCGTGCGCCTCGACGCTCTGCTGGTCGAGCTTGAACTCGATCTTGTCAGGTGCAACCTCGGGGGCTTGGGCAGACGCGCTCATTCAAATGATCTCGTGCGCAAAGTACTTCTGCACGCAACGCACCGGATTGGGCGCCGCCTGCCCCAGCCCGCAGATCGACGCATCGGCCATCACCGCACACAAATCGTCGAGCGTGGCCGTATCCCAGACAGACGCTTCCATCAGCCTCGCGGCCTTGGCGCTACCAACCCGGCAGGGCGTGCACTGACCGCAACTCTCCGCTGCAAAAAAGCGCATGGCGTTCAAGGCCGCATCGCGCGCCCGATCAGACTGGCCCAGCACCACCACGGCGGCCGAACCGATGAAGCAGCCGTAGGCTTGCAAGGTGTCGAAGTCCAGCGCGATCTGATTCAGACTGGCCGGCAAAATGCCGCCTGAGGCGCCGCCGGGCAGATAGGCATACAAAGTGTGCCCCTCGGCCATGCCGCCGCAATACTCGTCGACCAGTTCCTGCAGCGTGATGCCGGCCGGCGCCAACTTGACGCCCGGCTCTCTGACACGCCCGCTGACGCTGAAGGAGCGCAAGCCGTGCCGGCCGTGCCGACCGAAGCTCGTGAACCACTGCGGGCCTCTTTCAACGATCTCGCGGACCCAGTAAAGGGTCTCGAAGTTATGTTCCAGCGTCGGCCTGCCAAACAGGCCGACCTGCGCTATATAGGGCGGGCGCAACCGGGGCGCGCCGCGCTTGCCCTCGATGCTTTCGATCATGGCCGACTCTTCGCCGCACACATAGGCGCCGGCGCCGCGTCGCATCTCGATGTAGGGCAAGGGGCATGGCGGGTCCGACTGCAGCGCCTCGATCTCGCGCGCCAGCATCCGGCGCGCATCGTGGTACTCGTCGCGCAGGTAGATGTAGCAGGCCTCGGTGCCTGCCACCTGCGCCGCGATCAGCATGCCTTCCAGAAAGCGATGCGGGTCGCGCTCGAGGTAGGTGCGGTCCTTGAAAGTGCCTGGCTCGCCCTCGTCGATGTTGACGGCCATCACACGGGGTGCAGGCTGCTCGCGCACGATGCGCCATTTGCGACCCGCCGGAAACCCCGCACCACCCAAACCGCGCAGGCCCGAGTCTTCCAGGGCACGAATGACGTCTTCGGCAGGCTCCTCGCCATTCACGATGGCCGCCGCCAAGGCGTAGCCGCCCTGCTGACGGTAGGCCTGGTACGCTATCCAATCACCATTCGATGGCGCTGTAGGGACAGTCTCCGGATCCCTGTTCAATTCATATTCAACCGCCTCCAGCACCCGAGGCAAATCAGCGCGCGGCACCGCCCTTTGCCCCACCAGCACCGCTGGCGCCTGCTCGCAGCGCCCCAGACAAGGTGCAGCCACCACGCGCACGGCCTGCCCCAACAGGTCGGGCAAGCGGGACATCAAGTCGGCAGACCCGGCCATCGCGCAACTCTGGCTGTCGCATACGCGAACAGTCAGCGCAGCTGGCGTCTGGCCAGCGCTCACCACTTCGAAGTGGTGGTAGAAAGTAGCCACCTCATAGACCTCGGCCAGGGCCAGATTCATGTCACTGGCCAGCGCCACCAGGTGACGCTCGAAAAGCCCATCGTAGTGATCGTTGAGCCGGTGCAAGTGCTCAATCAACAGATCCCGGCGATAACCGTCGGGCGGCGGGATTCCGATCAGTGCGCGCACTTCGTGCAATCCATCGGGGTCGCCTTGCCGGCCTTTGAGCTGCGACAAGCGCGGCACCGAATATCGACTGGCAGTCGTCACCCGAAGACTCCGTTCAGGTGTCTTTCGATATCTTGATGGACGGAAACTTGGCCGAGAAATCCTTGCTCCGGGCCGCGATCGAGACCGCCACCTTGCGTGCCACCGCCTTGTAAATGCCGGCCACCTCGCTGTCTGGGTCGGAAACCACCGTCGGCTTGCCGCTGTCGGCTTGCAGACGGATCTGCATGTTGAGCGGCAAGGCGCCCAGGTAGTCCATACCGTACTCCGTGGCCATTTTCTTGCCGCCATCGGCACCAAAGATATGCTCGACATGGCCGCATTTACTGCACACATGCACCGCCATGTTCTCCACGATGCCCAAAATCGGAACGCCGACCTTCTCGAACATCTTGATGCCCTTCTTGGCGTCCAGCAGGGCGATGTCCTGCGGCGTCGTCACCACCACGGCGCCCGTCATCGGCACACGCTGCGACAGGGTCAGCTGGATATCGCCCGTGCCCGGCGGCATGTCGACAATCAGGTAGTCCAGATCGCGCCAATTGGTCTGGCGCAGCAGCTGCTCCAGCGCCTGGGTCGCCATCGGGCCGCGCCAGATCATGGCTTCGTCCTGCGCCACCAGAAAACCGATCGACATCACCTGCACACCGTAATTTTCGAGCGGCTCCATGGTCTGCCCGTCGATGCTCTCGGGCCGTCCGTCGATGCCCATCATCATCGGCACGCTGGGGCCGTAGATGTCGGCATCGAGCAGCCCCACGCTGGCGCCCTCGGCCGCCAGCGCAAGCGCCAGATTGACGGCCGTGGTGCTCTTACCCACGCCACCCTTGCCCGAAGCCACCGCGACGATGTTCTTCACCTTGGGCAGCAGTTGCACGCCGCGTTGCACCGCGTGCGTCGCAATCTTCGTGCTGACGTTGACCGACACATTGGCAACACCTGCCACGCTGCGCGCGGCCGCTATCAGCGCCGCGCGAAAGGCCGGTATCTGGCTCTTGGCCGGATAGCCGAGCTCTACGTCGAAGGCGACATCATTTTGCGCAATGGTCAAGTTCTTAATGGCTTTGGAGGACACGAAGTCGCGTCCGGTATTGGGATCGACGACGCTCTTGAGCGCGTCCAACATTTGCTGTTCTGTCAATGTCATTGCTTGGTTACTCCTGAAGGCCTGTAGTCTAGCGAAGAAATGCTTCACCCTGGATGCAGGTGGATAATGATTTCATGTCGAATTACTGCCCGACAACTCCGACCACCGGACTGCTGCTGAGCGGCGGTGGCGCGCGGGCGGCTTACCAGGTCGGCGT
>Ga0315270_10002329_pt1 | contig 10044 bp, 11 predicted proteins | sample C1_bottom_MG_FD_204932 | JGI IMG/M metagenome (GOLD analysis project Ga0315270, IMG submission 204932) | Sediment microbial communities from Yellowstone Lake, YNP, Wyoming, USA - C1_bottom | ecosystem: Environmental > Aquatic > Freshwater > Lake > Sediment | place: USA: Wyoming | collected... | reverse complement strand
ACTGGCTGGCCTTGGCGGAGTGGTCTTCGCCTCAAGCCTTGGCTCTTGGGGCCGCGCCCTGGCTGCGGCAGGGCAGGATTTCTTTTTCGTGCAGTTGACCGACACCCATTGGGGTTTTGAGGGGCCAGCCAACCCCGAAGCCAAGAACACGCTGAAGCACGCCGTCGCGGCGGTGAACGCGCTCAAGCGTCAGCCCGATTTCATCATGTTCACCGGCGACCTCATCCATGGCGCTAAGGATGATACGGTGCGCCGTCAACGCATGACGGAATTCAAGGCCATCGTTGCCGAGCTTAAAGTCAAGGATGTGCGCTTTATCCCCGGTGAGAACGATGCCGGGCTCGATAACGGCGAGATGTACAAGGCCATGTTCGGCGTCAGCAACTACAGCTTTGATCACAAGGGCGTGCATTTCGTTGCGCTCGATAATGTCTCGGACCCCAACGGAATGATCGGGGAAAATCAGTTGCAATGGCTGCATGACGATTTGGCCCGGCACGACAAGACGCAGCCGATCGTCGTGTTCGCGCATCGCCCATTATTCGATCTTTATCCCGCATGGGACTGGGCGACCAATGACGGCGCCAAGGCAATCGACATCCTGACGCCCTACGAGAACGTGACGGTGTTCTATGGTCATATCCATCAAGAGCACCATCAGATGACCGGAAAAATCGCGCATCACTCGGCGCAATCGTTGGCGTGGCCGTTCCCGCTCGCGGGCTCGCAGCCGAAGAGAACGCCGGTCGCCTGGGACCCGGCCCATCCGTTCAAGGGCCTGGGCTTTACATCCGCGCAGACCGAAGGCAACGGGTTCAAGCCCACCACTACGCAGATTTCTTAATCACGCCACGGACACGCCGGACGCACCGGATTCCCGAACATCGGGATGGGCAGCTTGCGTCCGGCGTTTACTTCCCTATCGCCTTAGGAAGTTCATGCCATGAAACTTTCGAGATTATTCACAGAACTGTTTCTCATCGTCGGAATCTACGCGGCAGCGGAAGTGCATGCTGCTGACGCAGAGTCGATCGCACGCGGTAAATATCTTTACGACGCAGCGGATTGCTACAGCTGCCATGGGGGTCCCAGGGGCGGCAGTGTCCCGGCGGGCGGCGCCAAACTCCCTTCGGGCGGTCTGGGGCTCGATACACCTTTTGGCACGTTCCGGTCCCCCAACATCACGCCCGACAAGCAGTACGGCATCGGCGCCTGGAGCCTGGTGGAGTTCAAGAATGCACTGCGCAACGGGATCGGGCGCAAGGGAGAATATCTCTTCCCGGTCTTTCCCTACACCTCGTACAGCAAGCTGACCGATCGCGACATGGAAGATATGTACGCGTACGTCATGACCCTGCCGGCCGTACCGCTGCCCAATAAACCGCATGAAGCGAAGCCGCCTTTCAGTTGGCGCGCGCTACTCATCTTCTGGCGTGAATTGTTCTTTACCGCCGGACCGGTCGCGACCGAACCGGCCCAGGGAGAAGAATGGAACCGTGGCAATTATCTTGTACATGCCGTTGCGCATTGCGAGGAATGCCATACCCCGCGCAATTTTCTGGGTGGACTCACGCTGAGTAAATCCTTCTCCGGCAATATTGGCGGACCCGACAAGCAGAATGCGCCGAACATTACTTCGGATGTCAAGACCGGGATCGGCAGTTGGTCGATTGCGGATATCGAGCAGCTGCTCAAGACGGGGATAACACCCGAGACGGATTTCATCGGCTCGGGCATGAAGGCGGTGGTGCAGGGAACGTCAAAGCTCACCGATGCCGACCGTCATGCCATGGCGGTCTACCTGAAAAGCATCCCGCCGATCCATGTCGATCTGCCGCCGCCGAAACTGGCCTTCCAGAGCAAATGAATCTAGCGACCTTGGAACCGCGCAATCACGCCAAGGTTACTTCTATCGTACCGAGTGCGAGCGAAAAAACTTTTTGCCTGTCGGGAATAAACCGACTACGACACCTGTTCACCCCATGTAGCCCATTCCGCAGCGGTGTGGGTGCATTCGAAATCTGACTTTTTCATCGCAACTAAAATGCAGGAGAACAACATGAATACACAAGGTGGCTATCGCAACCTGCCGTATCGCTTTTCAAGTTTGGTGTTGCTGTGCTGCGCGGGGATGGCTTTGACTGCCACCCAGGCGAGCGCGGACGAAGACAAACACGATAAGCCGGTGTCCGTGGAAGTCTTCGCGCCGGCCAACGGCGATCACGCGGGGATCGGCGGTCGCGGCTGGTTCGTGGATCTGGCGCTGAACTACGATACGACGCTCGCCAACACCGGCTTTAGCGGCTTCCAGCTCACCGGTCCGGCCGGTCACAACAACGTCGCGCCGATGCCGGGAACCTTTTCCGCCGGTGCCGACGACCGTCTGCCCGGTCTGGTCGTGTTGTTGAGCACCACCCTCGTAGGCGCCGGGTCGTGCCAAAATATCGCCAATCTATTTAATCTCACCGGCGTGACCAACATGACCGCCGACAGCACCGAGCTGTGGGACACGTGGATTGTCGGCGCTCCGAACTTCGGCGTGAACACAGCGAGCACGCTGTACGTCGCGGTCGCGGACGATCTTAACGGCGATGGCATTTACAACGATGCACCGAACGTGATCGCGGACAGCAACGGCGACGGCGTGTGCGACAAGAAAGATCTGAAGGCGATGGGCGTGGCGTCCAACATCAAAAAGGTCGAGTTCTTCATCAACCAGTAATGCAGCAACTGGCGATGTGCGGCGTGACCCGGTGGATCACGCCGCCGCGCTTTCGATACTTAAATGACTGAGCCACCTTTCGCAGTGCAGTCGGTCTTCGTTACGGCCAGGAAGCCTTTGCCTTTGCAACTGTTCTGCCCTTTGCAATCGTTGCTCGCGCTCTTGCAGGCGGTTTGTCCTTTACATGCGTTTATACCCGCGCAATGAACCTTGGCTTCCATCGCGCCGCTCTGCTCCATCGCCGCGCTGCTTTTTTCCATGCCGCCGGTGGCGCATCCTGCTAACAATAATCCTGCCGCCGCAGCGGCCAGTGCGGTGCCCGATAATTTACGAACTGCATTCATGGTTGATCTCCTCAAGTGAAGGTGCGGAAAATATCCAGTGCCGCACGGATGTGCGGCAGGATCGCATCCGGTAATCAGTCTGGGGCGCGAGATTCACGACAGCATCACGTAACCATCACGTTTTGATCACGCGCGTCGTGATGCTTTTGTGATCCGCCAGCGACTATCATGGTTGGCAGTGTTTGAAGAGTTGTACACCCCATGCCGAAGCGAATTTTAGTTGTCGAAGACAATCGCGACCTCGCCCAGTTGCTGGATCTGCATCTGCGCGATTTGTCGTATCGCGTCGATCTCGCGCACGACGGCAACACCGGGCTGAGCAAGGCGACCAGCGGCGGCTACGATCTGGTGATTCTCGACCTGATGTTGCCGGGACTGGACGGGCTGGAAATCTGCCGCCGCTTGCGGCGCGCGGCGACCTACGTTCCGATCCTGATGTTGACTTCAAAGGCATCGGAACTGGATCGCGTGCTGGGGTTGGAAATCGGCGCGGACGACTACGTTACCAAACCGTTCAGCATTCAGGAGCTGCTGGCGCGCGTGAAAGCCATTTTCCGGCGCAGCGAAAGTTTGCAGTCCGGACCCGCCGAGCATGCCGGTAAAACGGTTACGGCGCGCGATCTGGTGATCGATCTGGAAAAGCGTAATGTCACGCTCGGCCAGCGCGCGGTGGAATTGACGGTCAAGGAATTCGATTTGCTGTCGCATTTCGCATTGCATCCGGGCCGCGTTTACACGCGCGCGCAGTTGCTTGACCAGGTGTGGGGCTACGGCCACGAAGGTTACGAACACACTGTTAATTCACATATCAATCGCTTGCGCGCCAAGATCGAGAACAATCCCGCGCAACCGGGCTACATTCTCACCGTATGGGGCGTGGGTTATAAATTCGCGGAGGCGGAGTAATGCCGATGTTTCGCTCACTGTACTCAAAACTGGCGGTCGTGTTGCTGGGACTGTTCGCGGTGGTCGGCGTGCTGGCGGTCGGGCTGACCGTCTATTCCGCCGGGCGCTACCAGCAGGAGGTGAATCAAAAACTCAACCGCGAACTGGCCGACCACATCGTTGCGGAAAAAACCCTGATCCGCGACAAGCTGGTGAATCAGGCGGCATTGGAAGATGTGTTTCACATGATGATGGTGATTAATCCCGCCATCGAGTTTTACCTGCTCGACCCGGAGGGCGCAGTGCTTGCCTTTTCGGCCGAGCCCGGCAAGGTGAAGCGCGCACGCGTCAGCCTGGAACCGGTGCAGCGCTGGCTGGCCGGCGGCACCACCTTGCCGGTGCAGGGCGACGATCCACGTGACCCGCTCGGACAAAAAGTTTTTTCCGCCGCGCGCATCGGCACGCCGGAGCACACGGAAGGTTATCTGTACATTATTCTGGGCGGCGAGGATTACGACAGCGTGGTGCAAACCCTCGCGGGCAGTTACATCCTCAAGCTGGGTGCGTGGATGCTGCTCGCGGTGCTGGCGCTGTCGCTGCTCGCGGGGCTGCTGCTGTTTGCACTGCTCACCGGAAAACTGCAACGGCTGGCGGTGGCGATGCGCGCCTTCAAGGCGGGCGAAACGCCCGCACTCGCCGTCGTGCCGCGTGCGGAAGGCGACGAGATTGATCGCCTCACCGCCACGTTCAGCGCGATGGCGCAACAGATCAACGCGCAGGTCGAGACACTTAAACAAACCGACAATTTGCGGCGCGAACTGGTGGCCAATGTGTCGCACGATTTACGCACGCCGCTGGCGACGCTGCACGGTTACATCGAAACACTGCTGCTCAAGGAAGACACGCTGGATGCGCGGCAACGCCGCGAATATCTGGAAATCGCCATCTTGCATTGCAAGCGGCTGAATACGCTGGTGAGCGAATTGTTCGAATTGGCGCGGCTCGACGCACAGGAAACCAAGCTCAACCGCGAGCCGTTCAGTTTGCCGGAGCTGGTGCAGGACACGGTGCAGAAATTCCAGCTCAGCGCGCGCGATCAGCAGGTGAGCCTGGTCGCTCGCTTCGAGCACGCGTTGCCGTTCGTCAGCGCCGACATCGGCCTAGTCGGACGGGTGCTGGAAAACCTGATCGAAAACGCGCTGCGCTACACGCCGCGCGACGGCGTTATTGAACTTGTGTTGCTGCCCGCGCTGCGTGGTGTGACCGTGCAAGTGCGCGATACCGGCTGCGGCATTCCGGCCGACGAACTGCCGCGCATTTTCGACCGTTTCTACCAACTGGATAAAAGTCGCAACCTGAACCCCGGGTCGTCCGGCCTGGGTTTGGCGATCGCCAAGCGCATCCTCGATTTGCACGGTGGCTCCATCGCCGTGAGCAGCGCGCTGAACCAAGGCACCAGCTTCACATTCGACCTGCCCGCGCACTATGCCTCTTAGCTGAAAGCATTGATGAGTCTGGACACCGCGTCGCCGTGCCACTATCTTCTGAAGGGCAGTATCCGACTGCCGGGGAGAACATAACGATGAGCACTAAAGTGGATGGCAACGTGGTCCGCGCTTCGACGTTGGGCGACGAGCTTGACAAAAATGAAAGCAGTGCACTCGCAACCGTCATGGGCGCGCGCAAGCTGCGTGATGGCGAGCTGCTGGTCGCGGAAAACGCCGCCGATCACGCGCTGTATCTGTTGGCCGACGGCCGCCTCGAAGTACTGAGCAAGACCGACGGGCAAGACGTTGTCGTCTACACCATGAGTAAAGGCGAGTGTGCCGGTACGCGCGCATTCGTGGATCGCACCCCGCGCAAGGCGACCTTGCGCGCCGTCGGCGACACCACCGTGTACACGCTGGAACGGCAACCGTTCGAATCGTTGCTCGCGCAACATCCGGGTGTGGTGTACAAGGTTATGCGCGCGCTGTTCCGCATCACCCACGCCAACCTGATGCGCATGAATCAGGAAAGCGCGCAGCTCTCCAACTACATCAACAAGTCGCACGGGCGCTATTAGCGCGGGCGTATCATTACGGTTTTCAGGAGACAGGCAGCATGAAGATGTCGTTGAGTTCGGCAAGCTCGGTATGGGGATGGTCGGTACTGATCAGTAGTGTTTTGTTGACGGGTTGCGGCGGCACGGCAGGTGTGAAAGTGCGCGACACGGTGTTGATCGAATCCGTTCCGTCCGGCGCGCAGATTAAGGTATCTGGACGTGACATTGGCGTCACGCCGCTCAGTGTTGATCTGGATCAGGCGTTCCCGCGCCATTGGACCGCGCGCGTCAAGAGCGATGACGATGGCTTTGCATTTTACCGGCGCCTCGAAACGCTCGATCTGAAGAAAGACGGCTGCGAGACCTACACTCAACTGGTCGCCGAAACCGACCTGGCGCGCGATATCAAAGTCACACTCAAATGTGATCCCGATTACCGGCCCGCAGTTGTCGCGGCACCCCCTGCGATGGGCACGCCCGCACCTGCTTCTGCGCTGGGTATCGAGCAACGTTTGCGAACCGTCGAGGATTTAAAGGCCAAAGGCTTGATCACCGACGACGAGTACCGCACGCAGCGCCAACGCATTTTGGACGGGCTGTGATGTTGCGTGGTTGCGGACTCAAGAGGTTCACCGAAAAACAAAGGCGATAACTGGACAGGTAGCGGTCGTTTCGTTAGCCAGCGTTTAAGCGTCAAGCGCGCGAGGCGATAGAGGCTGTCTTCGACCCATTCCCGTCGTTCACCACTTCAGCAAAAGAACGTCCAGTTCCGTCACGGAACCAGACATTCCAGCACCCCATTCTCGACATTATTGAACGGCTGGTTATGGCCCGCAAGCGACCGTTGCCAGCGGCCGCTTGCGGATACCTATCAGTCAAACCTCGGTTTGCTCCGAGATTTCCAGCGCGTCATCAACTTCAATACCAAGATAACGCAACAGTACTTTCCAGTTTCGTATGACCCAGTAACAACTGAACGGCACGCAAGTTTTTGGTTCACCGGTAAATCAGCGCCGCCTTGGTGCGCCGCAGTGAATGCGTGCCGTATAGTTCCGGATCAAGACCGATCAGACGAAGCCAGGACTTTACCATTCGCGCATATTGCCGCGTGGTGATATGCGGTGAGGCGGTCATCCGGCTCGGGAACAAGTATTGACTCGCGCTCAGGTGCTTGTTTGCAATCCATGCGGCGACTGCATCACGCGTTGGCTCGGTGAGTTCGAACTGCACTGGGCGCCCAGTCTTCAGTTGCATCACCATTGCGCGGCACACCACATGATCACCGTGATTGACATCGCTGGCACGTAACTTCACCAGATCGCACCCGCGCAATTTGCTGTCGATGGCCAGATTAAACAACGCAAGCTCGCGACTGCGCTTCGCCAGTTGCAGCCGGATACGGATCGCCCAGATCTCCTTCAATTTGAGCGGCGGTTTTTGCCCAATCAGTTTGTCCTTGTTCCACGGAGTTTGCCCCGCCCGATACTGTATGGTTGTTGTTTCAGTAGACATGACTGCGTTCCTCCATCAGGGATGGAGAGCTAGCGTGCGGCGACCCGCGCGCACCCCACGAGCGTAAAAACACCCCCGTAACATCAACAAAATGCCACGCACAGCGTTGACAAAGATTGCCAATTAATGCCAGTCTTTTTTAACGGAGGTACCACTATGGCAACCATGAATGTTTCCCTACCAGACCCCATGAAAGACTGGGTGGAAGACCAAGTGAAGACGGGGCATTTCAGTAATGCCAGCGATTACGTGCGCGATCTGATTCGGCGCGATCAAGAGTATCAGGAACAGCGCGAAGCCCTGATCAAAGCGTTGGTCGTCGGAGAAAAGAGCGGCGTATCCGAACGGACGATCAAAGAAATCTGGCGGGATGTCAAAGACCGACGTAGTCGGAATGGTTAAGCTTTCTGCTGCCGCTGCGCACGACATCGAAGAACTGCTCGATCATTCCATCGCCGATTTCGGCATTCACCAAACAGAAAATTACTACGACGCGCTGACGCGGTGCTTGGTGTTGCTAGGAGAAAATCCTGAACTTGGCTACGTCGCTGACGATATCCGCAGCGGATACCGGCGCTTCCCGCACGAGAGCCACGTTATTTTCTACACGCTTGAACAGAACGATGTGTTCGTCGTCCGCATTCTGCACAAGCGCATGGATGCGGTGCGGAATATTCAGGAGTGAATTACTACAAGTTCAGACGGGCTGATCGCGCGTGTTGTTCACAGTGAGTTTTATCATTTGCTCAATGGTCGCAATCGACCCATTCCTGCCGTTCGACACGTCAGCAAAACAATGCCCGTTTCGTGTTGGTAAGCGGCCATTCGACCTCATTACGATTATTGCGACAGGTATTCACGAAATCGCTCGACAGAATACTTGCCGCCTATGGCGCTCTTTGGAATGCGATTCAACCGATGGTGAAGATCAAACAAATCCACATGATCCAAACCACCATCCATCTGCGCCGTAACTTCAATTTGAAATCGCAAATCGTTCATCGAACCCAACACGCTCCGATTATTAGTACGTGTGTAGCGAATCACACGGCATGCGTCCAACATCCGCTCGATCTGCTCCTGCGAAAATTCGTCCCAGCGCATCGTGGTAAACAAACGCTGCCCGAACACATCATCCAATCGCGCGAACTCCGGCTTCTTCAGTCCCGGCACAAACACCGAGTACAACGTCGCATCATGCGTGAGCAGCACACACTTGCGCCGCTCGATCAAAAACAGATTTGCGTGCCAGCTCTCACCGGTCGCTTCTGCGTCGACTAATCCAGCAGGAATTTCCGCAAGCAGCTTTTGTGTACAGCGAATGAGCATCGCCACCGCCTGTTACTCCAAACCCACGCTGGCCCCACCCAAATCCCCGGCAATCAACCGAAACTGTTCCAGCGCGGCTTCCAAATCCACGACGAACTTCAGTCCGCCGACGGTAACAGCGGCTTGTCCAGCTCTTTAAGGAATTCATTGTGTTTCGCAGTCGCTATCTGGATCGCTTTCTCGATTCCCACCAAGCTCACATGGGTCGCCGTTAGGTCTATCTCCTCCTCGCCCACCGCCGTGCTGATGTAGCGGGAGATGTTCAGGTTGTAGCCTTCCTCGGCGATGCGCTCCATGCTGATGCGCTTGGAGTAACGGTCCTCTTCCTTGCGGAATTGGTAGGTGTCGATGATCTTGGCGATGTGCGCGTCCGTCAGTTGGTTCTGGCGTTTGCCTTTCACGAAGTGCTCGGCGGCGTTGATGAACAGCACGTCATCGGGCTTCTTGCATTTCTTGAGCACGAGGATGCACACCGGGATGCCGGTGGAGTAGAACAGGTTCGCGGGCAGGCCGATGACGGTGTCGATGTGGCCGTCTTTCAGCAGCTTGGTGCGGATGCGTTCTTCGGCGCCGCCTCGGAACAACACGCCGTGAGGCAGGATGATGGCCATCACGCCCATCTCTTTGAGGAAGTGGAAGCCGTGCAGCAGGAAGGCGAAATCGGCGGCGGACTTGGGGGCCAGTCCGTGATTCTTGAAGCGCACATCGTCGCCCATGGCTTCCGTGGGGTCCCAGCGGTAGCTGAACGGCGGATTGGCGACGACGGCATCGAACGCGGGTTTCTTGGCGGGGTTCAGCTCGCGCAAGATGTCCCAATCGTTGGTCAGCGTGTCGCCATGGTAGATCTCGAACTCCGTGTCCTTCACCCCGTGCAGCAGCATGTTCATGCGCGCAAGGTTGTAGGTGGTGATGTTCGTTTCCTGCCCATAAATCTTGCCGATGCCGTGCGGACCCATGCGCTTGCGCACGTTGAGCAGCAGGGAGCCGGAGCCGCAGGCGAAGTCGAGCACGCTGGTCAGGCGGTCTTTCTTGCCGGTGGCGGGTTCCTGGCTGTCGAGGGTGACGATGGCGGAGAGGATGTCGGAAATCTGCTGCGGCGTGTAGAACTCGCCCGCCTTCTTGCCGGAACCGGCGGCAAACTGGCCGATCAGGTATTCGTAGGCATCGCCCAGCGCATCGATGTTCGAGGAGAATTCCGCCAGTCCTTT
>Ga0315270_10002328_pt1 | contig 10044 bp, 9 predicted proteins | sample C1_bottom_MG_FD_204932 | JGI IMG/M metagenome (GOLD analysis project Ga0315270, IMG submission 204932) | Sediment microbial communities from Yellowstone Lake, YNP, Wyoming, USA - C1_bottom | ecosystem: Environmental > Aquatic > Freshwater > Lake > Sediment | place: USA: Wyoming | collected... | reverse complement strand
AAGCCTCGCAATAGGTACAACCACTTACCACTTGCCAATCTTCAGCCGGTATCGCGTGGTGACGCGGCAAGGAAAACGCTGCTTCGCCCTTGTCCGCAAACATCGCATTCAACAATACCTTGCGTTCCGGCACAAAGGGGGTAGCGGCGCGGATCGCCTTTAGCGGCGCTGGCGCAGACTCAAACTTGCCAGACATCACATCCGCACTGTGACCGACGATACGCTGAAACAGACTGCGACGGGATGCATCGAGTTTCCCCCGCTTCTCCGCCACTTCGGGTTTTTCAGCACGAAGTGTAAGCGAAGCATGGCTTTCGGGATCGCCTGTGCTGCACAGTATTTCGTGCGCCTCCAGATTTGAGCGGATCAAGTCCGGTCCCTTGCTTGCATGTGCACATTCGGCACAGTGTCCCGTTCCGGCTAATTCCACTGCTATCCCCTGCCGTGATAACTCTGCCAGCACCACCGGATGAAGCGCACCCAGACAAGGAACAACCACATCACCCGCCTCTTCCGAGGGTGCACAAGCAAGCGTCACCCGTTTCGAACCAACCGTTATTTTGAGTAGATAGTCGGCAGTAATACTGTTCTGACTTAATGCCTCGGTCTGGCAGACGCCCACACACAGCCCGCAGTTTTGACAACGGTCGGCAAGCACCTCGACCCCGGCATCGAACAGGCGTATCGCCTCGTGCGGACACGCCTGGGCACAGCGATGGCAATCGCTGTAAACGTAGCGGTAGCGAACGCAACGCTCCGCGCGAAACCCAGGTATGGCCAGCATGACTATTGTTTCTTGAATTGTTGCAACGGTTTGTCGCGCTTGAGTTCCTGCATGGGCTTACCCTGTTCGCAGGTGTTCTTGGGAATGACGAAGCTGCCTGATACGGATGTGCCCAAGGTTGCTTTTTCCACCACACGCTGCCAAGCCTGACTGCCACCCTTTACCGCGAATACAAAACGATCATTTGCCGCCGGAATGGATTTGGCGATTTCCAAAGCCGCTGCATCGGTATCTGCCACGATCAGCACCAGTCCTTTTTTGATCGGGGTCGTGATCTGATATCGGGTCGAAAAAGCAATCGGAATATTCCGTTGCGCTGCAGCACTACGCGCATCCAGCAGCTGATAATCTTGGGCTTGGTCAAGCTTTGCCGACAGTGCGCCCTCTTCCAGCAGCAATCCCTCCGCACCAAAGCTCAAGGTCGGCAACAGCAGCAACGCCAGACAACCACAGCGCAACATCCGCATCATACGGTCGCCGCTTCACCATCCGCTGCCTTAACCGTTTCAGCGGCAACAATTTCCTGCTCTGTCATGGCTGCAGTGCGAATTCGCACCATCTCGATCCCGTCACGCGTATTCGGGGTAGGCAACAGCAATTGCCGTACCTGCCCGTAGCGTACCCAAGGTTCAAGATCGACATCAGACTGTTGCCACGGAGAGAACCAGAGTTTACTGCCATGTATTTCCACCAGTCCGGCGCAAACGTTAAGATCGTCATCCTGTATATCAACACAAATCAGCGCCATGGATGCGCCAAGTAACAACATCTCGCCTAGCCACCACTCGGCATCGGTTCCGGTGGCGGTACCGTCGCTCAGCACGATCTCCCATCCTGTTTTGCCATACGACGGAGTTACACAATTGAAATCCTCGTTCGATACGGTATCCAGCGTCCAGGAGACATGCCGTTTCATTGCCAACAACGAGATGCCTATCCGTTCCGGGCCATACTGCTGAGCCAAACGGGCCACTGCCGCACTATCCAACAAAGCTGCATCGGCAAGCAGCACCCGCGCCGCGCCGCGTTCGAGCAACTCACTTGCCCGTGCCTCGGTGCCATTTCCGAGCACAATATTGAAGTTTTGCATAGATGACGGGAGCGTTGCGTCATCGCGCATGAAGCGGATTCCTTCCGTCGCGACCTCGTCTGGCTCGGCCCAGTGGGCGAAAATCAGTGTGGATTTTTCATGCATGGCTGGCAGTGCGATCAAGAATCAATTTGTTATACACGAATGGTTGAAACGGGTATTCATCATCCGGCGCAAGTAAGGATATAACAGGGCGCAAATTGTGCAGTGTTTCAAGAATCGGTTCAACCATGATGCCGTGATGGCTGGGCGCATACTGCGGAAGAATCATCAGGGCGTCATCGATAAGCAGGCAAGCCCCTTCCTGATTGCCATTCTGGGTGAAATACAGCGCCAGTGCCGCGAAGGCCATGCCTTGCAGGAAGCGTGCGTCCGGATCCTTGTCGCCGCCGACACGATCCTTGACCAGCGTGGCCCAACGCTGATTCAGCCAATCATGGACTTCATGAAACTCGTTCTCATTCCATAGATGCGCGAGTTCGTCCCAGTCCCATAAGTAATGCATTTCAGCTCTTTCCTCGCATGCGTTTCTCGATCAACGAGATATCGATGGTCTGCAGTATTGCATCCAGATCACCGCCGTCATCGCGTCCTTTTTCGCAGGAATCGCAAACCGGTTCATCCGGATTGAACTCGTATTTGACTTCCGCCTTGGGCACTTTTAATTTGCCACCGTCAAGGTCATCCACTTTGATGCCAAGCAGATTCAATTCCCATTCAGAAAAGTTGCCAAGCAGCTTGGCCATTTCGCGGTAAAAGGAATGTTCAGATGCACGCTGCAGCAGCGTGGCGTAGCCGCGCACCCACTTACCTAGATGCAGCGCCCAAAAGCGTTTTATTTCCTTCACTAGTTTCGTATAGGCTATCTGGTCACCCGAATCGAGCAGCACGGCTGCATGTTCAAGCATTTCAGCCATGAACGTCAATTCCACTCCCAATTGATCTTCGAATACCGCAAAGCGACCAGTGGAAATTTTAAAGCCGCTCTTGTTATAAAAATCGCGCACTTCGAAAAAAGGTTGCTGCTGATAGCGACCGGTTAGCCTGATCGACTCGACCGGCGGGCAACCTCCCGCCACAATGAACAACACCGCATATTCGCAAGCTAGCGTGTCCAGCAACTCTGCCAAAGGTGTGGTTGTAAAATCATCGGGGAAAACAACGCCCATTTCCAGCAGAGATGACATTACCGTCGACGATCTAATCGCATTCAGATATTCCGCTCTTGGCTCTTCCAGAAACACTCCTGCCAGAAGACGATAGATACCGGCTCTGGCCTTGCATTCCGCAACCAGTTCGCCATTCGTAAATTCTGTTTCAGCGTTCGTCACTTCCTGCATCATAGTCGTTGTCATTATCAGCCTTTCAAAAAATAGCACGGCACATGGGAGATGCACCGGGCTGTAACTCTCTCTACTACTTGCTGCCAACTTCTCAGTTCAGCCGTCGCAACGGAAAAAGGGTGCCGACCGGATCAGGATCATTTAGTGACACCCCACGGCTCATTCTTTCTTGACGCTGCCAGGACCACCCCACGACGCCATTTCCGGATGCATCTTGCGGTGCAGGTCTCCGGTATAAGCATAGCGCATGGTCTCCTTGGCCGCTTCGAGATGTTTCTCCCAACTGCCTTCGACATCGCCATATTTGTCGCTAGGACCCGCTTTGGTGACTTTCACCACGGTATCGAACCAGCCCTGTGATCCACCGATTGGATCAACGACGGTCGGAATGATGGCGTTCGGATGCACGCCTTTGTCTTCCCACCAGACGTTGTTCAGGTCGGCATCGTTTTGCCCTCCGAACTCGCCCGCAGCTTTTTCCTTGAGCTTCAGCGTAGCCAGACGGCCATACTCCCAGTGTCCGAATGCGGTTGGAATCGCTACCACTTTCGGATGGATGCCCTCGAACACATAAGCCTTGGTCACCATATGCCCGACCTTGCTTTCGATACGCACCAATTCGCCCGTCTTGACGCCCATCTTTGCACCCGTTTCGGTATTCATCCACACCGGGTTACTGTGCATGATTTCCGCTAGCCACTTGACCGACGCTGACCGGGATTGTTTGTGGACATTGATTTTGTAAGTGGTCAGGATCATCTCGTCCTCCTTCATCTCCTTGTGCCATGGGACCTGCTTGAAGGTCGGCATCGGATTGAAACCGTACTTGGCCCACTCATCCACACGGACGTTGATCAGTCGATTACCCGTGGGAAAGCCAACATAGTTCTTACCCTTGCGTCGCACACCGATGGCCTTGCCGTTCTTATGGATCGTGCCATGCGCATCTACCGTAGTGCCTGCCATATCGGCCGCCGACACTTCCTTCATGTGCAGTCCGTACTCGGGCACGATCTCGCGCCCGGTCTTGTCGGAAATCTTGCCGGTACGCGGATTGAGCTTGCCGTAGATCGGCCAAACGCCGTGCTTCTTGAGGAAGTCTAATCCACCTGCCTCCTTGAGGCCGGGGATATTGTCGAAATGCTGGCGCATGTAGTCTTCGCCATCCTTGAAGTTCCAGTATTTTTTCATCCCGCGCTTGCCGTCTGGATCCATCTTCCAGATGATGTCACGCATCATGATGCGGTTCTCGCGCGACTCGCCCAGCGACTTGATCACCGGCTGACGAATGCCCAACCATGGCCACAAGGAGTTGGGCATGGACTCCGGTTCCCAGCGTTCTAGGTAAGGACAGTCCGGCAGGATAAGGTCGGCCAGCGCAGCTTCCTCACCCATGAACGGAGTCAGCGCAACGTAGTATGGAATCAGCTTCTCGTCACGGTACAACTTGCCCCAGTAAGCCTGCGCACCCGGATTGGTGTATACCGGATTGTCCTGATATGAGAAGTGCACATTGATCTTCTGCCTACCCTCGGCAATGAACAAAGGCAACAAATGACTCACCTTGTGTTCGGCAAGCGGGTACTCGTGCGGATGCGCCATATCGGAACCATGTGCCGGCTTGGGTGGTTCCGGTTGCGGTTGTGGCCAACCCATGCCGCGCGGCATGCAATAACCACCACGCTTCTCAACGTTGCCAGTCATGATTGATAGCATCATGGTTGCCTTTTCGTTGTACGAACCGTACAAGTGTTTGGCCGGACCGCGATAGGTGTAGGTGGTCGCCGGTTTGGTAGTGGCAAACTCATGGGCAATGCGCTCGATGGTTTCTGCCGGCACGCCGGAAAGTGCGGAAGCCCACTCCGGTGTGAACTGCTGGTAGTGCTTCTTCAGCTCGGTTGTCGTAACGTTGCACCAGGTATCGATGAAATCACTGTCCTGTAGATCATCGCGCAAGATGACGTGACCGATCGCCAGCGCCACAGCACCATCGGTACCCGGGAACACCGGAATCCATTCATCCGAGCGTCCGGCCGTGTTTGACAGGCGCACATCGAATGTCACCAGCTTGGCCTTGTTATCTACCACTCCTTCCGCGATACGCTGCGCATAGGGGTTGTGGAAATATGCTGCTTCCAAAATGTTGGAACCGAAGTTCAGGATGTACTTGGTGTTGGCAAAATCAGGTGTTTCGATGTCCGGTCCCCAAGTCGGTTGCATACCGATTTTCTTGGACGATTCGCACACTGAAGTGTGGTTGATGACCGTGGCCGATCCCAGCGTGTTCATGAAGCGGTCGATCACCCCACCACTGCGGTTACGACCATATTTCAGCGAGATGCTATTGGGGTCTATCTTGAGAGCCGCATTTAGCTTTTCTGCCACTTCTGCCAAGGCTTCATCCCAGGTAATACGCTTCCACTTGCCTTCGCCGCGTGCGCCAACACGCTTCAGCGGATACAGAATGCGATCTGGATCGTAGGTGTACCACATACCGGCGTTGCCTTTGGCGCACAATCTGCCGCGGGTAGAAACATGTTCCGGATTACCTTCCAGCTTGACGATACGGCCGTTTTCAATAAAGGCGATCCCGCCGTCCTGAATGTTGCAGAAGTGGCAGTTGTAGGGAATAGCCTGGCGTTCCTGCATGGTAACCGGGCCGATGTCCTTGCCGCCAAGTTCATTTTCCATTGCACTCAGCACACTGGGAGCAGCGACAGCGGCGGCAGTGGCACCCGCACTGACTTTAAGGAATGTTCTGCGATCCATTTCAAACATGACAGTCTCCCCGATTTAGAAATAACTTTGGACGATTTGTCCGCCGATCAGAATGGAATAACGTAGTGCCATACCGCCAACCAGCAGCAATCCGGCTGCGGTCATCATGCCGCTTTGCTGCCGCCCATAAGCGGTCAGTAACACTGCGATCGGGGCAACTGTCCCTACCAGGATGCCCAGCCCGAGAAAAATCGCACCGAGGGTTCCGCTGGTCATGAACATGAATGTCAGTTCCGATGTTGAGCCTCCGTAAGCCGTTGTACCCAACAGGGAAACCAGCATCGCCGCTACAGCACCGGCAGACCAGAGCATGAACGTGCGCAACATTTTTAGCAGCTTTTCGCCTTTGGCGATGAAGGTCGCCACCGCTGCACCGGAAAGCAGCGACAAGGCCACGAACAGAACCGGCATCAACGGCGTATTCCACACCGGACGATTCTGGTGAACCGTCAGATCGAAGCCGGTATAGATCGGCAGACCCAATGCCAACAAGGCACCTAGCACTGCAAGCTTGCGGCTCGTCTCCTCATCGTTCTTTCGCATCATCATGAAGTAGGCGACCGACACCAACCCGAACGAAATCAGGTTCAACCCACCCCATGCCAGCGGCGACGCAAAGTTGAGATAGGCCGGGTTCATGATGTTGAGAAAACGTAGCGGCTGTGTCAGATCGTCGATCAGCAGCAATCCACCGCCAGCAAGAAGAACGAACGAAATATAGAAAGCCGGCTTTCTGATGACCTGAAATTCCGTTCTGTACCAGGACAAGGCCGAAAAGAAAAACATGGCGGCGGAAATGCCGATCACGAAGAAGTAGATCGCGTACGAACCCGACCACGGCATATTATGAAAGACGTTATAGTCACCCATGATTTTGACTCCCTTAACTGTTCTTGTTGAACGCAGCCCGCTCAGATTCCATCACATCCTGCGGGTCATATATTTTGCGACCGATCTCGGTGTGATTACGGTCTGCGCCGATATAGAAGACGTGCGGCTTGGTACCTTCTTCCGGACGCAGCACTTGCGTTGATTGGGTGCTGACCAGATAGGAGACTTCGCTTGCAGGATCGTTAAGGTCACCGAAGATTCGTGAACGGCCCACACAAGTCTGCACGCACGCCGGAACCAGCCCTTGGATTACACGGTGATGACAGAAAGTGCATTTATCCACTACGCGGGTGATGTCGGTATAAGTACGGTGCTTGGGCAACATGAAGCGGGCGTTGTATGGACACGATGCCATACATGCCTTGCAGCCGATGCAGCGTTCATAGTGCTGTAATATGAAGCCGCCATCGTCTACCTTGAAAGTAGCGCCGACCGGGCAGGCGCGTACGCAAGGCGGATCATCGCAGTGGTTACACAGGCGCGGCAGGAACATCTTGCGCACAGTTGGATACTTACCCACAACCTTGTAGGGCACCCAAGTACGAAAAACACCCAACGGCACATCGTATTCAGCCTTGCACGCCGTCATGCAGGCATCGCAGCCTATGCAGCGACGCAGGTCGATCACCATGGCATAACGCTTCTTGCCCGGAACCCCCCTTGTTTCTATCGGTGAAATGCGCAATTCGCTCATCTGAATTCTCCCTGAAAATTTGATTTCCACCAAAACCCAACGACTCTTATTTCGATAAGTGTCCACATCTTGCTTAGCATTCAGCACTTTCTATGCCACGACTGTTATCAAGCGGTTTTCTTGGAAATTACAGGTCAACGCAATGCGACATTCAGTCCAGACATTACCTTTTTGTAGCAGCACGTTTACCATTTGGTAATGGACTCACTGCTTGCCCATTACAGTTTTGCCACTCTCATGTTCAATCGCCGCTTTTTACTATGGTGGTATAGTTATTGCGGGTCGCCGATATGCATCGAGCCGCCGGAGCGCACTGACAACCACGTTCACCAACCAGCCATTTCAGATTGTCCAATGACGTCGATATGAACGATCAGCAACTGTTACGCTACAGCCGCCACATCCTGCTTGAGGAGATCGGCATCGAGGGGCAGCAGCGGCTGCTCGACGCCCATGCGCTCATCATCGGGTTGGGTGGGCTGGGCTCGCCCGCCGCCATGTATCTCGCTGCCAGCGGTGTCGGTCACCTCACGATATGCGACCATGACACGGTCGATTTCAGCAATCTACAACGTCAGATCATTCACCGCACTTCCACCGTCGGCCAGACGAAAGTCGTCTCTGCCCAAGCTGCACTGCATGACATCAACCCGGATATCGAATGTAACGGACTGCCGATCCGCGCCGATGCAGCGCGACTGCTCGAACTGATTGCGGTGGCAGACATTGTGCTGGACTGCAGCGACAACTTTGCCACGAGATATGCCATCAACCGCGCCTGCCTGGCTCAGCGCAAACCACTCGTATCGGGTGCGGCTATCCAGTTCCACGGACAAGTTGCCGTATTTGATTTTCGCCGTGAAGACGAACCCTGTTACAACTGCCTTTTTCCTATAGACAGCCTTGCGGCGGAGCTGCGTTGCGCAACAACGGGCGTATTCGCACCCTTGGTCGGCATCATCGGCACAATTCAGGCTGCGGAAGCGCTAAAGCTTCTAATGAGAATAGAACGAGGGATAGGCGGCAAACTGCTTTCGGTCAACGCGCTGGATATGAACATCATGCTCATCAAGCTGAGTAAAGACAAGGCTTGTCACGTGTGTGGCGAAAACGCAGCAACATCAAATCAGTCGGCACCCGAACTACATGCGGACTGCGCCTTTGCAAATGGCCGGAGCTAGCATGAGCAAAATATTGCACTTTATGTTGCTACTACTGGCGCTCTCTTTTGCGACTGCCTTGCAAGCTGGCACGCACCCCGCCAAGCCGCCGTTGCGCATCGGGCTGTCACCGGTCTTTTTGGATGATCAGGAAGCCTTTCTCAATAAATGGCGCGACTACCTAGGGCATCATCTCAATCGCCCTATCACCTTCGTTCAGCGCGGCAGCTACCGCGAAATCGTGGACATGCTTCGTGAGGGCAAGCTGGATTTTGCCTGGCTGTGTGGCGCCCCTTATGTCCGCAACAAGAAGACCTTTCGCCTCGTAGCCGTCCCTCTATACCGTGGCGAGCCGCTTTACCGGTCCTACCTGATCGTCCCGAGTTCCGACAAGCAATCCCGTTCGCTTTCAGATATGCGCGGCAAGGTGTTTGCCTTTTCCGACCCAGACTCAAATTCCGGGCACCTTTATCCCGAATATCTGCTTGCCAAACGAGGCACGCAACCTTCCGCATTCTTCGCCAAATCCTTCTTTACCTGGAGTCATCGCAAAGTGGTTGAAGCCGTCGCATCGGGTCTGGCACAAGGCGGGTCGGTAGATGGCTACGTCTGGGACACTCTGTCCAGAACACACCCGGAACTCACCTCACGCACACGCATCGTTACCGAATCACCACAATTCGGTCACCCTCCCATCGTGGCGGGACGTTCCGCTTCGCAACAGGATATCGTCGCCTTGCAACAGGTGCTATTCAAGATGATTCATGACGAAGTTGGTGGCTACCTGCTGGATCAACTCAACCTGGGTGGGTTTGTGTATGGCAACGTACATTTGTACGATAGTATTGACGAGATGTCCCTCTTCGTGGAAAAACAACAGAGCAATGCATCTCAAGGACATTAGTCTCCGCTACAAGATCCCGCTGCGCGTGGCCGTGCTGGTCATCATCACGGCCAGCGTATTAGCTTCAGTGCTGGTTTATCGCAGCATCGGCGACCTACGCGACAACATGGTTGCCAATGCCGGCAGTATCGCACGCGTCATTGCCGATACTCTGGTTGAACCGATAAAGCATGATGATGTGTGGCGTGCATTCGAAATCATCAATACCCCGTTCCGTATTCCGCAGGACCAAGACAAGGCACAAGGCGCGGAATACATCCTGATACTCGATGCAGCCAACAAAGTCTTGGTCTCCACCCAGCCGGAAAAATTCCCGATGTTAAGCGACCCGACAAGCATCGAGCCGAACTTCTCGTCATTGCTCAGTCACCTACCGGAGTTGAATACCCTGGCTCTGCCC
>Ga0315270_10002327_pt1 | contig 10045 bp, 9 predicted proteins | sample C1_bottom_MG_FD_204932 | JGI IMG/M metagenome (GOLD analysis project Ga0315270, IMG submission 204932) | Sediment microbial communities from Yellowstone Lake, YNP, Wyoming, USA - C1_bottom | ecosystem: Environmental > Aquatic > Freshwater > Lake > Sediment | place: USA: Wyoming | collected... | reverse complement strand
CACGCCCACACCTCGGCGGCGGGCTGGTTGCCTGCGGTGCACCGACGGGTGCGCTTGAGCTCGTGCGCTTCGATTTCAACCACCTGATACAGCACGCGGCCACCAAGTTTCAGGAACACCGGGCCGATGCCGAGCATGCGCCAGCGCTCCAGTGTTTTTTCGCTCAAGCCCCATCGGGCGGCCAGTTGGCGTGGGGTGAGTAATTCCGGTTGAGGGACAGTGTTCATGGCGATTTCTCCGATCAGTTCGGCATGCCCTTGCTGTCCGTCAATGGGGCTCAGTGGCACGCGATGAACGATATTTTTCTCGGCTTTTCAACGGCGGGCAAACAGGTGAAATGGCCGAATGATCGAAAGCGTGGACTCCGGGCGGCGGCATTGCTCTCCTTGGCCTAGAAATTCGGAAGGTCGCCCGTTAAAAACCGCCCGCGTTGGCAAAAGCGGCCACGCGCCCGCTGTCGCCCTCAACTCCCTGATCGACCAAACCAGTCTCTGTTGTCACCATTTGACGGTGTGCAAACCGGTCGCTGTTTGTGCGACTCCGGCCCCGAACCATCAACCCTTGGAGACCCCACGATGAAACTCAACCCCTTCCGCAAAAAGACCAGCGGCTACTACGACGCCATCAAGGCCAAGTTCGACGACTCCCATCGCGAGCTCGATACCACGCAAAATGAACTAGCCAAAGCAAGGGCTGAGTACGACAAGGAGAACGCCAGTTACCAACAGATCCGTGATGCGGCGAGTTGTTACGCCCTCAGTAACACCGAGAAGCAAAGCCGCCAGCACAAGGTCGTGTCCGAATGCTTCAACCGCGTTAACCAGCTGGAAAGCGATGTCAGCCAGATCCAATCCCGCCTGCAGCCGCTACGCCGGATATTGGATGCGCCGCAGCGCTATGACGAAACGCAGGCAACACTGCTGCGTTTGGTCGAGCAGCACCGGTCGCTGGCGGCCGAACACAACAAGACAGAAGCCTTGATCACCAAGGTGGAGAAACGGGCGGTCGATGCTGAAACCCGAATGGTGGCAGAAACGAATGCCGCGTCCCGGCAGATGATCGCCACCGAAGGCGATTTCGTCGTTCCGGAGTCACTGACCCGGCTTGAAGTGGAATTGCGCCTGACCCATGCGTCGATGGTCAATTTGCAGCAGCAACGCGATGAGGTCATCGCCCATATTAAGGAATTGCCTGCTCAGATCAAGGACGCCGAACGCGACTTCATTCACGCCCGTGCCGTGATCGCAGAGATCGATCTTCACGAGCAGTTGATGCCGGTCATGAACCTGTTCGCACGCGCAGCCGCAACCCGGCACCAGAACAGCCGCCGCCACGAGGATGAATACAAATTCAACATCGACATTCCGCACGAGCTGCTTGAGTCTGCCCGATCCGAGCTTGCTGCCGAGGTGCCGAGCGCCTGATGAACGAAATGGCGAGCGGCGGGCAGTCGTGGCATATCCGCCGCTCACTCGGGCGTGACCTTGGATCATTCGATGCGCCCACTCTGCCGATGCCACGTAATGCCCGTCGGCGCTAACCGCGAAAGGCATCGCGGAAAGCCGACCCCTACACCGAAATCCGCACCGGGCTTCGTGCGGGCGAGTGTTCCCGTGCCGCGACAAATAGCCAAGTTTGACTTGGCTTGTGCCCGCCACAGCGCGTTCATGGAGGTCCGCAAACCACTCTCAACAAGGAGATTTCAATGAGTACAATCACAAGCCTTCGGGCGCAGGTGGCCCCTTGCCACTGGGCTACGACGTGGACAACCGGCTGCTGGTCATCAACGAGCGCGAGGCCGCCATCGTCCAGCGTATTTTTGAGGACTTCGTGACCGTGCGTTCGGCCACGATGATGGTGCGCAACTACGCCGCCGAGGGCGTCGTCACCAAAAGCGGTAAGCCGTTCTGCAAACAGACCATCTACAAGATGCTGTACAACCGGATATTTCGGGGCGAGATCGTCCACAAGGGGCAGAGCCACCCCGGCCAGCATCAGGCCATCATCACGCAGGCACAGTGGGATGCGGCGCACGCACTCATCGCGTCCAATCCTCAAGGGCGGCGGCAGGATACGAAGAACCGGGACAAAGAACCTGTCTTGCTGCGCAATCTGTTATTCACACCCGATGGTGAACGGCTGATGCCGACCTACACGATCAAGAAGGGCAAGCCCTATCGCTATTACACGGCTGGCCGTGATCGTCGCTTTGGTGCGTGGGCCAGTCGGTTCGGCTCGCTGCCTGCCGAGCCCATCGAGGAGTTGGTGGTCGCGCAGGTGCAGGATGCGCTGTCGGCACCGCATGTCGTGCAGGCCGTGTGGAACAAAGTGCGCGAGCAACGGCCTGAGTTTTCTGAACCAGATGTGGTGTTGCCGATGCGCCAACTGGCGACGATGTGGCCGCAGCTATTCCCGGCAGAACAATGCCGATTGGTGCAATTGCTGATCGAGCGAGTCGTGCTCGGTGACACCGGGATGGAGATCATCTGGCGCGACAGCGGCTGGCAGGAACTGGCCTGCGAATTGATCCCCGGCACCATCGGTGCTGAACTAGCTGAACTGGAGGTAACGGTATGACGCGGATTCGAACAACCGGCGCGCCAGTCTCAATGCGGCGACGGGAAGATGGAGCAATGAAACTGTCGACCTTCATCCCGCTGAAAATCAGGAGGCGCGGCGTCAGCAAGGTGATCATTCGGCCAGATGTTGTGGCAAACGGCGAAACTGTGGTGCCCGGTAACGGCAACAGTGGCGGCAGTCAGCACGACAATCCGCTGCAGGTGGCATTGTCGCGCGCGTTCCACTGGCAACGCCTGATCGATGAAGGACGGGTCGGCAGCGGCAGTGAGATCGCCAAGTTGGAGGGTTTGCACCACTCGACGGTCAACGAACTGCTGCGCCTGACGCTGCTGGAGCCCGCCACCATCCAGCGCATCCTGGCCGGACAGCAGCCCCGATGCATGAGCCTGTTGTGGTTTCAGCGTAATCCGCTGCCGCTGGACTGGGCCTTGCAACGCCAAGTGGTCGAGGGGTTCGATGCCTGATCAGCTTGACGCAACAAGGCAACCGGTCGGGATGGTTGACAACGAACTGGCAAAGCCAAACCCGTGTAAAACCGGGATTCTCAGCAGCGACTACCCGCAGGACAAACAGAGAAAAGAGACTGGGCTGGTGCGGAAAACACCGATTTTGGCGGTTTTTGCCAATGAGTCACCCGCAGCACGGTAGGCCGGAACCCCGCGTGGTGTGGGGATTTCAGGCAAGAAAAAGGACTCGGAGATTATCCGAGCCCTTCAAATTGGTGGAGGCGGGGGGAATTGAACCCCCGTCCGCGAGCACTCTACAGGCAGTTCTACATACTTAGTCTGATTATTTAATTTCATCCGGCAGACGCCAACCGACAGGCTGCTACAGGACTAGTCACCTAAATTTAATGCCCTGCAAAGTAACCCTGCATGACACGATTCCGTGTAAATGACCTCACTCATCTCAACCTTGCGGTATCAAGCCCCTCCACGGACAGCAGGGTGTGAGGTCTAACAGCTTACGCTGCTAAAGCGTACTTTTCGTCGTTTGCGACTATTGGTTTTCCAGCTGATTTACGAGGTTGCGGGTCCTCGGTATGCCCTACACTGCTTTGCAACCCACGTCGAAGCCAGGTCGCCCCCAGTTTCGTTACGGTTTGTTACTAACAACTGCTAAATCATCGCAGATTGTACCAGTTTCAGAGCGGCAGAATCTGGGAAAGTTCCGGCTATGTTGCGGAAATTTGCGTTTATGCAGAGTGAGTCGTCTGCATAGCGTTCGCCAGATAGCGGCCCATGTGCCGGTCGGTCTTGGCGATGTGGCCGGTAAACCAGTCGAGCAGCAGCAGTTGGGTGCGGAAGGAGAGGTATAGCGGATCGCCAGTGCAGGCTTCGGCTTCGTTCTTCAGCGCCATAAAATTTTCTATGAAGCGTTTGTGCTCTTGTATGTGGCTGTCGAGGAATGGGTAGTGGTGGTTGCGCATCAGTTTTTCTTCGGTGTCGAAGGCGTGCTGCACATGCTCGGTTAAAAAATTGAATAAGTCGCGAAAAGCGTTGGCGTCGCCATTTTTGACGGTTGTGATAAATGCATTGATTTTGTCGAACAGCGATGTGTGCAACAGGTCTATTTTTTCGATGCCGATATGAAATTCTGCCCGCCATTCCAGATCGGCATTCAGTTCGCCGGTGGAAAAGTGCTGGCCGCTGGCGAGGTAATCTTCACAGCGCGCCAGATAAATGCATGCTGGTGTGTCTGCCGGAGCGATCGCCAGGCAATGGTTCAGCAACTCGATTGCGCGCGGGATTTCCTGCAGATGGTAACAGGCAACGGCCTCTTCAAAGCGTGACTTGGATGCGCACTTGGCATCCCTCAATTCGGCCGGGTCATTGTCGAATACTTCATACAGCGATAGCGGTTGTGTCTTGCCCTTCACCCGGATGCGATCCAAGAGGCGTATGTCGTATTTATCCGGATCGGCCAGATCGTACAGCGTGTTCTGGCTGATCAATAGCGGGGTTTGGTAGATTTTGGTGGCCTCTTCAATGCGCGAGGTCAGGTTGACGGCATCGCCGACGACGGTGCTGTCCATGCGGTTAGTTCCGCCTACGGTGCCGATTATCACCAAGCCGCTATTGAGCCCGATGCCGATCTGGATAGGCACGTATCCGGCGCGCGCGCGTCCGGCGTTGTAGTGGACTAGTTTTTCCAGCATGGCGATGGAGCCGGTCACCGCGTCGTCGGCGCTCTGCGTGAACAGCGCCATGATGGTGTCACCCATGTATTTGTCGATGATGCCATGGTGCTGACTGATGACCGGTTCCATCTGGCTGAGATAGGAGTTGAGAAACTCGAAATTTTCGCCGGGGGTCATCGATTCCGACAGCGGCGTGAAATTGCGTATGTCCGAGAACATGATGGTTAGCTTGCGCTCAACTTGATCGCCCAGCTTGACGTCGACGATGCTGTCGCGCTCCAGCAACGTGAGCAGCTGGCGCGGAATCAGGCGACCATAGGCCATCTCGGTCTGGTGCAATAACGCGCGAGCCTGTTGAAGCTCTGCGTCGACATTTTGCCCAGCGTCATGCAGTGGCGGAAATTTTTTGTTATGCGAGTTGTTCATTACTCACCCTGAGCCAGGTGGTTGTTTTTATGTGTCTGGGGATGATACACCCGGGCGGTGCCTAACGGTCATGGTAAGTATGCAATCCCATATGATGAAATCGGCCATGCCCATTTCCCTCACCCCAGCCCTCTAAAGAAACAACTAGCCACTCGACTAAGCCCGCAAGCGGGCAAGTCGCTGGTTATCCCGCAAAGCGGGCGAGGGGGGCAGAGACTCGCTACGCGAGTATCACGTTAGATGTGATCAAGCAACGCCATTGGCGAGTCCACATCGCCAGCCGCACCCCAGTCATCTGGATTGCATTGCGCATCGATGTAGCCGTAGCGAGCGACGATGCCGTGCATTCCGGCGGCGTTTGCTGCTTGCATGTCGCGCAGGTCATCGCCCAGATAGAGGCAGTGTTGCGGTGCGATGCCCAGTATTTCGCCTGCCTTGAGCAGCGGGTCAGGGTGCGGTTTGGCTCGGGCGCAGGTGTCGCCGCTGATCAGGCAGGCGGCGCGCTCTGCATAGCCCAAGGCCTGCATCAGCGGTAGCGTGAAGCGATGCGGTTTGTTGGTGACGATGCACCACGGCAGGCCGCGTTGTTCTAGTGTGTCCACCAGCTCGGCCATGCCTGCAAACAGCGTGGTGTGGTCGCAGATGTGGGCGGTGTAATGGGTCAGGAAGGCGTCGCGCAGCGCAGGAAATTCTGCTGCATCGGGCTCCAGGTTGAAGCCCAGTTTGAGCAGGCCGGCGGAGCCATGCGATGCCTGCGGGCGCAGGGTAGCAAGCGGTAGCGGCGGCAAATCATGCAGGCCGCGCACATGGTTGAGAGCGGCACCCAAGTCGGGGGCGGTGTCGGCGAACGTTCCGTCGAGATCGAACAGGATTGCTTTAATCAAACCGGCTTCAATCACGACGGCATGCAATCAGGTAATTGACGCCGGTGTCGCGCCCCAATGTGTATATTTTGCTCATCGGGTTGTAGCTCATGCCGCACAGGTCGGTCACGTCCAGCCCGGCGTTGCGGCAGAATTGCGCGAGCTCGGACGGCTTGATGAATTTGGCGTAATCGTGGGTTCCACGCGGCAGCAGCTTGAGCAGATATTCCGCGCCGATCACCGCAAAAAGATAGGACTTCGGATTGCGGTTGAGCGTGGAAAAAAATACATGGCCGCCCGGTTTGACCAGTTGTGTGCAGGCGCGCACGATGCTGGCCGGGTCGGGCACGTGCTCCAGCATTTCCATGCAGGTGACCACATCGTAGAAGCCGGGTTTTTCTGCGGCCAGTTCTTCCACCGCAATTTTGCGGTAGTCCACATTTTTGCCGCTCTCCAGCAGGTGCAGCTTGGCGACTTGCAGCGCCTTGTCGCCGAGGTCGATGCCGGTGACCTGCGCGCCCATGGCCGCCATGCTTTCCGACAGGATGCCGCCGCCGCAGCCGACATCGAGCACGCTCTTGCCATGCAGCGGCGCGATGCTGTTGATGTATTCCAGGCGCAGCGGGTTGATTTCATGCAGCGGCTTGAACTCGCTGTTCGGGTCCCACCACTTGTGGGCAAGCAGGCTGAATTTTTCCAGTTCGAGCGGGTCGGCGTTGGTCATGGTGTCGTCATTTCTGAATGAATGTTGAATGTAGCAAAACGCGCGTTGAATCGCCAGCCTGGTTGAGGTGTTGGAGAATAATTAGCCACGGATGGACACGGATTAACACCGATTAAACGGCAGACGAATGGCTGCGTTGAGATGTGGTTTTTATCCGTGAACATCCGTGTTTATCCGTGGCTAATGGATGCATTGATACTTAACGCCACCGCTTCGGCGATTTCGATGCCGTCTATTGCCGCCGAAAGAATGCCGCCAGCATAGCCCGCACCTTCACCGGCCGGATACAGGCCAACGGTATTGATACTCTGGAAATCTTCGCCGCGCTTGATGCGCAACGGCGACGAAGTGCGCGTTTCCACGCCGGTGAGCACCGCATCGTTCATCGAGAATCCCTTGATCTGCTTCTCAAATGCGGGCAGTGCTTCGCGTATCGCGGCGATGGCGTAATCCGGCAGCGCGCTGGAAAGGTCGGTCAGGTGCACGCCGGGCGTGTACGACGGCTGCACTTTGCCCAGCGTGGTGGACGGGCGGCCCGCGAGAAAGTCGCCGACCAGTTGCCCCGGCGCGCAGTAATTTTTGCCGCCCAGCTCGAAGGCGCGTTCCTCCCACTGGCGCTGGAAGGCAATGCCCGCCAGCGCATCGCCGGGATAGTCGTCGGGGGTGATGCCGACCACGATGCCGCTGTTGGCGTTGCGTTCGTTGCGCGAATACTGGCTCATGCCGTTGGTGACCACGCGGCCCTCTTCGGAGGTGGCCGCCACTACCGTGCCGCCGGGGCACATGCAAAAACTGTAGACAGAACGGCCGTTGTTGCAGTGGTGCACCAGCTTGTAATCGGCCGCGCCGAGCAGTTCGTTGCCGGCGTTGCGGCCCAGGCGCGCGCGGTCGATCAGCGATTGCGGATGCTCGATGCGGAAGCCGATCGAGAACGGCTTGGCTTCCAAATAGACGCCGCGCTGGTGCAGCATCGCGAAAGTGTCGCGCGCGCTGTGGCCCACGGCCAGCACGACATGGCTGCTGGCTATGCGTTCGCCGCTGGCGAGCACCACGCCACGCACTTTGCCATCCTCGATGAGGATGTCGTCGACCTTGCTCTGGAAGCGAATCTCGCCGCCGAGTTGCTCGATGGTGTGGCGGATTTCTTCTACCACACCGACCAGACGGAAAGTGCCGATGTGCGGCTTGCTGACATACATGATTTCCGGCGGTGCACCCGCCTTGACGTATTCCGTGAGCACCTTGCGGCCGTAGTGCTTGGGGTCTTTGACCTGGCTGTGCAGCTTGCCGTCGGAGAAAGTGCCCGCGCCCCCTTCGCCGAATTGCACATTGGATTCTGGATCAAGCTTGCCTTTTCGCCACAGGCCGAAGGTGTCCTTGGTGCGTTCGCGCACTGCCTTGCCGCGCTCCAGAATGATGGGGCGGAAACCCATTTGCGCCAGCAGCAGCCCGGCGAATATGCCGCACGGGCCGGTGCCAATGACGACAGGGCGCTCGGCCAATTTTTGTGGCGCGTGTGTGACAAATTTGTAACTGGTGTCGGGCGAGGGGGCAATGTGCGGCGTATTTTTCAGGCGCCCCAGCAGCGCCGCTTCGTTCTGCACTTCCGCATCCAGCGTGTAAACCAAATGGATCGCGGACGGTTTGCGCGCATCAAAGCCACGACGGAATATGGTGTAGCCGACCAGCTCATTCACTGCGATGCCCAAACGTTTGAGTATCGCGGCTTTGAGTTCGTCTTCGGTGTGGCCTAGCGGGAGTTTTATTTCGGTGAGTCGTAACATGCCGCCATTTTACCCTACAGCGCCCAGTGCCCGCAGCAATCTATGCCTGTCATGGGCCCGTCATGGGTTCACAGCGTGCTGCCGATGCCACTCCATGAAATCCGCGTGGGGCAATGCCCGGCTGAACAAAAATCCCTGCACCATGTCGCAGCCCAGCTCGCGCAACAGGTCGAATGTTTGTTGATCTTCCACGCCCTCGGCCACTGTGCTCAGGTCAAAATTGTGGGCCAGGTCGATGATGGTGCGCACCAGCTGTTTGTCGCCGCGCGAATTATGTATGTTGCGCACGAACATGATGTCGATTTTCAGTTCCTGCACTGGGAAGCGTTTGAGATAGGCGAGCGAGGAATAGCCGGTGCCGAAGTCGTCGATGGCCAGGCGTATGCCCAGCGCCCTCAATCTGGACAGCATCGCAAGCGAGTATTCCAGATCCTTGATCATTGAACTTTCGGTGATTTCAAGCGTGAGCTTGGCGGCGGGTATGCCCCAGATGTCGAGCGCCTGCTGGATGATGTGCGGCAACTCCTTGTCTTCCAGCATCCTGGGCGAAAGATTGACGCTGATTCCTACGTCAACGCCAGCGGCGGTAAATTCGGCGGCATGGCGCAATGCGGTATTGAGTATCCACAGCGTCAGCGGATTGATCAGGCCGCAATTTTCGGCGATGCCGATCAACGTGGCCGGATTGATTTCGCGCTGTCCCGGCCCGGTCCAGCGCACCAGCGCTTCGACCGCGACACAGCGTCCTGTGAGGAAGTCTATCTGCGGCTGGTAATGCACGCGCAGTTCGTTGGCCTTGAGGGCTTTGGCCAGCTCGATATCGAGGCCGCTATAGGCCTCTGTTTCAACCTGGTCTTCAGGGCGATAGACGTGATAGCCCTGCTCATCGCTGGCGGCGATGCGCGAGGCAATGTCGGCATACATCAGCACCTGTCCTGCATCGCTGCCCAGCTCGGGAAAATTGGCAATGCCGATATGCGGGCGCAACATCACCGGATAGTCGCCGATGAAAAATGGCTTCTGTAATTCTGAAATAATCTTGATCGCTGCCAGCACGCCTTGATCCTTGTTGGCCAGCCCGGGCAGCACCAGGCATATCTGTTCGCCGGAAAAATTCGCGTAGCGATCGGCGTCGCGCAGCAAATTTTCAAGAATGTGATCGGTGTGATACATGATGGTTTGCGTGGAAATGCCGCTGGTGATGGCATCCATGCGATTGGCTCGCCTCAATTCCATGATCAGCACGGCGATCGCACCGGTTCCGGTTTTTTCGATTTCACGGTGCAGAAAATCAACCAGCAGATTATGCGGTAGTTGATGTTGCCCCGCTGTGGCGGTGGATTGATCTGGGCGCTGTTCGTTCATGCCAGGTAATACTCGCGGGGATCGAGGCCGTAAGCGCCGGTGGGCAGACCGCGCAAAATGGACAACGGGGTTTGCTGTGTCGCGGGCGGGTAGAGCAAGTCCAATGTGGTAGGGCTTTTTGACGGACGCTTGTCCGGGCTGCTGATGACCAGAACACGCGGTT
>Ga0315270_10002326_pt1 | contig 10046 bp, 8 predicted proteins | sample C1_bottom_MG_FD_204932 | JGI IMG/M metagenome (GOLD analysis project Ga0315270, IMG submission 204932) | Sediment microbial communities from Yellowstone Lake, YNP, Wyoming, USA - C1_bottom | ecosystem: Environmental > Aquatic > Freshwater > Lake > Sediment | place: USA: Wyoming | collected... | reverse complement strand
ACCCCATCGAACTGTACCTTTTTGTAATACCTTCGTTTATAGCAGCCTGGATAACAAGTATTTACTTTTCGGGCGGCTATGACAAACCATTGAGCATCTGGAAATCGTACCGCGGGCTTGCAACCGGCACAATCATAATACTTGTGATTTATGCACTGTTGCCGGAACATTTCAGGTTCTCTCGAACACTGATTCTTACCGGTACAGCCTGGGGAATTCTGGCGCTTACGCTGACAAGACTGCTGTTACACTTACTCAGGTTTAACGGTTACAGGATTAATACCAGCAGAAGCAAACGATTGGCTGTAGTTGGTGAAGAACCTGAAGTTCAGCGTGTTGCCGATCTTCTCCAACAGGCACTTTCGAATCCCGGATTCATCGGTTTGATAAACAGCGGTAAGCGACAAAGTGAGAAAAACGGCTTTCTGGGCAGTATTTCCCAGATCAGTGATATCATCAACATTTACAAGATTGATGAACTTATTTTTTGTGCCAGGGATATGCCTGCCGAAAATATAATTGACCAGATGTCTGCCTTACAGCACACGCAGGTTGAATATAAAATTGCGCCTCCCGAAAGCATGTCGATAATCGGGAGTAACTCCATTGATACTGCCGGCGACCTCTATGTTATTGATATCAACTCTATAGGTAAATTCCAAAACAGGCGTAACAAGCGTGTTTTTGACGTCGGAATCGGTCTTGCTTTGCTGGTTTCCTACCCTATCACTGTTTTTGTAACCGGGAAACCTTTTACATACCTGTTCAATATTTTTAAAGTGCTTTTCGGATTGAGGTCCATTACCGGTTATTGTCCTGTAGAACAAAGCGAACATAAACTGCCCGATATCCGGAAAGGAATTATTTATCCTACTGATGGTATAGATAATCAAAACCCTGATCCGCAGACGATTGTAAGACTAAATATGCTATATGCCCGCGATTACAGGATCGGCAACGAATTCAGGCTGCTTTACAAAGGGTTCAGGCACCTGGGACGAAAATAGAGCATGCATTGAACTAAAGTGTATATCGGTTTGTTGAGGTAAAGAGAGAATGAAGTTGAACATAAACTGAAGAGATAAAAGAGTCTAAAGTACTTAAAGTGTCTAAAGTACTTAGAGTTTTTAAAACCTTTCGCTGATTAAAATTTCAGGTATTGAATTTTCAATTAACTTTAAGTACTCAAAACTTTAGGCACTTCAGGCACTCTAATAAATTGAAAATCAAAAAGAAAACTAATATTTACAAATAAGAATAAACCCCTACCATGGCAAATTTTGAACTGGTAATGCCAAAACTTGGCGAAAGCATTATTGAAGCAACCATTGTGCGTTGGCACAAGAAAGAAGGTGACCAGGTTGTTGAAGATGAGTCGATTGCTGATCTGGCAACTGACAAAGTGGATTCTGAAATTCCATCACCTGTAGAAGGTATAGTGACCAAATTATTCTTCAAGGAAGGCGATGTTGTTCCGGTCGGGAAAGTAATTGCCATCATAAACCTCGGGGGCGCAGAAGAACCTGCTCCGGCTGAACCAGAGGCAAAACCCGAACCCGCTGCGCCTCAAGCAAAAGCTGAAGTTCAACCTGCTGCTGCGACTGTTAATGTTGTGGAAACAACTGTTGAAAGCGACCGCTTCTATTCACCTCTCGTTCGGAGCATAGCCAAGCAGGAAAATATTCCTTTCAGTGAGCTTGAAAATGTTACCGGGTCAGGAAAAGACAATCGTCTCACAAAACAGGATTTGCTTGATTATATTCAGAGCCGTGGATCGAAACCCTCTGCTCAGCCGGTTTCAGCACCAGTTGCCGCAACCAATGCCGAAAGGCCAAAGGTACAGGCACCTGCAGTTACTTCATCAACCGGTGATGTTATTATTGAAATGGACCGAATGCGCAGGCTTATTGCCGATCATATGGTAATGTCGAAGCAGGTGTCGCCTCATGTTACTTCATTTATCGAAGTGGATGTTACCAATATTGTTCGCTGGCGTGAAAAAATAAAGGACAGTTTTGCCAAACGTGAAGGTCAGAAGATTACATACACCCCTTTGTTTGTGGAAGCGGCCGCCAAGGCGCTCCGCGAATTTCCTAATGTGAATGCCTCGATAGACGGATATAAGATAATTCAGCGCAAAGGAATCAATATCGGTATGGCAGCTGCACTTCCTGATGGCAACCTGATTGTTCCGGTTATTAAAAATGCAGATTCCAAAAATCTTTTAGGCATTGTTAAAGATGTGAACGACCTTGCCGATCGTGCCCGTAAGAACAAACTCAATCCCGATGATATTGCAGGTGGAACATTTACCATCACCAATTTCGGGTCGTTCGACAGCCTTACAGGAGTGCCTGTGATCAACCAGCCACAGGTGGCTATACTTGGTATCGGAACCATTAAAAAACGGCCCTGGGTGCTCGAAACTGCCGATGGCGACGTTATTGCAATCCGCAATATCTGTATGCTTTCGCTTTCCTACGACCACAGGCTTGTGGATGGCGCTTTAGCCGGGCAGTTTATCAAGCGGATCCAGCAGATTCTGGAAGGGTTTGATGTAAATATGGTTATCTAGGTTAGAGGAAATAGTTAATAGAAAATGGAAAATGGTTAAACATTTTTAGCTTAAAATCCTGAAACTTGAAACCCTGAAACCCTGAAACAAAATAAGACCGGCTAGCTTTTATTAGCCGGTTTTTTATTTTTACACCCGAAAAATCAATAATTTAGCCATTTAAGCTTTCAATTTTATTTTCAACTAAAAAATCATGCAACTTAATCTTACCAAACCACTTATCATTTTCGATCTCGAAGCTACAGGAGTTAATATCAGCAGCGACAGGATCGTCGAAATTGCCATGCTGAAGGTTTTTCCCGACGGACATGAAGAATTTCGCCGGCACCTGATCAATCCAACTATTCCAATGCCGGCTGTAGTTATTGCTATTCATGGCATTACCGATGAGATGGTTAAAAATGAACCAACTTTTAAAGAAATTGCAGGCTCGCTGAATGCTTTTATCGGGAACAGTGATTTGTCGGGATTTAACTCCATTAAATATGATATCCCTTTGCTTGTTGAAGAATTTCTCCGGGCCGGAATCGAGTTCGAGTTGAAAAACCGCCGTATAATCGATGTACAGAATATTTTCCACAAAATGGAACCACGTACCTTAAAAGCAGCCTACAAATTTTATTGTAATACCGAACTGATCAATGCTCACAGCGCCGAAGCTGATACCCGTGCCACTTTTGAAGTACTGAAAGCCCAGCTGCAACGTTACGAAGGCATGGAATACACGGATAAAGACGGGAAAACTTCGACTCCTGTTTCAAATGACATGAAGGCTCTTGATGAGTTTTCCTATTATAACCGGAATGCCGACCTGGTTGGGCATATCATATTCAATTCTAAAGGCCAGGAAGTGATAAATTTCGGTAAGCATAAAGGAAAAGTGGTGGAAGAAATATTTAAATCAGAGCCATCCTACTACGACTGGATGATGAAAGGCGATTTCCCGCTCTCCACCAAACGGACGATTACAGCAATTAAATTGAGAGGATTTAATAAAGGTTGAAAAACTCACCCCTACCTCTCTTTTAAGGAAAGAGGGGGTGATGTTGAAAACCAGCAACTTGAAACTAGAAACCAGAAACAACTCTATCTAAAAATGAAGATCATCTGCATCGGCCGCAACTACGCCGAACATGCCAAAGAACTGAATAACGCCATTCCTACCGAACCGGTATATTTTCTGAAACCGGATTCAGCCCTGCTCACCCGCAATCGACCGTTTTTTTATCCTGAGTTTACCAAAGATTTGCATTACGAATGTGAAATTGTACTGAGGATCAATAAGGTAGGCAAATGTATCAACGAAAAATTTGCTTTGAGTTATATTGATGCAATCGGGGTTGGTATTGATTTCACAGCCCGCGACCTGCAGCAGAAAGCAAAGGAAAAAGGATTGCCATGGGAAAAGGCCAAAGCATTTGACTTCTCCGCTCCTATCAGCAGTTTTGTACCGGTTGCTGAATTTGAAGATATTGGGAAGATTGCATTCAGCCTGAAAAAGAACGGCGAAACCGTTCAGCAAGGAAATACAAAAGATATGATCTTCTCCTATTCTGCAATAATTGCCTATGTTTCAAAATTTATGACACTAAAAACCGGCGATTTTATTTTTACCGGAACTCCTGCCGGTGTCGGACCTGTAGTGATCGGCGATAAGTTGGAAGCTTTTATCGGGGATAAGAAAATGTTAACGGTGAATATTAGGTAAAGTTTTATTCCACAAATTTTCACAAATCATTCACAAATTCACATTGATTATTTGAGGCATCTGTATTATCATTTGTACCGTCACTGGCTTCCTTTCACTTAAAGACATTGAAATAATTATCCGAATTTAATATCATCAATCACCTCAATACCGGCAGCCGCATTCAGTTTTTTTACAAGTTTACTGCGTTGATAGGAAAGTTCCTCGCGCAAAGCAGCAGAATCTACCTTAACATACAAAACCCTGTCTTTAACCTGCATCTGGTTGGTATGCCTTGCAATCAGTTTTCCGGTAACTTGTTCCCAGGCACCAATTACCCTGGTCTCATTCAGTTTGGACTCCAGGTTATTATCTTTAAGAAAAGAAGAAATGGCGTCTTTGAGTAATATTTCGCTTGTCTTTTTCACGGATGGTTATCTGTTATTCTATGTGATGCCTCAGTATTTAAAATTAACGTTTCCACCTTCGATTTCAAATACCCGGTGGTTTATGGCTACTTTTTCGAATGTACGCCTGATACGTTCCGGCTCGGTGTCGGTTATAAATACCTGACCAAAGCTATCGTTATCAACCAGTTGAATGATTTGCTGCACACGTCCGGGATCAAGCTTATCAAAGATATCGTCGAAAAGCAGTATGGGTTTAAATCCGATCAGATCGCGGGTGAAGTCGAATTGAGCCAGTTTAAGTGCCACGGCAAATGATTTTTGTTGCCCTTGCGAACCAAAACGTTTGACCGGGTAACCTTCGAGGTTAAATATAAAATCATCCTTATGAATCCCAGCGGATGAATACCTGAGTGACTGATCTTTCTCAAAAGCATCATTTACCATATCAAGGTACGAAACATTCGTAAGCTGCGATTCATATTCAATGCTTACTTCTTCCTTTCCGCCGCTGATAAACTCAAAATAATGCCTGAAAATCGGGGCAAAACCTTCGAGGAATCGTTTGCGTTTATCCGAGATATTGGTGGCCGGCGCCATCATCTGCTCATCAAGGAGAAGTAAAAGTCCCCTGTCGGTATTTCGCCGCTCGGCAAATTGCTTCAACAGGCTGTTGCGCTGCTCGAGAAGGCGGTTATAACGGATAAGGCTATCGAGATATGCTTTGTCGAACTGGGAAATTACAGCATCAATAAATTTCCGCCTTATATCGCTTCCTTCGTTTATCAGGTCTCGATCGTAGGGCGAAACCATCACGCATGGAAACTGACCGATATGATCCGAAATGCGGTCGTAATCTTTTTGATTGATACGAAACTGCTTCTTTATGCCTGCCTTCTGAATACAACTTACCTGGTTTGCCAGGGCGCCATTACGCTGAAAGGAGCCATGAATGGCAAAAAATGTCTCACCATGACGGATATTCTGCTGGTCAACCGAATTGAAATAACTTTTAGTAAATGAAAGGTAATAGATGGCATCGAGTAAATTAGTTTTGCCAGCGCCATTGTTACCAACAAAACAATTTATCTTATCCGAGAAAGCCATTTCCTGCTCTTCGTAATTTTTGAAATTTATGATTTTCAGTGTGTTAAGATACACGATAGCTCTGCTGGAAAGTTATTAATTCAGGAAATGCTTCTTTACAAATTTAGTAATTTAAATTGGTTGGTGAATAATTTAATCAGGAATGAATGATGTCTTAAGTTATCTATAAAAAAACCAAAGAAGCGCCGTTGGAACTTAGCAACTTGATAAAACTGCACTAAATTTCTTTTAAATAACCAGCCACCTGCTCAATCAACCAGCCCGGGGTCGAAGTAGCGCCGCTGATACCGACCGAGCCGGCATTTTCAAACCATTGTTGATCAATATCTTCAATGTCATTTATAAAAAAACTCTTCTCATTAATTGCTTTACAGATTCCAAAAAGGTATTTGCCATTTGCACTGTTTTTACCGGATACAAATACAATAACATCATGTTCAGCCGCAAATGTACGCAGTGCCGGTGCTCGTCCTGAAACCTGCCTGCAGACACTTTTATTAATTTCAAGATCGTTATTCCCTGCAGCATTCATCCGTTTCTGAAGCGCCTCCCCGATCGCCTGATAAGCTTCAGCATCCATGGTGGTTTGCGAAAACAGTCGGACAGGTTTTAAAAAATCAATTTTTCCGAAATCATTATCACTATTCACGATTATGGCCGAATTACCGGCATTCCCGTTTAATCCGGCAACTTCGGCATGCCCTGATTTCCCATAGATAACAATCTGAGCATCATATTTTTCACCAATTGCATTGCTATCGTTAATGCGCTGCTGAAGTTTAGTTACTATGGGGCAGGTGGCATCTATAATTGAAATTCCAAGTTCTTTTGCCAGTTGATAAGTTTCAGGTGGTTCTCCGTGTGCCCTAAACATCACTGTTTTACCCTTCAGTGAAGGCAAATCAGCATTTGTGATCACGTTGAGTCCTTTAGCTTTAAGCTGATCCATCTGAACCTGGTTATGAACCATTTCGCCCAGGCAGAAAACAGGATTTCCTGCTTCCAATTCAGCCTCAGCTTTTTGAATGGCTCGGTTCACTCCAAAACAAAATCCTGAATCCGGATCGATGGTTACTTTCATTGAAGTTTCTTAAATAAGCTGCGAAAGTAAGAAAAAAGGGATTAGCCTTTGGGGGTTGGGAGTTAGGGACGGAAATATTACTAAGGGTTGGATAAATCCTGAGTTAAAGTTCCAAGTCTCAAATTCCAAGATCCAAATTCAAAGTCTAATAGGACAATGACTTTAAAAACCTTGATTTCCCCCTATTTCTCCTTTGGGATTTGAGATTTGGGACTTGGATCTTGGAATTTGGGACTTGAATTACTTCTTCCCCCAGTCACCCAGGTTGGTGCTAACAGAAATAAAATTGGGTGAGCCCGCCAGAGAATATGCAGCGCGTGAATAGCTGAAACTGAATTTTGAAACTTTTAGCCCGATACCCCACGAAAACCCAACTGTGCCGGGACGGGAAACAACTTTCATTTCCTGGCGCCGGAGGTAATTATATCCAAGCCTGATGCTCAGAAACTTAGCCGGAATAAATTCACCGCCGATTACAATATGACGCATAACATTACTGGCAAACTCATCAATCCCCGATTGCTGGGTGACTTCACCTGTAAAGGGATCAACAGGAGCATTAGGATCGGTATATGTAAGATCCCATTTTTCGAGATGTTGCAACAAGATGGAATACCTAAACGGCACATGGGCAAGTTTTTTCGAAATTCCAGCCTGTATTTCGAAGGGTAATGGCTCAACTCCCTGCGATGTGTATGCGGTTATCTGCCGACCGATATTTCGGAAAACGAGTGAAGCGCAGAATGACTCATTTGGAATATAGCTTCCGGCTACATCCACAGCCAGACCAAATGAATTATAGATATCGAGCCCTGAATAAATTGCTTTGAAATTAGCACCGATTGAGAAAACGGAGTCGAGCATTCGCCCCCAACCCAGGTTAAAAGCATATTCGCCGGCACTAAACTGTCCTGAGGTTTCGCCATACTCATTGGTATTGTCCGATTTGCCATAACTGTAATACTGCATGGTTCCGGCAAAACTACCGAGTTTGTTCAGATTGAAACCATAACTTGCAAAACCCGAATTAGTTCCTTCAAAATAATTATTAAAATTGAGGGAAAGCGTATTAGCCATCATGGGCGAAATCAACGAAGGATTTGCCAGCGCAAGGCTAAGGTCATTATCATGAATGGTCAGAAAGTTACTTCCCAACGCAGCCACACGTGCTGAATTTGTCAGGCTGAGGAACTTATAGGTAGTTTGTCCTCCCGACTGCGCAAATGATTGTATACTGAAAATCAAACCAATAGCAACAAAACATGAAGCTTTGAAAAGGTTTTTCCTCACAAAAAGTGTTATTTGGGTGAATATTGCAACCAGGATGTTGGTAAGTTAACGACAACATACCGGTTTTATTTTTACCTGGAAAAATATTTCCGGTTTTATTTTAAAAAAACCAGGCTGGAAATTATCAGCCTGGTTTAAGTCTACGATTAATCTCAATTGGTTATTTAAGTTTCTGCAGCGAACCGGAACCTTTGATATCCGAAGAGATGTCAGGAGCGCCACTGTAATAAACGCTCCCGCTTCCCCTTATTTTTATTGCCAGGGCAGTAGTAGCAATAACTTTACAATCGCCTGATCCGTTTACAGTAATCCCGACATTGCCGGTAGGGAAATTTTCAGCTTCCAGGTTTCCTGAACCATTTATTTCAATTTTATGACGTTGGGCCGCACCTTTGAGGATAATATTTCCGGATCCGTTTACATCACTCTTCACATTTGCTGCATCCACTTCAAGATCAATATCCCCTGAGCCGTTAATGCCCAGTTCGAGGTCAGAAGCACCCATTTTGCTGGTCGATTTTATACTTCCCGAACCATTGATCTGAAGATCAGTTACCGTTTTCATCGGGATAGTAATAGTGATCGGCTTGTTAGATGAAAAACATGGTTCTGAAGTTATACGCAACTTTGTTCCCTGCTGTTCAAGGATAATGGCTTCAATAATGTTGCTTTCGCCTTCAATTTTAACAACGCCCGACGAATCAGCAACCAGCTTCACATCAGCACTTAGTGAAAGGTTCACGGCAGTAATTTCAGTAAATTTAGCCGTACGTGTGGCCATTTTGCCGTTGCCTTCCATGCAGTCGTTGCATGAAGATAGCACCATGGTTAAAAGAATCGCAAATAATGAGCTTGTGTATAAAATTCTGTTTTTCATATGATATGGATTATTTTTATTTGTGTTTTGTCTAAGACAAAGTTAGTTGAAAAACATATTTGGAATCAGATTGGCTTGCAAATAAATTATTTCAGATTTTACAGTTCAATAAAGTGTTATAAATCTGACTGCTTCCCGGTTTAATTTTCACCTAAATCTATCCTGAAAAACCTGGATTCCAGTGGGCCAATTGTCAGACTTCCATTATTTACAGGATTCCCGATAACATCAACTTCAATCAAATGCAAGGGTTTACCATTACTTCCATTCTTAAGATTCAAGTCAGTTTGTTTCCCCTGTGTTTCGCGAAGATGAATCAAAATGGACTTTTCGTCAGCTGATGGTGCAGCTGTCACCAGGATTAAATTTGAAGGCCAGCCTGCAATAAAAGATCCTTCCCATTTATTGTCACCGCTGCCTGAACCGGGAATAATCCGTGTGAGGTAAGGAACCCGGCAACTCCAGCCAAACTGTGTAGCAAATTCGTTGGATGCATCTGCAGAAGAAGTGAGGTAGTAGGTCCAGGAATGCCCGCCACGCTGGTCGGCATTGAAATTGGTTGTCCAGTAATTATTCATAGGCCATGAAAACAGGTTGGTGCTTTGTGGCATTGCGCCAGCCTGGTACCGACCGGTATTTATGGCACCGAACTGCATAAGCGGCATTTCGGCACATCCCAATACAACCTGTGAAGTTGCATTACGGACCGATGTGAAATTCTGAACCGTATACCAATCATTCGACGAGCCTTTGATCTGATCTTTGCCGGTCTCAATCACACCGCCCTGAACTTCGGTGAAATGTTTACCATCTTTCAGGTTAAACGGAAAAGCGATATAGAAGCTCTCCGGATCAGTTATACTTTTTTTAATAATTGAACAAGCCAGGTCAACACGTTTATCCGTGTTGTAAAGCCTTATTTCGAAAGTATAGCCTTTGGGATTTTCGGTTGTTGCCGATTCTCCGTAAAATTTCAGGCTTGTCCATATTTCACCCTTTATCATCGAATCGAACCAGATTTT
>Ga0315270_10002324_pt1 | contig 10052 bp, 12 predicted proteins | sample C1_bottom_MG_FD_204932 | JGI IMG/M metagenome (GOLD analysis project Ga0315270, IMG submission 204932) | Sediment microbial communities from Yellowstone Lake, YNP, Wyoming, USA - C1_bottom | ecosystem: Environmental > Aquatic > Freshwater > Lake > Sediment | place: USA: Wyoming | collected... | reverse complement strand
CGGCCCAATCTAAGTGTTTTCCTTACGAGTTACTAATAACACTCATGGTGCTGTAGTCAACCACGGTGTTATGGACAGAAAGGTGCCAGGAGGCATTTTCCTCTAGTCCGTCCGTGCGATATTGCGTAGGTGCTCGTGCTTCGGTAGGGGGAAAAAGAAACAGGCTACTTTCCTGACGAGATAACTCTGTCAACCGCCACCTCTTCCTCAGTTGCGACCTTTCTCTGAGAATCGTATGATGGACATATGAGTTTGGAGCCTGTCACGCGCATTAAGTCGAAGGCGCCCCGGCCTTATGAGCTCACGGCTATTCATCACGATACCCACGATACGAAGACCTTTTGCTTTGCCCTGCCTGACGACGCCACGTTAGAGATGCTGCCAGGCGATTTTCTGTATGTCCACGCGACAATCGACGGGAAAACGGTGAAACGGCCCTACACACCGTCGTCGATGCCCGGTGCCACTGGGTATTTCGACTTGACGGTCAAGCGGTACGAAACCGGCGTGGTGTCGAAGTATCTTCATGAGCGGGAGCCTGGAGACACTGTCCAGATGAGCGGGCCGAATCCTGGCGGCCATTGGGTGGACGGCATGGCGAAGAAGGTGGGGTTTGTGGCCGGCGGTACGGGCATTACTCCGATGATTTCCATCATTCGCTGGATTCTCGCCCAGAGTCTCCCTGTCGAGTTATTTCTGGTCTTTGCCAACAAGGCCGAGGCCGATATCATATTCCGAGAGGAGTGGGACGAGGATGCGCGCGAACATGCGAGCTTCCATTGTTATCATGTGTTGGAGCAGCCTCCTAAGGGCTGGTCGCAGGGTACAGGCCGCATCACCGAGGCCATTCTGCGCGAGCATCTCCCGCCATCTGGTCCGGACGCCGTAGTCTTTCTCTGCGGCCCTCCATTGATGACCGATGCGTTGGAGAGGGCTCTGAAAGCGATCGGCCACTCCGAGCAGGCCATCATCCTTCCGTAACCACTGACAGGATGCTGAAAAAGTCCGCCAGCGGCGTTCTCGCGTCGCTCAGAGGCTCAACGTACCGAAGCGTACGCCTCGCCTCTTTGCTCGCTGCGGCCTTGCTGGACGGCCTTTTTGAGCATCCTGCATAAGTATGCTGCTATTTCGCCTCGCTGCGAAGGCAATGTCAGATAGGCTCTTAGCCTCCGGCATTTGGGCTTGGGCTTGCCTTGGCAGCCCCTTGGAATCGGGGAACTCAAGAGGGATAATGTGTAGGTCGCTGCATCGTTCGATTCCGTACCTCCAAGGAGGTTGCTATGCGAATTCTTCTGGCCGTCGACGAATCTGAGACCTCCCATCGCGTGGTCCGGTATGTCGGATCTCTCCTGGCCCGAACACCTAATGTTGTCCTCACCCTCTTTCATGTGCTCAAGCCCATGCCGCGGGGGTTGCTGGAGCATGGTGGATCGGAGAATCCTGCCGCCGAGGAGCAATTGAGCGTACAGCTGCGCGATGAGCAGGAAGCCTGGGTTCGGAAGGAACGGGAATCCGAGTGCTATGTCCTGAAGAAGGTGTGCGAGACGCTGGAACAGTCCGGCTTCGATATGAGCTATGTGGAGGTGAAGTATGGCCATGAGGACGATATTGCCAGAAATATTCTCGAAGAGGCGCGCAGCGGACATCACGAAACCATCGTCGTGGGACGGCATGGGATGTCCCGGATCAAACGGATCTTCGGCGGCGGTGTGACAGATCAATTACTGCGCGACGCAAAGGGCTTTGCGATCTGGGTGGTGGAATGAAGTTGGTTGAACCAATGTGGCACTGCACGTACTCATCACTTATGAATCGTCGCAAGGTGAAGGGGAACTGCCATAAACAGCTGTTGGCCTACTTCTCGGGTTTCTGGGCACTGATCACACTCCTGTTTCTGAGCCCTGCTCCAGTGAATGCGGAGTGGGTGGCGGTTGAGAAAGACTATCTTTTGTCAGGACTACAGACTCTGTACGTCGACCCAGACAGCATTCGCAGAGAAGGGACTCTGGTGACGATGCGGCAATTAATTGACTTTAAGTGGATGCAAGGGAGTGCGAGAGGGCCCACCAGGTTCTTGTCTACGGAGACGCACAAACAATTCGAATGCGCCGAAAAGCGCCTTAGATTGCTTGCCTTCACGGAGTTCTCACACCGCATGGCAAGCGGGATACGGGCTGATGGATACGTCGACACAGGCAGCTGGATATCGGTGGAACCAGATAGCATTAATCAGGCTCTGTGGGAGGTTGCCTGCGGCAAGGAGTAATCGCGCCGATGCACGCAACCTTCGGCGTAGAGAAGGTTACGGAATGAGCGGCGTTACATGCCGTCCTGAGAATATAGCGAGGAATTACATAACCGGGAGGGGTCCATGACAGTTACACGATCAAAGTACATCTTTTTGATAGCAACGTTCCTGCTCGTATTTGGCTTAGGAGGGGTGTCGTCGCATGTCGCTTCAGCGCAAGGACTCTTCGGGTTAAAAGCCTCAGTGAGCCAGATCGGGACCGCTTTGATCGAGATGCAGAAAAATGTGGACGCGCTCCAAAAGAATATGGGCACGATTAAACAAGCTAAAGATCAATAGTCTTCCCTGTCACCGGCGGGTAGCGATGCGATCAAAAGCAAGACGGAGTCTTTGAAACAGCTCGTCCCAGGATTGAGCCAATAGCCGTCAGTCTGTTGTTTCTATGTCTTCAACTTTCCGAAGACGCCTAGTCGTGAATAGAGGGAATGCCGCCAACTACTCGGGCCAAAGGAGTAAAACGTGTATGCCCAGATGGCCACATCGGTCAGGCTGCCCCATTGGGCCTTTCCCTGCCACAGATGAACCAGCACTAACAAAATGCCTATGAGAGAAATAAAGCGAAGGAGGTGGCAGCCCACAGACAGCCGAAGAAGAGAGAGTACTGTGGCTCCTATGAGACCACCGGCGAACAAATCTGACGCGAAGAGGGCACCATCGGTAAGATCTCTAGAAAAAAAATGCCAGGCTCCCATCCACATGAGGAGAGCATGAAAGCCCCACCACGTAATCGTCCCAAGAAGTGCATCCCTCTGCGAGGTCTCCATCGAATAGCCCTCATCTTATGTGGTGTCCAGGTCACCCGCGCAGGTAACGATTCGATCGATTAAACGCCTGCCTTACGGATTGGTTCCGTGCAATATAGCAGAAACCGACTGCTTGTTGTGTGGAGAAGTGGCGCCATTCTTTATGGGTGCGTGAAATCTGTGATCATCAAGGCCGAGGGCAGCTTTTCTCCCCGCCCGGTAGTCGTCTATACTCCTCCACTGTTTTGGCGCGTCAGAATTGCTATCCTATTTTGATTGAGGTAGGGGCATGGCCCAATCGGAGTACGTCTTTCAGCGAGGTGAAGATCAACGAGAACTGGAACGGCTTCGGATGATCGAGCAGGTGTTCGATCCTGCAAGTCGGAGACGGCTCCTCGGTACAGGTCTGCAAGCAGGCTGGCGTTGTCTTGAGGTCGGGCCGGGCGCCGGGTCGATCATGACCTGGATGGGCGAGGTGGTTGGTCCGACGGGCCAGGTTGTTGCGGTGGATCTCGATCCGAAGTTTCTCAGTGAAGCGGAGCGAACGAATCTGAGTGTTATGCGAGCCGATATTCGGACGGCTCAGTTACCGCAACAGTCGTTCGATGTGGTTCATGCCCGGTACGTCTTGATCCATCTTCCTGACTACGAGGTGGCGTTGACGAAGATGCTCGACAGCCTCAAGCCGGGAGGCTGGCTTGTTCTGGAGGAGCCTGATTTTTCAGCCTCCCGCGGCATCGCCGGCGATGAACAGGAATTGGCGTCTCTGCGCAAGGTTAATCAGGCCATCGAACAGATGTATACGACAAGAGGAATGGACTACGCGCTGGGGCTGAAGTTGCCTGCCTTGATGCAACGGCGAGGGTTGCAACACCTCACTGTGGAGAACGATGCCCCACTCTGTGCGGGCGGATCAGGCATGGCTACGGTGATGAAGATGTCGGCCGAGCAATTGCGAGAGAAGTATCTGGCCATAGGAGTTGTTGGACCGTCCGATCTTGAGCGGTATTGCCGATTTGCTGACGATCCGAACAGCTGGGCCATCTACTACGCCACAATCGCCGTGAGCGGTCGGAAAGCCGGAGGTTGAGATGCCTGTAGATACGCCGGTACTAGTTTTGCCAGGTCTTGGCAATTCCGGCCCGCAGCATTGGCAAACGCTCTGGGAGCTACGCCATTCCGATTGGCAGCGCGTGAATCTGGGCAATTGGGACAGTCCGGTCTGTGACGATTGGGTTCGTGCGTTGGATGAAGCGGTGCAGGCTTGTCCTTCTCCGCCCGTATTGGTGGCTCACAGCCTCGCCTGTCTCCTCGTGGCTCATTGGACTCACCGTTCAGCGCTAGTTCCGAAGGGCGCATTTCTCGTGGCGGTGCCCGATCCCGGCAGTCCAGGGTTTCCTCCAAACGCGAGGGGATTCGCACCGGTGCCGATGCAGCCTCATCGATTTCCTTCCACTGTAGTCGCGAGCGCGAACGATCCGTTCGGATCGTCAACGTTTGTGCGACGCTGTGCTGATGCCTGGGGCAGCCGCTTTATCGATATTGGAGAGGCCGGCCACATCAATGCTGACAGCGGCCTCGGCGACTGGGCCGAGGGGTATGCGCTCTTTCAAAACCTCGCAGGGTAATACTATGACCATTCAGATTGCTGAGGCTCAGCCTGAGGATGCCGATTCCATCGCGACGCTGGTTGGGGAATTGCTCCATGAGATTATGGCGGCCATGAACGACAAAGTGTTTGATTTCCATCACGACGACACGGTGTTTCGTGCCCGCTCGTGGATGAAAGACGGTCTGTACACGGTGTTCCTTGCGCGCGAGGGAGGGGAACCTCTTGGGTTTCTGGCGCTCTATGAGAGCTACGCACTCTATACCGAAGGCGCGTACGGCACGATTCCTGAATTCTATGTCCGTCCGGCTCATCGCTCGAAGGGTCTCGGGACGGCGTTGCTAGGGCAGGCGCGTCGACTCGGGCAATCGAGAGGATGGCGCAGGCTGGAAGCGACCACGCCGCCGCTGCCTCAGTTCGATAGGACGTTGGCCTTCTATCAACGGGAGGGGTTCAGTATCTCCGGCGGACGGAAGCTAAAATTGGAGTTGCTATGAAACCGGTGGTGCAGCTCGAACGGACTGGGTGCGGGATTGCTGCCGTGGCTACGCTGGCGGGCGTGAACTACCGGCAGGCGCAGCGTGTGGCAAATCGGCTCGGCATTTTCGCTGGCGATTCGATGTTGTGGTCCGAGACACACCACGTTCGCAGGCTGCTCAAGGAGTATGGAATCAGGTCGGCAAGAACTGAAGTGTCCTTCACCTCATGGGAGGCCCTGCCGGATTGTGCCCTGCTCGCCGTCAAATGGCACAGAGAGCGGGGTCGCCCGTTCTGGCATTGGGTGGTGTTTTGGCGCGGGTCTCGCGGGCCCGTCGTGTTCGATTCGAAACACGCACTTGGCCGACATGTACGAACCGATTTCGGTCGCATGAAGCCGAAATGGTTTATTTCGGTTAGTCAGATATAGAAGGCGGCTGCGTTCTTGAACCGATTGCACTGCTGATGACCAAGCATCTCCTTCCAATCTCCGATGGTAAGTCTCGCTGCGGATGGGTTGGCGGCAAGCCGCATTTCATCGCCTATCATGATCATGAGTGGGGGGTGCCGATTCACGATGACCGGAAGCACTTCGAGATGTTGCTGTTGGAAGGTGCGCAGGCAGGCCTCACATGGGAAACAATCTTGTTGCGTCGGGAGGGCTATCGTCAGGCGTTTGCGGAGTTCGATCCGAAGAAGGTGGCGCGATTCACGGCCAAGAGAAAAGCCGTGCTATTGAAGAATCCACGGATCATTCGCAACCGGCTCAAAATCGACTCGGCGGTGACCAACGCGCAGGCGTTTCTCACTGTCCAGGAGGAGTTTGGTTCGTTCGATCGCTATGTTTGGCAATTCGTCGGAGGGAAACCGATCGTGAACCGCTGGGCGAAGATGGCTCAGGTTCCGGCGACAAGCGCGGTGAGCGACGCATTGTCGAAGGATCTCAAGAAGCGTGGTTTCCGGTTTGTCGGCAGCACAATCGTCTATGCCTACATGCAGGCGGCTGGGTTGGTGAATGATCACACCACTGATTGCTTTATACGAGCCACACGCTAACAGTTGGCGCATGGTAGCTGTCCTTGTCTCCTATCAGCAAAGGGAGGCAAGCTAATGATGAAGACGAGGACGGTGCGATGTTGCATTGCAGGAGGCGGTCCCGCAGGAATGATGCTGGGGCTTCTCCTGGCGCGTGCCGGCGTGGATGTTGTGGTGTTGGAGAAACATGCCGACTTTCTCCGTGATTTCCGGGGCGACACGATCCATCCCTCTACCCTTGAAGTCGTGCATGAATTGGGATTGCTGGAGCGGTTGCTGACGTTGCCGCATCAGAAAGTGTCGCGGATCAAAGCTCAGTTCGGCGATCTGGCGGTGACGGTTGCGGATTTCTCGTCTCTCTCGACGCATTGTCGCTTTGTCGCCTTCATGCCGCAATGGGACTTTTTGAACTTTCTGGCTGAAGAGGCAGCGCGGTATTCGACATTCCAGTTGCGGAGGCAAGCGGACGTGACAGGGCTTATCGAGGAGGAAGGTTCTGTGGTGGGGCTCCGGGCGAACACCTCAGATGGTCCGCTGGAGGTACGTGCCGACCTCGTCGTGGGAGCCGATGGGCGACACTCGATCGTTCGTGCGAAGGCGGGCCTCTCGATCGAAGAATTCGGCGCACCCATGGACGTCCTCTGGTTCCGTCTGTCTAGGCGGGCAAGTGACCCAGGAGATCCCGTAGGGCGCTTCGACGCCGGTCGGATCTTCATCATGCTGAATCGGGGCGACTATTGGCAGTGTGGCTTCGTCATCCCAAAGGGGTCGCGAGATCAACTGCAAGAACAAGGGCTACCGGCGTTTCGTGATGCTGTCGGACAGCTCGCACCGTACATGGCCGATCGTGTCGGCGAACTCCGCGACTGGGAGCCGATTAAGCTACTGACGGTGCAGGTCGATCGGTTGCGCCAGTGGTATCGCCCAGGACTGCTCTGCATCGGCGATGCGGCACATGCGATGTCGCCGGTTGGTGGTGTCGGGATCAACCTGGCCATTCAAGATGCGGTCGCGACGGCGAATTTCTTGGCAGCTCCGCTGCGCGACGGTCGGCTTACGACCGAAGATTTACGCAGGGTCCAGCAGCGGCGTGAGTGGCCGACTCGCATGACGCAGCGAGTGCAGCTCATGATTCAGGATCGAGTCATCAGGCGCGTCCTCACCGATAGGGACAGGTTCTCGCCGCCGTTCGCAATCCGACTGCTGGGGTTGGCTCCATTCCTCCGTCGGATTCCCGCCCGGATGATTGGGCTGGGAGTTAGGCCGGAGCATGTGCATACTTCTGACACAAAGATTACACCTGCATCAATGGAAGGCGCATCGCACTAACAGCGGTTTTTCTGGTTCATCTGGTGGATCTTTTCTATCTTGTTAGTTTGGTTCAGCCAAACAAACGAGATAAATCAGATGAACCCGCCGCCGCATCTTAGTTGGAGCTTTCCGACGAGCTGATAAAGGCTTTGCGGTAGCCGGTCACCTTTTCCAGATAGTGGCGGGTCTCTTCGTAAGGCAGACTTTTGCGCAACTGGTCATAGACGCCGGCCGGTTGGAGGCTGTTGATCTGGTTGACCGCTGTGGTGCGGTCACGCGAAAAGGTGCGGAAGACGTTGCTCGGTCCGGTATTGTAGGCGGCAATCACACAGTACTCGCGTGAGACATTGTGGTCCACGGCTTCCAACTGATTGAACATCAACACATTCAAATAGGCGGTTCCCAACTCGACGTTGTTGGCCGGATCGAATAGGTAATCTCGTGAAGGAGCCACGTCCTGGCCTTTCGCCTTTCGGTAGGCTTCACGGCCTCCGCTGGTGGGAACCAGTTGCATGAGTCCATAGGCCGGGGCTGAACTGACGGCATAGGGGTTGAAGTTGCTCTCTGTGCGAATGACCGCGAAGACCAGGCTGGGACTGATGCGATACTGTTCTGCAAACTGGTGAACCAGCGTTCGATACTTCTCCGCCTGTTTCATAGGAAGATTGGACACCATCGCCAGCGTGACGTAGTGGACCGTCTTCTTGGTTCCGTCCTGGTCAACTGTCCGTGTGCCGGATTTCTTTTCAAGGAGATAGGCGGCAAACGGCTCGGCTTCCTCCGGTGTGCGCATCGGTTTATTCTGCTGATCGAGGACGAGGCCGAATAGGTAAGGATCCTTGTCGCCGGTGAGGACGATTTCCTTGTCGGAAAATAAATCGACCGACCGGGGATCTTGCGGGGTCAGGATCGTCGTGATCACGGCATTCTTCAGACTGCGTGGGGGGTCTTGATCGTCCAACGTTTCGACCAGGATCTCACCTGAGTCGAAATCGACGATCGCTCGGCTCTTGTAGTTCTGCGTGTACTTCACATACTTTTTGCGTTCGGGCAGTTGGATTTCCTTCTTTCCCCAGGTCTTTCCGACATTCACCCCAAGGACGGCAAGGATGGTCTCAAAGTCTTTCTTTGCCTCGCGGAGATCTCTGAACAGTGCTTCCGGGTCGCGCGCGTATTGGTCAAGACGCTTCTTGGCAATCTGTGCCGGATCTTTCCCCGAAGCGAGATCGATGATGGCCTTGCCGGTCTGGCCCTTGGTGACTCGCTCCGCAGCCGTGAGGACCCGATCAGTTGTTTCACAACCGGAGGTGATTAGCGCGAAGACGACGATCAACAGAGAGGAGAGCGAGACTGATGGGCGCATGGATGTATTCTACAGATTTTGTCGTGTCTTACAAGGCAACCAACTGGTTATTCTGGTTTGTTTTGTTTATTTTGTTGAACCAGATCAACCAGACAAACCAAACAAACCAGATGAACCAGAGGTGCTAGGGTTGGCCGGCGGACTCCGTCTGTTTTGCTTCGAGTTCTGTCCAGCGGGTATAGAGCCGCTCCGCGGCTGTGCGGGCTGCGTCCAGCGCCGCCGATCGTTCTTGTAGCGCCGCCGCGTTAGAAGCGATGGCGGGATCTTCCACTGCGGCTTGACAGGTGGCGATGGTCTCCTCGGCTTGAAGAATTCGCTGCTCCATCTTCGCCCATTCCTTTTGTTCACGATAGGACAGGCCTGTCTTTTTGGCTTTCGGCGTCGCGTCCGACTCGGCGCGGGATACTTTGGATGGCCGTGACGTTGCCGTACGACTCTGCTCTTCCCTCATGCGCTCTTGCGCAGATTCCCATTGTGCATAGTCGGCGAACCATTCGGTCTGCCCTGTGCCGTCCAGCGCGAGTAGCATGGTGGAGACGCGGTCTAAGAGCCATCGGTCGTGCGTCACCAGCATCAACGCGCCGGGGAATTCCACCAGACTATCTTCCAACACATCGAGCGTGGGAATGTCCAAGTCGTTCGTCGGTTCGTCGAGGATCAAGAGATCGGCCGGTTGGAGCATCAGCCTGGCGATGAGGAGCCGCGCCTGTTCGCCTCCGGAGAGGCGGGAGACCGGGAGGTCCAACTGCTCTGCTCGGAAGAGAAACCGTTTCGCCCAGGAGACGAGATGTACCGAGCGGTCTTGATAGACGACCGAGTCGCCGTGCGGGGCGAGGGCTCGACGGAGCGAGCAGGACTGGTCTAGTGATTCGCGGTGCTGCTCGAACGTCACGACGCGCAGTTTGTCCGCGCGGGTGATGGTGCCTGCATCAGGCTTGAGGGCTCCGGCGATGAGCTTGAGCAGTGTGCTCTTTCCGCTTCCGTTCGGACCCAGCAATCCGATGCGCTGGCCCGGTCCGAGCAGCAGGTCGAGATTGTTGATGATCGGCCGTCCGCCGAGCGATTTGCAGAGTTGCGTCGCCTCGACCAACTGTTTCGACCTGCGTCCGGATGCGGTGAAATTGATGCCTGCCGTGCCTTGGTCCTTTCGGGCGTCGGCGCTGTTCAGTTCCTCGATCAAGCGGCCGGCTGAGTCGATCCGCGATT